>Ga0208203_1000271_pt1 | contig 24727 bp, 20 predicted proteins | sample DeeseametaMP2914_FD_184167 | JGI IMG/M metagenome (GOLD analysis project Ga0208203, IMG submission 184167) | Marine microbial communities from the Deep Atlantic Ocean - MP2914 (SPAdes) | ecosystem: Environmental > Aquatic > Marine > Oceanic | place: West of Santa Cruz de la Palma, Atlantic Ocean...
GAATATCCGGGTTGATTACGCCTCCTGGTAGGACGAGGGCATCAAAGTCATCAGCACGCGCTTCAGAGAGCGTCATGTCGACATCATATTCCTTACTCCAGTCAGTGCCTTTCCAGGAGCGAATTGTTCCGCTTTTAGGGGAAACAATGACTGCAGTAGCGCCTGCTTCTTCTAGTGCCTTCTTAGGACTAGAGAGCTCTGACTCTTCAAAACCATCTGTGGCGAGAATAGCTACTTTTTTGTTTTTGATTTTCATAAATCCTCCTGTTTAGGTTTGAATCCAGTTTAGGAGGGGGGAGGGGAGAAAGCTTGAGGCCTTCTATTAGAAAATGTTTAGATTTCTAATAAAAGACCTCAAATAAAAATTTAGTTAACTGGTGGAGCAAATTGAGTCAGGACAATACCTTCGACAGCACTCTTATACTCTTCAATATTAGGAGTTCTTCCTAGAATAGTTGAGAGGATTACTACAGGAGTTGAGGCGAGAAGGGATTCACCTTTCTTCTCAGATGAATCTTCAACGACACGACCTTGGAAGAGGCGAGTTGAAGTGGCCATAACCGTATCACCCTTCGCCGCTTTTTCTTGGTTCCCCATACAAAGGTTACAACCAGGTCTTTCAAGGTACATGACATTGTCGTACTTAGTGCGGGCTTCAGCCTTGGGGGCATTGTCGTCAAATTCAAAGCCTGCGTACTTTTGAAGAACTGGCCAATCGCCTTCTTTTTTAAGCTCATCAATAATGTTGTAAGTCGGAGGAGCTACGACAAGAGGAGCTTTAAATTCGACCTTCCCATTTTGCTTTTCGATATTCTTTAGCATTTGAGAAAGAATCTTAAGGTCACCTTTGTGAACCATACAAGATCCAATGAAACCAAGGTTTACCGTCTTCTCACCTTTGTAGTGGGAAATTGGTCTGATGGTATCGTGAGTGTATCTCTTTGAGACATCTTCATTATTAACATCTGGGTCAGCGATCATAGGCTCATCGATCTGATCAAGATCAACAACAAACTCAGCTGCGTACTTAGCATTTTCATCAGGTCTAAGTGGTGGCTTAGTTCCAGATTTAATCTCTTCAATTCTCTTATTTGCTTTGTCGATAAGGCCTTGAAGAACCTGTGCTTTATTATCCATACCTTTATCGATCATTATTTGGATACGCCCTTTGGCAATCTCAAGGGATTCAATAAGAGTTTCGTCATTTGAAATACAGATTGAAGCTTTTGCTTTCATCTCTGCTGTCCAGTCCGTAAAAGTAAAGGCCTGGTCAGAGAGGAGAGTTCCGATATGAACTTCAATGATACGACCCTGGAAAACATTCTCACCAAATTGCTTAAGCATTTGAGCTTGAGTGGCGTGAACCACATCACGAAAATCCATATGGTCTTTAAGATTTCCTTTAAAAGTGACTTTAACTGATTCAGGAATCGGCATAGAAGCTTCACCTGTTGCGAGGGCGAGGGCCACTGTTCCTGAGTCAGCTCCAAAGGCGACCCCTTTTGACATTCTTGTGTGAGAATCTCCACCAATAATAATGGCCCAGTCATCAATTGTGATGTCATTAAGAACTTTGTGGATAACGTCGGTCATGGCAGAGTATTTCTTTTGAGGATCTCTTGCTGTGATAAGACCAAACTTATTCATGAAGTTCATGAGGCGTGGAATATTCTCTTGAGCTTTCTTGTCCCAAACTGAAGCTGTGTGACAGCCTGATTGATAGGCACCATCAACAGTCGGTGCAATCGTCGTTGCAGCCATTGCTTCAAGTTCCTGTGAAGTCATAAGTCCTGTCGTGTCCTGTGAACCGACAATATTAACTTGAACGCGAACGTCAGAACCGGCGTGAAGAACTTTACCTTCTGCAACACCGAGAGCGTTCTTGTTAAAGATTTTCTCTACAGCAGTTAGTCCCTGACCTGCATGGCTCACTTCTTTTGAAGGAGCGTAAGCTGATTTGAGCTCTTGCCCAAGTGTTTCAGCAGCAAATGTTTGAAGCTTTTTACCAAAGACAACTGCGTATGAGCCACCCGCCTTGATAGACTCTAGTTTTTGAGGAGTAAGGGCCGAAGAGATATCAATAAGCTCTTCCTCGCCATTGTAGAGTTTCTTTTTCTTTGTATTAATTGTGAGAACAGTTCCTGTTGCAACAGAGTAAACCTGCTCAAGCACTGGGTCACCATTGCCGTCTAGTACAACATTGCCCTGGTCATCTTTTTTCTTCGTCCAGTTCTTAAGGTCGATACCAATCCCACCCGTAACATTCACAGTCGTGAGAAAGATAGGGGAGATACCATTTGTACCACCGACGATAGGAGCGATATTGATAAAGGGCACGTAAGGACTTGCTTGTTTACCAGTCCAAAGAGCGACGTTATTGACCCCAGACATTCTTGATGAACCAACACCCATTGTCCCTTTTTCAGCAATGAGCATGACTCTTTTGTCTGGGTGTTGCTTTTGAAGTTCACGAATTTCTTTTTGCGCTTCTTCAGAAATAAGACATTTACCGTGAAGTTCTCTGTCTGAGCGAGAGTGCGCTTGATTACCTGGAGAGAGGAGGTCTGTTGAAATATCTCCTTCACCAGCGACATAAGTAACAATCTTAATCTCTTCTTCGACTTCTGGAAGTTTTGTGAAGAACTCAGCTTTGGCGTAGCTCTCTAAGATGGCCTTCGCAATTTCATTACCAGACTTATAGGCTTCTTTGAGTCTTTGGTAATCAGCATCGTAGAGGAAAACTTGAGTTTTAAGAACGTCAGCTGCTTTGTTAGCGTTGTCCTTGTCTGCGCCAAGAGCGAGATCGAGAAGAACCTCAATAGAAGGCCCACCCTTCATATGAGAGAGGAGTTCAAAAGCAAAGTCAGGCGTGATTTCGTCGAGACTTTCACTCTTTGTGATGATGTCTTTAAGGAAGGCCGCTTTTTCAATTGCAGCGCTCGTAGTTCCTGGGATCGTATTATAAATAAAGAACTTGAGAGCGTCCTCGCGGTGCTCGTGACCCGGTTGCTTGATGATAGTGATCACTTCTTTGAGAAGGTCGGCACCATCAATGGGCTTAGGGTGCAGACCCTGGGTTTTTCTGTCGGCAATTTCTTGTAAATACTGGTCGTATAGGCTCATTTCTTCCCCGGTTTTGAGTATTGATGCACCTCCGTATTTATCAAATTGACACAGACTTAACAACGCCAAGTGCGCCAATTAGTGGGGGGTTAGCCGGTATAGCCTTTGAGCATTGCGTTCCAATACATAAAGGGAATTCCATATTTCTTTGCCAGGAACATGGAAAGGCGCTCCTTGGATTGATCAAAGGGAAAAGTTTCGTCAGGGTTACCGTCATAGTCAAACTCAGCCATTATGGCCTTATGATAACCCGTGACAAGCGGACAACTTGTGTAACCATTGTAGTGTTGGTTCGGCTCACGCTGGTTAATAACCTCAAAAAGGTTGTGAACGAGGATGGGGACTTGTTTTCGGATGGCCGCGCCTGTCTTTGAGGTGGGAAGACTACTCGCATCACCTAATGAGAATATATTGTTAAACTTATTATGTTGAAGGGTGAACTTATCGACATCCACCCAGCCATCGGAATTAGCCAGTGGTGATGTCTTGATAAATTCAGGAGCGCTCATCGGGGGAACTGCATGAAGGAGACTAAACTCTCTTTCAATAATCTCGTTCGTTTCGATGTTTTTAAAAAAAGCCAATTGATTGGGACCGTCTACTTTAACAAGATTGAGCTTAAAAGATGTTCTTATGTTTCGCTCTTTAATAACTTTTTCAAGCGCCTCTCTATATTTTTGAACGCCAAAAACTCTTTCACCCGCCGTGACGAACTCGACTTGAACAGAGTCTCTTACCTTTGCTTTTTGAAAGTATTCTTCAGCAAGGTACATTATTTTTTGGGGCGCTCCACCACACTTTATAGGAGTATTGGGATAGGTGAAAAGGGCGTTGCCCTTTTTTAGGTTAGAAATGAACTCAAAGGTACTACTGACATATTGATAGTCATAGTTAGAGCACACCCCATTTTTTCCTAAGCTTTCTCTAAGGCCTTCTACTTTGTCCCAGTCTATTTGAATTCCGGGACAAACGATGAGGTAATCATATTCCAAGCTCTTCTTATTAGCTAAATGGACAGTATTTTGTTCTGGTGAAAACTTGGTAACATACTCTTGTTCCCAGTGGACACCTGCTGGAATGACCTCTTTCATTGGCTTTTGAGATTTTTCTTTTGGGAAAATACCGCCACCAACCAGCGTCCACAGGGGTTGATAGAAATGAAGTTGAGCCGGATCAATTAAAGTAATTTCAAATTGAGAGAACTTTCTTGCAAGGAGCGCAGCAGTTGTAATGCCTGCTGTACCTGCCCCAACGATGACGATATGTTTTTTCATTTTAACCTTCCCGTTGTGATCATTTGGGAAACGGTTTTGGTGAGATCAGGATGAATCAGGCCAACTTCTTTACTAAAACTTAATGCCCTATTCTTAGGGTGACCTTTAACAAAGCAAGAAATAAGAGCTAATAAGGCGCTCACTCTATTGCCAGACATACAATAGATGAGAACTTTTCCCGAACTATTTTCAATGAGTTGATTAAGAGCGAGAAGTTCCTCAAACTTTATATTTTCAACTTTACTGATAGGAAAGTGAATATACTCAATTGAGGAACCCTTGAATGCTTCTTCATCGCTGAATTCTGTCTCGTGTATCTCTTTAACATCAATGGCTTTTGTAATGTGATACCTTTCGAGTTCCTTTATTTGGTCATGACTTGATATCTTGGAAGCAATGAAAACATGATCAACACGAACAAAGTGGTCAAAACTATCACTTTGCAGGTCAAATTCTTTATCTTGGAGGTTAAGGCTCTTCATAAATTAGCTCTCAATTGTGAGTGGTATTTTTAAATATCTCTTTCCATTACCTTCACTTTGAGGGAGCTTGCCAGCATCAATATTGACCTGAATACTAGGAAGAAGGAGGGTCGGAGCTGCGAGCTTTTTATCTCGAGAGGTCCTAAACTCAATAAACTCATCTCTTGAAGTGGATTCTTTTAGTTGAATATTCTCCTTCTTATTTTCACCGATAGAACTTTCAAACTTTAACTCGCGCCCATTTGGCTGATAGTCGTGACCTGTAAAAACACGAGTGCTTTCAGGAAGGGTGTATAGCTTTTCTTTTATTGAGTCGTAGAGTTGCTCAGCACTTCCCGCGGGAAAATCACATCTTCCTGTGCCAAAATCTGGCATGAACAAAGCATCGCCGGTAAAGATCATATCCTCTATAAGGTAGGATGAGCAGGCAGGAGTGTGGCCAGGTGTGAAAAGAGTTCTAACCTCAATCGTTCCAAAAGACATAGTTTCATTCTCATCAAGAAGAATATCAAATTGAGATCCATCGACTTTAAAATTATCGAGATTGAAGTGCGCACTAAAGAGCTCTTGGACTTTCGTGATATTCTTACCAATGGCAACTTTGATGTGAGGAATTTTAACCTTGAGGAGGTTGGCCCCACTTAGATGGTCAGCATGGGCATGGGTTTCCAGGACAGCGTGTACAGTAAGATCTTTCTCTTCAGTAAAGGCGATAAGCTTTTCTACTGATTGGTGGCCAATCTTTCCTGATGCAGGGTCATAATCTAAGACAGGATCAATGATTAAGGCATCCTTCGTCTTCTCGTCATAAACAACATATGTTAAAGTATAAGTATTCTTATCAAAAAAGGTCTCAAGTTTTTTAGTCATTTTTATCTCCTAAAAAAGATCATTCTTTTTCTAGAGTAATAAAATTGAAGAGAGAAAACCTTGATGGGGCTCAAGGATAGGAGATAGAAAGGGGTGGAATATCCACTTTACCAGGTGATTATTATGTTTTATCAGTTAGTTAAGCCCAATATCCAAAATAAGAAAGAACTCATTTTTAAGAAGAATGAAATCATCTACCATGAAGGTGACTTTCCAGAGTATCTCTATTTTATCGAGAGTGGAGTTGTGGGTCTCTTTCATATCTCAGATTCAGGAAAGGAGACCTTTTTCAGGGTATTTGGAAAGAATGATATTCTCGGTCACCGCTCCTATTTCGCGGAAGAGCCCTACCATGCCTCCTCAATAGCCCTTTCACCAGTGACCTTAGCCGTCATTACAAAGGACGAGTGCCTTCGGATTTGCTCTGAGAACCCATCTCTCTTAAGGGAAGTGACAGCGAGAATGGCGAGAGACTTAGGCCATGCTGAACTGAGAATGGCCGGTTTATTGGATAAGACAGTTCATAAGAGAGTGGCAGAGAGCTTGCTCTATTTAAAGTTAAAACATCCAAACTATACATGGTCTCGCCGTGAAGTTGCTGAATACTCGGGAAGTACAACGGAGACGGTTTCTCGAGTGATGACTTCACTAGAGGGAAAGAATCTCATCAAAAAAGAAGGCCGTGATTTTATCATCCTAGATGAACAAGGACTTCTTGAAGCTGATTTTGATCTAGCATAAATCTTCTTATTCTTGATGGGTATCAATGTTTCTTCTTATAAAGGAGATTAGACTAACTCTATCAGGAGTTATGCTATGTCCACTTCATCAAATAGATCTCTTCAAAGACGCGAATTCTTTAGTCTCTTAAGCTTGTCATGGATCGCCCTCGCTGCAGGAGCATCTGGCTTACTTGGACTTGTCTTTCGTTACACATTTCCTAATGTTCGTTTTGAACCCGATCTTGAATTTCGGATTGGCTTTCTTGATGATTTTAAAGAGGGAGTGGATGAAACTTACAAGAAAACGAATGGTGTGTGGGTTGTTCGTGCAGAGGGAAAGCTCTTTGCTCTTAGTAATATCTGTACCCATTTAGGCTGTATACCCAACTGGACTCCAACGACACAAACCTTTGAATGCCCCTGTCATGGTTCAGGTTACTATATTTCTGGGATTAACTTTAAAGGACCTGCTCCGAGACCTTTGGAGCGCTATCAAATTAAGAAGAATGCCGATGGGAGTCTTTCCGTAAATAAAGGAAAGGTCTATCGTTATGAAAAGGGACAGTGGGGATTAGTAGGCTCTGAAATTCAAGCTTAGGCGAGGTAAGAATGATTTATGGAGTTGGCGATATAAAAAAAGAGGATCAAGTCTTTATAGAAAATATTTTCAAAAAACATGATCTTGCTTTTAAATTCTCCTCTTTGGATCAATTAAAAAACGAAAGGGTGATAAGTTTTGATAAAACGATAAGCCGTAAATTAACTAAAGAGGGAATTAAATTTTATAATTGGGAGCTCCTCTTCGCTGTATTAGGTCCAAATGATCGTAGTGGAGAGTTAGTAAGTAAATTAGAGGAGAGAATTAAAATTCTTAAAAGTATTCTTTCTCTTAAATCAAAACCTATTGGGGAAGAATTACATGGAAGTATTCGTGTTAATAACCTCGCCAATTCTACGAAGTTTTATACGTGGCTCTTTGGTGTAGAACCGAAAGAGTGGACTCATCGTTATGTCACTTTCAAGCGAGAAGATACCGCCTTTAACTTTGTCTTGCTGGTGGCAGATGGCAAAGAACTTCACCAAGATACTCTTTATCACCTGGGAATGGGGGTGAGGAGTAAGGATGAAGTCGTTAATTTCTATCATTCAGCAGTTGAAAATGGGTTTCACATCGAAAAGCCTCCGCGCACTACTTGGAGGGGAACCCCTCTTCACGAAATGTGGCTAAAAGACCCTGACGGAACTCTCATTGAGGTGTATGCTAGGCTTAGTAAACACGAACTTGAACAAATTCCAGAGGATAAGGAACCGTGGGATTTGGTCTAACCTAGAGAGAAGACGTAGAATGAAATTGACATACTATTTTAAGCACCAGCTTAAGTACCTGGCTTTTCTCTTAGGCGTCTTTGTCCTTCCCTTAGGGCTTTTTCTTCAATTTTCACCTTATAAAGAGCCAAGAGCAACCTACGTTATGTTGATCGTTCTGATCGTTTCTCAGTACGCTTACTACAATGAAAAGAGATTTCGAAATAAGATTGAAAAAGATGTCTCCCACATTCTTAAAGACGAATTAAAGAGAGTCCCTTCTCGCAAAGAAATTACCGAGCGCTCAACTTTTGTTGTAAAAGCAAGGGGCTTTAGCATTATTTTTAGTGGTATTCTTATTCTAACTTTGATGTTCTTTTATCAAGTCTTCTAAGTGAAGGATGAGTGAAGGGTCACTCGCAAAAATGATCCCTCGATGATTCATATAAGTAGAATCCTTTCGGTTAAGGTCTAGTGGTCTTCCTTTAAAATCGCTATTGAATCCACCTGCTTCTCTTTGAATAAGAGAAGTTGCAGCAAAGTCCCATAGGCTTCCCCCTCGCTTCTCCAAATGGGGCTCTTTATAGTAAAGAGCAGGTGCTTCTTCAATGGTTTGAAGTGCGTTCATAACAGCAGGACCAGAATTCTTAATATTAACCTTTTGAGATTCGGAACTTTTAACCAAGAAAGTTTTTCCATTTCTAAGAGAGCCCTCTCCTTTCAGAGCAGAGTAGAGATTCTTACGGTGAGGATCATAGACCACTCCAATAAGAGGCTCTCCTTCTTTGGTCACAAGAGCAATTGATACTGCGTAACCATGTTTTCCCTGCGAGAAGGGGAGGGTTCCATCAAGAGGATCAATACACCAAAAGTATTCCTTCAAAAATCGACTCTCTTGCCAATGGGGAAGAGTTCCCTCTTCACTTAAAAGGCCAAGATTGTATTCTTCCAGGCTAGGGGTGAGATGTTCTATGATTAACTTCTCGCTTGCAATATCTGCTTGCGTGACTATTTGAGAGGCAAGATTATCTCCCCCCTCTTTAGAGAAAACCGCTGCATCCTTTGAGCTTTCAATCAGGTGACCTGCCTTTACAGCAGCTTCGCTTGCCCTTTCTAATAGATTGTTAAGGTTCATAAAAGAGCGACCTTTCTCATTCTATCGACGTAGGAATTTATTTTCCAGTGACCCGGAGACCATCCTTGAAGGAAGCGATAAAAATCACACCAGGCATAGGGGATGAGAGCGCGCCACTCTTGTTCTGCTTCTAAGTGGTTCAGCTCTTTGAAATAAAAATCATAGCATTCGTCGGCATATTGATGGAGGTCATTATCGTCATAAATACTGCTGAGAAAGTAGATAAGATCTTTTACACCGACACCACCGCCAACATATTGAAAATCGACCGCAGCAACCTCATCTTCATTAAATAGGAAGTTTGCGAGCTTCGCATCTCCATGGACAATTGTCTTGTATTGAGCACTCGTGAGTTTTTCATCAATTTTAGAAGCGGCCTCTTTAAGCTCAAGATCAGTCATTGCCGCAAGCTCGTCTGGTCTTGTCTGGAGATGCCAATAAGTTCCACTTTGCCATAGTCCTATAGGGGCCACATTGAGATAGTGATGGTGAAAGTGAGCAAGCCATGCCAGGCATGCTTTGACTTGCGTGAGAGTGAGACTCCTCTTTGGCGAAAATCCACTTTCCTTAAGGTCTTCTAATATAAGATAGTGATGATTCTCAATCACCCCTGAAGAATGATGTTTTGCCGTTTTGGCATTGGAGAGGGGGTGATGAAATTCGCGATACCAATGCCTCTCTATTTCATAGGAAGCCATCTTACGTTGGTGACCAATCGTGGTCGTCCATCCTCTTGGATGGTGAAGTTCGTTTGGAATAGTAACGAGTTTTAAGATGAGACTCTTATCAACGAGGTCGACTCTGAGAAGTTCACCATATCCACTCCAGAGTTGTTGAATAAGTTCAGTCATCTTATAGAGTTGCTACGAACTGATCGAAAATTTCGCAATGCTTTTGAAGATTAAAGTCTGCTGCAACTGAAACTCGGACGATGTAATCCTTGTCACTTTCCTTGGTCGTCCCTTGAGTCGACGTGGCCGGAACTGTCCAGTAACATCCTTTTAATTGTCCATAACTTACACAGTGCTTACTCTCACTTGGGATTCCTTTAATCATCATCCTAATAAGGCGATGGTTGAGTTCTCTCTTGTAGTCTTCTTTCTCTTTCGCAGAATCTCCCTTAGTGGGAAGGTCTAAAGAAAAGACTGAGGGAGTAAAGGTGGCGTCTGCTAGTTCTTGAGAGACGAAATTAATTTTAGCGTTTGGAAGAGCTTTCTCAATATGATCAACAAAGGCCCGGGTGTTTCTATAAGCGGCAGCGATACGCTCATTCATCGAGGGCATCTCACGGGTTAAGATCTGGATCTGTTGATCGGTCGCTTGATTATCACAAAGTGAGAGGTGATCGCTGACAAAGGGCATATACTCCTTAGCCAGTTCATTGGCGACAGCATAACCCGCTGTACACAGACCACCACTTGGAAACTTTGAACCACTTACATAAGAGATGACTTTAGACTCATTGAGATAGCCATTAGGACCAAAGAATTTAACATTGGGGCAAAATGTTTGATCGAGAATAAAGACAGGGGCAACGGCTTCTTGAGAGTTTTTCGTTTTTCGAGAAGACTTTAAGACTTCCTGTAGTTTTATAAGGTCGGGAATTTCCACTCTTGGATTTGTTGGGATTTCCGCAATAATATAGGGAACGGAGTCTTCCTGGGCACAATCTTTTAAAATGCGATCAAGCTCATCAACCATATTCTTACCACTATCCACGGGAAGGTCGATGATCTCAACACTCTCTAGGCAAGCAGCAACACGTCTGGCTTGATCATTCGTTCCTCCATAACAATTCGGTGGCACGATAAAGCTAATATTCTTTTCGGGGTGATTAACCTTTGCATGATGAATAAGACCCATCATAGTGGCGTATTGAACAGAGAGGCCACATGAACCAAGAGCGGCATCTGTAGCAGACAGTGTAATTTCTTTGATCGTCTGATTAAGGGCAGTCGGGTCGCAGATCTTTTCCTCTTCAGCTTCACTGCCAAGAAGAAGGTAGATAGCCTTGAGGGAGTCTTGCGGGGTCATGGCAATTGACTCTCGTCGCCTGACGTGTTGAATTTCTTTAATATACTCCGGATCATTGACCTCAATAATACTGCCAAAACGATCATAGAGATTAAGGGTAAAGTCACCTTCTACGGTGCTTGAAGAATTAAAATTCTTTACGACGACGGTACTTCCTTCAAAGGGAGCTTTTACTTTAGGATCTGAAGAGTCAAGCACTTCAAATTGGTAGTTATAAACTTCTTTTAAAACACTCTGATTGAGACACTCTGGTAGGGGATCAACGCTTATGAGACGTGTTTTCTTTTTGAGAAAGAGGTTTCTTCTGAATAGAGCGAGAAGTGGCATGGTCTGACTTGAAAACGCGACAACACTCTCGGGAGTCAAATGATTTGTCTTAGCAATTGCCCATTCAAGGACAGAGCTTAAGGGGTGGCCAAGGCGAATATAGTCATAAGCAGTAGGCAGGGACTCAAGGGTCTCTTTTGATATTTCTTTGAGCTGTTCAAGCTCTGCTATGAATTCTACTTTTGCGAGAGACTCATTATAGATATCAAGTCTATGTGTTGTCAGTCGAGTCCAGTCACTGGGGAGGTTTTCAACAATAGAGCCAAGAAGTGATTTTAATTCGCTATTAATCATTTGCTTCTCGCTTACTTTATTTCAAGAAGAATATTCTTTGCACCAAGATCAAGGGACTTTACAGTCTGGGCCTGAGGACCTGATTTATCCATGACATTGCCAGACTTACTTAATCGAGCAAAGACTTTAAATGGCCCCTTGAAAGGAAGAGACTGAATCATTTTGTCTTTTTCGCTCAGTTCAAACTTGTAGGGAAAAGTAGGATTCTCAACTCTTTTTACGGCCAAAGGCATGGGCATCGAGCCATCAAATTTCTTGGCAAAAATAAAGAGAACACCTTGAGCTTTCTTGTCTTTATAGGTGACGGTTCCTTGAAGACTGTTGGCAAGGGCTAGAGTAGTAAAGAGAGTAAGGATAAGTGTCGTTAGTTCTTTCATGGCCCCATAGTATTTAACGAGAAATATGTTGTATAGGGCCAATTATGAGTTCTTCTTCGCCTTGTTGATGACATTGATCAACTCTTTGAGCTGGACATTATTTTCGAGAGGGTGCCTTAGAGTTTTATCGGGAACGATTTTATAGCGATTGGAGCGGCCAACCTTTTCCTTTTCGATGTATCCGGCCTCTTCGAGCTCCTGAATGATTCCAAGGACTGACCTTTCTGTAATTCCAACACGTTGGGCTATCTCTCTGACAACAAGAGCTTCACTTGAAGCCAGGATAAAGTATACATGCCCGTAATTACTAAAGAATGTCCATTTTGTTTCATGTGAGCTCAACTCATTCTCCTTCGCGCTCAATTGTAGAGAACAGTAGTGAAATTGAATACATGAAAAAAATTGCATGTATTTGATTTCAGTGTTAGGCTCTGAAGTATCACAAGGAGTAACAATGAAAGCATCGCGCCAAGTCGGCAAAAACCATTTCGCCGAGTCAAAATTTCTACTAGCCCCTTCCTTTATTTTTTTGGGACTGGCTCTTTGGTGTTCCTTCTCTTCACAAATCATTAATTTTGACTTCGCGGCCTTTAGTGGTGGTGCCCATTGGGGGTTTCAAATTGATGCTCTCTCGGGACTTATTGCTTCAACTGTTTCTTTCATCGGTTTTGCTGTTCTTCAGTTTTCTAACCGTTACTTAGAGGATGATCCTAAGAAAAAAATCTTCAAAAGAAATATTCTTATAACGGTGCTCGGTGTTTTAGGTTTTATCCTAGCGACGAACTTTTTACAGATGGTCATCTCTCTCGCTACCTCATCATTCTTTCTCAATAAATTGTTGAGGCATTTTGAAGAGCGCGAAGGAGCACGCAAAGCTGCTTCAAGCAGGTTGTACCTGAGTCTTCTTGCTAATGGGCTTCTTCTTAGTGCAGCGGCTACTCTCTATTCAATAAGTGGAACCTTGGAATTAAACTCATTATTTCTAAGCCTTCAAAACAATGCAGCCGTTGAAACGAATAGCCTATCCATCACTATTGCCTCACTCTTAATTGTTATCGCTGCCTTTATTAAGTGTGCCCAATATCCTTTTCACTCCTGGCTGCCTCAATCCATGGAAGCTCCCACTCCGGTCTCTGCTCTCATGCATGCTGGTATCTTGAATGCTGGTGGGTATCTCTTGGTAAGGATGAGTCCTTTGATGGTTGCAACACCTAAGGTGTCAATGCTCCTTGCTGTACTCGCTGCATTTTCGACATTGTGGGCGACCATTGTCATGCTCACGCAGACTTCCGTGAAGAAGAATATGGCCTACTCAACAGTCGCTCAAATGGGCTTTATGTTACTCCAGTGTGCGCTCGGAGCTTATCAGGTTGCCGTTGTTCATATTGTCGGCCATGCCTTTTACAAGGCTTACTCCTTTTTAAGCTCTGGGGAAACAACTGACTTTGCTAAGCTTACGCGCTACTTTCCAACGGCCTATAAAGATAGTGCTCCGGGAAAAACGATCTTAACTCTCTTTTTAAGTACGACGGTTATCATGAGTTCCTATCTTCTTCTTGGGGGAGACTTCTATGGCGATATGAATAAGGTCTTTCTGCTTATCGTTCTCTCCATTGCTGTAGCACAGATCATGCTTAACTCTCAGAGAGTCGCTCAATCATTGAGTTTGGGAGCAAAGATTGTGATTCTCTATATTGCCTTAACGGTGGGAATGGAAAAGTTTCTTGCCTCTTCTCAGATAGGGTTAATGAAATTTGGGCAACAAGAATTAATCCTTATTGTTTCTATTATATCGAGTTCATTTTTCTTACTCTACTTTTTCCAAAATAATCTTTCGCGAATCAACAAGACAAAACTTGGGAAAAAACTCTACGTTAAATCTTTAAAAGGCAAGTTAGTTTAACTGTCAGCGAGGAAACTATGAAAGAACACTTTGACTTTATTCGAGCGAATGGTTCAGGAAGTGAATTAGATCCAAGACAGAGTTTTAAGTCAGCGGCGAAACTCTTAAGCCCCGCATGGGATACACGTGATTATGTGGCGGTTAATCCATTCTTTGGTTTTAAAAATAAGAACTTTTTAGAAGCCTCTCAGTACATAAAGGCAGCGCTTGGGGCATCGATCCTCCCTAAGAGAGAATTTTTTCTTAAGAAATATCGTGAAGGAGAAATAACCGAGCGGGACCTTGATCTGGCTAAGAGAATTTTTGATCTCGAATTCAAGGAGAATAAAGCAAGTTTAATCAGTAATGCAGAGCTTGTGAGTTTTATCGAAGCAGAGAGGAGCGAAGATAACGTTACCATCAAATGCCTGAGTGACCTCTACGATGAAGAAAATCAAACGAATGTTACTGATGAATTAACAAAAGAAATTTCCCTATGGGCAAGTGCGTACTTTGATGAAGGACAAGCCTTATGGAAAGCTGATAAAAAAGGGAAGCGCTTCTACACTTGGTGGCGAAACTTATGCTGTGAAGATGTGTCGATTGATGAAATTAAGGACACTTTTCCTGGGCTTGTCGCATCTCTTCCTGAGTCACCTGAAGAGGCCCTTGATTTTCTCGTGAGCAAGTTAACGAAAAAAGTGAACCTTTCGGAAAGTGAGCTTAACGATTATTTCTTTAGACTAAGCCAAACTGTTAGAGGCTGGGTTTCTTATATCCATAAGTTTGAATTTGAAGCGAATAGAGATAATGATCAAAGCGAGCTTGAAAGGATTGGAGGGGTGATTGACATTGTTGTCATGAGATTAACTTATGATTTGGCCTTGCTCGAAAAAATAAATGATCTTTCCTTTAAAAGAGAGAAGCACGGAACCTATGCCTCGGATATCCTCTATATATGGTTAAATGCTTATGAAACCTCTTACAGAAGAGAAGTTACGAAGCATTTGAACTTTAAGCCCCAAGGGTTAGGAGAGTCGGCACCCAAAAAGGTTCAAATGGCCTTTTGTATTGATGTGCGAAGTGAAGTTCTCCGTCGCCATCTTGAAGCCCAAAGCCCCGAAGTTGAAACGATCGGCTTTGCTGGCTTTTTTGGTATGCCTATTTCTGTCAAAGGTCTTGGTCACAAGCAAGCAGATCAGAATTGCCCTATTCTTTTAACTCCTCAGTTTGAAGTAAGTGAAGAAGAGTCAGGAGTGGGACTTCTGGAAAAGAAGCAAGATTTTGTCAAAAAGAAGCAGTTGGGGAAAATTATTAAAAGAGCGGGGACCTCGACTTTTTCATTCGCTGAAACAATGGGGTTCTCCTATATAAAGAAACTTTTTCAGTCTACATTTGGAGAGCATAAAGCGGGCTTAGATTTTTCATCGCTTGGCCTGAATGAAAAAGAGAAGAAACATATTCATTTGAAAATAGATTCAATCAGTAGTGAAGAAAAAGTAGAATTCGCCTTTGCAGCTCTTAAAAATATGGGTTTGAAAAAGAACTTTGGTGAATTCATCATCCTTGTCGGGCACGGAAGCCAGTCTGCCAATAATCCTTATGCATCAGCTCTTGATTGCGGTGCTTGTGCGGGACATAACGGGCATGATAATTCTAAGGTTCTCGTCGATATCCTTAATGACAATGTTGTGAGAGAAGAACTTAAGAATAAAGGGATTGATATTCCTTTAGAAACGCAATTTTTGTCAGGATGGCATAACACAACAACTGATAAAATAACTGTCGATTGGTTTTCAAATGAAGGCAATAGCGACGAAATTACGCTCATGACAAAGTGGTTTGAACAGGCCTCTCTTTCATGCCAGCTGGAACGAGGTAAACGCTTGCCTCAATGTGAAAAGTTACCAAGTGATGAGCTTAACCTTGAGCTGCAAAGAAGAGCAAATGATTGGTCGGAGATTCGTCCTGAGTGGGGCCTAGCCAGGAATGCAAGCTTTATTGTGGGAAGACGTGAGTTAACTCAGAAGATGAGCTTGGATGGCCGGGCATTTCTCCATAATTACGAATTCTATGAAGATAATGATCTTTCCATCCTTGAACTTATCATGACCGCTCCGATGGTCGTAACCAACTGGATTAATATGCAGTATTACGCGAGTACTGTTAATCCCAAGCATTTTGGAGCGGGAAATAAAACCATCAATAACGTTGTGGGAGAGTTTGGCTGTATTGAAGGTAATGAGGGTGATCTTCTCAATGGTCTGTGTGAGCAGTCAGTCCTTTATAAGGGCGATTACTTTCATGAACCGATACGTTTACAGGTTTTTATCGAGGCCGAGACGTGGGCTATCGACAAAGTTATGGACAAACATCAGCTTGTCCGAGACCTTGTCGAAAATAATTGGCTTAGATTAATTTCAATATGCCCTACAACAGGCGAAACTAAGATTTACCACGCTCAAAGGTGGTTTGATCTAGAAACTTTATGATGCTGTTGAAAAGTCAATCCTTAGCTTAGAGTAGGGTGCTGCAAAGCGAGTTAATTTCCACTCATTCAGCATTTTTTCGATATCTTCTTCAAGAAGCAAGTACGTTTGACTTGGGGAATGAGAAATCATCTTAGAACAAAAATTCTTAGTTACAGATTTTATAGTGAGTTTTCCTACAAAACAGCTCCGTCTTTTTTCAAGCACAAGTTTGATAGTGCTATTCGCAGGACATTTTTCATGAAGATCTTCAAGCTTTCGCTTGATTTTGAGCCTTTGCCTTTTGTCTAACTCAAAGCCAAGGCAAGTGATGGTGCTGTCATTTGAGAGATAAGATTCTCGAGAATCCAACATAACGCCTCCTTAGTTAAGTTATTGATAGTTGGCAATTCTTACCAACCTTTAATAAAATAATATCACCTTAAAAAACGTCAAGACTTAAACTCCAAAAAGGTGTGAGGATTTTCATGAAAAAAGTTTTTTCAATAATTTACGTCTTCACTTTGATAAATTTTAGTGGAGTTTTTGCCTCTGATTCTGTTTCCTTAACGACGAGTGGAGGCGTCAGCCTTGGTGTCTATGAAGCAGGTTATCTCTATTACACGATTAAATTCGGAAATACTATAAACGATGACACTGTCAAAATTTTAACCGGAGCATCAGCTGGAGCTCTCAATAGTTTTCTAGGGATTTTAGAGGGATGTAGTGATTCACCTGAACCAAGTGAATCTCTTTTTTGGAAAACCTGGATCCCCTTAGGTATTGATCAACTCTATCCCCCAAAGGAGAAAAGGCCAAAGAGTGTTTTAACGCGAGAAGGTTTGGAGGACATGTTCACCCTTTTGCAGAACCGTTGGCATAAAGGACTGAGAAAAGGTTGTCATGCCTATCTAGGGGTGAGCCTTACCCGTAAAGAATCAATTTTACCCTCAAACTCGTCTCTTATCGACTATCCACGAATTATGGAGAGTACTGTCGTTCATATCACCGGGAGAGGGGAGGGGATCGCGCCAAAGGTTGAGAATGTGATCGTCAATCCACGCTCTTCTCAAATTACTCTTCCGCTAAGTAAGGATGACAATAAAAATTTTGAGATTTTAAAAAGCGTTCTCTTAGCCTCCTCAAGTTTTCCTGTTGCTTTTAAGCCTACAAGTATTCCTCACTGCATTTCAACACCTCCCCATAAAGAAGAGTGTAATGGAAAAAAAGTTCGCTATGATGAGTTCGTCGATGGGGGGGTCTTTAACAATGGGCCTCTAGATTTAGCTTATAAAATAGCGGGAAAACTCAATATTTCAGATAGGACAACTTATTACTACTTTGATCCCGACTACAAAAATTTTCCCACCGACGCTATTAGTACCAGCAGTGAATTTGAAGAAGGGATTATCAAAGAAGGCATGATCTTTTTAAAGAATTTTGTTCAATTCTCAAGGAGTACTAAAGTTTCTAATTTCCTCAATGATCATCCTGAACTTCTAAGTAAGGTTGAAATCATAAAAGGCAACCTCCCTTTGGCAAGTAGTCCGATGGAGGGTTTCCTTGGATTCTTTGAAAAGGATTTTCGAGAATTTGACTTCTACATCGGGATGCTTGACGCAAAACTGGAAATGGAAAGGCGTTTTGGCGGCGAGAACCTAACTGTCGAGCAAATTGAGAAAATGAGATTTGAGTGGAAGCTACTTGAATGTTTGAACTCTGTTTTTAGTGGTGACTCTAGGGTTATGAGGTATTGTCGTGAGCAAAGAGAAATTAAGCCCAATCTTAGGGCTCTCTATGAGTATTCACTAAATCGACTCTATCTCGCTTGTAAGACAGAAAAAAAGGATGTCACGAATAGGTTTTGTCAGAATATAAGAAAAGAAGGGGAGCTGTCGAAATACTTTACAGAGCTCAATAGAAGGGATGATTTTGACCGCAGGTCTGAACTTCATTTTCTCTTTCATGAGCTCAATAGGAAAAACTTTGAATTCAAAGACCTTGGTCTTAAGGGCAGTGAATCTCACCTTGGCCTTATCACTTTTAATCAAAAGTTAAGGGAGATCATTAGTGACAGTATTGAAAATCAACCTGAAAACCATAAGTCTATTATCAAGAGAGCGGCTTATCCTCTCTTGAACTATATTACTTATACACCTGTTTTCTTTAGTCGCTATGGGCTTATCTCATCTAATACATTTGAGTTAGGTGTCAATCTTGGCTTTAACGCTGATGCTATTCGTTCTAGTTTAAAGTTAAATTTCGGTCTAAACCTGAATGGAATCGATAATTTAATTTATAGTGACAGTAAGGGATTAGGAGTTACTCCCTTTGTTGGTCTTATTGGTGAACCTCACTTCCTTGATTTCTCAAGTTATCAAATTGGCCTCTTCTATCGTACTGGTTATCAGCTGAGTTCAGAGGTGGACTTTTCAACAGACCGCTGTGGAAATGATCCCTTCCTAAGAAGGGAATTTGCAAATTGTTCCTTTTGGCTGCATCAGGCTGGTGTCTCTCTTAATATTTTGGACTTTATCAATGTGAGAGGACTTTACCAGTTTTCATTTGCTTCAGAATTTGCAGAGAGTAATCGCAATGAGCAATTCTCTCTGCTCTTTGGTTTGCAGTATTAAAAGATCAACTCTTTCTTGTTAGTTGAGGCTTTTAAGAGCATTGATAATGTCTTTGGGTTCAGCACGCTTGACATAATCAACATTGAGGAAGGAGTAAACAATCTTTCCCTTTTTATCGATGACATATATCGCAGGAATGGGAAGCTCCCATGAATCATTACCTTGATTCTTTTCAAGATCGAGACCAAATTTAAGATATACCTCCCTAAGATCCTTTGGAAGCTTGAAGACAAGACCATACTTTCTTGCTTCTTTGTTGAGGTTGTCCGTTAAAATCTCAAACTGAAGTTCATGCTGCCTTAAATTGCTCAAGATGATCTTGATAGGCTTTGGATTTTAGTCTCAATTAGACTCTCTAGTGAAGACAGGCTCGTTTTCGCTAGAGAGTTTCTTATTATAGCGGTAGCCATCTTTATCAAAGGAAAGGAGGTCTTTGGGGTTAGTGATTTCATTCTCAATTATATAACGCGACATCATTCCTCGTGCTTTTTTAGCGAAGAAGCCAACCATTTTAAAATCGTTACCTTTCTTTTCTTTAAAGGCTGGGGTGATAACAGAGCCTTTAAGCTTTTTGGTTTCCACAGCCTTAAAGTACTCATTACTAGCACAATTAATAAGGACTTCTTCTCGTTCAAGAAGTTCGTTGAGTTGTTCTGTGATGGTTGTACGCCAAAAGTCATAGAGATTGCGATTGTCTCCAACGGGAAACTTGGTTCCCATTTCGAGTCGATAAGGCTGGACAAGGTCAAGAGGACTTAAAAGTCCATATAGGCCTGAGAGAATTCGGAGGTGATCTTGAGCGAACTTAATTTCTGAGGAGTTCATGGTGTCAGCATCTAGTCCAACGTAAGTATCTCCCTTAAAGGCGAACATTGCCTGCTTGGCATTTTCAAGGGTGAAGGGAGGGCTGAATTCTTGGTAGCGTTTCATGTTGAGGGAGGTGAGATCATCACTTAGCTTCATAAGCTTAGAGATTTGAGTGGCATCACACTTGCGAAGTTCCTTAATCAGGGTCTCTGCTTTTGGCAGACTTTTCAGTTTTGTGAACTTCTTGGTCGGTGCGGGCGTTTCAAAGTCTAATTTCTTTGCTGGCGATAGAACAACGATCATAATTTCTCCCTTATTGTGTAGGGAGGTTACCTAATTTCTACGCAAGTTATCAAGGGAGAAGCGGTTGAAATCAATATTATGATTGAGAAAATGGCTGAAGAGACTATTGCTAAGTTTGACCAGTCGGTCAACAATTTAAAGAAATTGTCTCAATAGTCTTTTTTTATGTAACTTTTCAATAAACTGACAATTAATAAATACTTTCAGGAGAGTTATTTTGGTACGATTTCTTTTATTTTATTGTTTTAATCGAAGGATTTGATTGTGAGCGGCATCTCAAACTCAGCTGGAAGTTTCCTCTTCGTTGTGTGTTTACTTTCCCAACCTGTTAGTGCTTCTTCCTCAGGGGTTATCCATAGACTTCTTAGCAGTCTCAATGAGAAATCTAATACCCTGAAAATAGCGGACCACCTCAATATCTCGAGTCAATTAACTTTAGATACGGAGCTCTTTATTTTTGAGCCAACTGCCTTCATAAGAGGGAGTTATTCGAATCAGGATATTGTGCCTACATCTCCCTTTACGCCTTCAAATACTGAAGTCAAAGAATATGAGATTGGAGTAAGCAAGCAATGGGACTTTGGTGTTAAATCCGATCTCTCTTATCTCTATCAAGATAGTGCAACCATCTTTCCAGCAAGATCAAACTTCTTCTTTCAGGCACCGACACTTCAATTGAGTTTGACGACGAGTATTTTCAAGGATCTTGTGCACAATCGTTATGATCATCTCATCAAGAGCCAAAATCTCTCAAAGTCTGCGACAGATTTAAATACTAAGGTTGAAAAGAAGGCGATAATGGTCCAGGCCTTACTGAGCTTTTCATCCCTTTTGGAGCAGTCCCAAACACTGGAGCTTCAAAAGGATATATGTAAGCAGACGCGAACTCAATCCCGTCATTTAAGGCAAAAGAGAAAGAGGGGGTCTGTTTCTGCAAGAGAGTACCTACAAGGAGAGAAGGAACTTACGAGCTGTCTCGCAACGATTGATAATCTTGAGAAGAATATTACCGAGGCCAAAGAAAACTTTGCAGCAGACTATAATATTTCCTATGACGACTTCTCTGGTGTGAGTACTGATGAACTCTTTGATGAAGCTGAAAGACTCTATCTTGCGAGTCATTCCAATGCCAATGACGTTGATCTTGATAATCAAGATGAAATAAAAAGCCTTAGCTTGCAAATTAATGCACTTGAAGCAAAACAGGCTCAGCTTGATGCTGAGTCCAGTACAAATCTTGCTCTTGAAGTTCGCTCAGGATTAGCTGGAATAGGGGATGATTTTTCGAATTCAAATAGAGACCTCACTGATGTTGATTATCCCTTCATCTATCTTGGACTAAAACTAGATTTGCCTCTTAAAGACAGGACGGCTGTCGCAAAGGCTGGGGCTAATCGCTACCAGCTTAAAGCCAATAGACTGCAAAAAACTCAACTAGAGCATCAGAAACAGTATCGTTTTAAAACCCTCGAAAAGACCCTTGCTAAGGATTTTGAAATTTATGAAAAATATAAGAAAACAGTGAACCTCTCAAAGAATATTATCAAAGAGGGGCGCAAAGATTTTGTTAATGGGCGTCTCGATTTTAACTCCCTCACCGAACTCAATAAGAGTTTACTCGTTGAGCAGAGAACACTCTCAAGTCATAGAACAAGTTTGATTGTTCGAGTTGTCGAGTATCTCGATTTTTATCAATTCTTTGACAATTACCTTAAGTAGGAAGAAACATGAAGTTTTTAGAATTTCTTCAAAAGAATAAGCTTTTTATTCACTACCTAACGATCGTGACCATTATTGTTGGGACGTTTGTTATGTTCAATATGCAAAGGGAAGCCCGGCCAAATGTCGACTTTAATCGTGTCGCCATCGCTGCCGTTTATCCGGGGGCTTCTCCTAATGACATCGAAGAGCTTGTTATAGACCCGATTGAAGAGAAAATTGCTGAAGTCGATGGGATCGAAGAGTATCGCTCTGTAAGTTATGTTGGTGCCGGTTCAATTTCAGTAACTATCGACGACACCTATCCCAATCCTTCCGAGATTGTAGATGAACTGCGCCGAAAAATTAGTGAAGTGAATGATCTCCCTCAAGAAGTAGACGATCCTGTCGTCACAGAAATTAAGGCGATTAATATTCCGGTCTTGAATATTGCCATGTACGGGGATGCCTCCGCTTTTGATTTTAAGATGGAAGCAGAAAAGTTTAAGGACTTTCTTCAACTTCAAGAGGGCGTCCAAAGTGTCGATTATTCAGGTATTGGCGATCTTCAGATAAAGATAAAGGCTGATCCTAAAAAGTTAGATAAGTACGATATAACGCTGGCGGAAATCCTCTCAAAGCTCTCTTCATGGGCGAAACAAAAACCGGGTGGTCTATTTGAAAACAATAATCATGTCGCGAATTTAACCATTGGTTACGATTTTAATGAAATAGAGAAGCTTAAAAACTTTGTTGTCCGTTCTAACGATTATGGACAAAAGGTTCTTCTTAAAGATATCGCCGACATTAAGTTTGAACTAGAAAAGCTTCAAACGGGATCAATCTATGGAAGTAAGGATGCGGTTCTCTTCACCGCCGTTAAAAAGCCATTTGATGATTCTATTCGTGTGGTAGATGGACTCAGAGAGGCAATCGTTAAGTATCAAGGAAGTTTAACAAAGGGCTTGAAACTTCAAATGTATGAGGATCAATCGAAAAGGATTCGCGATAAACTTAAAATCGTGATTTCAAATGCGGTGTCTGGCCTGATCCTGGTTTTGATCATTCTTCTGATCTTCCTTGATTGGCGCTCTGCTGTGGTAACCTCCGTTGGTATTCCGGTGGCCGTTTTAGGGGGGATAGCACTGGTTTATTTCTTGGGTAATACCATGAATTCCCTGGTTGTTGTTGGGGTGATTATTGTCCTTGGGATGCTTGTTGATGATGCTATTGTTGTTTGTGAGAATATCTATAGTTATATTGAGCGAGGTTTTCATCCGATTAGAGCTGCTATTAATGGGACTTCAGAAATTGCTCTTCCTGTTCTCGCTTCCGTTTTAACGACAGTCTTTGCCTTTCTTCCGATTGCCTTTATGAAGGAAATTATCGGTCAGTTTCTAAGAGTCATTCCTATTACTGTTATCGCAATGCTGGTTGTTTCTTTGTTTGAGGCACTTCTCATCCTGCCAATCCATGCGGAAGAGATTATGAAACCCAAGAAGGAGAAGAAGAAGCATTTCTTTGATCGTGTAGAAAAGGCTTATTCTAAGTATCTCGTTTGGAGTATTTCAAAACGCTGGATTCTTCTTGGTGGGCTGACCATCTTCTTTGCCTTCTCCTTAGTTCAAGGAAAGAAAATCTTCGAACGCTTTAGTCTCTTTCCTGCTGAAGGGCTCAATGGGATAAGTGTGCGTTTGGAGCTTCCTAAAAATTCTCCTCTTTATAAAACCAAAGCTTATGTAAAAGAGCTTTCTCAGGATCTTGAAGCTGTGAGTGAAGGGACATTTGATAATATTTATTCAAATCTTGGACAAGTGACGACTGGTGGTAATGCAGGTTCTCGTCAACACGGCTCTCACCTTGCGATGGTTAATGTGTCTTTCACTTCAGATCCCGATTTTATCTATAAAGAGAAAAGAATTGTCGCCAATATCAATAAGGCGGTTGATAAGTTTAAAGAGCGCACTGGACTTAATGTAAGTATGACAATTGATAGACCAGGTCCTCCTATTGGAAAGCCAATCCAGTTTCAGGTAACCTCACGGGACTTTGAATTTGGCAGCATGATTGTTGAACAAATTAAAGCAGAGCTTAGTAAGATTAAGGGGGTTCATTCTCTTATTACCGATCTCGATGGAGATAATGTCCGCTATCGCGTTGAAGTTGATAATGAACTTGCTGTGTCTGAGGGAGTTGACCCTGCTGTTATCTCTAGAACTATATTTGCTTCTTCAACAGGTGTTGTCGGGGAAGAGATCCTTAAGAATAATGAGAAAGTTGAGATTTTATTAGCTCTCAAGGATGCAGGGGATAGTCCTGTCGATGATATTAGTAAGTTGAAGGTGAGAAATAACAATGGTCAGGCCGTTCCCCTTTCCACATTTGTCACCATTGTAAAAGAATCTGGTCCTTCTTCGATACAACGCTTTAACGGAATAAGAACCATCACTCTCTTTGGTGAAGTGAATGATGATGTTATTTCTGGTAAACAGGCGAATGCTCAAATTGAACCCTTCATTGAAGAGCTTAAGAAAAAACATCAGAACCTTAGAATTCAAGTAGGCGGGGGAGAGAAGGATCGTATGAATGCTGTCAGCGATACGATGAGGCTCTATCTTCTCGCTATTGTTCTTATTTTTATGGTGATCTCCCTCACTTTTCAATCGGTGATTTATCCTTTTCTTGTTCTTACGGCAGTTCCAATGGGACTAAGTGGGGTTGTGTGGTCTCTTGTTCTTCACGGAAAGAGTCTCTCGATCATGGGGATTATCGGAATTGTTGGTCTCTCTGGGGTCGTTGTGAATGTTTCGATTATCTTTCTTAAATTTATTCAAGATAACCTGCAAAAAGGGAAAGGCTTTCAAGAGTCAATTATCGAAGCCGGGGTGACGAGGTTGCGTCCGATTACGATGACCACACTCTCAACCTTAATCGGTCTTTTGCCTACTATTTACGGAGTGGGGGGAGTCGATACCTTTGTTCAGCCCATTGCT
>Ga0208203_1000272_pt1 | contig 24713 bp, 27 predicted proteins | sample DeeseametaMP2914_FD_184167 | JGI IMG/M metagenome (GOLD analysis project Ga0208203, IMG submission 184167) | Marine microbial communities from the Deep Atlantic Ocean - MP2914 (SPAdes) | ecosystem: Environmental > Aquatic > Marine > Oceanic | place: West of Santa Cruz de la Palma, Atlantic Ocean...
ACATTAGTTCTTTTCAAAGCCTTTGCTTCTTCCAAGTAGTTAATATCTGGCGAAGATATATGTACCAAATTATTCGAGGGATAATCAATTTCATCCCAATACATTAGATACTTTCTTAGTTCCAATGGTGGTGGATCTCCACCGCACTTAATACCACCAGTAGGTAACGGTGTAAAAGGCGGCGAAAGGACAATTCCTTTTTTGCTCATTTAATCTCCAATACTAAAAAGTCCTGATTCTAATTACAATAATTCACTACGGAACACTCTAATACCCTAATAGTTTTTATACAAGCATCTACTCTCTGCCAGACACCAAATAGCTCGTTCAGGTAAAATTGCAGACTATAAGTACTTCCAACTCCCTTAGGAGCTAGCCGAATGATAACAAAGTTATAGCGTAAATTAGGCAGGACGCCTAATTTAGCTAAGACGAAACAAGGAAGTTTCGTTTAGCGACGCGTCAATAACTTTTTAGAATGAGGGAAGTACGAAGTACCTAGCGACTGGGTGCCCTTTCTTTTGGTTCGTTTTCTTTGGGCATGCAAAGAAAATGAACAAATAATACTCAGGCTTCCAAGCTCCTGAATTACCTAAAGGACTTCTCCCTAAAGGAATTTCCGATGATTACTGGTCAAGGTGACAAGAGTGACAAAGTCACTCTATATTCCGTATCAAGTACGAAATGACAAAAGGTGGAGCTAATACTCCACTCTCGCCTCAACACACCCCGGTATATGCTTCAATGCAAAGACCAGTGCGTCAGCGGGCTGTACCGCCCATTCAGGGGACAGTTTATAATCTGCGGATAACTTGGCTTGCTGATACTGTAAATTGATCACGACTGGACAGCCGCCGTCTTTGTGCTGGTTGAGCTTTTCGTGAAGTTCAGTCATGGTGTCCGGGCCAGTAACGGTGTCGGATACAGTAATGACGATTTTCTTGCAGTATTGCTCACGCGCTTGCTCGAAGGATAAAACGCTGTTGGCGCTGACACTAGTTCCGCCAGAATAGTCGTCATGGCGGGCTTCGCCATCAATCACAACCACGCTGTCTTTGGTGAGTACATCACGATAGCGCTCGAATGTTTCGGCATACACAGTCACATCACACCGGCCTGACTTATCATCAATGGTTAAAATGCCCATTTTATCGCCACGCTTCGTCGTCATGACGCGCATGGCAATTATCAAACCAGCCACGCGAGCAGTTCTACCGCGCCCAGTAGGCTGTAAGTCACGTAAGCGTGTGACATTCATTTGCTGGATTTCTGGCACGTAACGATCAATCGGATGGCCTGTTAAGTAGAGACCAAGAGTATCTTTCTCGCCTTGCAGCACTTGTTCATCAGTCCAAGGTCTCACTCGGACATACTGATGCTGTTCGCTAGCCGTTGTCGCGACAACACTACCAAATAAGTCGTCCTGCCCTACTTCTTGGCTTTTGTTGAACTGTTCGGCAGCTTTAATCGCCTCGTCTAGAGAAGCCATCAAAGTAGCGCGATTTGGACCCAATTCATCCAAAGCGCCGGCACGAATCAAAGACTCGAGCACTCGACGGTTGGCTTTTTTCAGATCAACACGGCTACAAAAATCGAACAAATCTTCGTAAGGGCCATTGGCTTCGCGATCTGTAACAATACTTTCGATTGCGCCTTCACCCACACCTTTTATCGCGCCAATGCCATAAACAATACGGCCTTCTTCATCTACCGAGAATCGATACTGACCTTTGTTGACGTCTGGTGGGGTAATGGTGATGCCCTGCATCTCAGCATCTTCGACATAAGTCACAACCTTATCGGTATTGTCCATATCCGACGACATTACTGCCGCCATAAACGATGCCGGATGATGAGTTTTGAGCCATGCAGTTTGATAAGCAACTAAGGCATAAGCGGCTGAGTGTGATTTGTTAAAACCGTAACCCGCGAACTTTTCTACCAAGTCGAAAATCTTCATGGCAAGATCGCCATCAACACCGTTCTTCTCAGAGCCTTCTTTAAAAATGCTCCGCTGCTTCTCCATCTCCTCGGCTTTTTTCTTACCCATCGCACGACGAAGAATATCAGCGCCGCCAAGCGAGTAACCCGCTAAGACCTGTGCGATCTGCATTACCTGCTCTTGATACAGAATAATGCCGTAAGTTGGGTCAAGAATTTCTTTAAGCCATTCGTGCTGATAGTCAGGGTGTGGATAGGAAACTTTATCCAAACCATGTTTACGACGAATGAAGTCATCCACCATGCCCGATTGAAGTGGGCCAGGACGGAACAAGGCAACCAGAGCGATAATATCTTCAAAACGGTTTGGCTTTAACCGCTTAATCAAATCTTTCATACCCCGTGATTCCAGCTGGAATACAGCGGTAGTATTGGCGACTTGGAGCAGCTTAAAGACTTCAGGATCTTCGGTGTCAATTTTTGCGATATCGACTGGCTCTTCGCCTTTTTTCTTTAAAATACCGTTAGTGGTTTCAAGTGCCCAGTCGATGATGGTGAGTGTTCGCAAACCTAAGAAGTCAAACTTCACCAGGCCAGCACTTTCAACATCATCCTTGTCGAACTGAGTCACCACATTCGCGCCAGTTTCATCACAATACAGTGGCGCAAACTCTTCTAAATCATTCGGTGCGATAACCACACCACCAGCATGTTTACCGGCGTTACGCTTGACGCCTTCTAACTTACGCGCCAAATCCCACACTTCACGGAAGTCTTCATCTTCCTCATACATCCGTGGCAACTCGGGCTCTTGTTCGTAAGCTTTCTCCAACGTCATCCCCACTTCAAAGGGAATCAGTTTGGCAATCTTGTCAACGAAGCCATAAGGGTGACTTAAGACACGCCCTACGTCTCGTATTACAGCTTTCGCTGCCATGGTACCAAAGGTAATAATCTGCGATACACTGTTACGCCCGTAGCGCTCCGCTACGTAATCAATCACTCGATCTCGCCCTTCCATACAGAAGTCGACGTCAAAGTCAGGCATGGATACACGCTCAGGATTCAAGAATCTCTCAAAAAGGAGATCAAACTCCAGCGGATCCAAATCAGTAATTTTCATGGCATAAGCCACTAAAGAACCCGCACCAGAACCACGACCAGGACCTACTGGTACACCGTTATCTTTTGACCACTGGATGAAGTCACCAACGATGAGGAAGTAACCCGGGAACCCCATGGAGTTAATAACGTCTAGCTCAATCTGTAAACGCTCATCATACGGCTTGCGGACTTCAGCGAAGTTATCAGCATTACGATCATACAAATGATCAAGTCGCTCTTCTAAACCGTCCTTTGATACTTGCTCAAAATACTGATCAATCGTCATTCCCTCAGGAATAGGGAATTCTGGTAAGAAGTATTCACCTAACCGTAAGTCCATATTACAGCGTTTGGCAATTTCAACCGTATTCTCGATAGCTTCAGGAATATCATCAAACAGATCGACCATTTCGTCTTCGGTACGAAGATATTGCTGATTCGAATAATCGCGCGGACGTCTAGGATCGGCTAATACTCGGCCTTGGTTAATACATACTCTCGCTTCGTGAGCATCGAAGTCGTCTTTCTGTAAAAACCTTACATCGTTAGTGGCTACGACCGGGGTGCTAGAGCCTTGTGCAAGGCCAATAACTTGGTGAATGTATTCATTCTCGTAAGGGCGGCCTGTTCTTTGTAGCTCAAGGTAGAAACGGTTGGAGAAATGATGGTTCCAAAAGCCTAAACATTCAGCAGCAAGATCCATTTTTCCGGCCAGTACGGCTTTACCAATATCACCTTCCCTGCCCCCCGAAAGAATGATAATTCCTTCGTTAAGTTCCGCCATCCATTCTTTCTTAACTAACGGCAAACCACGATGTTGATTCTTTAGATATGCTCTGGAAATTAAATACTTAAGATTGAGATACCCGCCGGTATTCATGCACAAAGCGGTGACACGAAAAAAACTATCTTCGTCGTCGGGATCTTGAATCAGTAAGTCAGCACCTGCTATCGGCTTAACACCTGACTTCACGGCAGTGGAGTAAAATTTGACCAAACCACACATATTCATTTGGTCAGTCATGGCTATGGCGGGAACTTCTCGCTTTTCACACTCGCCCAGCATAGGTTTTACTCTAACTAGGCTATCGACCATAGAGTATTCAGTATGAACTTTTAAATGAACAAAGCGAGGTGCCATATTTAAGGTGCCGTCATTTCTTGATATTTATTGTTTAGTCTTTCGTTGTGGCGCCGGCAGACCTGCTCGACCACCACTGTCCTGATATTTTATCACCTCCATTATAAGGAGGTCGAAACAGCTTTGCAGTAAGATTCTTTGGTCAATCGTTTGTCGAGTGTCTCAAACTAGAATCTTATCCTTGGCTTTGAATTATAAATTAAGCTGCTGTTGAACTGGGGCGTATGATTTTCGGTGTATCTCAGTAATTCCAAGCTTTATGATAGCTTCTCTATGCTGCTTGGTAGGATAGCCTTTGTGCTTCGCAAAACCATATCCAGGGTACTTTTCTTCCATCTCAACCATTTCATTATCGCGAGCGACCTTAGCTAAAATCGAAGCAGCGCTTATCGCAGGCTCTTTGCTATCGCCTTTAATAATTGCTTCCATAGCACAGTCTAGCTTTGGGCAGTGGTTGCCATCAATTAACGCTAACTCTGGCTGGTGTAACAGACTTTCAACACTGCGTTTCATCGCTAATAAACTGGCTTGCAAGATATTGATCTGATCAATTTCTTCAACTTCAGCGCGGCAAATCGACCAAGCTAAAGCCTTCTCTTTAATTTCTAACGCTAGCGATTCACGACGTTTCTCAGTCAACTTTTTAGAGTCAGCCAATCCTTCAATGGGCTTATCGGGATCTAAGATAACCGCCGCAGCCACCACAGGACCAGCTAAAGGGCCACGTCCTACTTCATCCACTCCCGCGACTAGCAGTGGCCGTTTCTGTAAAGTATCAATCACGTCCTAGACTCTCCTGTTGGCGAATACCATTCTCGCTCCACCAGTGTGCTATAGAATTAGCGGCATAGACATTGGCGTCTTTCTTGAGAGAATGATGTAATTCAACAAATGCATCATGAACTTCTTGCCAGCGCTGCCCCTGATTATTTTCATCATCGCCAACCCAAGCCCTAACTTCTGCAAATAAATTATCAGGCGTACAGTCTTCCTGAATCAGTTCAGGCAATAATGACTGCTTTGACAGTAGGTTAGGAATCGCAAAAGTATCTATTGTTAATAATCGCTTAAAAATTTTATAACTAATTGATCCCACTTTATAAGCAACCACAGTTGGGCGTTTTATCAGCATTGCTTCTAGTGTCGCGGTTCCTGATGCCATGACAACATAGTCCGACGCAGCCATAGCCTTACGCGAATTACCTTCAAGCAACTCAATATCTGGCAAAGTTTGATGCTTCACTTTGGCGTCTAATAGCTGCTGCTCAAACTGTGAGCGTCGTTTGAAATTAGCCATAGGAGCGACGAAGTTCATGTCTGGGTAAAACTGTCTTAGTAAGACTGCCATATCAATAAAGTCCGGGCCTAACATCTTCATTTCTGAGCCACGACTACCGGGCATAAGACAGACCACTTGCTTGTTGTGTTCCAAGCCTAACTCATCACGCGCATTATTTTTATGCGACTCAACAGGAACTTCATCCGCCAAAGGGTGGCCGACACAGAAGTTATCAATAGCGTGATGCTGATAAATATCTTGTTCAAAAGGAAATAAGCAAAGCATCAAGTCGACGGCTTTCTTTATCTTATGGATGCGCTTAGGGCGCCACGCCCAAACTGATGGACTGACATAATGAACCGTTTTAATACCGTTCTTTTTGAGTTTTTGCTCTAAACCAATATTAAACTCTGGTGCATCAATACCAATAAATAGATCCGGCTTAGTATCAACCCAATAACGAGCTAAGTCAGCCCTCATCTTTAATAATTCTGGGAGCTTTTTTAGTATGGGTAGAATGCCCATCACCGATAAAGACTCCATCGGGTATAAGCTGGCACAACCTTCTTGCTGCATCAAAGGACCAGCCACTCCCTCGAAGACTGCGTTTGGATACTTTTTCTTAAGCTCAGAAATTAATCCTGCACCTAAAATATCGCCGGAGGCTTCCCCGGCGACAATAGCAATTCTTTCAATAGATTTTACGGGCAACATGAAAAGGCCACTACCTTAAAATACCGCGCTCTACAGACTCTAAAAAATTGATGAGGTGATCAACATTGTCATCTTCAAGCTGAGACATTTCTGCGATTGCTTCATCCATCTTTAAGGATTTACGGTATAAAAATCGGTAAGCTTTCTTTAGAGCGCTAATAGTTTCAGCGGAGAAGCCACGGCGCTTCAAGCCTTCTGCATTCAAACCATAAGGCGCATTTTCCGCAACTAACACAAATGGCGGAATGTCTTTGCTAATGGCGCAATCCATTCCAACAAAGGCATGATCACCAATTTTGCAGAACTGGTGAATTTTTGCGAAGCCTGACATTATGACAAAGTCACCGACTTTAACATGACCAGCTAGAGTGGCGTTGTTAGACATGATGATGTTATCGCCCAAAGAGCAATCATGCGCAATGTGCGTGTAGGCCATAAACCAGCCGTTATCTCCAATCCGAGTTTCACCACGATCTTGGACCGTGCCCCGGTGAACAGTACAGCATTCACGGAAAACATTACCATCGCCAATAATTGTTTTCGTTGGCTCGCCAGAATACTTTTTATCTTGGTTTTCTTCACCAATCGAGGAAAACTGATATAAGCGATTGTTCTTACCAATTTCTGTATGTGAACCGATCACTACATGCGGCCCAACGACAGTACCTTCGCCAATAGAAGTATCGGCTCCAATAATGGAGTAAGGGCCAATTTCAACGTTATCCGCAATGCGTGCGGTTGGGTCAATAATAGCGGTCTGATGAATCACACTAAATCCTTACACGATATCTTTGCGGGCACACATCAATTCAGCTGAGCATACGACTTTTCCGTCGACACTCGCTTTTGCGCTAAACTTCCACATGTCACGCTTACGCTTAATAACTTCCACTTCCATCAATAACTGATCGCCTGGCTCTACTGGCTTCTTGAAGCGGGCACTATCAATACCAACGAAATAATAAAGAGAGTCGTCGCTTGGCAAGTCTTCTGTCGTTTTAAAGGCAAGAATCCCTGTCGCTTGAGCAAGGGCTTCTAACATTAGCACACCTGGAAATACTGGACGGTGCGGGAAGTGCCCCGGGAAAAATGGCTCATTTACCGTCACATTCTTTATTGCTGTTAATTTTTCGCCAGGAGTGTAATCAAGGACGCGATCAATTAACAAAAACGGATAGCGATGAGGCAGGTGCTTCATCACTTCATAAATATCCATACTATTCATTTCATTCGACTGGTTGTCATTACTCATCTTCAGTATCTCTGTCATTTTTCAATTGAAGCACTTCTTTTTCTAACTGCTTCATTTTACGCCACATCGAATCCAGTTGACGGAATCGAATTGCACTTTTTTGCCATTCTTTATTATCTTGGTGTGTCGTACCCGAAGAATACGCACCCGGCTTAGTAATTGATTTATTTACAAAAGTTGTCGCTGTGATATGCGCTTTATCGCAAATACTCAAGTGCCCCAAAATACTTACGCGTCCTGCAATTGTACAATATTTTCCAATGACCGCACTACCAGCAATCGCAGTACAGCCTGCAATCGCAGTGAAGTCACCAATTTTCACATTATGGGCTACATGAATATGATTATCCAGTATAACGCCATTGCCGATAACTGTGTCTTCCAAGGCGCCTCGGTCGATAGCCGTATGAGCACCAATTTCGACATTGTTGCCAATAACGACACCACCAACCTGGGGAATCTTTACCCACTCACCTTGATCATTCGCGTACCCAAAGCCGTCCGAACCAATCACCACATTAGCATGAATGATACAGTTTTCGCCTAAAGTCACGCCATGATAAAGCACAGTATTAGGATAAACTCGAGAATGTGCCCCAATCTTGCTGCCTTGACCGACATAAGTCCCAGCCTCAATAACTGAGTAGTCGCCAACCGCCACACCATCGGCAATAACCACGTTAGGGCCGATGTAAACATCCTTCCCTAAAGATACATCATCGCCAATCTGAGCGGTTGGGTGAATAGCTGCTTTTGGGCAGGGAGTAATGTCAAAAATTTGTGCAGCCTTAGCAAAACCAAGATATGGGTTTGCCATGACAAGCAAGTTTCCAGTCGTTTCTTTTGCAACTTCAGGAGTCACAATTAAAGCACCAGCTTGGCACTCGCTTATTTTGCTGAGGTATTTAATATCACTGAGAAAGCTGATGTGGTCTTTTTCAGCCTTATCTAACGGCAAAACCGCAGTAATGGTTAACTGCGGTTCTCCTTGAAGCTCAGCGCCTAATTGCTGAGCCAACTCTTGAAGCGTTTTTTTCAAAACAACTCCTCAATATTATTACTTAGACATTTCTTGCAGAACTTTGTCAGACACGTCAGTAACTTTTGGTCCCATGTAAGGTACTGCGCGACGGTCAACAAGCATATCGTAACCACCTTGCTTTGCAATTTTTTCAACTGCAACTTGTAACTTTTGTCCGACCTTTCTCATTTCTTCCTGCGTACGACGTTGGAAATCTTCTTTGTACGCATCCTCTTTCAACTTAAAATCCGAGGCGCGCTTTTTCAAATCACGCTCTGTTGTTGTACGTTGAGACTCAGACATCGTCTTTGCATTATTCATGTATGCCGTTCTGTCATCTTCAAGCTTTTTAAACTCTCTTTCTAATTGACTTTTGCGGCCTTCAAACTCTTTGCTCAACGTTTGCCTAACAGTATCGCGCTCTGGGCTTTTAGCCATAATGTAGTTTGTATCTATCACAGCAACTTTCATTTCTGCGCTGGCCAAAGCAGGAAGCATCATTAAACTTATTAAAAATGTAAAAACTAACTTTTTCAAAACAAATCTCCAATTAATTAAAATGTCTTACCAATAGTAAAGGTAAAAGTTTCAGTATCGTCATAAGGTTCATTTTTGAGAGGACGTGACAAACTAAACTGTAATGGTGCGAAAGGTGAGTACCACTGAAGAGAAATACCATATGACGCTCTATAATTAGTAGCATCACCAAAATCAGGCACATCGCCTAACACACTATTGGGATCAATTTGCAAACCTTCAAACCTACTCTGGTCAAATTCAGTATCCCACACATTACCGGCATCCACAAAGATGCTAGTCCTAACATTTGAGCTATCCTCTAAAAAAGGTGTTGGGAATATCAGCTCAAAAGTATTAATGGCCTTAGCGTTACCACCTATTGAATAGCGACTTACAGCAATTCTATCAAACTCTTCAGGTAAATATACGGTTGTATTACCCGCTCCCGGGATAGGACCAGGGACATTGATTGAGGTTCTAATTCGCTGTATGTCTCTAGGGCCAACGGTATTGCCTTCAAAGCCTCTTACAGAATTACTACCTCCTGCATAAAAGTTTGAGAAGTAAGGTAACGCTGGAGTATCTCCTAGACCGTCCCCATAAGCTAAACTACCTCTCCAAGAAAAAATCCAATCATTATCATTAGTTAAAGGGAGGTACAAACCGTAGTCATATGTGGCTTTATAAAACTCAAGATCACCAATATCCGTTCCAACTTCTACATTCCAACGGTGATCGACACCTTTGGAAGGGAAGATTGCTCTATTTAAACTATTATACCTAAAGCCAAAATTAACTGAGAAAATATCAAAATCAACCTCAGAGTCAGTTCTGGCATTAGCCCCTAGCAACTCAAAGAAATCGATTACTCGTTGAGAGCTCGTCAAGGGTGAAGTTAATGAATTCTGAGAAATTCGCGCACCGGCACTAAAATTTGAGAACTCTCCGGTTGGGAAATATAGGGTTGAGCCTAAAGCGATGGTATCCAAACTCTGAGCAATGAGATTCAACTTACCATAATCAGTTTCACTATAATTTAGAGAGGTGTTTAAACCAATTCCACTTTGAGTAAAGTAGTTGTCTGTATAGCTAATATTAGCACTCTTAATTGCTTTGTTAGTACTAATTCCTATTGAGGCTGAATTACCTGTACCCATAAAGTTTTGATGAGATAACTCACCATTAATGCTAAAGCCATAAAAATCGTTATAGCCAAAGCCACCACTTATTTGAGCAGCGTTTCGCTCCTTAACCTCAAAGTTTACATCAGCTCTATCCGTGGTCCCTTCTTTTTTAACAGTATCCACTGTCACTTCTTCAATGAACGGTAGCCTTTGCAACCTCAACTTTGAACGCTCTACCAATGCTGATGATAAAGCGCTTCCTTCTAGAACACGAGCTTCACGCCTTAAAACATTCTCATCGGTAGTAACGTTACCTTTGAAAGAAACATTATCAACATAATGTCGTTCACCAGGGTCAACAAAAACCGTTAACTTAGCTTCAGCGGTATCTTCAAGTACTTCTGGTATCGTTCTGACTTCAGCGAACGCATAACCATACAAACCAAGTACTTGTTTAATTTGCTCTTCCGCAAAGGTTATTGCTGCCGCAGAGTAAACGTCACCACTTTTTAAAGGAATTAGTCCACGAATAACACTTTCATCAATTGTGAAGTCACCTAAAATATCAATTTCGGAAACATTATAGATTTCACCTTCAGACATCCCTATTGTAATGTAAATGTCTTCAGCGTTTTCTGACAAAGATATATCAGTAGAGTTAATGTTAAATTTTAAATAACCTCTATCTTTATAATATGATGTGAGAGTTTCTAAATCTTTTTCTAACTTTGTGCTCGAATACTTATTGTCATCTGTAATAAAGGTGAACAGACCGCCTGTAGTGAGTTCAAACTGTGAGATTAGCTCCTCATCGTTGTATACGTTATTCCCGATAAGGTTGAATTCTTTAATTTTGGCAGAACCGCCTTCTTTAATCGTGATTCTAAGCTGAACTCGGTTACGCGACAACTCAACCAACTTTTTTTCTACTGTTAGATGATAATGTCCATTTGAGTAGTATTGATTTGAGATCTCTTGCTCGATTTTATCCAAAACAAAACTGTCTAAAACTTCACCCTTAGCAATTCCAGCATTTTTCATGCCTTCTTCAAGTTGCTCGGTTTTAAGGACTTTATTACCATCAAGTGTGATATCAGAAATAATTGGACGTTCAACCACAACTACTTTTAATACTGAGCCATCTTTTTCCAGTTTGACGAAATCAAAGTTACCAGTACTGTAAACAGCACGTATAACGGAAGGGGCTCGTGCATCATCAATCCTCTCGCCGACACGAATTGGTAAGTCAGTAAAGAAGGTTCCGAGGGAAACACGTTGTAATCCTTCAACTTGGATATCCTTAACTACAAAGGGCTCTATGGCCTGAGCTTTGGAGAATAACCCCGCTAAAACTAATGCAGTTACCGTTTTTCTTATCAAATGCATCTAATCTTGTCTCTATTGGTTTAATCGGTCTATGTCAAAAAATAGCGCTACAGCCATTAACGTAAGCAATAATATGATGCCAACACGCATCCCAAGTTCCATAAATCTTTCAGAAACTGGTTTTCCGCGTACTAACTCGGCTAAATAATACATCAGATGCCCACCATCGAGCATGGGGATAGGGAGTAGATTAACGAAGCCTAAGTTGACGCTTATCATAGCGAGATAAAGCAAGAATGCAACCATCCCTGCCTCAGCTGTCTGCCCTGCCCCTTGTGCGATTCCGACTGGTCCGCCAATGTTTTTTACCGACAGCTTACCGGTGACCAACTTCCCTAGGAAGCTGGTTATCCGTTCAACCATCTGCCAAGTCTCTTCTGAGCCCTTGCCTATAGCCTCAAAAAAGCCATAATCAATGGTATTAAAACTTTGGAAGCCTGCTCCAATTCCGATAACACCGGTACTTTCTGAGCCCTCCCGCTGTTCTGGGGTAACCGTTATCGACACAACTTCCTGATCACGCAAAACCTCAAGCTTTAGCGGTTTATTCGGACTTTGCTCAATAACATCCCCCATGGTGCTCCAATAAGGGGTATCGACGCCATCAATACTCAGAATTGTGTCACCTTCTTTAAGTCCAGCCTTTGCCGCCGGCATGCCCTCAGCGACCATACCGATTAATGCTGGACCATCATAAGCACCGAAATCGACACCTAATGCTTTAAATAAGTCTTTTTGCGCTTCAGGTTCTTGCCACCCACTAATATTTAACGTGACCGTTTTTGGCTCTTGCCCAACCGGCTTCACCAGAACCTCTAGCTGAGTGTCATCACCAATATGGTCTAAGAAAGCAAACAGCGTATCTTGGGTACTTTTAACGGACTCACCGCCAACTGCCAGTACCTCACTTTTAGCCGGGAAGTTGGCATCTGCCGCAGGTGTGTTTGGATACACCTCAGTCACGAAAGGCTTGCTCACAGCAATACCCAGCATAAAAACAAAGGCATAAATCAGTATGGCTAGCAAGAAGTTGGCCATCGGCCCAGCCAACACAATCATGATCCGCTTCCAAACAGGTTGCCGATTAAAGGCGTATGGCAGATCCTCTTCGTCAACCGCCCCTTCACGCTCGTCAACGAACTTAACGTATCCTCCCAATGGAATGGGCGCTACACAAAATTCAGTTCCGTGCTTGTTATAACGACTCCAGATTGGCTTACCAAAACCAACCGAAAAGCGCAGCGCCTTTACGCCTAGCTTTTTAGCGACCCAATAGTGCCCCCATTCATGGAACGTCACCAGAATGCCAAGCAATATCAATAAACCAAAAATACTCCAAAGAGCTGTGGTCACTATGTCATCTCCAATAATTACTGTTTAGGACTGTGCTGTCATCTTTACAACAAGCTGTTGCGCACGCTCACGCGCTTCTTTGTCGGCAGCTAACACTGCCTCTAATGACGATACTTCAGCATACTCAGTTGATGTTAACGTTTGCTGAATTAGCTCTGCGATTTGAGTAAAACCCAATTTTTCATCAAGAAAAGCCTGAACCGCCACCTCATTAGCCGCATTTAAGCGTGTTGGGCTATTACCACCCTGCTTCATGGCCTCGCTCGCCAGCGCGAGGCAAGGGTAACGCTCTTTACTAGGGCGATCAAAGGTTAACTGAGAAATTTCCATAAAATCCAATGGCGCCACACCGGCATCAACTCTGTCTGGAAACGCCATGGCATGTGCGATTGGTGTACGCATATCTGGATTACCCATCTGTGCTAGCACCGAACCGTCGTTATAACGCACCATCGAGTGAATAATACTCTGTGGGTGCAAAACAACTTCAATTTGCTCTGGCTTTACATCAAACAGCCAGCAAGCTTCGATTAATTCGAGCCCTTTATTCATCATAGTTGCTGAGTCTACCGAGATTTTACGTCCCATGTCCCAGTTAGGATGCGCACAAGCTTCGTCCGGCGTTATGGTTTCGAACTCGGTTAGTGTTTTCTTTAGAAAAGGACCGCCAGAGCCAGTTAATACGATATTATGAATACCACACTCTTCAATGCCTTTTTCCACAAAGTGCTCTGGCAGGCACTGAAATATCGCGTTATGCTCACTGTCGATAGGAAGTAAAGTCGCGCCATGCTTCTTCACCGCATCCATAAAAATAGCACCCGACATGACCAGGGCTTCTTTGTTCGCCAACAAAACTTTCTTTCCAGCCTTAGCTGCGGCTAATGTTGGCAGTAGTCCAGCAGCACCAACAATGGCGGCCATAACGGTATCCACGTCCTCATGGCTGGCCACAAAGTCTAAACTGTCGACGCCATGTAACACCGTAATATCTAACTCTTTATATTCGATAAAAGACTGAAGCTCTTGCGCTAACTCTGCTTCAGGCAACACCGCATATTTCGGCTGAAACTCAAGGCATTGGAGCTTTAACTGCTCAATGTTCCGATGAGCTGTCAGTGCAAATACTTGATATTTATCCGGATGACGTCGAATGACATCCAAGGTGTTGGTTCCTATAGACCCCGTAGCACCTAAAATGCAGATTGCTTCCGGCTTAATTTTAACGATCTCTTTCATGCAGCCAGCCTAAAGCGTTACGCTAATAATTCCAACCATAAGACGCCGGCGACGAAAAATGGTGCGACTGATAAAGTACTATCCAGACGATCGAGTAAACCGCCGTGGCCAGGAAGAATATTACTACTATCTTTAATGTTTGCCTGACGCTTCAACATGCTTTCGAAAAGGTCACCAAAGACCGATAAAACCACCATTACGATCACGAACACGGTGAACTTAAGCCAATCTAACTCTAGCGATAATAAAGATGCGACAGCCATGCCAACGGCAACAGCTAACACTAACCCGCCCAAAGCTCCTTCCCAAGTCTTATTAGGACTGACAACTGGGGCTAACTTGGTTTTACCCCAAGTTTTACCGGCAAAATAAGCACCAACATCAGCGCCCCAGATAATGACTAGCATCAGCAGTAACATCCAAGCACCTAGTGTGTAATCCACATTGATCAGTAGGCTTCTAATGACCACAATCGCTAACCAAGCAGCTGCAAGAATAACAATACCAAACAAACCACGAAGCCAAGGACCACGGAATAAGGTTTTAGTGGTCTTTGGATAAAGTAGCACGAAGATCGACGCTACAACCCATACCAATAAAGCCACAATAAGCAGTTTAAAAGGATAAGCGTCGTACCAGAGCAAGGGTAAACTGGCTTCGCTAAAGAAATCTTGTTGATACAGCTGATAAAACAAACCACCAACTGCGGCTAATGACAACACTATGAAAACGCTTTGTCCCGCTTTGCCGGTTTGTAATAGACGTGACCATTCCCACACCAAGATACCGAATATAGGGACTAGAATTGCTGAAAAGGTCAATAAATCAGGTAGAAACAGTAAGCAGCCAACCAGTGGCAACAATAATACAGCTGTAATAATTCTTTGTTTTAACACATTATTCCCCTAAGGACTTTCTGTAGCGACCTGTTCGCCAGTTTTTCCAAAACGACGCTGCCGCTGATTAAAGTCAGCTATGGCTTCTTTTAAGGCATCGCCATTAAAGTCTGGCCACAGTCGATCGCTAAAGTATAATTCTGAATACGCAGCCTGCCATAATAGAAAATTACTGATACGCTGCTCACCGCCCGTGCGAATCAACAAATCAGGCTCAGAGCCGTCTGCAGTCATTAATTCAGACTGTAACGCCTCTTCCGTGATCTCTTGCCCCTTTGCTGCCAAGGTCTGAGCTGCTTGAACGATATCCCAGCGGCCACCATAATTAGCAGCAATTTGTAGATACAGACCATCATTGTCTTCAGTTAGCGTTTCCGCTTTATCAATTGCCTTACGCAACCTGCTATCAAAAGCATCTTTGTCGCCGACAATGGTGAGCTTTACGTTATTCTTATTGAGTTTTTTCGACTCATTCTTGAGGCTGGTAGCAAAAAGCTCCATCAGAAAACTGACTTCATCTTTCGGCCGGTTCCAGTTTTCGCTACTGAAAGCAAATAGCGTCAGGTATTTAACACCTAACTCACCACAGACCTCAGCCATTTCACGAGCACGCTCCATGCCAGCCTTATGCCCCATAACACGCTTTTTACCACGCGCCTGAGCCCAGCGACCGTTGCCGTCCATAATAATGGCGATATGTTGCGGAACACTCTGGTTAGAGTCGCTCTGTTCTGAAACATTCTTTTTTAACACTAAGCCAACCTGCTCATTAATCAGTCGTATATTATATACGAAAACGCCGTGATAAGTTTCACGGCGTTTCAGCACTATTAACAATCAATGCAATGAATTAAATTTCAATTAACTCTTGCTCTTTCTCTTCTAAAAGCTCATCAATTCGCGCCACTTTCTTGTCAGTAAGCTTTTGAATTTGCTCTTCCGCGCGACGTAAATCATCTTCAGAGATTTCTTTCTCTTTTTCCAGCTCTTTTGCTGAGTTATTAGCGTCACGACGAATGTTACGAACCGCCACTTTTGCATTTTCAGCTTCACCACGAACGACTTTAATCAGCTCTTTACGACGCTCTTCGTTCAAAGGCGGCATGGTAATACGGATCACTTGGCCAGCAACGTTTGGCGTTAAGCCAAGATCAGACTTAAGGATAGCCTTCTCAGTATCTTCAATAGCGCCTTTATCAAAAATTTGAAGCACTAGAGTACGACCTTCTTGTACGCTGATGCTCGCCACCTGGTTAATAGGCGTATCAGAACCATAGTAAGGAACCGTAATATGCTCAAGCAAGCTAGGATGTGCGCGGCCTGTACGAACTTTAGCAAGATCATGCCTAAATGACTCAATGGTCTTATCCATACGCTGATCGGCATCTTTTTGAATGTCATTAATCACAGAGATATCTCCTACAATTGCTTGTTATAAGTCTTGATGTGGCTATTATGCCTTATTACACGCCTGATTCAATCTTCTTAAGGTGAGTCACTCTTAAGGATGGATCAAGGTGCCTTCGTCTTTGCCCAATACGGCTTTCTCTAATGAGCCAGCTTGAGTCATGTCGAATACACGAATATTCTTTTTATGGTCGCGCGCTAAACAGAATGCTGTAAGGTCCATCACCGCCAGCTCTTTATCTAAAGCTTCTTTATAGCTCAAGCGATCATACTTCACTGCATCCTTATCTTTCGCAGGATCAGCAGAATAAACACCGTCAACTTTGGTCGCTTTAAGAATAAGCTCGGCCTCGATCTCAATACCGCGCAAACAAGCAGCAGTATCGGTCGTAAAGAATGGATTACCCGTTCCAGCACAGAAAATCACTATACGCCCTTTCTCTAGAGCATTAATGGCACCGCGACGGGAAAAGCCCTGACATACGCCATCAATAGGCATTGCTGACAACACTTTTGCAGGTTGCTCAATGCGCTCGAAAGCATCTTGTAAGGCTAGAGAATTCATCACAGTCGCCAGCATGCCCATGTGATCACCGGTCACACGGTTCATGCCAGCTTCTGATAATTTCTGGCCACGATAAATATTACCGCCGCCAATCACTACGCCGACTTCAACACCTTGCTCACTTAACGATTTAATTTCATTAGCGATTCTTTCCAGAACCTGAGGATCGATACCGAATGCCTCACGCCCCATTAAAGCCTCACCACTCAATTTTAATAAAATACGCTTATAAGCTAAGTCGGCCATAGTGTTTCCTTCTTGTTTCTTAAAAAGTCAGTTTGTCTAAGGGTTACTTAGCCAATTACTTTTTCATTTGAGCAGCTACTTCAGACGCAAAGTCTTCTTCTTTCTTCTCAATACCTTCACCTACTTCGAAGCGAGTGTAAGAGATAACTTTTGCGTTTTTCTCTTTAAGAAGCTGGCCAACAGTTGTTGAAGGGTCTTTCACGAAGCTTTGACCTTCAAGAGTGATCTCACCAACGAATTTCTTGATACGACCAACCATCATTTTCTCAACGATGTTTTCAGGCTTGCCTTCCATATCAGGTTGAGCTTTGATGATTTCTTTCTCTTTCTCAATAACTGTAGGGTCTACGTCGTCAGCTGTATTGAACTGAGGGTTGCTCGCAGCAACGTGCATAGCAACGTCTTTAGCCAAGTCTTCGTCACCACCGTCTAAAGAAACGATAACACCGATACGACCGCCGTGAACGTATGCACCAAGCGTATCGCCGTCTACTTTAGCAACACGACGCACAGTGATGTTCTCACCGATTTTAGCAACTAAGTTAGCACGTGCTTCTTCAACAGACTCGCCAGAAGGCATAGCAGCAGCATTTAATGCTTCTACTTCAGCAGTACCGTTAGATAGAGCTACGTCCACAACTTCGCTAGAGAACTTTTTGAAGTTATCGTCACGAGCAACGAAGTCAGTTTCAGAGTTAACTTCAACTAGAACGCCTGTGTTGTCGCCTGATTTAGCCAAGATCACACCTTCAGCAGCGATACGACCCGCTTTCTTAGCCGCTTTCGCTTGGCCAGATTTACGCATGTTATCGATTGCAGTTTCGATGTTACCGTCAGCTTCAACCAACGCCTTTTTACATTCCATCATGCCAGCGCCAGTGCGCTCACGTAATTCTTTAACTAATGCAGCAGTAATTGCCATGATAGTATCTCCGATAGATTCCTCTGCTTTTTAGAACAGCAGAACATATAAACTAGAATAGTATAAACGTATGTTTTTAAACCTTTATGAAGCTCTATAGCTTACTGATAACAAAGGTTTATTTTGCAAAGTGCTGTAACTTAGCACGCTGTTGAAACCCAGCATGGCTCAACTATTAAGTATCTTTCAAAAAAGGGGGCCTCGCCCCCTTTTTCAACACTTTGCGAGATTAGCGATTACTCTTCGCCAGCCTCTTCAACAAACTCGTCGCCTTTATCAGCAACTGTGTTGCTTTGCTTGCCGTCAAGCACTGCGTCCGCTACTGCACCGCAGTATAAACGAATCGCACGAATCGCATCATCGTTACCTGGGATGATGTAATCAACGCCTTTCGGGTTAGAGTTTGTATCAACAACAGAAACAACTGGGATACCCATTTTGTTTGCTTCTGCAATCGCGATAGCTTCATGATCTGCGTCAATCACAAACAATACGTCTGGAAGACCGCCCATGTTCTTGATACCGCCGATAGACGCTTCAAGCTTGTTCATCTCACGAGTACGCATCAACGCTTCTTTCTTAGTCAAACGCTCGAAAGTACCGTCTTCAGACTGTTTTTCTAAGTCTTTCAAACGGTTAATAGAACCACGAATCGTTTTGTAGTTAGTCAACATACCGCCTAACCAACGCTTATCAACGAAGAACTGACCACAACGAGTCGCTTCTTCTTTAACGATATCCGCTGCAGCACGCTTAGTACCAACAAAAAGGATTTTACCTTTGTTAGAAGCGATTTTACCTAAGTAATTCAACGCGCCGTTGAACATAGGTACTGTTTCTTCAAGGTTGATGATGTGGATCTTGTTACGCGCACCAAAGATATATGGACGCATTTGAGGGTTCCAGAAACGAGTTTTGTGACCGAAGTGCACACCCGCCTGTAGCATGTCACGCATACTAACTTTAGACATAATAAATTCTCCGAATTTCGGGTTAAGCCTCCGCAAATCCCATTTCCCGACCCCAACCAATCTCTTAAAAGAGTGTCTTTCTGGCGGAGCACCCCGGCAAATGTGTCGATTTGCGTGTGGATTTTAAATAAATAATCGTATTTGCAGCTCAATAATTATGCGGGTTTAAACGCACTTTCGAGCCACGGCGCGCTTTATACCATTTTTCAGGGGTTGAGGCAATGTTTTTGGGTGATTTAGGTGTTTTTGTCGTCATTGCGAGGCTTTAGCCGAAGCAATACCCTATCTTTGCTTCCCCTTTAGTTTGCGACTAGCCCATCACCCTACTAAACAACTAAATTATAGCTTGGCTTGACATGTAACCTACAAGTTACTAAAGTAACTTACAGGTTACATTAATCAATAATTAAAGATAAGGGATATTCTATGGAACTCAATAAAGTAGACAAACTGGTTCACTCAAGAGCTAAAATATTAATTTTTGCGGCTTTTGCATTTGCTCTATGGCAATTTGCTTGGATAGGTTCAGATATCATTAAAGGTACCGAGAGTAGCATTATTCATCTAATTACAGGGTTAGTTATACTCGGCTCAATGTTGTGGGTGGCTGCCTGTTATTTTTTCTACTCTTTTAGCAAAAAAGTAAAGAAAGCCAATGCATTTGATGCTCTAAATGATGAATTAACTCATAAAAATAAACGACAGGCCTTTATGGTAGGGTACTTCACCCTTTTTGGCATGATCTGGCTACTGATACCAGCAACGGATTTTTGGGACTTGGATCTGCTGTTGTTCATAAGAACTATCGCGGTACTAGCAATTGTTGTTCCGATTCTACTCTTTTCATATTTAGAGTTAAAAAACGACCAAGGAGCTGAATAGTGCAAAGTGAGCAAAAGTACTTTGCCAACCACCTAAAAGTGTTGCGAGCTCAGCGTAACTATACACAGGCTGATTTAGCAGAGTTAGTAGGCGTTACGCGTAAAACTATTAACACTATTGAAAACCGTGTTTTTATTCCTTCGGCTTTTTTGGCGCTAAAATTAGCAAAGGCTTTCGAGCTTACGGTTGAAGATATTTTTTATTTTGAAGAACATTAGTAATGAATGGTGGCTACCTCACCATTCATTGTTACATTAGGTCAACCTACGGGTGACGACTAGCTGCTTCTAACATTATTAATGTGCGCTTGTGTTGCAATGTTTTAAAAACCGCTCTACTCTCAGTCTAAACCTACAGGGCTTGGATTTTATAATGACAACAGAACTTAACTCAGTACAAAACGCCCAGCGAGACATGCGTGTCGCTTACGCAAACGGCTCAACTGGCTTAATTGCTTCTGGTTTAGTGTGGATCATCGCTGGAATTGTGGCCTGCTACAGTATGCCCATCCATGCGGTGCTGGCTTTATTCATCGGCGGAATGTTTATTTTTCCGCTATCTATCGTGATCTGTAAACTGATGAAATGCTCTGGAAACCACTCTAAGGATAACCCTCTAGGATCGTTAGCACTCGAAGTCACGTTTATGATGCTGGTTTGCCTGCCTATTGCATATGTTGTCTTTACCCATACCGCTGAATGGTTCTTCCCGACAATGATGCTGGTCATTGGCGCACGTTACCTCACGTTCTCAACGCTCTATGGACTCCGCACCTATTGGCTGTGTGGTGGAGCGCTTATTGCATCTGGTTTTGCATTGGTGGCGTTAAAGGCTCCTTTTATCACTGGCGCTTTTGTCGGTGGCGGACTTGAGCTACTTTTTGCCGCATTTATCTATCCACAAAAACGACATGACTAAAACTGATAAGAAAACTGAAAAGCTGATTGTTAAAACCTTAACGGATGCCTGCCATGTGCTGACGGACTCGGTTGAGGGTTTTGAGTGGTTAACTCATTTTGTGGATTACAAAGCATTCCCCGAGTCACTAGAAATAGTGTGTATTTTTGATACCGAAAGCTCTTTATCAAAAGCTTTGCAAGAACACCAAGATAGTTTTATTGGCTCTGTCATCAGCGATAAACTTCAATCGATCAAAGTACCTTTAAAGAACAGTGCAAAACAGATCAATTTCGACTCAGAAGAAGCTTGTGAAAAAGAACATAAAGGCAATTGGGCAAGGCGGTTTTTATCTCAGTGAGACTGCATAAATAAATTAAATATAAGTGGACAGGGGACAAAAAAGCCTATACTCTGCCGATCAGCTAGAAAGAAGTCTCTATTTTCATCCTACATTTCATTGTTTTAGTATTAATTCTTTGTCCTGCAGTTTCTAAATATCAGTCTCTATTTACAGCTATTCAAGCCTCTTGAAGGCACCCTTATATTTAAATTACAGGATATTATTATGTCTAATACAATTACAGGAACCGTTAAATGGTTCAACGAGTCTAAAGGTTTTGGTTTTATCGAGCAGCAAAATGGTCCAGACGTGTTCGCACACTACAGCGCTATCAGCAGCTCAGGTTTCAAAACTTTAGCTGAAGGTCAAAAAGTTGAGTTTACGGTAACTGACGGTCAAAAAGGCCCACAGGCTGAGAATATCGTAGCGGTTTAATCACTAGCTTAGAATATTCAAAGGGCAGATCTTTCGAGGTCTGCCCTTTTTTATTTCCTCTACAAATCATTTCAGTAAAGCTCCCCAAAGATAAAACCTTTAAAGTTTGAAGTATCTACTTCAAATCTTTTGATCGTCATATTAAACTTGGATATCGATTACTGCCAAGGGAAGGTTTATGTCACTCACCGTTTTAATCATTGGTTGTTTTTTGCAGTTTATGTTTGCAGGCTTCCAAGCGATGTTTGTTATATTTAGTGCGTCGGGGGCTGTGAATACTCACACTATCAAAGGCATTAAGCTCACTTTATTGAATGCATCGATATTTGTTTTGCCACTGGCGAGTATCATCACCGTTATTTTACTCATTACTTTTTACGTGAATAACTCGCCCTATCTAACGAATTGGTGGCACGCATTCCCAGTGGCATTATCAATAGTCTATTTGGTTTATGTCACTGCGCTTACAAAAGGAGAGTCTACGATCAATAAACAGCCGGGGACTGAGTAGGTGGTCTCTACATCCAGTCTCTCGGAAGTCGTCGTTCATAGCCTTCCCCAAGACTTAAAAGCATCGATTGCAAACGATAAGAACGTCGTAGAATTTTGGGAAGATATTACTCCCCTAGCGCGCAACGAATGGATTTGTTGGGTTGAGGATGCGAAGAAAGCCGAAACACGACAGCGTAGAATAGCTCGTGTTAACTCGGATCTTAAAGCGGGCAAGCGCAGGCCATGTTGTTGGCCCGGCTGTCCTCACCGCCAAAAGAAGTAGTTACTCTTCTTTTGCTGCAATAAGCTGCTCATCAACCTTCTTAGCAGCCATAAAACCTGGACGCTTCGACACCCTCGCAGCATATTCTTCAAAACCTGGTCGCATTTCCATGCTACCGAAGTGTAATCCCCATAAAACATGTGAGCCAACATAGATGTCTGCGGCTGTGAACTGGTCGCCTGCAACGTAGGGCGAATTCAGTAGTTGCTGTGACAGTGTATCCAGAACAAGGTCGTAATTACCATAACCGACCATGCGTTCTTGATCTTCTTTGACATCAACGCCTAAAGAACGATTCACGATAGCGGCTTCTAGCGGCCCTGCGCTAAAGAATAACCAGCGGTAATACTCAGCTCGATTGTCTAAGTTCGGCGCGAGTCCTGACTCTGGGAACGCATCGGCTAGATAAGCACAAATTGCGGCACACTCAGTCACCACCTTGCCTTTATGTACAATCGTCGGCACTTTACCCATAGGGTTAAGCTTTAGAAACTCTTCCGACTTCATGGCGTCGCCATATTCAAGTATCTCCTGACGGTACTCTGCACCAACCTCTTCCAGCGCCCAGCGCGCAATCTGTCCGCGTGACTGAGGGTTGGTGTAAAAAATCATTTCGCAATCGGTTGAGGTAGTAACTGGCATAAGCAATCCTTCTAAAGTATCTTCAAGGCTTCACTTTAACTGAAACTCACATACAAAAGCCACTCCATTAAGAAGCTACACCTAAGCCTTTAATCAATGGTAAAGTTAAGTCTATGAAAAAATTCAACAGCACAACGCTGATCACCATCCACCGTTTAAACGATGACGCCTTTAAGAACGTTAAAGGCTTAACGGTATCCGATGAACAGGTTGGTTTTGTTGAACCGATTGAGCAAATCCTTAAGAATCTAAGTAACCAAGTGCATGGGCATGTTATTAATGATACGCGCGGAGCTGTAGGCTTTTTCTTGATTGATACGCAGTACGCTAATGATTATGAGTTTTGCAGCCAAGACAGTATCGGCTTACGCTCCTTTTTTATCGATAAGCGTTATCAGGGTTGCGGTTACGGCAAGCAAACAGTTCGGCTACTACAAAATTACTTGAGTGATATTTACGATAGCTATGATGATGTTTACCTAACGGTCAACTGCAAAAATCCAGCGGCTAAGCACTGTTATGAGCAAGGAGGCTTTATTGACACTGGGGAGCTTTATTTAGGCGGTGATTTTGGACCTCAACATATTATGAAGCTTTCATTAAAGGCCGAGCTCGTATGAAACAACCGATTACTGGCTACCACAAAGACCAACTAGACGACTGGGTGGCGGAATTGGCATGTGGCCATTTCCAACACGTTCGGCATAAGCCTCCCTTCTTTAATCGCCCTTGGGTCGTTACACAAGCAGGTCGAGAATCAATGCTTGGCGAAGAGCTTAGCTGTAAGAAGTGTGACGAAGGTGCGCCGAAAGACGCTAAGTAATTAAAGGCTGAGTAATTAAATCCTACCTAAAATAAGCGAATTCACTATAATGACCCAACTTTTAAAAACAGGCTTTCATAATGAGCACGCTACCTAACTGTCCACAATGCGATTCAACTTACACCTACGAAGACCAGGCTATGTTGGTATGTCCTGAGTGTGGCCACGAATGGTCTAAAGATACGCCTGAGCAGAGTGAATCGCCAATAAAAGACTCTAACGGCAATCCACTCGAAGACGGCGACACCGTGACTGTGATTAAAGACCTTAAAATTAAAGGCTCGTCACAGGTGGTTAAAGTTGGCACCAAAGTAAAAAATATTCGCTTGGTAGATGGCGATCATGATATCGACTGTAAAATCCCTGGTATCGGGGCCATGAAACTGAAGTCAGAATTTGTTAAAAAAGTTTAATCCGCAAATAATCTTAGTTCATTAAAAAAGTAGCGGCTTTTATGCCGCTACTCTTGATTGACGATTAACGTAACCTCGGTCAATATTCATAAATCTATTTACCAAACATATAACCAAAGATAGTTTCTAGCTTTACTCTAAGCTAAACAGGCTATCGTCAAAACGTTGGTTGTAACTAACGTCGGCCTGCATTTCGAAGCCTGAACTGCCGTCCGAAAAGCTCTGAGTGACATTAATTTTCACCGGCAACTGACTGTTTGGGTCAACCCAAACTCTTGTCTCAATTCCACCTTCTTCAAGCAAATATCCTGTCAGTTCAACGCCTGAGAACGTTTGTGTACCGATAGATTGCGCCTGCTCAGGATTCACATCTAGGATTAGCTTGCGCCAATACAAAGGGTCTTCTTGCGCACTTTGAGCAGT
>Ga0208203_1000275_pt1 | contig 24527 bp, 18 predicted proteins | sample DeeseametaMP2914_FD_184167 | JGI IMG/M metagenome (GOLD analysis project Ga0208203, IMG submission 184167) | Marine microbial communities from the Deep Atlantic Ocean - MP2914 (SPAdes) | ecosystem: Environmental > Aquatic > Marine > Oceanic | place: West of Santa Cruz de la Palma, Atlantic Ocean...
GGAGGGCAAGATTTAAGTGCCCAACACATAGAGGGAACGGCAAAGGTGCTCAGTGCAACTTGTCCTGAATTCTTCTCTTTTCTGACTACCTTTAGTGTACCGGGAACTCCTTATCATAAAATGGAGGAGCGAGGTTTAATTAAGCCTTTAACCTCAAAGATGCTCTTAACTGAGATGAGAGAGATCCTCTCTCGTTCAAGCTTCACTTTAAATCCCGTTATTTTTAGGGCTAATCATGTCTCCAATCAACATCCGCTCGGAGGGGTTTTACCTCGAGACTTAAAATCTATTATAGAAACCCTTGATAATTGGATAGCCCATACCCCTGAGGGACAATTTCCTCCTCGGCCGCAACAAATGTAAAGGACAGAAAATGGCAAAAAAATCGCTTAAAATTTCATCATGGAATGTCGCGGGTATTCGCGCTTGTGAGAAGAAAGGATTTCACGACTGGGTAAAGAGTGCTAAGCCCGATGTCATTTGCCTACAAGAGACGAAAGCGCTCCCAGAGCAACTCAGCGATGAACTCGTTCACCCCAAAGGTTATGAAGCGCTTTATGCCCCTGCCGAGCGCAAGGGTTATAGTGGTGTCGCAACCTGGGTAAAAAGTGGTATCGAATTTAAACATACAGTTGGCCTAGGTGTAGATGAATTTGACTGTGAAGGACGAACGATCATCACAGAATTCTCAGATTTTATCCTTTTTAATTGTTACTTTCCCAATGGAAAAAGGGATCACAGCAGGGTTCCCTATAAACTTGAGTTTTGTAGAAAAGTGGCAAGCCTCGCTCTAGAGCTTAAGAAGAAAAAGAAGAAGGAAGTGATTATAACAGGCGACTATAATACTGCTCATCATGAAATTGATCTCGCTAATCCTAAAACCAATAAAAAGTCGACAGGCTTTCTGCCTATTGAGCGTGAGTGGATGGATGAGTTTCAAGAACAAGGCTTTATTGACTTTTTTAGAGAGTTTACTCCCGAGGAAAATGGTCACTACACTTGGTGGACCTATCGAGGTGATTGTCGCGAACGAAATATTGGATGGCGTATCGATTATTTCTGGGGCACAGAGGGGATAAGAGCTCGAGTTAAAAATTGTGACCACAGTCCTGAGGTACTAGGGTCAGACCATTGCCCTCTCAATCTTACTTTATCTCTTAACTGAGAGCTCTCTGGCCTTTAATAATTTGTGGTAAGAAGCGATTAATTCAAGATGCTTTTCAAGACCAGAAAGACTTGAGTCAGTCTTCGTTAAGCCAAAGAATGTTATCTCTCCGGAGATTGATTCTCTTGCCTTTTGCAAGAGTTCCTCTCCGTACATGAGCTTTAAAGCATCTTGGTAATCTTCAATCTTAAGACCGCGCTCCTCTTCATCCAGGGAAATGTCCAGAAGAATATTAAGAAGCTGATAGAACTTTTGGCGCTCAGGTGTGGTGTCATTGAAGGTGAGGAAGATTTCAACATTACTTTTCGCTTCTTCAAGGTTACCAAGAGCAAGGAAGGCCAGTGCCTTAAGCTCACCAATAGTTAACCTGCCCCAAGCGCTTGTTTCATCAAAGGCAATACCAATAAGCTCACTGATTGGCATATAATCATCAAGGCCCTCTTCATCTAATCGTTCCATAAGAGCGAGGAGTTTCTCTGGTGAAAGGCTGTGAAGGTTGAGAATATCTTCTCTAAATTTTAGAGCGCGGTTATTATTGTCCCAAATTAAATCTTCACTGAGATAAATTTCAGAAAAATCAGGGACCAGAATACGACAGGCCTTCGCGCCGAGCTCTTCGTAGTCGGCAATATAAACTTCTTTGTCGAGATCCTTAAGAATTCCCATGAGGTATTCGAATTCTTCTTGAGTTGTTCCGGAAAAATTCCAGGCCTCAAAAGCATAATCCTCTTGAGAGCTAAAAAACTTCCAGCTGACAACTCCAGTGGAGTCAATAAAGTGGTCGACGATATTATTGTGCTCTGTAACGGCAAAACTATTAAAGGTCGGTTTTGCCGTATCATTGAGCCCTTCAAAACTTCTTCCTTGCATAAGTTCAGTGAGACTTCGCTCCAGGGCCACTTCAAAATCTGGGTGGGCCCCAAAGCTCGCAAATACTCCGCCATTATTGGGATTCATGAGGGCGACACACATAACAGGAAATTGACCCCCAAGGCTCGCATCCTTCACAACAATGGGGTAACCGCGCTCTTCTAGGCCTTTGATGCCTTCAAGAATAGAGGGGTATTTTTCAAGCTCACTTCTCGGTACAGTGGGGAGGGTGATCTCTTCAAGAATAATTTTATTCTTAATGGCCCTTTCAAAAATCTCGCTTAGGCACTGAACCCGGGCTTCAAAAAGGGTATTGCCCGCACTCATCCCATTACTAACAAAGAGGTTTCCAATGAGGTTTACTGGTATGTAAACATCTTCTTGATCAGACCAGCGCTTATAGGGAAGAGCGCAGATTCCTCTCTCTTGATTTCCCGAGTTACTATCCACCAAGTGAATCGCTTTAAGTTCCCCTTCATTGGCATAAGTTTCAAGAAGGTGTTGATCCATTAACCCAGTGGGAAGAGAGCCATCTTCTGGTAGGGGAAACCATTTTTCACTGGGATAGTGAACAAAGGGGGCGTGGGCAATTTCTTGGCCTAAGTAGTAGTCGTTATAAAAGTAATTATTACTAATTCTTTCTAAATATTCTCCAAGGGCCGAACAAAGAGCAGCGTCTTTAGTGGCGCCTTTTCCATTGGTATAGCAAAGGGGAGAGTCAGCATCTCTGATATGGACGGACCAAATATGGGGAAGGGGGTTGCGCCAGGAGGCGATCTCAATTGATATTCCAAGCTCAGAAAGGAGCTTTCTCATCTGAGTGATGGTCTCCTCAAGAGTGAGGTCTTTTCCTTTAATTTGAGTTTTAAAATCTTCTTCTTGGTAATGATCGTAGTCAATATCCTGACCGGCCCCGAGAGTTTCGCGCGCTTCAATGACGAAGCGAGGCTCATTTTGAACAACGCGCTTAACGGTACAGCGGTCCATGGCCTTTAAAATTCCCTCGCGGTCTTTTTCACTAATCGAGGAAGGGAGCTCGATTTGAATGTTAAAGTCTTGTTTGTAGCGGTTGTCAGGATCAACAAGGTTATTTTGGAAAACACGGATATCTTCTGTTGGGATATCACGCGCCTGACAGTAGAGCTTTACAAAGTAGGCTGCACAAAGAGCACTTGAAGCGAGAAAATAGTCAAAGGGGCTAGGGGCCGTGCCGTCGCCTTTATAGCGCACAGGCTGATCCGTTAGGATTTTAAAATTATCAAAGCTAGCCTCTAGCTTCATATTAGAGAGGAATCGTACGTTTACTTGCATTTCATGAAATTACATGAACTTATGGAGTTTTGCTCTCTTTTATGAAGGGCGAGTAAGAATTATAAGCGTTGAATAAATTTCCCTTTTTCACACTTAATGCTGACAAGTTGCACAAGAGTAGGCTAGGTAAAACAAAACAAATTGAGAATAAGGATTTAATAATGAAGAAACTAATCGTTTTTCTAGTGCTCGCTTTCTGGGCAGGCCAGGCCAGTGCCTATACTATTTTTTCTTTAAAGCCAGTGAACTGGAGTAAAGTTAAGAGTGTTGACGTCTTTATTGCAGGCTATGGGGAAGAGCTTGGTCTTCAGTTTCTTTACAGCGCCATTACAAGGGCTCAAAAGCATGATGAACTCTACCCAGATTCTCGTGCTCAGCTTATCCTATGGGCGAAAGAAGATGGTAAGAAGAGCGATGAAGGAGAGATCAGAAGACGGGGCTTCTCTGTTATTAAAACAAGTCGTTGGAAATTAAGTGATAAAGTTATTTTTAATCAACTTAAGAGACTACCTTCAATTCATTCAATTCATTTCTTTAGTCATAATGCTGCCTTTGCTGGTGCTGCCGTTCAAAAGAGCGAGCGGATTGGAGCAAAGAACTTTCCTTGGGATGAATTGGCCGGCAAGTTTGCTCCTGGTGCCTATATCTTTCTCCATGGTTGTAATACTGGCTTTGTTGTTGCTCCTGGAATTAGTCGTATTACAGGACTACCTGTTATGGGCTCTCTCACTTCGACAGACTTTCAACAGCTCTTTGTTAATGATCAGTGGTATCACAATAATAAAGGCTTTGGTCAGTACCCAAGTGGTCTTGCCAAGAAGAAAACAAGTGGACCTCTTTTTAATGAGAGCAAGTCTTGTTGGAAGGGTTATTGTCACAGAATGATGCCTAATGAGCATACTTACCGTGGTCACTGGGGCTATTACGATATTGGCCTTCCTTACTATCAGGCTTTTTGTACTTTCTCTAATAACGATGGTGAGAAGTGTGGTCGTGGTGTTGCCGACGCCATTCTTGGAACGACTCCAACAATTAATAAGAGTTGGGAAGATCAGGTCATGGATTATATGTGTCCTCGTATGGCCGATCCTAAGGTTTATGAAACATGCCAAAAGGTTCTTCGTGGCGAAAGTAATGGAAAGTTCTTTAGAGGAAAAATTGTGAAGTGTTCACGTTCTAATTGTTCTGCTGAGATCGTTAATGGTCGCCCAGAGAAACAATTTAGAGGAAAAGATGCCGGTAACGCTCAGATGGTTAAAGACTTTGAGTATTTCATGAGTCTTGAAAAATATATCGACTAAGTTAATCGTCTCTATTGAGGAGAAAGAAAATGAAAGCTATTTTAAGTTTGATGATTCTTTGGGGAGCTCTCCAGGCTCAAGCAGGAACGACTGCACCTGAAGAGTCTTTCATGACCCTTGTTGAACAGAACGAGTATATCACTGAAAAAGCAAAAGACATTCGTCGCGGGATGTGGCGCAGTGGACATGAAGATGTTTCAAGCTCTACTGAGTGGATGAGCCGTGAGGCCCTTACAAAATACTTTGATCCTAATCAAGACTTTCCCTATGAAGACGAACTTGATAGTGAAGAAATAACCGACCTCTTTGTTTGTAACGCAAAGAAAAACTGTGAGGTTTACCTTATCAGTGTTAGCGGCAGTTACTGGGGAGGCTATGGAGTAGAGTCAAACTTTGTTATGCTCTATACCCAGTCTAAAAAGTCTTACACCCACTCACACCTCGTTTACGCAGAATAATCTAACTTGCGGTAATTAGGGAAGAAAGAGTATCATTTTGTGAAAAACACTTAAGGATTTTTCATGAGTTTGACTCTCTTTGCTTCCCTCTTTTTTTCTTTTTTTTCAACTCACGCCCAAATTGAACCTTTCCTTGTTCTTGATAATGCCCAAAGCTCAAGCTCTTATCATTGGAAGTCTCTAGAGAATGACTTCGTTGAGGTTCTCTTTCCTGAGGGATGGGAGTCTGAGGCACAAAGAAGTGCCTTCTTAGTCGAGCATTATTCTAAAGTTGTAGGGGAATCTCTTAAGATTGAAAAACCAGAGAAGTTTCCCCTTATCCTCAGACCTGAAATGGCCCTTCCCAATGGCTTTGTTACTCTTGCGCCTAGACGGAGTGAGTGGTTTCTCAATCAGTCTTTCTCTCCCTTCTTAGGGGGACTCGACTTCGTAGATGTTCTCGCCATTCATGAATACCGTCACGTGAATCAATTTGATTTCTCCTATAGAAGCACTAATAAATTAGGCTACTACCTCTTTGGAGAGTATGGCCTTGCGATTCTTCTCAATATTGGTATGCCTAATTGGTATTTTGAAGGTGATGCTGTTTGGGCCGAAACGAAGTATACAGAGGCAGGCCGGGGACGCTCTCCGCGTTTTAATGCCCGTCTCAAGGCCCTAATCCTTTCGGGACAAACACCAACTTACGATGAACTTGTGGGGGGGACTTTTAAGACTGATTATCCTAATCACTATGTTTATGGATACTATATCGTAGCTCGTGCTTATCGACTTTTCGGGGAAGATTTTTGGTATAAGGTTTTTAATGAAGTTTCTGATTTTGCGATAAACCCCTATCAAATCTATAGAGAATTCGAACTTATCAGCGGGACATCCTTTGAAACCTTTGTCAGAGAAACCTTTGAGGAGCTTAAGAGCAATTGGCAAAGTAAGGGAGATTCACTCCCAGAGGTAAGTGAGCCTCAGTACACGGAAAGACGTTTTCCTTTAAATGATGGAAAAGAGGACTATTACCTTGAAAAGAAGTTAAATGGTTTTTGGACTCTTAAAAGCGGTGAGCGAGAACTAATCGAGCTCGATATTAGACCAGACCTTTCTAAAGTTGATATTAAGGCCTCAAAGCTTGCTTACACTCAATTTCTCCCTCATTACCGCTTTGGTTATAAAGGGCGAAGTGATCTCTTTATCTATGATATTGAAAAGGATGAGACCTCTCAAATAACGTCTCAACGTATTCTCTATCATCCCCAATGGTCCCCTGATGCAAAAGAGCTTGTGGTCATTGAAAAAGAAAGGGGAGCGACCTGGTCGATAAAGACTTACAAAGAAGAAAAATGGAGTAAGGTGCCCTTTGGTTTAGGAATTCCCCTTGAGGCGACCTATAAGAATAATTCTGAGCTTTACGTTCTCTATCAAAATGAGAAAGGAGAGCGTGCTCTAGGGCTTGTCGATCTTGAAAATAGTCAGGCAACAGCACTGACTCCCTTTACACGTGTTAATCTCTATTCTCTTCGCGCTTTTAATGACGACCTTCTTTTTGAAGGTGACTGGCAAGGGAGAGTTCAAGTTATATCAATGGGTGAGAAAGGGGCTTTAAAGGCCTGCACGAATGAGCCGGTTATGGCCAGAAACCCTAGTGGAAGTCTCGATCGCATAACTTATGCTGCAATGGATGGCGATGGAGAGAAAATTAAGGAAGTTGATCTTTCAAAGTGCCAAAGAATAGATTCAGCACTTTTTTGGGATCAACGAGATGAGGAAACTTTAAGTGTTGCTGGATTTGGTGAGTCTAAGGCAAGAGATTACGACTTGAGCTTAAAGAAAGACCTTCCTCTAAGCGATACCTCTTTGACAACACGTGGCCTTTCACCAAACTCTTGGTCCTTTATTGGAGGTCGTGGCTTTCAAGCCCAAATACAGGGGAGTAACTACCTTGGAGATATCAGCTACCTTGCTGTCGCTGGACAAGATAGTGAAGAGGAAACGCCCTTTGGCGAGTTTCACTTAAGTTACAATAAGTACCTCATCACAACTTCGCTCTATGGAATCTATGAGAAAAGAGACACCCGTCTTAGTTCTGTGGAAGGTGATAAAGAGTGGAATGAGTTTGAGTACGGTTTAAGACTGGCCGTTCCCTTAACTTGGGTGGATGGTCTTTATACAACTCGCATGAGATTAGGCGCCCACCTTAGTCAGCTTAAGGTGAGTGACCGCTATGGTATTTATAGCTTTAGAGTGAATGATGAAAAGCTTGATGTCTATGGAGCAGCCTTTAGTCTCTCTCTCCTTAAAAGAAGGACCTATCAACAAATTTATCCTGAGTATGGCGCCTCTTTCAAAGCATTCTATCGCAATATCGATTCTGACAGGCGTGACGGTTATGGGACTTATCTGACCTTTCTAGAGGGAAGTCTCTTCCTACCCGGTCTTTGGGAGAATGCAGGGCTTCGTTTAAGGGGAGTCGCCGAGATTCAAGATGATGGTCTTAATAATTACCGTCATGACCCCGTTAATGAGGACTTTAGAAGTTATGTCTTTTCGAGAGGTTTTAATTACAATTATGTGGATCAGTATGTGAAAGGGAGTGCTGACTATGCTTTTCCCCTTCTTAATACTGATTGGAACCTCGCCGGTTGGCATTACATTAAACGTCTCTACATGAATCTCTTCTATGACCAAACAAGAGCTGAGTTATTGGGGCGTAAGTATGATCTTAAAAGTTTTGGTGGAGAGCTTAACTTTCAAGCGACATGGTTTCGCCGCTTACCTCTAGATTATGGGGTTCGCTACTCTAAGAAAATTGATAGTGGCCAGCGTTGGGATTTCTTCTTAGGGACTCAGCTTAGCTTTTGAAATTGAGTTAAGGCCTGGGCAATGACTTGGTCCATATCGTAGTAACTGTAGGTCCCAAGGCGACCCCCAAAGAGAACGTCTTTCTCTTGCTTCGCTTTTTGGGCATACTGGCGATAGAGCTCTTTGTTCTTTTCATCGTTAATAGGGTAGTAGGGAGCCTGTTCATCATCATGGGAGTACTCTTTAATGATGAGCGTTTTTTGAGTTGATTTTCGCTCTGGATGAAGATGTTTGGGCTCGTGAATCCTGGTGTAAGGTGCTTCAAGGTCAGCATAGTTCATCACTGAAGTCCCTTGGTAATCCTCAACATCCTTGACCTCATGTTCAAAGCGGACAGAGCGCCAGTCAAGTTTTCCAAAACAGTACTCAAAGTAGCGATCAATGGGGCCTGTATAGATCGTTTTTTCTAAGACCTCATAATTATCTCTCTCTTGGAAATAATCTTTTTCAAGATGAACTTCAATTAACTCGTGATCAAGCATCTTTTCAAAGATTGCTGTAAAACCCTCAAGAGGAATACCCTGGTAGCGGCCATTATTAAAATAAGATTCATTATAACTGCTTCGAATGGGGAGACGATTGATAATTGAGGCGGGAAGGTCTTTGGGATCTTTTTGCCACTGTTTTGCTGTATAGCCTTTGATAAAGGCATTGTAGAGCTCTGGGCCAATCTGACTAATGGCCTTTTCTTCTAGGTTTTTGGGATTATCAAGTCCTTTAGGAATTTTTTGACTCAAGAAGTCCTTCACTTCAAATGGTCTGAGGTTAACGCCAAAGAAGGCGTTAATGGTCTCAAGATTAATGGGCATTTGGTAGACGCGATTTTTATGAGTGGTCAGGACCTGATGATAATAGCCATTAAGTTCAGTAAACTGAGAGAGGTATTGTAAAACTTCCTTGGAGTTGGTGTGAAAAATATGGGTTCCATATTTATGATATTCAATTCCGGTTTCCTCATCCCGATGACTGTAGCAGTTGCCACCAATGTGATTACGCTTTTCAAGGATAGTGACGCGCTTATTGAGGACACGGCTTATTCTCTCGGCTAAAACTGAGCCAAAGAATCCACTGCCTACAATAAGATAATCTGTTTCTTTCTTCATTCGCTTACAACTGGCTGATGAGGATTAACGGTAAAGAGATATTGGCATGGCTTATTCGTATCAGTAGGGCATTCCTTAAGAAGACCACTGGCAAAGAGTCCCTCCATCAATTCATCATTCTCCTTAAAGAACGAATCCTTTTCACTTTGGGGGAAACTCCCTTTAACGACAAGATATTGAGAGCCATCAGCTGCTTTTTGAGTGCGTGAGATATCGTGAGCACCGTAAGAGGCCCGACCTAATTCGATGAGGAGATCCTTTTCCTGTGGAGAGAGAGTAAGGTTTGACTTATGGGCCATCATTTCAACTCTAGCCTGAATCGGAGCTTTTATTTTGAGACCCTCCTCTGCCATAGTGATATCTATTTCTTGTGAAGGAATATGGGTTGAGACACGTAAGGTTTGCATTATGGCAGTGTAGCTTTTATTGACGTCATCGCCCTTGAGAATTAAATTACCTTCACTATCAAAAGAGGCTTCAATGTCCTCTAGTCCGTCAATATTGCGAATGCGGGCAAGAAGATTATTTTCATTCCAAGTTGGAGCGATAAATTCATCTGGTGAAAGACCAAGGTCCTTTGCTGCTAGAGTAGGATCAACTCTCGCTTGAGAAACGGCCCTTTGGCACGCCTCTTTTATATGGTCGTGTTTATCGATTGACTCTAGGATTTTTTGAGGGTCCATATCACTCGTTACATCACCATTTACAGTAGCTAAGAAATCACCGTGAACGTCTCTAATAGTGACACTTACTTTTTGAGGATTCTCACTTAGACCTTCAGTCTCTATCCTGCCATCAATTGCCAGAGGACATTGTTTTGCTTGATAGAGTTCATTATTTCCACTTTCAAAGTCGACTGCATTGACTGAGCCAAAGTTGCAATTGCGACGGTTCTTTATTTGACTGAGAACTTCATAGAGGTTTTTGAGAGTGGGATTATCACTCTTTGGGCAAATGGTTTCAGCACAAGCATTCTCAAACCTTTCCTTGTTCTCACCCCCTGTGAGGGCGTTAACTATTTGATCGTGATTCATATCAGGAGTAATCTTAGCCTGAAGATTGACCATATACTTATCTTTATTATTAAAGAGGCTAACTGCGATATCTTCTCCTTTAAATTCGTCTTCCTGACCTGAGATCGAAATCTTTCCGTGGCACTGAAAACTGGGATTATCAAAGAGGAAGTTGAGCATCCCTGCCTTCATGGCCTGAACGGCTTTAAAAGAGCAGCCATCTTTCATCTTGATGGTGTCGAGTGCCTGAGCTAGTGGAGAGTAGCTTGAGTCGAGGTCACTATTACATTCTGGTTTTTCAGGGGAGGTGAGTGAGCACTGGGGAAACATATCGGTTGTTTCAATATTGGCAATCTTTTGCGCCTCAACCGCTGTCGCCGTCAAAATAAGAGACTTTTCAAGACTGTCGCACATATTATCTTTATTAAGTCGGCTTCGATTTTCGCGACAGAGCTCGGCAATTTGGCCTTGAATATTTTTAAAGTCTTCTGCTCTTTCGCTCGTAAAGAAGTCTCCTTCACGCCAAGGTTTTCCTCCCGCAGCGACTCTCTTAGCATCAAGTTCCTCTGAAGCCCTTTGGCATTTTGCTGACAGACCAACAAAGCTTTCGCCAATCTCGACACATACCCCAGCCTCATAGGGGGGAGTATTATTATTTCGTCCATTATTAGCGCCCTCCATTCCTGGACCAAAAACGAGGGGATTACAGCGAAAGAGGTTCGCATTGCCGCAGTAAAAGTCACTATTATAACTGGCGCTTCCCATACTTTGCGCCACTGCCTTACCAGCACTACTCCAAGGAACCGCACAACTGCCATTTCTAGTTGATGGCCAGCCCCCAAAGAAGCAAAATCCAGCATTACTAGCGTGGCTCTCTTTAATGACTCCTGCCATGATGTTCTCTAAAGTCTTCCTCCAGTCGTGCTGTGAAAAACGGCTCTTATAAAAGGGTGGGTATTTTTCTTTCTTTGAAAGAGCTAAGAGGATCTTTGTTAAACGCAGGTGAGTTTGAGCGCGTAGACGTGGAGATAGCTGGGAGAGGTCAAACTTTTCAATTGTCGTGTAAGGCTTATGCTGCTGATGAGAGCCTTCTTTCGCGCTAAGAGACGCTATGATGAAGAGGAGAAAAATAGGGGTAACACACTTTTGAAACGTCATACTTTCGATCCCTGAAAGATAAGAAAAATTAAATATTTCCATCTCTTAAATCGGGAAAACAAGTCATCTTATTGAATTTTTAAGGGAAAAAAGAAGAGAGGGGAAAAAACTGGCGATATCAAACTCCCTCTATCCACCGCCAGTTTCTCATGATCTGCGTATAAAAATGTCTCCGTGTTTTTATTTTAGGGGCACAGGCCGTGCATTGGTAGCTATCATTTCTTACATTGTCTCACGCGAACTTAAATAAAGTTGCCTTATGGTACGCCTAAGTCGCTGAAATAAAAGGAATCCCTTTAATTTCAATAATGTAAGATTTTAAGCAGTGAAGGGCCGATAGCTAGGGGCTGTAGGCCTTTTGACCAGCCAAAACAGAAGTAATTTTGCTTGAGTATTTCTTGAGGAGAGGGGAGTTTTTTAGCTTTAATTCTTCTGTTGTTTCCCTAATGGCCGTAAGAGATTTGATAACATCCCCGACCATTATCTTTTTAAAGATACCAGCGGCAAAGGATTTAGGGGATACCAGGCTCACATAGGTCATGAGGGTGTATTTTGGATTTTGAGGATGAGGAGTAAAGGTCGCGCTTCCTTGGACATTATCAGCGCTATCACTTTCAATCATATACCAGCGCACTTTGTAGACGCCTTCTTTAGGTTGAGTAAGCTCATGACCATGAATGTATTGGCTATTGGATAGAGGCCAGGGCATTTCAAGGGTGTAGGCGACACGAGTGTCATTCGCTTCTTTGTCCACCTTCTCGGCGATGACCTTAGACTTAATAAGGCCCGGGATATAGTTGATTTGATAATCATAGGCCGCAAAGATGGCAGCGCTCTCAAGAGGACTCGCCTTTATCAAAACCTTGGCCGTCAGCTCAGGCCATACCTCTCCCTCAATCTCTCGGGCCACGGGCTTGATCTCGCTTCCTGAAAGCTTGTCTGATGCGCTCTGGACACTAAGAGAAGTAAACCCTGTAAAAATCGCCATGAGTACTATGGAGAATGGTAGATAAGCCTTCGGTTTCATTTACAAACTCGCTTTTTTTTTATAACTTTCCGCACTATAAACGATCACACATGCTTTGACAGCGAATATGTAAGGAATTCTTATGGCGAAGTCCCAAGAATCAATAAGACTCTTTGAAAACCCTCTTTTGGAAGCAATGACCCATGTTCATCCGATCATTCCTCTCGTGATGTGGGGACCCTTTACGGTTTGGCTCTTTTATCGCGCTCTTATTCTTAAGAATGTTGGTGCAGCGGATATGGCACTCTATGCTTTTCTCGGCCTCTTTGTTTGGACTATCACTGAGTATGTTGTTCACCGTTTTCTCTTTCACTTTCCAGCGAAGAGTCGATTTGGAAAGTATCTCATCTTTCTCTTTCATGGCATTCATCATGATCAACCAGATGACCCAACTCGCTTAGTAATGCCTCCAGTTCCAGCTGTTATTTTAATGGCGATGTTCTTTGGACTTTTTAGCCTCGTCATTCCTGAAAACTTCATTGAAGCCTTCATGGCCTGGTTTGTTATTGGCTACCTTATTTATGATTATATTCACTATGCCACTCACCACTTTCCCATGAAATCAAAGGTGGGACGATACCTGAGAAAATACCACCTTCGTCATCACCATGCGAAGGAAGAGAGTAAGTATGGTGTGAGTAATCCTATGTGGGACTATATCCTAGGAACCGTGACGGGTCCTAAGAAGGACATTAAGTAAGTCATGACGATGAAGAAAGTTATCCTCATTTTTCTTTTCCTAGCTGCTTCTGTGAATTCAACTTATGCCCAAGGGGAAGAAGGTAAGCTCGATTCATCCGTAGTTTGGAGTGACACCAAAGATGCTTTTCGTCTGCTCTTTGAGGGGAGTTATCAGCAGTTCACCACCGTCAATAATCTCTATCACGCGGCCTGGGGAGTGCCTCTTAATTGGTATGCCTTTGAGCATGATGAACGCATTCAAAGCCGTTACGGGGGCACAGAGATCGCTAATATTGTGGATAATGTTGGTGACCTTGGGGTTATTTTTAATTTCCCTGTTCTTCATGCGGGCTTTTATTACTATGGAAAAAAGACGGGAAATAACCATCATGTGCAATTTGCTAAAGAGTACTTTGCGGCCATGTACCTTGCCTTAGCTGAGTCTGGTCTTTTGAGCTATATCGATATTCATGAGAGACCCATCACAACGGACAATTCTTTTTGGGAAGAAGAGTTTAGGGGGAAATCAAGTTGGCCAAGTGGTCATGTTATTCCCTATATGACTCTCTTTTTTAAGACACTTCAATTCTATGGACCGAAGTGGGCTGCTGTTCCCCTTGTTCTTACGGTCTTTTCCTCGATGCAAAGAATACAGGATCAAAAACATTGGTTTTCAGATATCACGGGTTCACTTCTTCTTTCGGCTTGGGCCTCTGAAGGGGTTAGAAAGGCCGCAGGATATGATAAGAATCATCCCTTTTATAAGTGGGTCTTTGAGCATGATGCCCAAATAGGATTTCTACGCTTCAAAGGAGCGTTGGGGCCAAGGGTTTCTTGGAGATTTTAACCTAAGGGCTTAGAATAATCTTATGATGAAGATTATCTATGTCGGTCAGGACCTCTCTTATTTTAATACCATTCAAAATCAGTTTGCTGAGGTGGCCAAGGATGAAGAAGTTGAGTTTCAAGTCCTTTGGACAGAGGACTGGGATCGCTTTCATCAGTTGAGTGCGAATATTGTCGACGAGCTTCCTAATATTGTTTTTCTTGATTACAGCTCCCACCCTCAAAAGGTGATGACACTCGCGCGGGCTTTGCCGCGCTTATTTAAAAAGGGGCCAACCATCATTGGCCTGTGGGATGCTCATGCAACGGAAGCGCTCCTTCTTGAAAGTTTAACCCTTGGAGTGCCTTTTACTCACTTTAAAAGTCCAGAAGTTCATGATGTGATTCAGCAGGCACTCTTTCTACATAGAGGAGGGGAATTTCCTGAAGGAGCCTTTGCGAAAGCTGAAATTATGAAAAGCCCAGTCACAATTGAAGCTTCTAGTCTTTTTCGCGTGGGTTTTATGACGGAAGATTACATCCATGTGGAGCATAACTTCTTACCCCCGGAAAATGAGTTCACACTCAAGCATTCCCTAAAGGGCTTTCCTGTCACAGAATTTAAGGTCCTTCGAAGAATTGATCGCAATTTCTATTATCACAAAGAATACTGCTCTGATTACGGTTACGTTCATCTTTCAGAGAGTAAGAAAATCAATATTGATGATTATAAGAGTAAAGGCCCAATGGCCTTAAAGAAAGCTCAATATCAAGTGATTGAACAGCAAGAGCGAATTGAGCGCAGTAAAAAAGGTGTTGCGACTTTCATAGAAAAAAGCACCACACGTAACACCCCAAAGAGAACTCGCCTACTTGTCATTGATGAAGAGCTTGAAATCGTAAAGCAAGCTCCTAAACCCTTAGACGATTATCCTTACTCCATTCGTTTCTATCGTACACTTGAGTGTCATGAAAATATCATCTCAAGAATTCTTCCTGGGATCGTAGTTTATCAATGCCCAAAGGACTCCAGTGGTGAATTAGAAGCTCTGGTTAAAGCAGTTAAAGAAGAGAAGGGACTCTCATCTTTTATCTTCGTCTTTAGAACGCCTTATTCAAGTGAAGACTTGCAAAAGAAGTATGACTATGACCACTTGATGGCCTGGAATAACGCCTTTGATTTTGAGCAAATGCTTGGGTTTTGTGAGACTTACCAAAAAAAATTGGGAAGAGAAAAAAGTCATGATCAAGAGAGCTCTTATCACAATAAAGAGAAACGTTTCTATGTGGCCAAGGATTCCATCGAAAGCTTTTTAGAGTATCACTTTAAAATAGAGCTTCGCTCTGTTTGTGAAGCCTGGAGTTTGTTTGAGAGTCGAGAAGACTTCGCTCTTTGGTCCCAGATTAGAGTTAAAGAGCCGGTTTCCTTTGCTTTGACAATTATAGAAAAAGAGCCGACCCAAGATGGTTTTGTCTATCGAGGAATCATTCACGGGATTGGAGAAGCTGAACGAGCTGGTATCAGAAGGGCCGTTAACTCCTATATCTTTAGGGAGATTGAGAGTGAGAAATATACCGAAGAGCCTTAGAGCCAGCCTCTTTTTTGGTAGTCTTCAATGGTAATTTCTACGGTCCTGTCGAGGTCATAATCATAGACCATATCAAGTTCTTGAAGGGACTTTGCCCCATCACATGTCCAGGCCATTGGTGCAAGTTCATTGATTTTATCAGGAGTTAAGCGCATATCATGCTTCTTTACTTTGTAAGCAGCATTTAAGAGGGACGCTAGTGCTTTAACAACGGGAAAGGGAATGGGAAGGCCTACCGTTTTAACGTTGAGACCTTTTTCCATGGAGTTGATAATTTCTGCAAATGTATAGTGACGAGGAAAACTAGGATAATAAGAGGTGATTTTCTCGAGTTCCTCACTCTTCTTAATAACATTTGTGATCAGGGTCACCAAATCAAAGATACAAACAATACTATAAGTTTTTTGAGGGCCCTTAAGTCCTGTATTAAGAATAACGCGACCTTTGACCATCTTAAAGACATCGAGAACAGCGGGATCACGAGGCCCAATAACCATTGGAGGTCTGATAATGGTAAGCTTCATTTCAGGAGCAAGATGAGCGCTGATATACTCTTCAGCTTTGAGCTTAGAGCGCCCATAGGCACTTACAGGTCGTGGTGGGTCCTCTTCCTTTAAGGGATGAGAAGATGCGGGACCAGCAGCGGCGAGGCTTGAAATAAAGATAAAGTGAAGTCTTGGAAATCTTTCTTTAAGAAGTTCAAAAAGGGTGATTGTTGCTTGGGTGTTGGTCTTTTCAAAAACCTGAGTTTCAAATGAATGAACGACACCAGCAGTGTGAACAAAATGGGTAAGATCCTCAGGAAGATTGTTGACCCAGTCCTTAAGAGAAGAATCACTAAGATCACCAAGAACAGGGGCACCGGGAAGATTAAAACTCTGCCACTTTTTTTCACTTCTCGCTAATCCAAGAGTATTGAAGCCTTCTTTGAGGAGGTTTTCATAGAGATGACTTCCCACGAAGCCAGTAGCACCTGTGATAAAAATGGACTTTGTCATGAGAGGTTCTTTTCGTAGATTCGGTAGGTCTTATAGGCATCAAAGCCCATGCGAATAAGAGGCTTATTCATTTCGATATTATCTTCTAAAATCCAACTCGCTTCACAACTTTTATAAAGACCTGTCTCTTCAGCATTGAGCTGACACTTGCGATAGAGAAGAGTTTCGAGACCAATTTTTCTAAACTTCTTTTTAACTCCCATCGTGGGAACACGCATGCGGCTGACGCGCTTTTTAAAGGTAAGGAGTTTAAAGAGACCTGTGGGAAGAAGACTTCCACTCGGGATTGTTTTAAAAACTTGATTAAGGTCTGCAAGACCCACGATAAAACCAGCGGGCTCCCCATCAACCTCAGCAAAGACAACAAGTCTTTCATCAACGATAGTCTTTAAGTCCTTAGCCGTATGGCGAAACTCTTTTTCCGTCATGGGGACAAAACCCCAGTTCTTTTCCCAAGCATCATTGTAAATCTCAAGCATGCGATCAACTTCACCTTTGAAGTCGGCTTTATTGAGATAGCGATAGGTGATACGATTTTTCTTTTCAGCCCGCTCAGCGATTTTAACAATTACATCTGGCATCGTTACCGGATAATCGACTTCATAGGCTAAGAGGTCTTTTGCTTTAGTGTAACCATTTTCCTCAAGGTGTTTCATATAGTATTGAGGATTATAGGTCATCATGATTTGAGGAGGATCATCAAAGCCTTTTACCAACAGCCCTGCCTCGTAATTAGAGCTAAGGTTAAAGGGTCCCATAATACTATTAAGACCTTGAGCCTGACACCACTTTTCTGCTGCCTTAAAGAGCTCTTTTGATACTTCAACTGATTTTATCGCCTCGTAAAAACCAAAGAAGCCAACTTTTGTGTCGTGAAATTGATTATAAGCTTTGGGGTTGATGGCCATCAGCCTACCGACAACTTGCTTGTCTTGCCAAGCTAAGAACATTTGAGTGTCAGCAGTTTCGTAAAAGGGGTGCTTAGGATTGAGCTGATCCTTAACGGCCATTTTTAAGGGGGGGACCCAATTCGGGTCGTTCTTATAAATAGACCATGGCAGATTAACAAAGCACTTCTTTTCGCGTGACTCTCTTACTGGCTTAACTGTGATTTTTTCCATCAATAACTCCTAAGACTGTTCTTAGTGGAGAGTCGCTGGAATATCAAATTCTTTCTTGGCCATATTGAGAACTTCAAGAACCTTAGTGAGTTCCGCGCTAGAGTGGCTTGCCATGTAACTTGTCCTAATGAGGGCCTCTCCCTTTGGTACGGCCGGAGGAAGAACAGGTGTAGCGAAGACACCATTGTCTTTAAGAAAGTTTGTGACCATTAAGGCCTTCATTTCATCCCCAATGAAAATTGGAATAATCGGTGTTTGAGAATTATAAGTATAGAATCCAATTTCTTTGAATCCATTTCTCATCATCGCTACATTATTCCAAAGGCGCTCATGAAGAGTATTGTCTTCTTCAATGACATCAAGGCAAGCCGCAACGGTGGCAACAGCTGAAGGGGCCATCGAAGCGGAGAACATAAAACTTCTGGCCGTGTGCTTAATGTAATCGATCATATCGGCACTACCAGTTACGACACCACCAATGGAAGCGAAGGACTTAGAAAAGGTCCCCATATTGAGGGCAACACGATCGACGATATCAAAGTGATCAAGTGTTCCACTTCCTTTCTTACCCATGACGCCGATACCGTGAGCATCATCGTTATAGATATGGGCGCCATACTTTTCAGCAAGCTCAACAACCTCAGGAAGGAGAGCAAGTTCACCCGTCATCGAGAAAACACCGTCCGTAACAATCCAAACGTTGTTAAAGCGGTTAACGTTTTCAGCAAGAACCTGCTCAAGAGATTCCATATTATTGTGCTTGTATTTAAAAGTTGGACCGAGAGCGAGGCGTGAAGAATCAATGAGAGATGCATGATTTTCAGAATCAAAAATAAGGCAGTCTTTAGGACCGCAGATGGCACTGATACTACCTAGGTTTGTTTGCATACCAGTCGAAAAGACGAGGGCCTTCTCATGACCGACATAAGTTGCGAGGCGATCTTCAAGCTCTTCATGAATGGAGAGGTTTCCATTGAGAAAGCGTGAGCCTGTACAACCTGTGCCGTATTTTTCAATGGCCTTGATGGCCGATTCGACAACATGGGGATGGTGGGTGAGCCCGAGGTAGTTATTAGAGCCGATCATAATTTGATCGATGCCATCAACTTGAACGACAGTTCCCTCAGAATCTTCAATGGAGCGAAAGAAAGGGTAGAGGTTATTCGCGCGCAAAAGGTTAGCCTTTTGGATCATTTTATAACCACGCATTGACTCGATATTCATATTGTCTCACTTGTCTTTATTCGGTCTTTTTAATTTTGAGAATTGTGCGGAGTAACATACCCATTGGAGCGATGCACGTCAAAGAATAAGTCCTCGTTATGTAAAAGCTACTTCTTTTGAGGCTGGCCTACTAGTCTTTGTCTAAGGTTTTGAAAGTATTGAGAGTAAGAGGAAATTATTTAGCGTTGAGCTTTTTCTCGAGCATTTTCTTTCGCATCTCTTCAGCGCGGGCTTCACCATTGATGGCCTTGAACATCTCTTCTTCAGTGTCGTCGCTGATATCCTCAAAAGCGACACCAACTTTCACTTCATCGGTGACATTTCCTTCGATATCTTTAACAGGCCAAGAGCCTGCTACTTTAACGGTGGGAATATCGAATTTCGCATTATTGAGACCAAGCTTACAGTCTTTAAAAACAGTGCCCTTTTGATAACGCTCTTCATCCTCTTTATTGATGATAAAAGCTGTTCCCCCGGCACTAATGTCAAGGCCGTTGTGAAGGGTATCTTCATCAATACGAAATTGAATTCTAATGTGCTGACTCGCCATTAAACGATAGTTTTGGCGTTGAAGGGTTTTAAAGACACTTCTATTGAGAAGGAATTGGTATTCCTTGGTCTCTTCATTTTGAGTAAAGATTGTAGTTGTAAAGAACTGAAACTTACCGCTGCCAATTTTGATGAAAATATCTTTATCAACGAGTTTAGAAGAGGAGAGTTTTGAGAGAAAACCACCCGCGCTTTCAAGGGTGACTTGGTACTTATCTGCGGCAAAGGAGTTGATGGTGTATTTCTCAACATCTTTGTCACTCTTACCTTGCTCCCAGGCAAGGACTTCAATCTTCTCTTGAATGGCCTTATTGCAAATCTCGGCGTATTCAGCGGGGTCTACCTCTGCAAAATAATGCTTCTTATTTGGGTCTTGTTTAAGCTTAACCATAAGTCCTTAAAATAACAGTCTTTAACCATTTTAATCAAAATTCGCTTAGACACAAAGTGTAAATTAATTCCCCTATGAGAAATCAAACTGAGGGATTACCGAAAGGAAGAGGCTAAAAAACTGACAAATAAGGGCAGTTTTGGCACATTATGGGCACACTAAAAATGCCTATGAGAGGACTTATGTTAAAAACAGAAACACCAAAAACGATCCATTTATCAGATTACCGACCTCATCCTTTTTCCATTGAAAAGGTGCACCTTACCTTTCATCTCGATACGAATAAAACAAAAGTTATTTCCAAACTTACCATCAATAGAAACCCAGAAGGGGACGCCTCGATTAGTGACCTCGTTCTCAACGGTGAGGAGCTGACTTTCTTAAGTGCTACGATCAACGACAAAGTTCTCACAAGTGAAGACTATAGTGTCGCTGAGGAGTCTCTGACTCTTAAGAACGTACCAGACTCCTTCACCCTGACAATTGAAAATGAAATTAATCCTGAAGCGAATAAAGCGCTTGATGGTCTCTATAAATCCGGTCCCATCTTCTGCACGCAAAATGAGCCAGAAGGTTTTAGAAGAATCACTTATTACTTGGATCGTCCCGATGTGATGGCCAAGTTCACGACGAAGATCATTGCAGATGAAACTCAGTATCCAGTCCTTCTCAGCAACGGTAACCCCATAGGAGAGGGGAAGCTTGATGGTGGACTTCATTGGGTTGAGTGGGAAGACCCCTTTGTGAAGCCTTGCTACCTCTATGCCCTCGTCGCGGGTGACTTAGGTCTTGTTCAGGATTCTTACACTACCATGAGTGGGCGTAAGATTGATCTTCGCATCTACTGTGACAAAGGAAATGAATCACGCTGTGATCACGCTATGGAGTCTTTAAAGAAATCCATGAAGTGGGATGAAGAGACCTTTGGCCTTGAATACGATCTTGATATTTATATGATTGTGGCCGTGGACTCATTTAATATGGGGGCGATGGAGAATAAGGGTCTTAATATCTTTAACTCTGTGTATGTTCTTGCGAACGAAGAAACGGCAACGGACCAAAACTTCCTCGGTATTGAATCCGTTGTAGGTCATGAATATTTTCACAATTGGACTGGAAATAGAATTACCTGCCGTGATTGGTTTCAGCTTACCCTTAAAGAAGGTTTGACAGTCTATCGTGACCAAGAATTTTCAAGTGACCTTAACTCTCGCACCGTTCAACGTATTCAAGATGTGGAGCGCTTAAGAACGATGCAATTTGTGGAAGACGCTGGTCCAACGGCCCACCCTATAAAGCCCTCTTCTTATATTGAAATTAATAACTTCTACACGGCGACGATTTATGAAAAAGGTGCTGAAGTTATTCGTATGGTAAGAACCATGCTTGGAGTGGATGGCTTTAGAAAGGGAATGGATAAATACTTTGAACTCTTTGACGGTCAGGCCGTGACAACAGAAGACTTTCTCCATGCCATGAGTGTGGCCAATGATAATTTTGATTTTGAGCAATTTAAAAACTGGTACACCCAAGCGGGAACTCCAGAAGTTAATATCAGCACAGAGTATGACGAAACTCAAAAAACCTATACTCTCAGAATTAAGCAAAGCTGTGCTCCAAGTCCGGGGCAGAATGAGAAGAAGCCTTACCATTTTCCAGTGAGTATTGGTCTTCTCAATTCTAAAGGGGAGGATATGCATGCTGAAGTTTTACATGTGAGAAAAGAGAGTGAGGAATTCACTTTTAAGAATATTGAAGAGAAACCGGTTCTAAGTTTTAACCGTGGCTTTACCGCACCAGTTCGTGTGAATGCTGACTTTAGTCTAAGTGAACTCTTCTTTTTGATGGCAAATGATAGTGATCTCTTTAATCGTTATGAAGCTTCTCAATTAGCGGGTGAAAAAATGATTGCTCGCCTTAGAGAGCAAAGAGAAAAAGGTGAAGACTTCAGTCTCGATGCTGGTTATCTCGATGCCTTTGGATCTCTCATTAAGGAGCGCACTCTTGATCCAGCAGTAAAAGAAATGCTCTTAGGTGTACCAGGACTAGCGCTTCTTGCTCAGAGCTTTAAGCCTATTGATTACTTGGCGCTCAATGAAATGAGAGGTTTTATCCTTAAGACTGTCGCGACCACTTTCAAGAGTGATTTAATGGCAATTTATAAGGAAAATGCAACTAGCGGGGCTTACAGCCTTGACCCTCTTTCAATTGGTAAGAGGGCCCTTCGCACAAAGACTCTTCGTATTCTTGCCTCTTTAAAAGATGATTCTGAAGTAGAGGAACTTGCAAAAAATCATTTTGAGCAGGCCACTAATATGACTGAAAAGAGCGCAGGTTTAGCCGTTCTTTCGAGTTTAGGGGGCGAGGCGTTTAAGAAGGCCTCTGACTCTTTCTATGCAAAGTGGAAAGATGACACTCTTGTTATTCAAAAGTGGCTCGTTATCAATTCTAGTGCCTCCACTGATGAGACCTTTGACTTAGTTCAAGAGCTTGAAAAGAGCGATGTCTATGATGCCAATGTTCCTAACCTTGTGCGTTCGCTTTGGGGAGGCTTTAGTCGCAACTTCGTTCAATTTCACCATGCTACCGGTAGGGGCTATAAGCTAATGGCGGATAAGGTTCTTGAAATGGATGGAATTAATCCTCAAGTTGCGTCTCGACTCGCGTCTGCTTTTAAAGACTACAAGAAACTTGTTTCAAGTCAGCAGGAGTTGATGAAACCACAGCTTGAGCGCATCCTGGCAAAAGATGACCTCTCAAAGAATGTCTTTGAGATTGTCTCTAAAATTCAAGGCTAACTAAAAAAGCATTGAGTAATTGGCGATCGGTGTGATCGCCTTTACTCGAAGTGGATAGGGGATGAAGGGAGCAAGGGTCTTTCCAAGCTCGATATCACTGGCGCTGAGACCGTTAAAGATAAAACTGCTCTCTTCACCATCTTCAATGACTGCCTCAATACAGGGGTGAGTGTGAGTGATTTCAATTTCTTCAACAACTAAACCTTTCTTACGTGCACTAAAGCAAAGCTCTGTGATTTGAGAGCGTAAGTTCTTAAGGCTATCTCCCCGATAGGGGCCACCATGGTGAAGCTTTGAGGAGAATTCTTCTTTTTGAGAATTGACCACGCGAATTTGCGTGACCTCATGAGGATACCAATCAAGCCAGCTAGCTTTGAGAAGCCTTTTTTCAATCCTTTTATTTTCTTTGATGATCTGTCTGTTGAAGTAATGGGTGTTCTTTTGAATGTAAGTAAGGGCCTCAAAGTTGAGCTGCTTTATAGTAGCGCCATCTTTGAATTTTAATTGGGTGTCTCGGTAAAATTTAAGGCGAAGGGCCAGGCTGGGCTTAACTCCACGCCACTTTAGAAAGAGCTTCTTCCAAAAGGGGGCTTTACTAAGATGAGCGGGAATTGTGAAAAGATCATAGAAGAGATCGCGAACCATATGTCCTCCTGTCTCTCTATCGACAGGAGGGCACTGGTTTTAAAACATGATGGGCTTTTTAATTAAGGAGGGATTTTCCTTCCGCTTTAAGATCCTTGATCGCTTGAATAATTCTCTCGGTCATATTCTTCTCTGCGGCCTTCATATACCCGCGCGGATCGTAGTGCTTCTTTGAGCCTACTTCGCCTTCTACCTTAAGGACTTGGTCATAATTTTTAAACATATGATCCACGATAGGGCGGGTATAGGCGTATTGGGTGTCAGTATCAATATTCATTTTGATGACACCGTAGCCGAGGGTTTCATGAATTTCAGAAAGTTCTGATCCAGAACCTCCATGAAAGACCAGCCAGTGGCGGTGATCTTCACCAAGCTCTGAAACCACGGCCTCTTGACCATTCTTAAGAATATCTGGGCGTAGCTTAACATTTCCTGGCTTATAAACTCCGTGGACATTGCCAAAGGTCGCCGCGTACATAAAGGGTCCGATAGGGCGAAGAGTTTTCGCGACCTCTACCATTTCTTCGGGGGTGGTGTAGAGTTTGTCAGCAGGTGCGTCTTCATTATTAACGCCATCTTCTTCACCACCAACAATACCTGTTTCAATTTCTAGGATAACCCCTAATTTCTGGCAGCGCTCGTGAAGTTCCTTACTTGTTTTGAGGTTCTCTTCAAGAGGGAGAACTGAGCCATCAAACATATGGGAATTAAAAAGAGGCTTTTCACCTTTAGAGACTCTTTTTTCAGATTCTTCTAAAAGAGGGTGAAGGAAGCTCTCCACGTGCTCGGGATGACAGTGGTCGGTGTGAAGGGCAATGAGAATATTGTATTTTTCAGCGACTAAATGAATATGTTGGGCCAATGAGATCGCCCCAATCGCCATGTCATTAATACCTTGGCCTGAAGCAAATTTACCGCCGCCAGTTGAAACCTGGATGATTCCATCTGATTTCATGTCGGCAAAGGCCTTAATCGCGGCATTGGCCGTGGACGTTGAGGTTACATTGATGGCCGCAAAGGCATAGCCACCCTGGCGGGCGCGGTTAAGCATGTCGCAGTACTGATCATAATTGGCTACGGGCATTTCCAAATCCTTCGTTTTTGAAATAAGTCTTATTGGCACATATTACACATAATATCAGAGGCTTATCAATGCGCGTGACCACACGAGTGGGCACTTTTCTGAGATATCCCTAGAAGGTGTAGGGGCAAATATTGCCTAAGGCATTAATTTTACTTGGTTAATAAACAAGTCCTAAGATTCTCAAAAATTCGGTCGATAATAAGAGTGTATGAAAACACGTAATTTGACATTGCTCACATTCTTATTACTCCTCTTAACATCCTGTATGCCGGATTCCTTCACGAAGTTTAAAGAAGATCCGCCAAAGAAGGAAAGCGCGGGTGGCGCAACCACTGCTGGTGGCAGTGACGGCACAACGGCGGG
>Ga0208203_1000276_pt1 | contig 24475 bp, 20 predicted proteins | sample DeeseametaMP2914_FD_184167 | JGI IMG/M metagenome (GOLD analysis project Ga0208203, IMG submission 184167) | Marine microbial communities from the Deep Atlantic Ocean - MP2914 (SPAdes) | ecosystem: Environmental > Aquatic > Marine > Oceanic | place: West of Santa Cruz de la Palma, Atlantic Ocean...
CAAAATTCATAGCTCTTTAAATCATGTCTTAGAGAAACTCTTTTGGTTATTGACTTACTAAAGCCAAAAAGCTCTTCAGGTGAATGGTAATATAAATAGTCTTCTTGAAAATCTGTATAATTGGTAATGAAATCACATGCCACTGCGACCTTAGATATACGGTACATCTCACTAAGGAACTCTTTAGCCAATTGAGTGTTATCAACTCCTTCAATTCTAAGATTAAGAACTTGTGAACAGACGACAAAGTCAAACTCTTCTTCCTTGAAAGGATGCTCTAAAAAATCTCGAACCTGTAAATCTATCTCACTAGGATATATAGACTTTGCATTTGAAATTAATTTCTCATTAATATCGACACCGGTGTAATCAATCTTGATTCCTAATTCTTTTAAATAGGTAAAATAATCGGCAAGCCCACAGCCAACATCTAAAACTTTTACACCATCAGTAACACCAATATCTGTAAGAACTTTGAATCGGTCTTCTCTTCTCTCTTTGGTCCCAGAAGATAAAATCCTTATTCCTTCTTCACCGTCAAGATCAGCCATTCTTTGGTTGTACCAATCATTATTTTCAGAGTTGTATTTATTTATGTCAGACACAGCGCACCACCGGGCAAAAACCTTCAAAATCTTGGCAGATTATTCCATTTGAAAGCTCGATTGATAAGCACTTTTAAACAACTTTTGGTAAGGTATAGCGACAAAATAAAGGGCAAGGACTCGTGGCGTCAAAAATACTATTTTTTCTCAATTCAAATAGCCAAACTGGACTAGGTCATTTCTCTAGGTGCCTTAATATAGCCAGACATTTAAAGGCAACTCGAAGTGAACTTGAAATTATTTTTCAAGGAGACCTTAACGATTTTTCCCAACGCTCACTTAAGGAATTTGGTTTTAAATATCGACTAACGAGTAATCCTTTTGAAGGTGAACTTGAGATCAAAGTTGATAATATCAATATCTTCGACTCCTACCTTCTCGATCAAACATTTATTGATTATGTTTGCCAGAAATCTAATCAAAACTTTTTCATCGACGACTTCGCTCTATTTGATTTTTCAAAAGCAGCAGGTGTCATCAACTTCACGATTGCTCCTCAATACGAAGAACCCAAGTCGGCAAAAAAAATGTTGCTGGGGCCAAAGTTCTTCCCCTACAAACCCGAAATAAAGAAAGTAAGGGAAAAAGTTAGGAAACATAAAATCGAAAATATTCTTGTCTTTATCTCCAATTCCAAAATCGACGAACAACTCGTTCAAAAATCACTCAATGTAATCAGTAAGTCTGTTGAGGACTTAAAAACCAACCTATTACTTGTTTCAAACGACAACGATTTAAATATTTATGCAAATAAGCTCGGTTTCGATGTAAAACCTCCAGTCTCCAACATTGAAGACTATTACGACTGGGCTGACTTAATTATCTCAGGGGGAGGCCTAGTTAAATATGAATCTTCATACTGCCTGCTTCCCATAGTTTCATTTTCATTGAATGAAGGACAAGCCAACGACTCTAAACTACTGTCACAAAATGGTCTTATAAAATATCTAGGACCTTTTGAAGACTTAAATTCCCCCTCTTCTTTTAATGAAATGTGCAGCAATTTAAATTCATTTATAAAGGATGATGAACAAAGGCAAACCCAGAAAAAGAGGCAAGAAACAACTTTTCACAGCGACTCCGGTGGTCTTCTCGCAAAGGAATTAATTTGTGAATGATTTAACGAAACACTATCAAGAACTCTTCAGCAAGTATGGTGATGACTCCAGAGCCTTACAGCACGCTGATGAAGAGAGTCAGACTAATCGCTTTAAAGAACTCCTTAAAGAGATTCCTCAAGATAAGAAAGCTTCATTTATCGACTTTGGCTGCGGATTAGGCCACCTTGCAAACTACCTTGATGAAAAAGAACTTATTTCAGATTACCATGGCATTGATATCGTTCCAGAATTTATCGAACACGCTGCTAAAAAATTTTCACAGAAAGAAAATATCAATTTTCACCTCTTGAATATTTTAAAAGATGAACCCCAGTTTTCTCCCGTTGACTATGTACTCGTTAGTGGGACCTATAATAACAAAATGGATAACAATGAAGAGTTCCTTTTTTCTTCTCTTGAAAAGTTGTTCAAACTAACAAAAAAAACTATGGCCATAAATCTTTTATCCTCCTATGTGGACTACAAAGATGATTCTCTTTTTTATATTGACCCAAAAGAAGTCTTCGATTTCGCAAAGAAACTGACTCCTCTCGTAACATTGAGGCATGACTATTCTTTAAAGGAAGGTTCATTTCCTTATGAGTATACAGTCCACTTCCATAAAAGAGGTCAGTAATGAAATTAGCAATAGTTCCTGCAAGAGCAGGGAGTAAAAGAATTCCCCAGAAGAATATTGTTGATATCTCTGGTAAACCAATGATCTGTCATACACTTGAAAACATCGTGGCTTCTGGACAGTTTGATAAAGTTCACGTTTCTACTGATTCTGAGGAAATAATATCTTTAACGAGAGAAATCGTAGGAGAATGTGATTTTCAAAGAGATAGCTCTCTAGCAGATGACTTTACTCCACTGATCGAAGTTATCCCTTGGGTCTTTAATGAGTTTAAAAAGAGAGGGCAGATCCCCTCAACTATTGCATTGATAATGCCTACAGCCTTTCTTCTACCACCTGAAATTTATAAAGAAGCTATGCAAACATTTGCGAAAAGAGAGGTCGATCTTCCTCTCATTTCTATGGCACCCTATCCTTGCCCGACAGAATGGGCATTTAAAAAGAATTCGGGCCATCATGTGAAGGCGCAACAGCCAGATAGTTTAGTCATGAGAAGCCAAGATATTTCGCCATCATATTATGATACCGGTGACTTCTGTTTGTACTCTCCTGAACATATAGAATTCTTGAGCAAGGGAAATCATCATGATGAATACCTAATGCAAGAGATCCCACGTGAATTAGCAGTTGACGTGGACACTCCAGAGGATTTAGCCCTTGCGAGAGCACTCTTTAAAGTGAGGAATGAAAAATGAAAAATACTACAGATGCGATCATCTTAGGTGGTGGCATTGTTGGATTATTCTCATCTCTTTACCTACAAAGCAAAGGTAAAAAAGTTACTTTAATAGAAGGCTCACCTTCTTTAGGAGGACTTTTAAGAAGCTTTCGAAATAGTGATAGTCTTACATATGATATGGGTACTCACTTCATCAACAAGACTGGTGTCCAAGAAATTGATGAACTTTTATTGGATGATTCCATTCAACAACATCTACATCTCATAAAAGAACAAAGAACTAGTAGTATCACAAATGGGAATGTCCATACGGGAAGTCCTTTTCCAAACCTTAACCTCTTTGATGATCAGCTACTCACAGAAGTAAAAAATGAAATTATCGATTTAAAAAACAAGGAACTAGGTTCAAAAGATTACGCCAATCTAAGTGAAGAATTTAAAGATATGTTTGGAACTTCAGCCGAGAAATATTTATTTTCTCCTTTGTACCGCAAAAGATTTGGAGTTAAAGATGCCACAGAACTAGCTCCATCGATTGGTGTTATCTTTGGCCATCGCCGAGTCATCGCCTTTGAAGAGGCTGAAACTCAAGAATTAAAACAGTCTCCTTCTCTCGATCATAGAATTTCTCATCATGGAACTGAATCTTATTCAAGAAAAAGTGAATTTTTTTATCCTAAGTCTGGAGGTGTTCAAACTTGGATTGACCTTCTTGAGCAAAAGTTTTTAAAAAATGGTGGAGAAGTCATAAAGGAAACTTTTGTTTCACAGATTTCATCAGATGGAGTTGGGCATTATTTATGTAAGCTGTCTAACAGTCATCAAATACAAACTTCATCTCTCATATCTACGATACCGCCCTTTCTCTTGGCGAAGGCACTTAACTTTAATTTTACAACGCATTCAGCTCCACCACGTTGGACGAGTACTTCAATTATAAACCTTGAATTAGACCAAAATTACTTATCTGATTCGCACTATATTGTTAATCACGACCCAGAGATTGATTTCTTTAGAGCTACTCTTTATGAAAACTTCAATCCAAGAGATTCTCAAACTAGCCGGATAACAGTTGAGGTAATCGCCCCAGAGACAACTGAGGACAACCAAATCATAAAAAAAACACTCCAAGAATTGAAAAAGGCGAAAGTAATACCTGATTCAACCCAAATCGTTTCGAGCAAGGTAGTTGCTCTAGAAAAGGGATTTCCTGTATTTACTTCACAAATGATGCAAACGAGTCGAAAATTATGCCAATCCATCGAAAAAGAGTTCTCCAATATCTCCATTCTGGGTAGACATAATTCCGGTAAGTGGCTGATGGGAGATAACCTCATAATTGCTTCGGAGAGACTTAAATCGATTTAAAATGACGAAAGACTATACGAAAATAGATTCAATAGTTAATGAGAATATTGAAAGGCTTAGAAAGAAGCTCTCTACCCATTACTGTGGGATTAAAACTGATATTGATAGGGCCATACTACAGGCACTATTAAAAAATAGTTTTCGTGCATTATATGACCATATCTCTTATCTCCCTCTTTCATCAAATGAAGGGATAACGGTTACAAAAGAATCAGTAATTTTAAATAACGCAGGTGTCATAAAGCCAAGCTTAAAACGGATATTATTTCATTATATCTACCTTTTAGGCAGCTCCTTATTTATTACTCTTGAGATTTTAAAATCTCTTCTCCAACCATCCTTAAATAGAGGAGAAAAGAAGTTTTCATTTGTAGATATCAATTTGAATTCCACTTCCCCTCTAAAAGATCAGGAAGAAGGATTCATAGAATTTTGTCACTCTAATAAAATTCCTTTATTAAATCAAAGTGACGACTTATATTTTGTCTCTACGAATAAAGAATACTCTAAGGATAATTTCTACTTTAAAAGAAAACGACTACTCTTAGCGCCGATACAGGAAGGTCTACTCAAGAAAAGTGAGCTTTTGGCTTTATTGGTCAAAGTGAAAATGGTCCTTATCCGTAATCTTTTTTGGTCCTTAAGATTTCCTAAACTTGCTATTGTGTCTCATCACATTGGTTGGCTTGCTATTATTGAGTTTCTAAATGCGAAGTCTCTTATTAACAATTATTTTGTAACAAATACGTACCTTTTATTTCAGCCCATCTGGTTTAATGAACTCCCCTATGGTCAAAAAAGAAACTATCGAAGCCATATACTTTTCTATAGTACTAATAACAAAGGACTGAGGCCTTTAAATCAATCTCTACCAAAAGAACCTTTTCCCTATTTTGATTTCATCAAATGTGATGAAGCCTGGGTTTGGAATGAAGGTGATAAGAAATGGATTGAGGATTATACGAATATTAAAAGAGTTAATATCGTTGGATCTATTTTATTTTATACAAAATCTGACGAGTCGCTTTCTAGCTCAAAAGAGAAAAGAGTGGGAGTTTTTGATGTTCCCGTTTTTAATGATAATTTCTTAAAAACTGTTACCCATGAAAACTTATATATGTATAACTCTGAAGAGGCTGTCCTTACATTTTTACAAGATATTCTTGAAGCCTGTGATGAGACAGGACATAAGATGTGCTTAAAGGTAAAAAGAGGAATTAAATCAGAGTTTCATTCCGAAAAGTACATATCCTTTGTCGAAAAACTAAAAAAGAGTTCGGTACATGAGGTTCATTCAGAGAATATCAATCTTTACGATTTTATCTCTCACAGCGATGCCGTTATTACACTTCCTTTTACTTCACCCTACTTTGTCGCTGAAGAATCTGGAAAGCCTGCGACTTTTTACGATCCTACTAAAAGAGCTGACGAACGCCCTTATTACGAAGGCAACGTAAAATACAACAAAGATGAGCTGATAAGCTTTTTAAAAGAAAATGCTTAATTCATTTTTCTAAAGACTGGTTTAACAGTACTCCCTAGAATTTCCTTTTCGATAGTTTCATTCTCTAGAACTCTTTTTAGCTCTAATAAAGAAGCCTCAAAAGCAACTAGTGCTTCATTTAAGTCTGATTCTTTATGAGCAAAACTTGGAACAACATAAGGAATCATAACGTTTCTCTTTACCATTTCTTGTAAGAAAAATGTTCTTGAATGCATACAGGGCTTACCGTGTACATCATTGAATCCAAAGCCTGGTTTACAACCATAACCGAGAACAGAAACATATTTTTGAGCGTTGTGTTTTTCTAAGATTTTTCTTACACCATCCATAAGAGTATTACCTACCCAATAAAAGTGATCGATTATGTTTTTTTCTTTTATTTCTTTAATCGTCGCTATTGAAGCAGCTAAACTATGTGTTTCACCACCATGGGTTGTGGAAAGGAGGAAGACTCTCTCAGAATCATGATTTATTCCTCCAAGTTCCATTACTTCTCTTTTTCCAACAAGCGCACTTACAGAAAAGCCGTTTGCCATAGCCTTTCCAAACGCAGCGATATGCGGAGTAACTCCAGCTACTTCCTGTGCGCCACCAAGAGCAAAACGAAATCCTGATACCACTTCATCAAAAATCAGAAGCGCACCTTCTTTTTCACAGATATCTTTTAATCCTTGAAGAAAACCCTCTTCAGGTTTAATCATGGAAATAGGCTCTAAAATTAAACAAGCGATTTTTCCAGGATTCTCATCAAAAATCTTTCTAACACTATCTAAGTCATTATAATGAAATTGAAGAGTCATATCTCTAACAGCAGAAGGCACTCCTCTATTCATAATAGTGCTTCCTATGAACCAGTCATGAACAGCATTAAAAGGATCCGAAGAGCATCTTGCGACCATATCGCGCCCAGTATAAGCTCTCGCAAGTTTAATACTTGCTGTTACAGCATCTGATCCATTTTTTGCAAACTTAACCATTTCAGCACAGGGAATAAGCTCAGTCACAATCTCTGCAAGTTCCCCCTCTATGATAGAGGGCCTGACAAAGTTAACACCTTTAACAAGTTCATTCCTAACAGCTTCTAGAATCGGTTCATAAGCATGGCCGAGAGTTACTGTTCCTAAAGACATGCCAAGGTCAAGAAAACTGTTATCATCAACGTCCCATATACGACATCCATTCCCTCTAGAGATAATCTTAGGAGCATTCGCAGGAAACTGGTCGTCACCCTTACTGTAAGTATGAGCCCCTCCAGGAATAAGACGATGTGCACGTTCTGAGTAAATTTGATTTTTTTCGTTCATTTTACATCTTCCACATTGAAGGATTTAAAAGTTCTTCGTTTTCTGTTGCTAAGCCTGACAATTTCTCATCATCCAAAGCCTCAACTTTATCCCATAAATTTATAATTTCTTTCAGCTCTCGTAAATTAGTACAACCAAAGACCATTCCCTTTGCTTTTGAGAAACTCTTAGACGCAGCCAGTAAAACCTCTAATGCTGTCGCCTCTACACTCTCTACAAAAGAATCATATTTACCAAGTTCATGAGAGAATTTATCAAAATAGTTAGGTCTGCCGCTCGTATTAGACAACAAAATTCCCTGTAGGAATAATGATCTTACGTAGATATCGACACTTGCAAAGTCATTCAGGTTATTGTTCACGTAGTTTTTAAAGGACTGATTAAGAATGTTATAGGGCGCCTGGAAAGTTTCAATTTCTAAGAGCTCTTTGCATTTTAAAAACTCATCAATTGAATATACAGAAACTCCAATTTTTTCTATGGGGTATTTATGTTTTAAATCAACAAGCTTTCGGGCAAAGGGTTCACCAAACTTTATCAGCTGGCTCCCCTGATGTACGAGAAAGGAGCTAACTTGTGCACCCTTTAAGTTTTCTAAGGTATCTTCATATATTCTTTCAATATCATCTATACTTTGCTCTGCATTTAGATAAACTTTTGAAGTTAATTTAAAATCATTTAACTTCTTCAGCTCCTTAAGTGCTTCGCCTAAAACTTTTTCAGAATCACCATAAGAAGAAGCAGTATCAAGTTCAGTAATACCTTTTCTATAGGACTCATCTAAAATTTCAAGAACTGAATCAAAAGACAACTTACCTTCACGGTTAGTAACACCATAATCCAATCCAAATTGAGCTGTTCCCAAGACTAAATTCATTTTCCTAACCTATGATTTCCTTAATAGCATCACTCACACGTTCAAATTCTTGCTCAGTCATTAACGGGTACATTGGTAGAGTTACACATCCTTCATAGTACTCTTCAGCATTTTTTAATTCGGTAAGCAAAGAAACATTTTCTTTATAATAAGGCTGATGATGTATTGGAATGTAATGGACATGAAGGTTGATATTCTTTTCTTTAAAGCGTTTAAAAAGCTCAAACCGTGAAATTCCAAGCGCGTTGAAATCTACTTTCGCCATGTAGAGGTGATTACCGCTTTTATCACGAAGTCTCTCTTGAAGTGTTTTTATATTCTTTAATTTTGAGATGAGAGCGTCATATTTCTTAGCAATCCTAAGTTTTTTAGAAGTAAAATCTTGAATTTGACCGATCTGAGAAATCCCCAAGGCACACTGTAGGTCCGTAATCCTATAGTTAAATCCAAGTTCTTGCATTTCGTAGTACCAAGGATTCACTTGCCCTTCAGTAAAGGCTATTTCTTTATTCTTAAAAATTTCATTCCCCTTGGTAATTCCGTGACTCCTAAGACGAATCAGACTTTCGTAAATCTTAGTATCATTTGTGGTTATGATACCACCCTCGGCAGTCGTGATATTTTTAACAGGATGAAAAGAGAAGCCAACCATTTTTGAATATTTCGGATGACCTATTGGTGTTCCACACTCATAGCGACCACCAATCCCATGAGCTGCATCCTCGACCATTTCAGCTTTATGTTTCTCAGCAACTTCGTTTAATTTTTCCATATCACAAGGTGAACCACTCATATGAACTGGAATGATCACCTTAACATTACCAATTTTCTGGCAAAGCTCATCAAGCTTTTTAGGATCCATGTTAAGTGTTTCAGGATCAATGTCACAAAAGTGAACGTTCGCCCCCGTATATAGGACACAGTTTGAGCTCGCCACAAAGGAAACCGGAGAAGTAATAACGTTATCACCAGGCCCAACACCAAGCGCCAACATTGTTAAATGTAATCCAGAGGTCCAATTACAGATGGCAACAGCATGCTTAGCACCTACATATTCTGCAACGATTCTCTCGAACTCTCTAACTCGAGGACCTTGAGTAAGATAAGGACTTGAAACACAAGAGACCACAGAATCAAAATCGACTTCAGAAATAGTTTGCTTACTATAAGAAATAACATGAGAACCTTGTTTTTCTAAAATACTCTCGTTTAATTTATCCTTAAACTCAACTTCCTGCATTTTTAAATAAGAGAGTAAATCATCTAACTCAAGTAGCGCAGCCCCTTCATCAATACTGGACTTAACTTTTGAATTAGACATTGAAAGATTCATTGGCCTCTTAACAAGGTCATCCCTATCACCAATCCTAACTTTCTTGATTAAACTAGTATCAAGCTCGAATAATGAAGCGACCTTCAAACCGAAGTCATATTTACTTATGCTTTTGTTAGAACCTAAATTAAAGATGCCCTTAAGCTCTTTTTCTATTAGAGAATCTATTACCCTAAAGATACATTGTGCTGAGACAGGGTTAAAAATGACATCCTCAAACAAGCCTACCTCATTGCCCTCTCGTAGATTATCAACAATATAATCAAGAAAAGACTTTCTATAAGCACTCCCCCAAGTTACAAAATTCACTCTTACTACTAAAAAGTCATCAGACGCCTTTAGTGTTTCAAATTCCCCTTGTAACTTAGTCATTGCGTACAAATTAACAGGATGGCCAACAGAAGATTCAATGGACAGTTCTTCATCCTTTAAAACTTGATCAGTAGATATATAGACAAATTTTATCCCTAGTTGAGAACAAGCTTTTGAAAGATTCTTGGTCGTCACAACATTAGCGAGATAGGCTTTATAGTAATTTTCTTCACACTTCTCTATATTCGTTAAACCAGCACAGTGAATCACAACACTAGGTTTAAGTGCTTCTAATTCTTTATATACTTTCTCGTAAGACTCTAAATCAACAGCGTATGATTTAATATCGTGAAAATTAGCAATTTTACCACGCGTCCATAAGGTGATTTTCCAGTCTTTACCAATTGTAAGGGGAGCACTTCCTGCCAATAACCCCGTCCCTCCAGTAATAAGAACATCTTTCATGTTATATTTCCTTAACAGCAATAACTTGCTGAGTGATATCTGCTAGTCGTCTAGAGTAAGTTCTCTCATCAAAATAAGAAATTATTTTGCTCGACTCTACAAGCTTATGAGAAACCTCACTATTTCTCGTCCACTCTTTTATTTTTTCAATTGATTGTTTTAATTCTGATTCACTAAGGCATTCAAAGACATACTCAATATTCTTCCATTCATCATGATGTTCATATGTTCTTAACTTATCAAACGAATAGGGAAATTTTTTATCTTTGTACCCAGCTAGTACTACCGGCTTTCCCATTTTGATCGATTCAAGAGACATTGTGCTGTAAGAAGATATAGAAAAATCTATCTCTGAGAGAAAGGCTGGGAAGTAATCCAACTCTGGTATAAAAGACTTCATATTATATTCAGGATTTTTGCGCGAGTTCTTATAATGAAACTCCATTGAGGGGTCCATATAGATAGATTCAAATGTTTCATTATAAAAATCTTCCTCTAGCATATCATTATCCTGCCACGGGTGTGGTCGATACACTAAGGCAAGATTATATTCACTTAGAATAGGGTCTAACTTCTTGAGAAGTTCAACATCAGAACGATAGCGAGCGCCACCGAGATAAGAGCCCAATACGATATCTTCAGAAATACCAAATTGCTTTCTTAAATTAATCTTCTTCACGGATGAAGGCTTGTCCTCCTCGTAGGTACCAAATTGAGCAGAACCAATGACTAAGGCCTTTTTTTCTTTGACTCTATTGATTTTTAAATAATGTCTCTTACTTTGCTCTCCCCACAATAAGGCATAGCTTGGCTGAAAAGGATAAACACCTTTGCAGGTAATATTATCCCAATTAAACATTAACAATATCGAACCTATATTCAATGAACGGGCTGCTTTAAAGGAGAGCATAGAGTAGACATCCATCGTCCCACCTGATGGGACTATAATATAATCAGGCTTGTCCTTCATGAAGGATTCATGACTAAGAGGATTTCCACTTAAAACTGCTTTAAAAATAAACGCAAATGCTTCAAATAAAATGGGAAGGCTTAGAACTAAGTGAAATAATTTCCCCTTTCGAGACCATGCCTTGTAAAAGTTCCCAAACTTTAAAGAGAAACTACGACTTCTGCTTGAGTGTCTTTTTAAACTAAGATAACTGTAGATTTCAAAATAACGATAAGTCTTTGAGTTAGGAACATATTGAATAAGAGATGTTTTCTTTTTTTGTTCTTCAAGTTTCTTAATAGATTCAACGTCGCTTTTTAGAATAGCATAAGTGACGTCATGCTCTTTTTCTAATTCATTAAAGCATCCAGATTCATAATAGTATTTAAAGAATCTCCTAGATTGGAGAACTACAGCTATCTTCATGCTACTCCTGCCTATTATAAAACCTTTCAAAACTTCTATTTTCTTTTAAGAGGCTATCGAGAGTCCCCTCACCTTTTACTTCCCCCTGCTCAAGGAAAAGAACTCTGTCTGCATAATCTAGTGATTTCAGTCTATGAGTAAGAAAAATAATAATTTTATCAGGATACTCTGTTGTTATACTTTTAAGAACCTTTTGCTCTGTAATCGGATCAAGAGCTGAGGTAGCTTCATCTAAAATAAGAATATCGCCCCCTTTATATAAAGCTCTGGCAATACATACTCTTTGAACCTGGCCACCGGAAAAGCCAAGCCCACGGTCACCAAGCTCTGACTCTACTCCATCGGGTAACTTATTAATAAAATCCTCGCAATCTGCGATATATAGGACTTTTTCTAATTGGTCCTTATTTGAATCATTGAAACAGGTTATGTTTTCTGAGATTTTTCCTCTAAAAAGAAAAGAGTCCTGAGAAACATATCCAATGTAATCACGAAACCGGCCTTTATCATTTATAGGACCAATATTTCCCTTTAAGGAAATAACTCCGTTTTGAGAATCTAGCAAGCCCATTATCAAATTAACAAGAGTTGACTTCCCTGCTCCAGAGGGACCAACTACACCAATAATTTCACCTTTGTTAATTTTTAAATTTACCGGCTTAAGAACCTTTTTGTCCTCTTCATAGGAGTATGAAACGTCCCTTAAAACTATTTCATTGATACTTTCTTTCGAGGTCTGATAATCATCAACTTTTGGCGTAGAAAGATCCTCTTCTAAAATCTGCTTTAGCAACGTGAATGTATATGACATAGAGTTTAATCGCCCTATATCTTGTACTAAAAGATTGAGAGGAGAGATCAGTCTAAAAACAGCCACAATATAAATTAAAACAGAAGGTAGATAAGTTTTAAAAGACAGCTGATCTGCTTCAAAGTAGCAGGCTCCAACGACAGTTACTGCTAAAAATACAAAAAATTCAATCGAGCGAGAGGGAGCAATCGAGTAAATACCTGCTAAGATTTTATTAATATAAAAGGATTCGTTTGCAGCATAAAATCGAGAGTCAAAGAAAGATTCTAACTTATTTATTTTTATTTCTTTAAATCCCTCTATTCCCTGCTGTGTGATTCCAACAAGATCCCCTTGGATCCTTATAACAGCCTCACCTCTTACCTGAAGTCGTTTTTTAAAAGTAAGAACTATCAACATTCCCATTAAGGCACCGACAGCAAGGGTTACAAAAAATACTTTTGGAGATAACAAGAAAAGGAATGATGATATGACTGCAAAACCAATCACACCTATTGTTAATTGAGGGATGATATTGAAGAGCTGACCAACATCCTGAGGAAAACTAATTATGTTATAAATTAAGTCACTATTTTTCCGACTTACGAGTTTGTCATATGATGCAAACATATACTTATTAAAGATTGCACCTTGAGCATTGGTTCTTACCCTATTAGTAAGATGCACTTTAAAGGAATCACGAAAAATAGTAAGGAACACCCTAAATAAATTCGCCAACCCAAAAAAGATGAGAAGATTAACTGCTTTTCCATCAGTCGCCCACCTTAGAAATTCAAAAAACTTTCCGAGATTTTCAGGTGTATTCCCATTGCCCTCTCCTGTAATTAGATTTTGTAAAAAGGGAATCATTGCCCCCAGTGAAAAAACTTCTAAAATATTACAAATGACAGTTGAAATAATAAGAATGAATAGACTCAATCTATATCGTGCAAAAAATTCAAAAGTCAGAATATTCTTAATAAGCTTAGCCACCAATAAGCCTCTCAAAACTATCAATTGTGGGGAAGTTCATTGAAGAGTTATTCCTATTGAGAAGAAATGTTTCAACACCTGCAGCATGGTTAAGTTCATAATCTTTCTTATCATCACCAAAGAAAATTAAATCTTCCTTTTCATAGCCATATTTACTTTTTATATGAGCAATATGCTCCCTTCCTTTTCCAAAGCCTGGACGACTACCAAGTACTTCATCAAAACAATCAAAGAGACTCATGTTATCAACAACTTTTAAAAGCTCATCTGGATCAGAAGAAGAACTCACAAATAATTGAAACTTCCCTTTTGCGAATTCCAAAAACATTTTCGCATCTGCAAAAGGTGATGCCGACAAAGAGCTCTCCATATTCATTTGTGTATACTTATCAGAGAGTTGTTCAAGTTCCGCTTCGCTTAAGTCTCTTCCAGCGAGAGACTCTAGGCACTTTTGCATAAGTTTACGGCGAGGTATCCCAGAAAATTCTCTATGAAAATTTTCGACGTCTTTCTCAGAAGGACCAAACGAGCTCATTAATTTTACGAAATTTGCTCGCTTATATTCCATTGTATTGGCAAGCGTTCCATCCCAATCAAAGACAATCGCCTTTTTATTCTTAATTAAGGAATTCATAAACTTTTTTCCCAATAAATTCTGCCGTTCTTTCCATTGATTCATGAGTACTGCCGGCAATGTGGGGAGTAATGATGAGATTGGTATTTTTCATTGCATATTGAACCAGTTTGGAAGAAGTGCAATCTCCATTAAAGTTAATCTCATCTGATAAAACATCGACTGCAGCTCCTGAGATTTTTCCACTTTCTAAAACCTCGAGTAAGGCTGACTCGTCGATAATCTCTCCTCTTGCCGTATTTATAAGGACAGCAGTAGGTTTCATTTTTTGAAGGAGTTCCCTATTCACAATAGCTTTAGTCTGCTCTTCTAAAGGGAGATGGACACTTAAAACATCTGCCTGTTCAAACAACTCATGTGGACTCACATAAGTCGCATCGACATCTTTTTTTAAGTCAGACGCTACGACCTTCATCCCAAAAGCCTCAGCATATTGTTTAATTATCTTTCCAACTCTTCCCAATCCATAAATACCAATCGTTTTTCCCGACAACTCATTCCCATAAAAGCGCTGCCTGTCCCACGCACCGTTTTTCACTGAAGCGAAAGCACCATCAATATTTCTCACAAGAGCGAGGAGCAATGACCAAGTTAATTCAGGAGTAGCTTTTATGGTTTCTAAAAATGAAATTTCTTCCTTGAGGCTAATAACTTCAATGCCTCTTTGAAGACATTCTTTCGTATCTATGTGATTGAGGCCAGTAGTTATTGTTGCAACCACTTTTAAGTCTGAAAGTGCATCTAAAACTGATTTATCGACATTAAACCCGAGCCTAACGACAAGACCTCGAACACTAGCTGTATCTACATTCGTTAGCTCGTTTGTGTTTTTAATGAAGGAAAGAGGCTCTAGCCTCTTTTCCGTTTTAAAGAATATTTCATCTGTCGTTAAAAACATTATTTTTCTAAAAACCTTTCAAAAGCGTGTAGGTCATCAAAAGTATCAATATTTACAGTTTCACCTTCCATCACCATGCCAACAGAGTTTTCAAAAAGCATTTTTCCCTCTTTCAGGACTCTTTCTGTCTTACATGTGTAGATATCTCCACTTCGAATATAGACTTTGGGAAGCGCTTGCCTAGGCATCATTGAAACGTCCTCATTAATCACATTTTCCATCTTGTTTTCAGGATCAAGAAAATACATTCTCGCAGGATGATTTGCGCCAACATCACTTAGTGAAACAACTGAGTCGGTATCCTTTTCCCAGAGCATATCAATAGATTTATCTATGTCCTCTGCTTTTCTTAGAGGACAAGTCGGCTGCAAAAGAACAATGGAATCAAATACTTCTCCAGATTCCTTGAAGTAGTTTATCGCGTGCTTTACGACATCAACGGTTAATGCTGAATCAGTCGCCAGTTTATCTGGGCGCATAAAAGGCACTTCAGCATTAAACTTTCTAGCAATCTCAGCAATCTCTTCACTATCTGTTGAAACAATAAGCTTATCTATCTTCTTAGCTTTGAGAGCTTCCTCAATGGAATATCCGATAAGAGGTTTCCCTCCTACTTCACGAATATTTTTGCCAGGGACACCTTTAGAGCCTCCACGAGCAGGAATGATCGCTAATACTTTATGTGCCACAATTACTCCCAATTGAAAGTCGTCTTTCCATTTTCAATAGAGGCAAAACGACCACGGTAATAATCTCTGTTCAGGAGTTCTGTATCTGACAACGCTCTTTCACTATTTCCAAGCATAACTTCATACTCTGGTAATTTCTCTTTTACATACTCTAGTTGATCATCCTTACTCATTTTAGAGAAGTCATAAAGTTCTTTTAATTGAGCACCATTGATAGAGACAGGTCCATCTCTACTTTCGGTTCTCTCTAATACAGTAAAATGTCTCTCTAGAATATTTGCACCAAAATAAAGAGCACCAATACTTGCTTTAACACCATCTTTATCAGAATCAGTATGCTCACTAAGCCCAACATTTGGAGTAAAGGTCTTAAGGTAGTTAAGTCTATTGAGATGAATCTCGTTTAAAGGAGTTGGGTAAATTGTCACGCAATGGAGTAATGAATAGTCTTTTCCACTGTTTTTCAAAATACCTGCTGTTTTTTCAATCTCTTCGTTATAAGTCGCTCCTGTAGAAACGATAATTTCATCATATGTTTCTGCAAGACCTTCTATAAGCGGAAAAGAGCCACAGTCATAACTTGCTACTTTAATAGACTTAAAGCCGAGGTCTCTAATCTCTTTAATTCTTCTGTTACTAAAACAAGTTGTTAAAGGAATGAGCTTTGCTTTTTCACACTCGGCCATGAATTCTTCGTGTTGCTTATAACTCAGCTCTAATTTCTTCAGGCGATCATATTCAGCTTGATAAGGTCTTTTGATTCTCACCTGCTTTCCATTGTCATCAACAACACCTTCATCAAAGCCCTCTCTATTAGCAAGGTCTTCTACGAAGATAGTTTGAATTTTTCCGTGAGTAGCTCCATTTTCAGCAGCAGACCAAACCATATCTTTAAGGATAGACATATCTCCATTATGGTTTTGGCAAAACTCTGCGATAATTTTAGTCATTTTTACTCTCCGAAAGTTTACTTATTAAATATTGTGAGTGGTGAGTATAGGAATACTCTTTGGTCACTTCTATATAGTTTTGGTCTAACAGCTTTCTCTCTATTAAATCAAAAAGGAATACATCTCTTTCAAGTAGATTTCCATTTTTATCCCTTTCCGTATCTAAGAAACTAATACTTCCCAGATCTTGAATTTCAACTTCAATTATCTTCATGAAGTTAACAGTCCTTGTTTTCTGATGAACGCAAAATATCCCTTCAAACTTTTTCCCATTAACAATTAACTCATCTTGATAACGAATAAACATCTTGGCCGGGATAGTTTTTAATGCCATTTTGGTTTGTGGATTCTTCACAAAGGAGATTGAGTCTTTTGCCAAATCCTCAAATCCCGGTACACAAGGGACCATGATAGTGTTCTTATTTTTAATAATTAGGACTTCCTCAAAAAGCTCTCTCATTAACAAGTTTGGATTAGTCCACTCATCAGGTCCATCACTTAAACCTGTTGCGACAGTCAGTTTATTGGGATTACTTGGTGCAGCCTCATCTCTAAGGACCAGAACAACATACCTTTTATTTATAAGGTAAGCACCCCCGCCTCCTAACCAAAGAAATCCAGGATTTTCGCGTATTTCTTCTCTACAACCCACAGTCTTTGGTGATGAATTATGGTCAACAATGACCTCAGAACGTGACCTCTTCGAATCTATACGTTTTGTCTTAATTTCAGGTACGAAGCATAATTGGGGCGCCATCATTTTAAACCTCTTTGGATGTACAATATCCAAGCGTCATGTAATGAAGATTTTTTATCGACTCAAGCTCTTTTTGCCTAAAGAGTGACCAACCATCAAAAACGATTTTAACGCTATTAGCCTCTTCACAGGACTCTTTAAAAACATGATGGCTATTGAATTGGTTATTCGATTTGTGATTATTCATAAAAAAAACAGAGCCTGCCTCCTTAATCCCTGAAAGGAGGTCGCAGTACTCAACCCCAGGTATCTGGTCGATATTTTCTTTTAAAACAACTTTATCCCAAGCTAATACTTTAAAATTATCAGCGACTAAGCGGTCGATTAAATCAATGGAAGGTGAAAATCTCATATCAGAGGTCTCGGGATCTCCCTTGAAAGCAAGACCCACTACCATAACCGTTTTGTCTTTTAAGCCAATTTTCTCCTTCTTTTGCTTGAAGTTTGAATAAATTCTATCTACCACATTGGAATTTATCGTTCGGCTAAACTTTCCGAAATGATCCTTGGGCTTTTTAAAACTCGCTTGATAGAGGAAGGGGTCTTTAACAAGACATATACCTCCAACACCAGGACTAGGTAAAGGAATAGGGTTTCTGGGATACCCCTCATTTGCTGCACGGATTACATTAAATGCATTCACATTGTAGTCATCACATAAAGCTGCAATATCATTTGCAAAACTAAAAACAGTGTCTCGATAAGTATTATTAATTAACTTTATAATTTCTGCTGCCTCTAAGGTGTCTACATTAACAATAGTTGAATTAAAGGTGCTAAAAACTCTTCCCGCTAATGACGAGCATTTCTTTGTCAAACCACCAATAATCTGTGGCAAAGTTTTTAATTCATTAAGTGCATTCCCCTCTACTGTCCTTTCTGGTGCAAATGCTAGGTGAAAATCAACACCTGCCACCAAACCAGACCCCTCTTCCAATATTCCAACAACCTTTTTCCTCGAGGTCCCCACAGGCACTGTACTTCTCAAAATAATTAAGTTCCCTTCTTTAAGAACCTTTGAAATGTCGGTCGCCGCCTTTTCCAGATAAGAGTAGATGACTTCACCACCTTCATTTACTGGAGTACCTACAGAAATGACATAAATATCGGAAGCTTTGGCCTTACTTGTTGGTTGAAACCTTATCTTTTTCTCAGACAAGCATGCTTCCAATAAAGAGTCTAAACCCCTTTCAAAGAAATGTGGCCTGCCCAGGGAAAGCTGATTGCACAATTCTTCATTAATATCCACTCCTACAGTGTCGACACCAGCCTCTGCAAAGGTAAGAGCAAGAGTTAAGCCGACATAACCTAATCCATATACAGAGACTGTTTTGAGCGAAATATCATCAGATTTATAAAGATCAAAAACGTTTGTAATTCCCTTAAATTTTTTGTCTTTATTAAGAACAATGACTTTACTAAGCCTAGGGTCTTTTCCTGAAATGGGTGATTTAAAGTTGGAAAAAATTTCATCCAACATCTCCCTGGAGCTCATGTCATCAAATACATGAAAAAACTCAGATGATATATGGGCTCCCACCCTTTCCTCAAAGCTTACAGACCGACATATAAGATTTCTAAAATCACCGTCGGTAATAACACCTTTAACCTCTTTATATTCATCAACAATGATTCCAATACCTGGCTCACCACCAGAACGACTCACTTCATTAATATGCTCAATTGCTTTTTGAAGAGACTCATTTTCATAAATAACTGCGTAATTTTCCATGTCTTCCTGTTCTTAGTTAAGTTTACGTACAAACCATCTTTCGAAGTCTCCAGGTATTTGCTTATGCATCTGAGGCTTGTCTTTTTTGTCACTAAAAAACTCGTCAGTTGCTATCCTGGCACCAGGGAACTTAAGAGAATAATACTCATCCAGGTAGACATAGCCTCCTTTAGAGAGTCTCTCCCAGATAAAAGGAAGGGATGTTTTATATCCACTGTAAAGATCACAATCGATTAACGCTACAGAGAGTTCTAAATCTTTAAAAGAACTTGAGGTCATGGTCTCCTCAAATCGGCCTTTAATTAACTCAACATTATCTAATTTAAGATAATCGATTTTTCGGCATAAGGATTCATAACAATTGTCTGAGAAATCCTCCGACGTTGAGATAGTAGAAACATCCACTACTTTTCCTTTCGCTAATTCTTTTAGCTCCTTGTTCAGCTTATATTTTTCATAGTGCTCGACTGAAATAACATTCCTTTCACGGAGGTCCTCAAATAATTTCAAGTCGTCTTTCGGGTGATAGCTTGGAAAACCAGAGAAACTATCGAAACCATAAACTTTTTTCTTGCTTCCAATCTCTTTAAGAAAAAGAGCCGTCGCCAGCAGGGAAGATCCTCTAAAAACTCCAATTTCAGCAATATCACCTTCTAATTTTTCATCACATTCAAAAATGTTCTTGAAATACTCATCAAACTTTCCGGGCTTATTATAATTGTATATATTGAGAACTCCATGTACCCAATCCTCTCTAATTTTCACAGCGACCCCATGCACAAAAACGCGTTTTTATTTAAGAGCTATTTCTACCACCCTTAGCGTTACTGAACAATGCGGAAAGCACCAAAAACCAATGATAAAGAGAGGAATAGACACATAGAACGAGATTTCGGAAAGACTCAGGCTGCAGCGTTCCATGAGAATGGGGGCTGACTCCTCTTTATAATAGACCCTCCTGACTTTAAGAGGAAAGATTTTGAGTTCAGTTCAATTGGTCATATTAATAAAAAATTGGCATTATCCACGTATCTCAATGCAAGATAGACGGGCTTAAGATGAAAAATATCAATTTTATAGAAGCTGCAACGCAAACACTCAGAGCAGAGATTCAAGGAATTGAATCCGTTATAAAAAATCTCGATGATAACTTTATTTCATCAGTAGACCAGGTAAGAAACTGTAAAGGAAAGGTCATCTTTACAGGAATTGGAAAATCTGGTCACGTGGCAAAGAAGATCGCCGCAACATTCTCATCCACAGGAACTCCTAGTCTATTTCTTCATCCGGCAGAGGCTCTCCATGGTGACCTTGGAATTGTTACTCAAGGGGACCTAGTTATCGCTATTTCTTACAGTGGTGAATCGACTGAATTAATGAGCATATTAAAGTATACAAAGAGAAAATCCATCCCTTTGATTTCGATAACTGGTAATAAAACTTCCAGTCTTTCAACTCACTCAGACGTGAATTTAAATGTGAATATTGATAAAGAGGCTTGTCCTCTTGGTCTAGCTCCTACAACAAGCTCCACAGCAACCCTTGCATTAGGTGATGCACTCGCTATGGTTACATTAGAGGCGAAAGGGATTTCTGCAAAAAATTTTGCTGAGTGGCATCCCTCAGGCAGCCTAGGAGCAAGACTATTAACCAAAGTTAAAGATATAATGCATTCTGGAGATGCTTTACCTTTAGTAAATGAAAACACAACAATTGGCGAAGTGCTCTCTGTAATGACCAAAAGAGAAGTTAAGGGCGCAACAGGAGTTATTGATCCAACAGGTCGCCTTGTTGGAGTCATTACTGATGGAGACATCAGAAGATTCTTTGAGGAGAAGCCTGTATTCGAAAAAATAACCGCTAGGGACATAATGAGTAAAAGTCCTCTATGTATCGAAGAAGAGGAACTTGCAGAATCCGCGCTAAAGATGATGGAAATTAATAAAGTTCAAATGTTATTTGTAACAAAAGGACAATCTGATGGTCCCTTAAAACCATCTGGAGTCTTGGGTATTCAAGATCTTTTGCGAGCAAAAATTAAATAGTGAAATTATTATACAGACACAATACATCATTTTTTCAGAAAGCTATTGACTGCTTAATCGTTATTTTATCATGGTGCTTTTCTTTTATACTTCGATTTTACTTCATGGACAGTGGGCAGACTGGGCTCGAAATGGAGTTTGCTAAAATCGCCCCCTTCCTCATTGGTATTTCTTTATATAATTTTCACAATGCTGAGCTATATAGTTCCCTTCGCTTCACTAGCCGATTTAAAGAAATCTTTAGCGTTTTGAGAGGAAACTTCTATGCTGTTATAGGCTTAGTTATTCTTATTTATTTTTTTAGCGATGAAAGAATTTCGAGACTAACTATTCTTTTTTATTGGATCATCTCAAGCATTTCTTTAGTGCTTGTTCGTCTTATGGTCCGAAACTTTTTAAGGCATTTAAGACGGAAAGGAAAAAACCTAAGACATGTACTCCTTATTGGAAACTCTCCCCTACTTGGTGACTATGTAATCACAACAAAATTATACAAAGACAGTGGTATTCGCTTTCGTGGGTGGATTGATTCTGATGGTGCTCATAAGGACTTTGATATTCCAAATATAGAAACTCGCTACGATAATATCCCAACTGAAGATAAGCCCGATTCAATCATTATTGCTTATAAAGGTGTTGATGCCGTAAAGGCCCATGACTTTATCGCTCGTCATTACAACGACGTCGTGCCAATACAGCTTCTGCCTGACCTCTCCTACTCTATGGTTGGTCATCAGATTGAAGATTTTGGGGGAATTCCTCTTCTGTCAGTTAATCAGCCTATTTTTAATGCCTTTGAGCTTTTTGGGAAAAGATTGATTGATTTTTTTGGGGCTTTGATCGGTTCTCTTTTGATTTCGCCGCTTCTTGTTTTTGTGGCGCTTGGGGTGAAGTTTTCAAGCCCAGGGCCTTTGCTCTTTGGTCAGAGGCGCGTGGGGCTTGATGGTGAAGAGTTTATGATGTGGAAGTTTCGCTCGATGAGGGTGGCGACGGGTGATGAAGATAAGACGGAGTGGTCCAATAAAGACAATCCGAGGAAGACTAAGTTTGGGGACTTTATAAGAAGAACGAGCCTTGATGAACTTCCTCAGCTTCTTAATGTTCTTCTCGGGAATATGAGCCTTGTGGGGCCTCGTCCGGAGCAGCCTTTTTTCGTTGAGAAATTTCGCCATGAGATTCCAGGTTATATGCTCAAGCACAAAATGAAGCCCGGTATGACGGGATGGGCGCAGGTTAATGGCTGGCGCGGCGACACTGATCTTAATAAGCGTATCGAATGTGATATTTACTACATTAAGCACTGGTCACTTTGGTTTGATATTAAGATCCTTTTTCTCACTATCTTTAAAGGCTTTATTAATAAGAACGCCTATTGACCAAAAGGTGCCAGGTTGAGTTTGGCTGAGGATCTCCTATGAAAATGACTTTTGTTACTCTTGCCCTTCTTGCGGCGTTGTTTTCTTGTGCCAGTAAGCACAAAGTTCAATCGAGCTACGAAGAGTTTCAGGGGGCGTATCGTCACCTCGTGGATGAGGGCTATCAAAAGTTTGAGATTTCTCCTGATGGGAATAAGCTTCTTTTGGTGACTGAGAATGAGCGCCAGTCCTTTGTGACCGTGCTTGGGCTCCCTTCTTTAAAGCCGATTTCGGCCACGGCGCTTGAGAAACATTACTATGTAAGGCAGGTCAATTGGATTGATAATGAGCGCTTTGTTGTTAATGCGACCCTTCTTAAGGGGTATCTAAAAAAGAATGATGGAATTTCTGATCTCCTCGTTTTGATTACGGCCGATGGGTCTAAGAAGCGTACCCTTTATCCTCAAGAAGGTGGGCTTTCGGGGCATTTAAGCTTAACCGACGCTAACTTTAGGCTCTTTTACAATTCCTTTAAAGACGATCACCTTATGGCCCAAATGCGCACAGGCCTTAGTGGTGAGCTTGCCACTCAGCTTGTAAAAATCAATGTCCAGACCAAGAAGATGACGACTCTTGAGACCATGAAGGGGCTTGCGGGGGATTTTTATCTGGATCAAGATTTAAAGGCGCGTCTTTTTATTCAGAGTAATTATGACAACACCACTAATTTTCTTTTGCGTGATCCCTCCTCTGGACGCTGGATTAAAGCCCCTAAAAAGAATGCGCCAAGCTCCCTCGCGCGAGTGATCAGAATTGTCGGGGACAAGGTTTTGGCCTTTGATTATGCGCAAAACTCTAAGCAGAATATTTTCTCTTACACCTTTGGGCCTAATGGCTTTAAGAAGCGAGAGCGCCTCATGCCTCTTAAAGAAACCGATATTTCAGCTTTTGGTTTTGACTATAAGAACTTTGATTTGATTTATGCCGATACGGGGCTTGGAAGGCCTGCTCGCCACTACTTTAAGACATCGCGCTACGCGGCCCTTCAGCGTGAAATTGACAGTCTCTTTCCTAAGAAGAAAGTTCACTTTGAAACCAGAGCTAAAGAGCGCTTTATTTTTAAAGTGGAAAGTGATGATACTCCTCGCTCCTATTATTTCTTTGATGCCAAGAGCGCCCAGATTCGTGAAATCGTGAAAACGAATCCCGCGCTTAAGGACGAGTTCAAACATCCAACGAAGCTCATGCACTTTCAGGCCGATGATGGCCTTAAGTACTATGGTTACCTCACGACGCCAAAAGGCAAGAAAGGTCCCTTTCCCCTGGTGGTCAACGTTCACGGTGGCCCTTTTGGCGTCTATGAAAGCTGGGGCTATCAGTATGGGCCGCAACTTCTCGCCTCCCATGGCTTCGCCGTCTTACGTGTCAATTACCGAGGCTCCGCTTATCTTGGCGATGATTTCTATAGACGCGGCCGCGGGGAGATTGGAAAGAAAATGCAGACAGACCTTTTAACGGCCGTGAAAGCAGTTAATAGGAGTGGGTCCGCTAAAAAGGGTGATGCTTGTTTGTGGGGAGGTTCCTATGGTGCCTACGCCTCGGTCATGGCCTTAAGCCTTTTTCCTGATTACTTTAAGTGTGCTGCTGCCTTTGGCGGTCTCTATGACCTCACCACTTTCACACAAGAAGGAGATATCAAACTTAATAAATATGCCCGCCATTTTTGGAAGGAATTCCTTCCCCAAACAAAAGCGGATCTTGTGGCGGCCTCCCCCTATTTTCATGCCTCTCAAATCAAAGGCCGAGTCCTTCTCATGCATGGGGAAGAAGACCGTCGTTGCGACATCTCTCAATCGCGACGCCTCAGTGCTAAACTCCGTGAGGCCAATATCCCCCACAAATTCATCTCCTACCCCACTACCGGGCATTGGTTCACTGACAAAACCAAACTCAAGTCCATGTACCACACCCTTATTTCTTTTCTCCGCCAATAGGTGCCATATATGAACCCGACTCCTCGCACAAGTAAATTTTCTCAAAAACCAAAAGGCTAAACTGCCATATATCCGGCCC
>Ga0208203_1000278_pt1 | contig 24381 bp, 23 predicted proteins | sample DeeseametaMP2914_FD_184167 | JGI IMG/M metagenome (GOLD analysis project Ga0208203, IMG submission 184167) | Marine microbial communities from the Deep Atlantic Ocean - MP2914 (SPAdes) | ecosystem: Environmental > Aquatic > Marine > Oceanic | place: West of Santa Cruz de la Palma, Atlantic Ocean...
TCGATGGAAAGGAAATAAGTCAATTTAGCGATCTTAAAGGACTAGCCGTTGCAGGAATACTTGGCTTCATCTACGGACCAGAACTCACGGCCATGATTGAGAAAGGTGAGGTTGAGAGGAGTGATGTCATCAATGTCAAAAATCTCATTAGTATGGTTACGAAGAAGAGGACTGATGTGGCAGTGGAAAGCAAGAGAGTTTTAAAGCACCTCTTAAAAAATGAAAAAGAACTTGTTATTACGCAACTTGTGCAGGGGCGAGAAGAGCATCACTGTCTTTTTACAAAGAAGCTTAATAAAGATTTAGTGGATAAGTTTAATGATTTCTATAGTGATGAAAAACTATTACAGGTGATGGATCAGTATCTTTAAGACCCTGTGCATACTCTTTTGAGGGCTTGAAAACGCTGCCCAATGATATCTAAACTTTCGTTTGGGTATTCCTCTTTTAGAATTGCAATACTTAGGAGTGCCATCTTTTGGCGATTTCCCTCTAATTCGGGTCCAATTAGATTCAAGACTGCGGGATCATCTTGCAATTCTTCCCAATTGAGGTTCTTTGCTTGTGCCTCGCTAATAAGACGATTTTGCAGTTGATATTTCCTCTCTTTCAGGACAACTCTCATGGCATCGAGGCAGGACAATGAGTTAACTTGAGCAGGGAGACGGGACCCTGGACTATGTGAACAGGAGAAAAGTAAGAAGAGTGAAAAGTAGCTGGCCCATTTCATGATGGTTTTATCGGTTTTTTTACAGTTTTTTAAAGGGATAGTTAAAAAAGTTTCCAACAAAACCGATACAGAAAAGGTATGAAATTCTTTTTACTCATCCTTATATTCAATTTCAATAGCTTGTACGCGGTTGAGCATAGAGTGATGCAAGCAGACTTGGATTTAGAAGTTAAGTTAACCAGCCTCGCTCTAGAAATTGGACAGGAGATTTCGGATGAGCTTGAAGAAAAAGGAATAGAGAATCTTAGTGAAGCACAGGGTGATGTCGTTGAAATTATGCAGAGAAAAGCGATCAACTATGCCCATGCTTACGATCAATTTTATTCAAAGAAATTTGAGGGAGAGTACAAAAAAGGATTCTTTGTAGAGCTGGTCAATAAGATTAATTGGCATGAAATCTTTCTTTCGACGAAAGAGCTTTTGAAAAATTCAATGGGAATTTTTAAGATATACGGTAAAGGGTATATTGTTGCCTTTATCGTCGGCTCTGCCCTCGAGTATACGAGTTACTACCTCTTCGCGCTATTTAATTTGAAATTAGTGCTTTCCGTCGCTGTACTGATTCCCTATGGTAAGACCTTACTTTTACTACCAGTGCAATATCATGAATTTGTTCACCGTAAAAAAATGAGAAAGATACTGGGGAGCCGTGCACGCTACAATGCATTTCTTTCCAAGAGGAGAGAGATTAAAAAGAAATTAAGGCTTACGGGGCCTCAAAAAATACTCTTTCCCCTGCTCGAAGACTTAGAAGAACAGGGCCTAAAAGCAGCTGCAATCTCTAAAGAAAGTACAATTGGTAAAGTTTTAAAAAGTGCCAAGAGGACTTTTGGCCTAGAAGTAAGTGGACTTGATTTATATAATTTAAAAAAGTTTCTAGAAGAAAATAAGATAAGTGATGCTTCAATTGACTATGTAGTGAACTCACCACTTCCGAACTACCTAAAGACAGGTATTGTCTCACAGCTTTTACTTGAAGACCCTGAGTCCAATATAAGAGCAGGGTTTTTAGCAGAGTTTAGTGACTCTATAATCGACTTAAAGGCTGGTGTCGATCAGAAGGCGATAAAGAAGTGGGTAAGAGACCTTCTCAATAGGCCAAGTGTTGAAGAAATTCGTGTCTTAATGGCGAACTTGCCAAATGGCGTTGATTCAAGAGCTGCAGTTGTCGCTTGGGAGCGCCATATCTTGCCCCATTATGCCAATGAATTTAATATTAGTTACCAACAGTTCCGTAACCTAAAGAAAGAAATGCTTCTGTTTAAAGATCAAGTTTTAGAAAAGAGCGGAATGAATCCCCAAGAGTTTTTCGAGGTTTTTGATCGTCATTTTGTAAAGGCACTGAAGGTTAACCTTAATCAGTGCCTTGAACCTGAAGAAATGATATTAAAAATACTTCTAAGAGGATCAGTCTCTTAGAGCATCTACATTATTCCAATTGTTTAAAGCTTTTCTAGAAAATTCAACATCGACGACTTGATTGTCATGAATACAAACTGACTTAAAAATATTGTTCATTAAATATTCTTCTGAGTAATCCCCAAGGCTCACATCCATCAAAATTGGCCAGTAGCCCATCGTACCTTTGAGATTAAACTTGCCATGGGATTTACTGAAATTAAGAGCGGCTTTAATACTTACTCTTTTTAGTATCTGACTTTGTTTTGTATCGGCTAACTGAGCTTCATCCGTATCAAGGTATTGGCTATTTTGGGCCATATAACGCTCACATGACAATTCAGTATCATTTCCTTTATAAATGGCTGCTTTTGTACTCAAAGATAGTAAAAAGACTAATGTGGCTAAAACCTTCATTTGATAACTCCTTTAAACGTTAGGTCAAATATAGCGCCTTTTAATCTATGACTGCTTGAAATTGTAGAGTCTACATAAGGTGTTTAAAAAATGGACATTAAAAAATTGCCAATTTAATAAGGCGTTTTTTCTTTATGGTGAGCATTGTATTTCTAGATGCTTAGGTTAGTTTTTGGGGGATTCTTAAATATTAATAGGGAAGGAGCTTAAGTCATTCAATAATAGACCTAAATGATCCGAAAGGTAATTAAGAAGGAATTAATTTATTGAAAACGAACTTCATCATCTCTCTATTTTTACTTTCCCTTAAGGCTTTTGCTTTACCAGGGGATATGAGTCTTGAGAACTTCCATACGGATATTGGATGTGTTGATACTGGTCTTTCAAGTCTTGAGAAAAATTTAGAGGCAATGATGGGAGCAACCTGTCGCGACTTCGCCGAAACACAGGCCAAAGAATTCTGTGAGTGTCATGAAAAACTTTACCCTGGGCTTTCCGATAATGATGACTTTAAAGATTTTAACGAGAGAATTGCTGAGTTTGATGCACAGACAGCTGCAAAGTATGAGCTTATGCATGAACCTCACTTTTTAAAAAATGCAGCAACCATTAATCTTATCGCTAATGAATACGGACTTGCTAAAAACCCTTTTGGGGAGGGAGGCGCCTGTTTTAATCAATTCAACCAATTTCAAAATAAACTGGCTCAGAGTACCGGAGTCAATAGTGATAACGAATCATTTCTATCGGAGCTTAGTAGTGTAAATGATTTTGAAGTTCTTGATAATAAATTTGGAATATCAGGTGAATCAATTCGAAATGATCTCGATAACTTTTTTTATGTCAGAACGATGGAGACAGGCGGTCGAGCTATTGAAATCTTTGAAGGAACTGAGGATAAAGGTCGAATCTTTGAATATTTAGAAAAGTATGGAAGAGAAAGCGGTCAAAATCAGCGTCTCAAATACTTCGATAATAGAAACGCCTATAGTGAGAATCAAAGATTATCGGTTCCTCCGATAGATGTCATTAATGGTATATGTTCCAATATGGTTGATGAACTTCAGGCGAAGCTCACTGAAGTCAAAGAAGAAAAAATCACTGGAAATATTATTGATAGGGAAAGTCTTCTTACGCAAAAGGTTCTCAATGATCTCGATATTAGAGCCTATAATGGCCTTAAAGACAGTTATACCCGCTATAATAAAGACGATCGTCATAGCGCCTTCTTTGGGGAGTCATTTTGTAGTCGTTATAGTCCTATTACCGATGATGACTTGAAACTCACAGATACACAAGCACAAGCAATGAAGTCTCTAACAGACTCAGAGCTTAGAGCGCAGCTAACAGAAGCTAACTCACTTATAGATAAATATACTCTCGATTATGAACTTGGGTTGTCGCTAGTCGAGAAACATGATGAGGCAAGAGAGCCTACCGAAGCCAAAGTAAAAGACTTACTTGAAAATTTTAATTTGGATATGGCTGATTTTAAGAAATTGATCACTAATCGTGAAGACGGTGATGATGCATTTAAGATTTTAAGAGAACTCTTCGGTGAAGATATAAATGAGGAGGTCACAAGAGGACCAGCCTTTCAGAGTTTATTGCAAAGTACGATAGAGTACATCATGTTGACCGAGGCTTCAGAAGCTGAGTATGAGGAGCTTGGTAAATTAGCAGAGATTTTAAGTCATCAAGTGACATTAAGAGACAATCTATTTCGTGAAGCTCATAGCCGCGTAGATAATTTAGAACAAGCAGAGCAGTTTTTTGGCTATGACAATATTTTTTCCGTAGCTACAAAGTATTATCTTGTCGCTGAAGAACAAGCAAATGCCGTCCTCATCGGGCCTGCTAGATCTCAATATACAGGTACTTCAGGGAGTCTTTCACACGCCGTTGAACGCACTGAGCGGGGTGAATTGCTTGCAAACTCAATGGTCGATAGAATCAGAAAGAGAGAGGTAACTTCGGGCGATGCTTCATTTGATGATTTGGCAACAGAAGCAATAGAAACCATCGCAGACCCTAATCGTAATAGAACACGTAGTGATTACCTTGCCGGTGGTAGAAATTATTCAGAAGTTGCGCCTACTAGACGTAGAGAAGGAATGGAAAGAGAGGTCCAGAGACAAATCAATACAATGTTGGCTGAAAGTGAAATTGATCGAAATTTTGGTGATGGGGAAGTGGCTTCAGCTCCTTTAGCAACGGAATCAAGTTCAGCAGCTTCTCTTCCTGCTCCTTTGACTGACTACAGAACTGGATTTGGAGATTATAATCAAGGATATAACCCTGTAATAGCAGAGAGCCCAGTTATCAAAGATACGCCAACGAGAAGAGGTTTTGCCGCAAATAAGGCAGCAAGAGAGAGTATTGAAAGCTCTTATGAGCGTATTGCCAATCGAGTAAAGGAGCTACAGGGTAATGGAGAAGAAGAGGGTCTTGTTGATGCTAAAACAAGGGCAGAATTAGAAGCTCTTCAAGCTCAACTTGAACTTCTTGAAAAAGAAAATGCACTGCTTTTAAAGAAACAGAAGGAGCGAATCGCTCAACTAGAGAGAGAAGCACAAAATAAGAGAGAAAAGCCCTCTGTTGCTTCAGGCCCAGTGAAATCCCCATTACTACCAAAGAATAATCTTAATAGACGTTCGGTAAGTGCTCAAGGTAGCAGCAGGGTTACTGCACCGGTAGCGACAGCAGCGCCTGTAAGTGGTGGAGGGGGAATTCAAGGCTCTTCCGACTTTAGGGCACCAAGGCAAGGTGATACGAGTGGCTATAATTCAATAGCAACAGCAAGCCTTACAACTGCCTCACCCTCTACTGCTACTGAGGAAACTGGTGCTGGTATTAGACTAACGCTTGTCAATAGCGATGTGGGCTTCGCTATTATGAAAGAAAATGAGAATCATAATATTGATAAGAGTGTTGATGTCAACTTTTTACAAATGAGTGATGTTGAAAAAGCTGCTTTTATTGAGCGCTATTTTGAAAATCAGGACGATAGCACTGCCTATATTAAGCAGAGCGATGGGCGCATCATTATGATTGAGAAGAATAAAAAACTTGCTGACACACCAGAAGGAAAGCAAGCAGGAGTCATTCACAGACTTCACTCTTTAAACTCCATTCTTAACACTATTGATTCACCATAAAAGTGTATAAAATTACACAAGTTCTTCATAGGGAAGCAAAGCTTTCTCTTGGCATTCTGTATTACTCTTAAGGCAAGGAGGAATACAAATGACAATCTTTTCGTGGCCTATATGGCTAGCCCTTGCAGCACTTTTTACAATTGGCTTTCTAGTCCTTACTAAGAGGACTAAGGCTAAAAGTCCCCCAGGGCATCGAGACAATTCTATTCACAGTAAGCCCCTCTTTCAAATTGCCACCGTTATTTTATTGGTGGTCTTTGGGGTTCTCATTGTTACTGTGTAGAGATTTAAACAATAGATAAACAATCTTGAGAATTTTAAATTTCAAAACCAGATATTATAGATAGTGAACAAGGAAGGAATGCTTCTTTCTTATAAGGAAATAGGAGAAAATATGAAAAACTTAGTATTACCATTAATTTTAGGTCTATCACTTGCTTCTTGCTCTTCCTCTAATAAAAAGGAAGACGTTATGATGGGTGAGAATGAGCCAATACCAGCCGCTCAAACAAATCTCCCGACAACACCAATGAAGGTCGGAGTTGTTAACTTTGCTTTTGATTCCGCTGAGGTCCCAATGGAGGAAACTGGGGAAATTGAATCTGTGGTTGATACCCTTAGGCAAAACCCAGAAACAAAAACAATCATTCTTAAAGGTCATGCAGACCTGATTGGTCCAGAAGAGTACAACTATAAACTAGGCTACAAGAGGGCGATGAAAGTAAAAGAGGCCCTTGTCAATAAAGGTCTTAGAGCAGAATCAATAGAAGTCGAGAGTTTTGGTGAGGAACGTCCTGTTGTTGAAACGATGGATAAAGCGGAAAGTGAAATTAACAGGCGTGTTGTTATCCAAATTAGGACTGACCAAGAAAAAATCACTGTTTCAAGTAATTAATAAAAGAGGGGCGCGTAGCCCCTTTTTCTTTATTTGTTTAAGGCCATCCTTTACAATAAGGTTCAATTTATTAGGTGGTCAATTTGTACAAATTAACGACTTTCATTTTTATTTTCTTTATAACGCCTTGCCTTGGGCGTAGCCCGATTCTTAAGTGTTCCCAGGAACCTCTATCAAAGTCCTCTCAAAAAGATATTCAGTCTCAAGTAAGAGAGAGTGATGAATTTTCACAGATAAAGGGTCTGGGCGCTCAGTCCATAAAAATTAGCGTAGTAAGATGTGAAAAGACTCAAGGGCAGGTCTACGCGAGTTTTATTTCACTGCCAAAGATAGAGGGAAAGAGTTGCTCGATAAACTCTATGACCTTTCCTTTTCAAGTGGTCGAAGACAAAGTACGTTTTGATCCCTTTTTATCCCAACCGAAACTATCTTTAGAATTATTAACGAAATATATTAGGAAGGCTTTAGAGAAGAACTCATTCTTTGAGAGTTCTCATTTCTGCCAAATCGAATTCTATGACAATAATTCATGGGTCATTCAGCTCAGGAATAAAAGTAAGAAGTACTGTTTCCTACGCGCGAACTTTGATGGAAGTAAGGTCGAGGTCATTAAAAGGCTATATGCCAAGAATAGTGAGTGTTCTTAGGGCTTTCTTGGTCGTCCTGTGATTGGATCTTTGTAGGCTTTTTGCACCCAAGGGGAAGTCGAAGCTTCTTTACCATCTTGAAGGATTCGAATAAGAAAGAAATCTTTTGGTCGTTTGTCGATAGGAAATGAATAGGTGGTGTTATGAAGGTAGCGCCTCATCTTTTCAAGATCGTAAACTTGATCTCCTTCTTGGTAATCATAAAAGCCTTTCCATAGAGTAAATGTGACGGGCTTCTCTGGATGAATAGTGTGACCAAGGCTGTAGTCCTTACTGATGAAATGAACTTTAAAGCTAGCGCGACACTCTTCACCAAATTTAAAGAGCTCATCATACTCAAAGTATAGTTCTTGCTTATTTGTAATGAGAACACGATTAAAATCGCTGCCAACACCTCTTTCTACTTTGATATTGAGAGGAACAGGTTTTTGATAAAATGTTTCAAATTGAGCTGAGTCGCCAAAGACAAATTTTTCATAGCGGCAAGCAAGTTCTACTTCGCCAGTAAGAGTGAAGCCTTTTTGAATATCAAGCTTCATTTCAAAGGGACTTAGGGAAATTGAGGCTGCGAAGGATGAAAGGTTAAAAAGAATGGTGAAGGAAAGAAAGAGAAGCTTCATAGTTATCCTAGAATATATAATGAATAGAGCTTAGGTAGTGGCGAGGTCTCCCTGGAAAATAGCGATAGGACCCTCTAAAGTAGTCAGCTCTTGTAGCGTAACGTGTATCAAAAACGTTTTTGATTGCAAAGCTTAGGAGCCAATTTTTGACCTTCTTAGTGTAAGAAAAGTCAAAAATAGAATGGCCTGAGTACTTGTGCTCATTTGCCGCGTCCAAGTAGTAGGATGAGGTTTTCAGGTAGCGTAGAGAAAATCTATCTCCCGATAGCGGGGACCAGTTGATTTGGGTAGAAGCTTGAAAGGGAATAGCAGTATCAATAGTATTATCTTTGGTAATGGCTTCATTTTGATTTGCGGATGCATTCACAGGGTTATCAAACTGATAGGTGTGATCCCCGAGGGCGATAGAGAGTTGCATATCCCAGTAAGCATTGAATTGCCAAAGAAGATCACTTTCAAGACCATAATGGCGTGTTTCACCTAATACGTTCTCTCCGTCGGCATCTCTAAAGTAGAAATTCTTTTTTACCATGTAGTAGAGGCTATTTTTAAAGGAGATTTGATCATTTTGGTAACTCCAATTTAAAGAAATAGAGGAGATTCTTTCTGCAGGAAGCTCTTCCTCTACTTGTCCCTCTAGTCGTCTATAGAGATCATTGACTTCTTGAATACGCTGAGAAGAATTTAGTCTAAGGGAAAGTTCGTGACTAAGATTGGGGTTGTAGAGAAGGGAGGCGTAGGGGGAGAGGAGACTGTATATATTTTCTTGATCGCTCAAACGAAGATAGCGGCCAAAACTTCCCTCCTCTAATTTATTATTATATTCGAGTGATACCCATTGGTGAGTTATTCCTAGTTCTGTAGAGAGAGGGCTGTTCCAGTTCGTAAGGTGTTTGAGGTTGGTTTGAACTCTTCTTGACTCGACCTCATAGGAGTAATGCTCTCCTTGAATAAATGAAAACCGGGTTGGTTGCTCTTGAAATTCATTGAGTTCACCCTTGGTGAAGTCTGATAAAATATTGATGAGAGTATAATTTGAACTATTCCATTTTGAATCCTTTGAAAATTTAATTCCATAAGATCTGTGTTTATTTATCTCTTGAGGAGAGGTTGGAAACCAATGCATATTGAAATCCATCTCGTGGAGGCGCGTGTAGAAAATAAAATGATTGTTTTCTCTTCCCATTTTAAATTGAGCAAGATAGCCATTCGCTTTTCTTTGAGCATTGGTGAGGTTACTTGATTTGATTAAACTCTTGTCCTTGTAGTCTTCACTATAGCCTGCTGTATCCTGGTCGACATTGTAATAATAAAGAGAGTAGGACAAAGGAAAATGAGCTGCCTCTATTTCGCCACTGAGACCTATTTTAATCTTATTTTGGGCGGAATGATCTCTCCATCCCCATGAGTCCTCAACGAGAATGTGACCTTTGACCTTCTTAGCGCGACCATTGGCCTGGAGACGATAGAAACTTTCAAAGTCAGAAAGAAGGGAGAGTCTTCTTTTATTAACCTGGGGCCAGTGAAAATGGGTACTGCCATGGATAACATCTCCGGAGTGGGGACCTGGTCTAATATTGAGATTAAAGCTCTCATAGGGCAGTCCTAATAAAGAGTTGGTGTTGCCAAAACCCCTCGCTCGAAAACTGACATCCTCCAAGAAATGAAGGAATGAGCCTGCGGCAGCTCCACCCGTTAGCACGGGGGATCGTAGTGAGAAGAGGTGCTCAAGTTCTGTGGAAGCCTGAAGAGAGGAGTTGGCATGGGATTGAAACCTATCTTGAAGGCTTGAATTTTGCAGGATCTCTTTATTGTGGCGAAGTTCTTCTATGGTGATGACATCTTGAGCAAAGGTGGGGTGATTTAAAAGAAGTATAAAAGTGGTCAATAAAAGAGTCATCATAGAGCCTAAATCTGTTTCTTGATGAGAATAAAATCAAATATGGCCATGATCTCTTGAAGCTCTTGATCAGAAACTGTCTCGCTGAGAGAAGAGGTGTTAAAAACCTCCTTTAGTTCTTTAGCCTTGACCCTGATTTTATGATTTCCTCCCTCTGAGATGGACTCAACAAGGCGCCACTTTAATTCATCGGCAAGATTGAGAAATGTCTTATAGGATGGGTCTCTCTCGAGTTCTTGTTCGATCACAATCATGAGATCCCACCAGTCATTCTTTCTATATTTTCGCATAGTTATAATATGTGTTCGGTTTTGGGAAGTTTCAGTCTTACTTTATAATGCTGAGATAAAAAGTACCACTACTGTGACGTATTTTATGCTCAAAGGAAAAGGTCACTCTAGCGCCGGCGCCGCCGATCCTTCTTAGGTGGGGATGAGTTTCTTGGTCGGCTTGAGCGTTTAGGGCCTTGAGGCGCTTTCTTCTTAGGAGCTGAGTTTGATTTAGCTTTTGGTTTCGCTTCAGATGACGACCCCTCAATTAGCTTTGCCAGCTCTCTAAGTTCACTGTCTGTGAGATCACGCCAGTCTCCTGGAGCGAGTCCTTTCAAACTAATATTCATAATTCTGATGCGTTCAAGCTTTTCGACTTCATAGCCAAAGTACTCACTCATTCGTCTAATTTGACGATTAAGCCCCTGAACAAGGGTGATGTTGAAAACGTTCTGAGAAACTTTTTCAATTTTACATTTCTTTGTTACTTGACCAAGGATGGGCACGCCTTTTGACATTCCCTCGATAAAAGCATCTGTAATAGGTTTGTTGACGGTGACCAAATATTCCTTTTCATGGTTATTTCCAGCACGGAGAATCTTATTAACGATGTCACCGTCACTCGTCATAAAAATAAGACCCTGAGAATCTTTATCGAGACGACCAATCGGAAATATACGCTGAGGGTGTCCGACGTAATCGACAATATTATCTCTTTCACTTGACTCTGTTGTACTGACAATTCCCACTGGTTTATTAAGGGCAATCATGACAAGTCTTTCTTCATCTCTTGGCTCAATGGGGTTTCCGTTAACTAAAACCTTGTCCCCGGGGCCTACCTGGTCTCCTGTCTGAGCGGTCTTTCCGTTAATTTTGACTTTTCCCTGTTCGATGTAGCGATCAGCTTCTCGTCGCGAGCACATCCCACTTTGAGAGATAAATTTGTTGAGGCGTATAAGGCTTGGTGTAAACATTGGGAATCTATAACATAAAAGGCAGAAAAGGATGAGAACTTTGTAAATATGTGATATCCAAGACCCATGAGTAAGAAAAGTAAGAAAACAGGTCTGCAAGGGGTTGGGATAGCCCCTAATATCCTCTTAAAGCATGTTGAAAATACAGCTCCCTTTCTCTTTGCCGGTGAAATAGAGACGAGTCTTCCTAAGCGTGAATACCTGGCCAAACTTCAATTCTATAAGAAGAACCTTAAGGCCCTTAAAAATATTGATCTCGCCGAGTATTTTCATATATGTCTCTGTGCTCATTGGACAACAGCAGGCACCTTTGTTCCTACGGATGTCGATAATCAAATCAGAGAGTCCCTCTGGAAGCATGGTACCATCCAGAAATATATTGATCGAATGGCCAGGCTTACTATTGATTCTTGGACTTGGGATTATTCACCCGTTACCAATCGTAAGTCTTATAATCGCCTTAATGATGAGGTGATGAGTACGCACGAAGGTACCTGGTTGAGTGTGGCAATAGGAGCCTATTGCGCGCTTGTTAAGAATAAGAAAAAGGAACTTTCTGAAGAGATGGCCGCTGTCATCCTCGCCGAAATTAAAAAAGAAGAGCAGATTCTTCTGCAATTAAGGGACGATCGTGATCACATCAATTTCTTGAGGGCTGCACCTTTGATGGCCCATAATTTTGGTGATTTGAATCGAGTTATGGATCAATGGCAGATGGATGAAAATGATCCCTTTCATAAGAGGATCTACAAGTTAGGACATCGATTAAACGAGAATTATGACAAAATTCTCGCCTATACTGGCTCGGTAAACAAAGAATTTAGCTCAAAGGAAAATCACCGCCATATGTCCATGAGACAACCTAAATGCTTGAGGCGATCGAATGATTTCTTGATCCCTGTAGGGCCTTTTATGGACAAGTGGGGGGAGGACCTCGGTAAGAGTAGTAAGCTTGAACTTCACGAAAAAGCGGAAATTGTTGGCGCCTTTTATGAGGGCTACAAAAGGCAAGATCAGGCATTCGGCTATATAAGAGCTTTTAAGTCACTCGTCGATTCTTTAGAGGGAGGTCTTTCATCTCTTGAGCAATACCTTCCCTTTGATGTCTTTGCAGAAATTAAAAAGTCTAAATTCATGGAATTATCCCTCATAAGCAAAGAGGAGTTTGAACAGGACTACCGAGAAAGACTTGAGAAGTTTACTTGCCCTGTGACCAACCTTCGTTTCTAGCCAGTTTATCTTGGCATAAGATATGATGGTGTCTTTATAATCTTCATAAAATCTTTACATATGCCCCAGGCTTGGGAAATCGTGTATTAGGCTTCACCTCTAAATTCCATTATTTAAGATTTAAGAGATCAATTGAGAGACGAAAATTCGCTGAGCTCTTTTCCCTTCATATAAAATAGAAGCATGGAAATTATGACAGAAATGGAAAAGGTATTTAACCGCTTCTCTTGTAGCATCGTTGTCGATAAAGAGGGGACTGTCATTGATCTTAATAAGAACTTCGCACATCTCGTGGGAAACGAAAAAATAAACAGCCTTTTTGATCTTTGTTGGGGTCAATATGACAAGGACTATTATGAGAGAATCCTTGTGCATGTCTCTGGAGGATTTAGTTGGCGAGATGAAATCTGTTTTGAATTAGAGGGTTATGAACCCTTTTGGTTAGACCTTGCGATGGTGCCTTACAAAGAAAATGTCATGATTGTTGGCATCGACGCTACACAACGCAAAAAAAATGAATCTTTAATTAAAGACCAGCAAAAGCAAATTTTTATCCAGTCTCAATTTTCCGCACTAGGAGAAATGGCCTCAGGAGTTGCCCACGAAATTAATAATCCATTGTCTATTATTAGTGCTTCTACTTACTTCTTAAAGGAGTTAGTTAAGTCAGAAGACTTAGAACCAACTATTATTGAAGAGATTGCAACGGATATCGATGAAACAGTCCTAAGAATCAGCCGTATTATTCAGGGGCTTAGAAATATTGCAAGAGACCCCAGCACAGATGAGTTTGAGACTGTTCCTCTTGGAAAGATATTTGAGGATGTCATTCCCCTTTGTAATCAAAAATTTAAAGGAAGAGGGATAGATTTGAAACTCAATTTTGAGGAGGGCTTTGTCTCTAAGACTGGAGATATCCTTACGTTACAATTAAGTCAGGTTGTCCTCAATTTACTTAATAACGCCTTCGATGAAATAGAAGAGAAGGGTTTTGCTAATCCTTGGATTGAAATTTCAGGAAAAGAGATTAATGACCAAGTTGAGATAAGAGTTATTGATTGTGGTAAAGGAATACCGAACGATGTTCAGGAGAAAATTTTTAATCCCTTTTTTACTCAAAAAGAGATTGGGAAAGGAACTGGTCTCGGCCTATCGCTTTCTCAGTCTATTTTAAAAAGACATGAGGGGAGTATTCGTATTGATAATAATTGTGACAATACGTGCTTCGTTCTTGAATTTCCCCTCTCTCGAGGTAGTTCTTCTCATAAGAGGGAGGCTGCATGAAGGAAATACTTTATTTTGGTGGAAATAGGAGGGTGGTTGACCTTATAAAAAAGAAGGTGGGCGCACTTAGTGTGAAGATAACGACAAAGACATTGCCCGATCTCTCCTTTTACAGTGATGAAGAAGAGGGGGAGAAAAAGATTCTTCTGGTTGATCTTAGTCCTTGGGATGAGACTCTCTTTGCTGAAATTGTCCCCGTTCTTAATCTCTTAGAAAAAGATGGTGTCCTTAGACGATGTTGCGTTTATTTACTATTTGGACATGACCCCGAATTAGTCTCAAAGGCTACTCTTGCCAACTGTCACGCTATAAAAAGTTATTTGGTTATAGGTGAGGATGAAGATCTCTTTGGGAATAAACTTTTATGTGAATTAGAGCTTGAGGAGGATAAGAGTGGTCGTTATTTGAGTGTGAGTCAGTTAGAGGTAAGGATCAATTGCCTGATACCGTTTAAAGTTAATAAAATTGGTATTCCTCATTGTTTGATGAGTGGGCCTTTTCAGATAAATAAAGGCGATTTTCAAATCAAAGGAAGCCTTCTTAGTGATTTGAATCAGAAAATGATCTCACTTGAAAAGGGTGAACAAGGTTATCAGTTTTCACTTCCCTTTAAGAGACCAAGTTTCATCTCAAAAAAAGATGATATAAACCAAGATATCTTTATACGAGAAATCAATGCCAATAAGAACTTCTTTCGTCAAAGAAGAGGGAGTATTTTTTTAATTGGAAACGATGAGAAGAGTGAACGTATTTCTCGACTTCTCGATTATCAAGCAAATGCTCGCGTTCACTTTATTAACGATCTTGATATTCTTAAAGAAGAAGTGAGTAAACATCATCCGAGCGTTCTCTTTATTAACCTTAAAGATGAAGCAAATCTAAAAGGAGAGGAGAGTGATCTGACAGGGTTTGTTTTTGAAGATCTTTTGAAGGTTAAAAGTGCAATACCCTTTGATGAATTTTATAAGCCTATCATTATCGTGTTGAATTCTCCCTCACATTCGCTAGCTTTACGACAAGTTTTTCGCTACGACAAAATTGTAGCTCTGGAAGAAGAGCTTTCCCGAGAGATACTTTACGAACTTATAAGCAAGTACAACGAAAAAAAATTACAAGACCTTAGCCTTGAACAAGGTGTTATCCCCATTGATAGTGACGTGAGAAGCTGTGGCTGGATTATTAGTGAAGTATGTTTACATCAAATGAGTGAGGATCGTTTCACCTTTAGTTGTCCCTATGGTTTGGAAGAGGGGAGCTGGATCCATCTTGAGTTTCCTTTTGCGCTTACTGCTGAGATCACTGATATTCAACCAAGTCCACTTGGAAGAGATCAAAAGAAGTATTCTTGTCGTATCTTAGGCTTATGCGGAGAAGCCGAGCGCTATCTCAGGGTCTTTCTTAATTTTGCATATAAAGACCCTAAAGAAGTTTTTACTTATTATAACGAACATCCAACACTCCTTATCGATAATTTAAAGAAGCACCTTCATGGTAATGGTTTTGAGGTAGATTATGGCAAAGAAGAAGATACTCATCATTGATGACGAAGTGAAACTTTTGAAACTAGTCTCTGTTCTTCTCAGTAAACTTGACCTTGAGGTTGATACAGCAAGCGATGGTCAAGAGGGACTTGAGAAGGTTTTAAAAGGTCAGTACGACCTCATCATATGTGATATTAATATGCCTAAAATGGATGGTATTGAAGTTATCAAAGAAGCTCGCGAGAAGGGGAGCCGGGATGATTTTGTCTTCTTTACGGGGCATGGGAATGAAGAACTTATGATGTCGAGTCTTAAATATGGTGCTCGTGGCTTTATTGATAAACCCCACTTCTCAAACTTAAAGGATACCGTCATTGAGGTTTTAGGCCTTTCTTGATTCAAAGAAGATAAGATTGAATTCTTCGTCAAACTTGTAGTCGATCTCTATTGGACTACAACAAACTTCGCAGTCTTCAATATAAGTTTGTTTTCCATATAGCGTCTCTAAAACCATGGATATGGGGCTATTGCAATAAGGACAAAAAAAGGAATGTTCGATTTCCCCAAACATTTTTAGATGAAGGGGTTCATAGGTCCGAGGGGGACAATTCTATTGGGGTTTATAAAATCATGACTATAGAAGTAATGCCTTTTGATGTGCTCCAAGTTTGTCGTACTTGAGATCTCTTTTCTTTGATAATGAAATTTAAGATAGCGAAAGAGGTTCTTATATTCGGATATTTTCTTTTTGTTACACTTAAAATGAGTGTAGTAGACGGCGTCAAAGCGTAAAAGGGTCGTGAGTAGACGAATGTCCGCCTCTGTTAAGGAGTCAGAGACTAAGAAGTTTGTCTCCTTTAAATGATCATCTAGTTTATCAAGAGTGTTGAAGAGGGAGTGAAAGGCTTTCTCATAGGCTTCTTGAGTTGTTGCAAATCCAACCTTATAAACCCCATTGTTGACAGGTTCATAAATCATCTCATTAAACTCATCAATGCTACTTTGATACTCCTTTGGATAGAGGTTTATATCGCTTGAGGAGATCTTTTCAAAGGAGGAATTAAAAATCCTAAGGATTTCACTCGACTCATTATTGACGATCTTTTGAGTTTTCTTGTCGAAGAGTATGGGGACCGTAACCTTCGTTGTGATTTCAGGATTGTGATGGAGATAAACTTCATAGAGTTTGTCTTTTTTTAGGACTTGATCTCCCGTCGTGCCTTCAAAGTCTGTTCTAAAAGTCCAACTTTCCTCTAACATTTCGGGATGAACAACACTAACACTAATGTGATCTTCTAGGTTTTTAAGTTGTCTTGCAATTAAAGTCCTATGGGCCCAAGGGCAGGCATAGCTAACGTAGAGGTGATACCTGTCTTTTTCAGGCTTGAATTCTGTGTGCTCTTCGCTAATGATCTCTCTAAAGGTACTCTCTTCGCGCTTAAACTGGCCCTTATCATCATTGGTTGCGACTTCGTCGTTATGCCACTCACCTTGTCTTAAATGTCCCATATGACCTCCTTCCTAGAGCTTAAGGGGAGGGAGTGGAGGGGACAAGTGTTAGAAGAAGATATAGTCTTTTGTCTATGATTATAGAGACTTATGATAATCCCTATTAATAGTGTTCTTTATTTTTTTTGATTAACCTTGTCTATTTTACTTACTTTGCCCAACGGACGCCTTTGCCTGATAAAGTGCCCTATGCATAAGAAACACTTCCTCTTTCTCTTTATATTAACCTTAGTCAGTAAAATAAGCTTCTCTAATACTGAGTTTAGAGATTTAGAGGGAAAAGTCTTCAATTACCCAGGACCAAATTGTTTTGGTGTAGCCATGTTTGCGAATGACAACGTGAGAACAATCCGTGGCGTTGATCTTGAAGAGTTCTCCTCTTTTGTGATGGCGAGTTGTCAAAGAGTCGAGAGCCCAATAGCGGGAGATATTGGTACCTTCCATAATGGCCAAGATTTCATTCATGCCTTTATGTACTTAGGCAATGATTTTGTTTTAGAGAAAACGGGTGTCGATTACCTTGGTCAAACACCTATTCATATCCGTGATATTTCTCACACTATTTTTACTTTTGAAGCTTCCCCTGAGTGTCGTCGTTACGGTAGAGGAGACCGTTCCTGTTACAATAAATTGGCGTTCTATCGTTGCCAAAAAGGTGTTTCTTATCACGGAGAGATCTTGTCTTCTTTAGAAGACAAAATTGAGTCCGGTTTTAAATCGCTCCTTGAGGGAGAGGGAATTCTCGAAGAAGTGGTTATTGAATTAACAGAACTAATCTTAGATTATGAAAGGAGGGTCTCATTAGAACCTCGTAATCCTATGCTCTCTGGTAGAGTGATTTCATATCAAAAGCAACTCCTATTTTTAAAGAGGTCAATCTAAGCTCTTCGATTGACCATCACCAAAATATGCTCTTGAGTAAATTTCTTTTCCAGCTAAGGGCTAGACTTCAACTGTAGGGCTTGGGCAGCGCAGGAATTTTTCGGTGCTCGGTGTTTTGATATCTTTAGTCTTTAAAAATTCTTCGAATCGACTAAGAAAGCTTTCTTCGCAGAAGTAGTGTTGGCATTGGATAATATCAAGGTCAATTCCATTGGGATAATTATCCACCTCACGCTCTAAGGCTTTAAAACAGGTCTTAAAGTCTGATTGAAGGAGCGTTGTTTCAAGTCCGGGAAGGGTGTCGCTACTTTGCTGGCAACTATTGTCACTAAAAGAGACATTTATTCGATTACCACCTAGACCAAAGAAGCGTTTGATCCTCCGTATCTTGTAGTCTGGAATATTTAATATCCACCTTTTTTCAACCCGGTCCGTTTTTCCGCCAATAGCGCCAACTCCTCCACGGCCACTATTGAACATATTGATCGCTCTTCCTTGCTTGGCCTCAACCCCAGGACAACCCTGCATTTTGAATATCCAGCAGAGAACTTGATTCTTGGCCTGAACGGATTGGGTGAGCGCCAGAAATAGAATAATGACCTTTAGCATTTGAAGTCTCCTTAAGACTATATTACACCAGAACCTTGTGCAGCCTTAAGAAGTAAATACTTCCTATGGATAACTATGCTATATTTCAGGGATTATTATTTGATAGAGAAATGAGAAAAAGTCATGATAGCCGTGGTCTTAGAACTCAGGAGAAGCAATTGTTGAGCTCATTAAGAAAGTATCACTTTTTACTTGGACCCTTGATTTTCTTGGGGACACTTCTCATACCCACTTCTTTAGAGAGTCAAGCACAACAGTTTTTGGCAATATTCTTATTAGTGGTATGGCTTTGGATTTTTACAGAGGTGCCGCTCTTTATTTCGGGAATACTTGGTGTTTCTTTGAGCACCCTCTTTGGTCTGGTATCACCTAAAGAGGCCCTCGCCCCTTTCGCTGATCCCATTATATTTCTCTTTTTAAGTGGATTTCTCTTTGCCAAAGCCCTTGAGCATACAGGGCTTGATGAATACCTAGCTCATGTGGTGATGGGCCATAAAAGGGTCAAGAGAGATCCAAAGCTGATTGTACTTGCTTTCTTCTTTCTGGCATTTTTCTGTTCGATGTGGATTTCAAATACAGCTTCAGTGGCAATGCTATTGCCACTCTCATTTGGGGTTATTAAAAACCTAAAGCAAAATTTTGGGATAGAGAGTGAAGCCTTTAACGAGAAACTTCTTTTAGGTTTAGCTTATAGTGCAACTATCGGGGGAAATGTAACGCCAATTGGCTCCCCCCCAAATCTTGTTGCCATCGGTTTTCTTCGCAATCTCCAAGGCTATGAAATTAGTTTTCTCAAATGGATATTGATGGCGACACCTTTATCGCTCTTTCTCTTTTATGTTGTCTATCGCAGATGTATTTCTGATTTACCCGAGACGACAAAGAATGAAAGCCTAAAAGGGCATATGGAAGAGGTGAGAGATCTAAACACTAAGCAAAGAAATGTTCTCTGGCTCTTTGGTATCACAATCCTGATTTGGATTCTCCCTAGTATTTTAGGCCTCTTTAGTGAGCAGGGGAGTTCCTTTTCTCTCTTTTTAAAGAAAAACTTGTCTACGGCAATGATAGGGGTTCTTTTTAGTTCTCTCCTTTTTCTTTTTCCTCTTAACAGGGCAGAGAAAATCCTCTCTAGCGATGATATATCCGGAATTGATTGGGGTTCGCTCCTGCTTTTTGGTTCTGGTCTTTCTCTAGGAGCGATACTTTTTAAAACTGGATTGGCCGAAGTCTTTGCAGGCCAATTAAGTTCATTAGGTACATTTTTAAGTCCCGTCGTTATTCTTCTTCTCTTTATCTTAGTGACTATTTTCTTTACGGAGGTCGCTTCAAACACGGCCTCGGCCAATATCATTATTCCGATTATGATAGCCTTTGCTGCCAAAACATCCCTTGATACAACGGTCACTACTTTTGCAATGGCCATCGCCTGTAATTCGGCTTTTATGCTACCCGTGGCAACCCCACCTAATGTCATTGTCTATGGTTCTCATCGAGTAAAAAAAATGTCTATGATACAATTTGGGTGGCGGCTTAATTTTTTGGCCTTTGCCATTATAAGTGCCTATATTGTAGTTCTTAACCTTTTTTAAGGAGTCTAGGCGATGAAAGATAACCTCATTAAAGAGAACTCTGGTCCTCACGATCAGAAGGTTATAGCACAAAAAAAGATTTTAGATCGTTTACTATCAGACCTTCAAAAACGACAGAGCGACATCTATTATAGCTCCACGATGGATATAGCCTTTCGCCTGGCCGACTTTATCAAAGAGAGTAAAGAGCTTAATAGTGAAGAGCATGAACTAGTAGACTCTCTTTCTGCTCACGATATTCAGATCATTTTAAGCTATAATACTTAAGGATTTAAAACCTAGAGGACTAAGAAAGTTCAGATTAAAGTTCTCCACTAAGGTAGGATAGGAACTGACAACAAGATCCGCATGGGCCTCAAGCTCGTTATTGGGTTCCTGTGAATAAAGGATCGCCTTCATTTGAGCATTGTGGGCTGTCTGAAGATCAAACAGAAAGTCTCCTATATAGACGGCCTCTTCATTGTGTATTTCTAATGTCTTGCATATTGTGATGAGACCTTCTGGATCAGGCTTGGGTTTGATAACGCAGTCTCTTGTCAGTATTAAATCAAAAGTTAGATTCCATTTCTTGAATGTTTTTTGAGTCACATCCAAACTATTTCGGGTTAATACAGCAGTTTTAATATTATTTCTTTTAAGGAATTGAAGAAACTCTACACAGCCTGGCATGAGTTCACTTTCTCTTGCGCCTCTGAGTTCATGCTTGTTAATGATTGAGAAGTAGCTCGCTCTTTCTTCATCAGTAATACTATCTCCAAGCAATTCAATATGCTCTAAAAGGGGGGCTCCTTTTGGAAACTTAAGTTCCTCTCTCATGGCATCAAAATCAAGTTTACTGTCCACCAAGGTGCCATCCATATCAAAAATAAAAGCTTTTAGGTCTCTCATATCTTCTTCCTTTGGCTACAAAACCAGAATTTTCATGCCTATTAAGAAACTTAAGAAGGCTGTGAGTAAATATCTTGATGGTCTTTTCTTTTCCCAAAGGCACTCAAAGAGAGCAGAGAAGAGTGTCGCAGTAATGGCAACGCCACTAAGGCTTCCAAGATGTGCTTTTTGAATGGCCATGAGGTAAAAGGTAAGCGAAAGAAAGGTGCCAAAAATGCTTCCAACGCTTACCCATATAATTTCATTCCTGGTGAAGCGTTTTAATGGCTTAAAGAGTGAAAGATCCTTCTTAAAGAAACTGAGGAGCCAGAAGAAAGCAAGAGCGCCGAAAGTACGATAAACATTAACAGTATAGGCTTCAAGTTCAGGACTCGCCTCATAACTATAGCGAGTAATCATAACCCCTATGACGTCGAGAACCATTCCTGCAAAGGCAAGGGATATTCCCTTTACTCCCCAATGCTTATTACTTTTGAAGTTTTCGAGTGAAATAATAAGGACACAAAGAATAAAGAAAATGATCGCCCAGAGTCTATGAGTTTCCATCCCTTGACCAAAGAAAAGATGACCACCAAAACCCATGAGAAGAGGTTGAAAGGCGAAGAGCATTAGAGTTCTTCCCGGTCCAATTTGCTTAAAGGCAGCAAGCAGAAAAATATCTCCAAGACCTAAACCAAGGGCGCCGCTTGTTAAGAGAAAGACAGAGATCTCTAGGGTTAAATAGGGGATTCCACCATTGAAAAGGAGCCATAGGATGAAGAATATTTGGGCGATCGATGCTTTAAACCAATTCATCCAAATGGAGCCAACCTTCTTAGAGAAGTGAGTAAAGAACTGGCTGCCAAGGGCAAAGAAAAAGTTTGATAAGAGTGCGTAGAGAAGCATTAAGTCAAGATTAAGCAATCTCGATGGTTTTGACTATAACCAAATTTTCCTAAAAGCCCCATTGGGATCATATCTCTCTTGTTGCTTGTCTGGATTAAAGTAGCGGTTTGGACGAGGGTCATTTCCGACTCCAGCGATATAGAGCCAATTCCCCCAATTGGAGTAGACATCGTAATCGACGAGATTATCTTCAAAGTACTGGGCTCCCCACTTCCAGGGGAGCTGTAAGTCATTAACGAGGTAAGAGGCAGTAATTTGGCGACCTCTGTTGCTCATATAGCCTGTCGCTAAAAACTCTCTTAGGAAGGCATTAACAAAGGGGTGAGGTGTTTTTCCTTCTTGCCACTGAGAAAATAATTCTTGATTAGGGATTTGAGCCTTTTGTTTGGCTGGATTTTTAATTCCCGAGTTGAGGAAGAAGAGATGAGGGTATTGATCATGAACCCATCTAAAGTATTCCCTCCACCAAAGCTCAAACTTCAGCCAGTAGGTACTTTCATTGGCGAGGACGGTTTGTTCAAAATTGTTAATCTCTCTATAGACAGCTTGTGGACTAAGATTCCCGAGGGCTAGGTAGGCACTCAATTTACTTGAAAAGTCCGCTCCCGTAAGACCATTTCTTGTTTCCTTGTAATGCTCTATCAGTTGATCTCTGTATAGGTAGTGGGAAAGCCTTTGTTTAGCTTGGTGTTCACCTCCTTTAAAGGGGTAGGAACTAGAGGGATGAAAGGGAGATAGCGATGGACTTTCACATGTTTTTATTTTTAGTGAACAAGCTTTTCCCAATTGAAGAGGAGAGGGCGTAAAAGGGGATGGTGTATAAGAGGTCTCTACTATTTTCCTAAAGGGCGTAAATGTGGAGGGGAGGGGAGTTGGTGGGGAGTCCGAGAGGCGATCTGTCCTCATCGTGACTAACAACTCATTTGGTACCAGTGAATATTCTTCCTTCTCGTAAGCCGTTTCCATCTTACAAATATAAACGCGATCAAATGATGCCAAGGAGATCTCTTTGAGTGGATTTTCTAAAATCAACAATGTGTTATTGTTGTTTTCAAGAGTTCTTTTAAGGTACTCGAGAGATTCCCAAGTAAATCTTTGACGAAAATAGCCCCATTGGGAAGATGGGGCTTTTGCACAAAAACAAATTTCTTCGCATTCTTCCACTGCTTTTTGAAGGAGAGGGTTATCCTCAAATCTTTGATCAATGGTAAAGTAATAGAGACCTCTCATTCTAGCTTCGGCTCCTCATGGATTTAGAGATAAATTATCTTGAGGAGAGAGAAAGACCTTAGGGTCCAAATTGTTGTTCTTAACCAATTTGATTTTATCAAGGGATTTATGGCCTCTTCTTCTCCTTTGGCTATTTTAGAGTGCAGGGGAACTGAGATAAAAAGGGTTATCATCCACAGAAGAACGACAGAAAGGAGCAATGTGATGTTCACCCAATCGCTTTTAAGATAAGTAAAGTAAAGACTCGCCAATAACTCACAGCCCATTAAAGGAAGAACGAGAAAAGTCATTTTACCTGTGTAAGAAGCATGAAATTCCACGAGGCCGTTGCCATGAAGCTCCTTAAAGAGAGGATAGGTGACGAGCTGCACATGCCAGATAATACCTGTCATGGAAATGGTTGAAAAGAGGAGTAATAGGTGGGGGAATTGTGCTTTTATCATGGAGAAATTAAAACACAGATCCAAAGAGGCAATCTAGATAGGGTTAACAAAAGTCTATGTTTACACCTCTTAATTCCTGAAGAAACTATGGTTTAATGGCAAAATGCCAAAAGAAAAAGCCTGTATAGTGTGGCTGAAAAGAGATTTACGTTTATCTGATCACAAAGCCTTTAGGGAGGCCATTCAAAGTGGATATAAGATAATTACCCTTTACTGCTTTGAGCCGTCTCTCTCTTTTCATTATGACTTTGATATCAGGCACTGGCGTTTTGTAAGGCAAAGTCTTGAAGATATGGAGGCTCAACGAAGGGTCCCTTTCATCACAATTGCCAATACTGAAGTCGTGCCCACTCTCAATAGAATTCAGGATCAATTTGATATCCAAGCCGTTTTCTCTCATGAAGAAACAGGGGTTGAGTTAACCTATGAACGTGACAGAGAAGTAAAGAGGTATCTTAAGGACAAGGGAATAGAATGGCATGAATATCCTAGCAATGCGGTGGTAAGAGGACTAAAGAATAGAAATGGCTGGGATGCTCATTGGATAAAGGTAATGAAAGCTGAAGTTCATAATGCCCATTTTGAAGAGGCGTCCTTTATTGAGCCTTTGTATCGAGAATATCCATCCATGGTAACTGAGGATGATGCCAGTTTTCAGCATGGAGGCGAGAGCTTTGCTCAGGAGCGTTTAAGACATTTTACGCGCGAGCTTCTCCCTCACTACTTTAAATCAATTTCTAGTCCTCATGAATCTCGTTATCATTGCTCTCGTCTATCAGCTCATATTGCTTGGGGAAATATTACCATTAGACAGATTTATCAGCACCTTGATGAACTCAGGCCCAAGTTAAGGGATAAGAAAAACCTTAACCAGTTTCAGACGAGGACTAAGTGGCATTGTCACTTTGTTCAAAAGTTTGAGATGGAAATTGAGCTTGAAACTGAAAATCAAAACCCACTCTATAATGAACTGAGAACCAAGAAAAATAAGCGTTTTATCAAAGCTTGGAAAGAGGGACGGACGGGTTATCCGCTCGTCGATGCAAGCATGAGGTGTGTTAAGGAGACCGGCTATCTTAATTTTCGCATGAGGGCAATGGTTGTCAGCTTCTTCACTCATCTTCTCTGGCAACCTTGGCGGGAAGGGGCGAGGTATCTCGCCCGTATGTTCTTAGATTATGAACCAGGTATCCATTATCCTCAATTTCAGATGCAGGCGGGAACGACGGGTATTCACACGATTCGTGTCTATAATCCAGTTAAGCAATCACTGGATAAAGATCCCCAAGGAGAATTTATTAAAGAATGGGTTCCGGAATTAAGAAAACTCCCGCTTCACCTTG
>Ga0208203_1000285_pt1 | contig 23743 bp, 16 predicted proteins | sample DeeseametaMP2914_FD_184167 | JGI IMG/M metagenome (GOLD analysis project Ga0208203, IMG submission 184167) | Marine microbial communities from the Deep Atlantic Ocean - MP2914 (SPAdes) | ecosystem: Environmental > Aquatic > Marine > Oceanic | place: West of Santa Cruz de la Palma, Atlantic Ocean...
GGCTACACAGCGTTCGAACGAGCCGCTGAGCCATCACCCCTAGCATAGTCGCATTGAGTAGATAGGGCTCGACTCCCACCTCAATCAATCGTGTCATCGCTGAAGGCGCATCATTGGTGTGTAACGTAGAAATCACAAGGTGTCCCGTTAAAGCAGCTTGCACTGCCATTTGCGCCGTTTCCTGATCACGAATCTCACCGATCATAATAATATCGGGGTCTTGACGCAGTAAGGCTTTAACACCTGCGGCGAAGTCGAGTTTAATATCATGATGAACCTGCATTTGGTTCAACTTTGGGTCAACCATCTCAATCGGATCTTCAATCGTACAGACGTTGACTTCTGAGGTCGCCAACAGCTTTAGTGAGGTGTAAAGAGTGGTAGTCTTACCCGAACCCGTTGGCCCTGTCAGCAGTACGATTCCCGTAGACTGTCCAATCATCTCACGCCAAGTATGCTCGGTCTCAGGTTCTAAACCCAGCTCCGCAAATTCACGAGTTAATACCGTCGGGTCGAAAATACGCCCTACAAACTTTTCACCAAATGCCGTGGGTAAGGTCGATAAACGTAACTCGATTTCTTGTCCATTAGGTGCCTTGGTTTTAACACGACCGTCCAAAGGCTTTCTTCGTTCCGCTAAATCCATACGCCCCAGTATTTTCAAACGTGAAATCACTGCATGGGTAATTCCAATCGGTAATTCGTATACGTTATGCAACACACCATCAATTCTAAAACGGATCTTCCCGACTTCGCGGCGCGGCTCAATATGTATATCACTCGCGCGCTCTTTAAACGCATACTGCAACAACCAATCCACGATTTGAACAATATGCTTGTCGTTGGCATCTGCTTCGTCACTGCCCTTCAGCTCAATCAGTTGCTCAAGGTTAGTCACACTGGTGTCATTCTGAAGTTTAGTGCCTTTTGCACCAGCCACTGAGGCTGACAGCTGGTAAAACTCTTTCTGATAACGTTTGATGGCGGCTGGGTTGGCAAACACAGGAATAATATCCTTGCTTACTACTTGGCCCAAGCTTTCCCTCCAGCCCAAGTCCTCCGGATTCATTACCGCAACTTTGACGGTATTTTCTTGTTCATTAACTTCTACTGCTAAAATGTTATGCCGCTGTGCATAAGCATAAGACATAACTTGTGTAATCTCGTCTACATGAACTTTCAACGGATCGATTCGGTAATAAGGAAGCTTATAGAGACCAGCTAGAAAACGCGTTAACACTTCTTCATCAATAATTTTTTGATGGTGGTCATGTCGCGTTAGGGATAAATCCGCCACCTGCTCAATCGGATGTAACTTAGGGTCTACTTGCCTTAAGTGGATCTTAGCAGCCTCGAACTGTTCATCTGAAATCCAATCTGCTTTAAGCAGTAATTTTAGAATATGGAATGTTGATAATGGCGACGTCATCGAATTACTTTTCCTTTGATTATTATCACCAGATTAAAGCATATTGCCTTATTTTCAAAGGGTTAGTCGCTAGCACTGTGAAAAAGTCTGCGCAGGTTAACAACGCAGGAAAACAAATCTGAACAAGCAGGCAAAAAAAATGGGGCCCAAGGCCCCATTTTTTAATTGGTTTAATTGCTTAGAACTTCAGCTTAATCGAAGCATAAGCAAATACACCTTCAGGATCATAAACTGATGGGTCATAACCATTCAATGAACAGCTATAACATGCTGGTGGCTCTTCATCTAAGAAGTTATTCACACCAACGTTCAGCTCCATATCCATACCATCTACGTCAGGGAAGTAGCTAAACTGTAAATCGTTATAGACACGAGAGCTTAGCTCATTCTTAGACATTGATTCGTCAGAAGTATTTGGGTTTGAGCATAGACCTAGTGCTGTCAGACTATCAGGAGTACCGTCTAGGAAATCTGTGCAGTCCTCTGTCAAGCCATCCACATAACGAACTGTCCAACTTACACCCCAGTCATCCTGATTAAGTCCGAACGTTAATACTGATTTCCACTCAGGGATACCCGAGTCATTGCGTTCAATACCAGCCAAGTCGACACGATTACCTAGCGACTCTTCGATATATTCGCTAACGAAAGTATTAAACCAAGTTACTGAGAACATACCCCAGTCAGACTGCGGTGCTGTATATGACATACTTAGGTCATAACCTGACGTTTCAATACCACCAATGTTTACCAAACGGTTATTGAAACCATTAATAGCGCCAGTAGACGCACGGCTGATACCATCACAGTACAGTGAATCCAAGGTATTCACACACAAGTCTAATTGAGTCTGTGCGTCAATTGCTTGAACAGCTCCTTCAATCTCGTGTTTATAGTAAGTACCTTTGAAGTCCAAGGTGTTAATCCAGTCAACGGAATTGACCCACTGTGGGCTATATACAAAACCAAATGTTTGGCTATCTGAAGTTTCAGCCTTTAGGTTCTCATTACCACCTGTTGTCACAGAAATTTGACTATTTAGCTGAGTGTAAGTACCTGGAACCCCAAGTGCCTGACAGTTGGCTTCATACTGAGTACCAGAGTAATCGCTACAGCGATCAGCTAAGGTTGCGTCGAAACGAGAGCCCGAAGAATAAAGCTCACCAATACTAGGTGCGCGGAAACCCTCCGAAATCGAACCACGGAACATCAGTTCATCGGTTACACGCCACAACACACCGGCTTTAGTCGTTGTTTCAGAACCAAAAGTACTGTAGTCCGAGGTACGAGCTGCCAATGAGAGTGTTAACTCTTCAGCCGCGGCTACATCCGCCAAAAGAGGTATCTTGAACTCTGCATAATACTCGTCCACTTCATACGACCCGCTAGTTGGGGATGAAGGAACACCGTTACTATCACCAGCCACAACAACAGGATCTGGCTCGAAGAAACCACGATACTCACGAGATTCGATACCTGCTGCGAATGAGAAGTACCCAGCTGGCATTTCAAACAAGTCGCCCGAAATGTTCGCCGACAAAGTGTCAATCACATTCTCACTAGCATCTTTCTGGATGAACTGAATATAGTCCAACATTTCCTGAGTAATTGTGCCAGAACCATCGCCTTGACCACCAAATAAGTTAAGCGGTACACAACCTTCCATTGCTTGGCAGTCAGCCAATGGGCCTAACGCATTTTTGATACGACGGATGTTATAACCACCGTTTTTAATTTGAGTCGCGTAGTTTTTACCGTGGTTGTAATTGACGTCCCAGAAGAAAACGTTGTTACCAGCAGTAAAGTCACCATTGAAACCTAGGCCAATATAACTGGTATCAACATTCTGACGGAAGACACGCGCCCCACCTTCAATTGGACGACGGCCAGCGAAGATAAAGTTCGAAGAATCTAGCGTCATTCCAAACGGGTTATATGGGTTAGTTTCATGAACAATCACTGTATCAGCTAGACCACCAGTGCCCGCGTCAGGTCCAATGAAAATTGGTTCTGGAGCAGCTTGGTTTGTAGATTTACGGTTGTTATACAATGCTTTCGCATAGAAGTTTACATTATCCGTAATTTGATAATCTGCTTGACCAAAAATCGACGTTCTTTGACTTGGCGTTACGTATAAATTGTACGATGCGAAGTTAAAGCGATCATTGTTGGTAAAAACATGGAAATCATCCCCAGGACCGCCAGGGTTATTTGGATCATAGTTTGGAATTCCAGTCACGCCATCATTGATGGTTAAGTTAACAACATCTGGGTTGCCATCATTGTCATTGTCTTGTCCGAAAAATAAAAAACGTCCTTGAGGCGTACCAGAACTACCTCGAGTTAAGCCTGTGCCCGGCGTAGGGAATACTGAAAGTTCACGCTCAAAAGAATCAACCTTTTGCTGATCATAGTGGCTGATACTAAAGAATACACGATGGCGGTCGCCTTGTGCGCCAAAAGCTAAGTCAAACTGCCCCGTTTCACCGTCACCTTCATCATAAGCACCACCGTAAGCGTTAAACTCAAAACCATCAAAGTCTTTACGCGTGATGACGTTTACAACACCAGCAATAGCGTCAGAACCATAAATTGATGAAGCGCCATCTTCTAAGATTTCAATTCGATCGATGATACTAATAGGAATGGTATTTAAATCCACAGAGTTTGATACACCAGATGCTGATGAACCATTGACCCAACGAACACCATCAACTAAGACTAGCGTACGCTTAGCATCTAAATGGCGAAGAGCGACTTCAGCAGCACCAGCACCGATACCACCACCATCAGGTGGGAAACCGAAGTTGCCGCTACTATTAAAGCGTGTGTTTAGTGCAGAGCCAGCCGCTGGCAAACGCTGAAGAATATCACCAACGGTTTTCAAACCTGTGCGCTCCAAATCTTCACGTGATAAAACTTGAACCGGATTAGCACCTTCAGCTTGTGCTTGTCTGATACGAGAACCTGTAACGACAATGCTTTCAGCTTCAGCACTAGCGTCATCTTCCGCAGCTATAGTGGTGTTATTGAAGCCCAACGCAGCAAATACAGCGCCAGCCACCAATAATTTTTTTACGGGTGGAAAAAAGTTACTTTGTTCCATGATTATCCCCATTTGCTATTTATTAATTGATTATAAGTGCTTGATCTTTAAGAAACAAAAAGACGCAAGTCTTCGGCGTTATAGCTTAATCAATCATGAATAACAATTGAGATACATCTAAAATGTGAAGTGTTTAGGTTTTGTACATTAGGATACGCGCAGAGCATCACGCGAGTTTTGAGAAGTCTGTTGAGCGATCTCTTCTGCTGGCTCACTTCGCAGCTCAACAAGCGTGTTGAAATTCTGAAATATGTTTAAAGGACTATTGTGGTCTTTCTCGCAACCAGCTGGCATCATATCTGGCGCATCGGTTTCCAATACAATATCAGTCAACGGTAGGTTTTTAGCTAAATCTCTGAGTTTAACGGAACGCTCATAGGTCATTGCACCACCAAAGCCAAGTTTAAAGCCTAACTCACGGTAGCGTTCAGCCTGCTGCATACTGCCGTTAAAAGCATGGACAATACCGCCCTCTTGAAATTTCATGGTTTTTAAATAAAGTAACACGTCTTCATGAGCTTTTCTGACATGTAGCACTATGGGCAGCTTGCATGACTTAGCAATTTCTACTTGAGCCTTAAACAACGCGATCTGAACTTTCCTATCAAGATCTTTTTCATAAAAGTCGAGACCAATCTCACCAATCGCTGCCAGCGGCTTAATACCGGCAGCCAACTCCAAATCATGGATATGCTCTTTTCGGTGCTCTTTCAAGAACATCGGATGTAGCCCAAGCGCGACAAAAACACCCGGTTTAATAGCAGCTAACTGACGTATAAACCGCCAGTTCTCCTTTTTAACTCCAGGAATTAAAACACCCTCAATGCCGACTTTTCTCATTTGTTCAAAAATAGCTTCGCGATCATTATCAAAGACTGAAAAGTCTAGGTGGCAATGACTATCGAACAATCGAATATTAGGTGTTTTGTGCTTAGGCTTAAACATATTCTTGTAACTATCCTAGTCTAGTGCTCTCGTGTTTCTAAGAAGTTAACATCAGGCCAACGCTCCATGGCTAAATTCAAATTAACCATAGTTGGAGCCAAGTAACTCCAGTTATCCCCACCATCAAGAGCAATGTTATCGGCATTTTTACGTTTGAACTCTTCAAACATCTTATCATCATCACAAGTGACCCAACGCGCAGTCGCCACGCTCACCTGATCATAGATACACTCTACTTTATATTCATTTTTTAAGCGAGCTGCAACTACGTCGAACTGCAGTACGCCCACCGCTCCTAACACTAAATCATTGGAGTTTTGCGGCCTAAACACTTGTGTTGCACCTTCCTCTGATAACTGAACTAAGCCTTTTAACAGCGCTTTATTCTTCATTGGGTCTCGTAAACGTACGCGACGGAATAGCTCAGGAGCGAAGTTAGGTATGCCACGGAATTTTAACTCTTCACCTTCGGTAAAAGTATCACCAATTTGAATGGTGCCATGATTGTGCAAACCAATAATATCCCCCGCATAGGCTTCTTCTAGATGCTCTCGGTCTCCCGCCAAAAACGTCAGCGCGTTATTAACAGCAATATCACGCCCTAAGCGCACATGACGCATTTTCATGCCTTTTTGATATTTACCACTACAAATCCTAACGAAGGCAATGCGGTCACGGTGCTGCGGGTCCATGTTGGCCTGAATCTTAAACACAAACCCAGTGAACTTGTCTTCGGTTGCCGGAACATCACGGTTATCAGTTTCACGCGGTAACGGTGATGGCGCCCACTCGACCAAGCCATTCAACATATGATCAACACCAAAGTTTCCTAACGCCGTACCAAAAAAGACTGGCGTTAACTGACCATCCAAAAACTCTTGGAGGTCGAACTCATGGCTAGCACCTAATACCAACTCAAGCTCATCGCGCAAATCTCCCGCAAGACTCCCTATCGCCTCATCAAGCTCGGGGTTCTCTAAACCCTCGATAATACGTTCTTCTTGGATAGTATGACCTTGGCCTGATTTATAAAGATAGGTCTTATCTTCCAATAGATGGTAAACACCTTTGAATTGCTTCCCCATACCAATCGGCCAAGACACGGGTGCACACTTAATCTTAAGGACGTCTTCAACTTCATCAAGCAGTTCAATCGGATCACGAATATCGCGATCCATTTTATTCATAAAGGTCACGATTGGCGTATCACGTAATCGACAAACTTCCATCAGTTTAATCGTTCTAGCCTCAACACCTTTCGCGCCATCGATCACCATCAGCGCTGAATCTACAGCGGTCAGAGTTCGATAAGTATCTTCAGAGAAATCCTCGTGACCAGGCGTATCCAGTAAGTTCACTGTCTTGCCGCCATAAGGAAACTGCATCACAGAGGTCGTCACCGAGATACCACGCTCTTTCTCCATCTCCATCCAGTCAGACGTAGCATGTTTGCCTTTACGGCCTTTAACCACGCCCGCTTCTTGAATTTGCTTACCAAATAACAAGACCTTTTCGGTAATGGTCGTTTTACCAGCATCCGGGTGCGAAATAATTGCAAAGGTTCGACGATTCTCGATTTCAGACGTCAATTTAGACATACCACTCTCTTCAAGGTTAAAAGTATTAGGGGTGAAGCCCGCAAAAGCGGGCATTATAAGCTATTTCTCGTTGGATTCGCGACCATTAACCGCGTTATCTTGGCGCATGGCGAGTTTAGAGAAGTCATGCCCCGTTGGCGATTGATGTAAGCGCAAACCAAATTCCGGCAGGACAGCAAATATATGGTCAAAAATATCCGACTGAATATTTTCATATTCTGCCCACTTGGTGGTAGCTGTGAACGCGTAAACCTCAATCGGAATGCCTGTTGACGAAGACTGTCCTTGACGCACTAACAACACCAAGTCTTGACGGATATCCTCTCGATTTTCAAGGTAACTCAGCAAGTAAGCTCTAAAAGTGCCTAAGTTGGTTAAGCGACGTCCATTAGCTCGTGAACTCAGATCAAACTGATTCTCTTCATTATACTGGCTAATTTCTTTTTGGCGTTGCTCTAAGTAAGGCTCAAGTAGGCGCGCTCTTTTTAATCTTGCAACATCATCTTCAGTTAAAAACTCGACACTCGTTGCATCAACCAACACCTGCCGCATAATGCGACGGCCACCGACCTCCATCATGCCACGCCAGTTTTTGAAAGAGTCTGAGATGAGCGCGTAAGTAGGGACGGTGGTAATCGTTTGGTCCCAATTGCGCACTTTAACCGTGGTCAGCGCAATCTCAATAACATCGCCGTCGGCACCGTAAGACGGCATTTCCAGCCAGTCACCCACTTCTAACATATCGTTAGCCGACAACTGAATTCCTGCCACCAGCCCGAGAATAGGATCTTTAAAAACCAACATCACTACCGCGGTCATGGCACCCAAGCCGCTGAGGATAATTAATGGTGATTTGCCCGCAAGCGCTGAAATACCAAGGATAATGACAACGATGGTTGCTACTAGTTTTACACTCTGGAACAACCCTCTTAACGGCAAGCCCCTAAAGCGAGACTCTCCTTGTGAAATATCTAACAAAGCATCTAACAAGGAAAAAGCTGATAATAAGATATAAAGGAGAATCCACAATAACGAGGTAGTTTGTACCCACTCCAATACAGCAGTCTCAGGCTTTAGCCACAGTCCAGCCTGAATATAGATAATGACACCCTGCACCACCAAAGCGATCCGCGTGAATAATTTACGCTCGAAAAAAGCTTTACGCCAACGCTTTTGTGACTTTTGCGCCATTCTGTCAACGAAGCGAAGAACAATGCGGTGAAAAATGAAATGTATGGCAATGGAAATCAGTAAGATGAGTCCTAGCACCATCACCAGAGCGGTAATGTCCGTAAACTCATACCCTTGAGCTTCTAACCATTGGCTGAACTTTTGCTGCATGACACAACCTTGTTTAACGATAAGTGCTGACTAGTCTACCAATAAGATGAGAAGTGTTGAAGGTTGCCCGATGCTATTAAGCTGGAGTATGGTTGGTCAGCGAACGCATCATCACCACGGCGCCCTCTCGCTCCTGCCCTTTCGGATAATAGTTTGGCCGATAACCTATTTTCTCAAACTGTTCCTTGGTGTAGAAAGACAAAGCAGGATGGTTCGATTCTCTGACCTCAAGCACAATAGCTTTCATACCAGCTAATTTAGAGTGTTCATATAAAGTTTGTATCAGTTGGCTGGCGTAACCACGCCCTTGTACAGAGGGTTGAGTAGTGATATTCATCAGGTGGCACTCATCATACAAGTAGTTAAAAACAACGTAAGCAATGATTGCTCGGCCTTGTTCTAATACCAAACTGGGGTAACCTTGCTCGATACAACTAAGATGAATACTTTTTTTCCAAGGATAAGCATGGGCTTCTTGCTCAATACTGACAATCTTTTCGAGGTCACCCACGACAAGTGGGCGAATAACTGGGGCTTGCTCCATTACTGTAGTCGCTGGAGTAGACTCCACCAGTCTTTTTTGTTGTTGTGAGAGAAGTCTAAATGTGGCGCAGGAATGCTTGGATGCTCTAGGGAATCACTCAAATCACAGGCAATAATTTTGCCTCGACACTCCTCAATTAGAGAGGTGGACTCCGGAGTTTGAGATTGACTTGAAGGGTCGTTAATTTGCGCTATAGCAGCCGAGAAAGGTTGCTCAAGCCACAATCGCCACGCACGCTCAAGTTTCTTGAGGGTTGCTTGCGCTTGACTCTTATCGGCATCTTGCGAGACCACAAATATAAAGTCAGCTTGTTGGTCTCCCTGGATAAAGGCCAAGGCAGTGACTTCGTCTTTGGTGTGAGCTTCTGTGTTTGACTCAGCAACCTCAGAGCTTAATCCAGTCGTGTCAGCACTTGGCTCACTCCCTTTTGACTCAGTCCCATTTGACTCAGTGCCTTTTGATTGAACGCTTTTTTCCTCTTCCTGAACGCTAAGAGGCACCCATACCGGTACCTCTAAAACATCAAGATAGGCTCGATTCCATTGAGTCATATTATGCTACCGGGCTCATTAACGCTTGATCAAACTTAACAAATCTTCGTCAAGAATATCGTGCTTCTTATCAGCCAATTGCTTGAAAGCTACAAAGGCTTCTTTAAGATCTTCATTGTTATCAAACTGAACGCCTAGTCCTGCTAAATGACTCTTGAAAGCGTTACGGCCAGAGTGCTTACCCAGTACCATGCGATTATTGGCCCAGCCAACGTCTTCAGCACGCATAATTTCGTAAGTTTCACGGTTCTTTAGTACGCCATCTTGGTGGATGCCGGACTCATGAGCAAAAGCGTTATCGCCCACAATCGCTTTATTCGGCTGGACAGCAAACTCAGTAACCTTCGACACGAGCTGCGACGTCGGTACGATATGTCGCGTGTCTATATCGACATCTACATTGAAGTAATCAGGGCGTGTTTTGATCGCCATAACCACTTCTTCAAGCGATGCATTACCCGCACGCTCACCTAGACCATTAATCGTGCACTCAACTTGACGCGCGCCCTTCTGAACCGCGGCCAAAGAGTTGGCAACCGCTAAGCCGAGATCGTTGTGACAGTGTACTGAAAAGATCGCTTTATCCGAATTAGGAATACGCTCAATCAACTGCTGAATGGTATTCGCATACTGATCAGGCATGTTGTAGCCGACCGTATCAGGAATATTGATGGTGCGAGCGCCCGCATCGATAACTTGTTCAATGATACGGCACATAAAGTCTAACTCAGAACGGCCAGCATCTTCACATGAGAATTCAACGTCGTCACACAAGCTTCGAGCCAGAGACACAGACTTTACTGCCTGCTCAATGACTTCATCAGGCTCCATCTGAAGCTTATATTTCATGTGCAAGGGAGACGTCGCGATAAAGGTATGGATACGGCCTGAGTTAGCACCTTTTAAAGCATCACCAGCGACTTCAATATCTTTTGCTACTGCACGAGACAGGGAGCAAATCGTGCTGTCTTTGATAGTATCAGCAACCAATTTTACTGCTTCAAAGTCTCCGGGACTTGCAACCGCAAAACCAGCTTCAATAACATCAACTTTCATCTTTTCTAATTGTTGCGCGATTTCTAATTTTTCTTCTTTATCCATTGACGCGCCAGGACTTTGTTCGCCATCGCGTAAAGTCGTATCAAAAATAACTAATTTATCTTTTGACATATATTCGGTCTCTTTAATTGTCTAATCCAATTATAAATGTGGGGAAATCCTTATCTGGGCTATCCTATATCATAAACTTAATGCCCTAGAATACCAAATAATCACTAGTAGAGATAAGTCTCAGTAACTGGTTAGACAAGCTTTTACCTTTTGAGTGATACAAAAAAGGCGCCAACCGGCGCCTTTTTCTAACCTGAACAGTTAATATTAGCTTTCAGAGCACTTGCTTTGAGCGCGATTAAACTCGACTTGATTACGAGGGATTAAGTTTTTTTGAGTTAACTCACCCGACTGTAGTTGAGATTGAACCAACGCAACCTTTGCATTTGAAAGCATAGGAACAAGCGACTCAGAAATACAAGCACAATTAGCTAACTCTTTTGCTCGGCAACTTTGTTCAAATGCCTGCACAACTTGCTGCTTATCGCTTACAGGAGCAACTTGCTCCGCAGGCTTTTGCACTTCTTGCGACGCCTGGGCTGACAAACTTAAGCTAAATGCTAAAGCCCCTAACATACTCTTATATAACATTTCTTTTCCTCCTAGGAGCACCGATATCGGCATACCTTTTAAAATCATCACTTACTTATATATACCACAAGTATGGACTAGCTTGTAAACAAAATCCATCAAGGCTGCGACACCGGTATCACTCTTGCCTGCTCATATCCTTACCGGTTAATCAACCACACCAGATATTTGATCATTTGAGTAATCATCAACCTGAATCACATCCATACGGGCTGTTTCAGCGTCGGTGAGAATCTGCTTTTCCTCATCATTGATGATGCCTTTCTCTATCGCTTGCTCTATGCGCTCCATATTAGTCAGGCTTTTATCAAGCTCTTTCGTTTTCATCGCCTTACGCAGTTTGTAGCGTACTTGGTCAGCAGCCAAAACCTTCTTAAACGCCAGCTCAACTCGGCCAGTAATATCGTCATCCGTTTTGCCAATGTAAGCGTACTGAGTAATACGATCACGTATTTCACAGTCTTTCATCATCGGCATGACTAATTCACGCTCTAACTTGTCCGATGGTCGGCTATAGCTCTTGCCATATGGGAAAGCAATGAACCGTAAACCTTTACCAACCACTTTATTCGGGAAGTTTTCATAAAAATCATAAAAGGCTTCTTGAATTTTATGCAAGCCGTACTCCATGTTCCAGCGTACATACGGCAAATCTGCTAAAGGACGCTCTTGATCTTCGTAGTACTTCAATACTGTTGAGCATAAATATAAATGACTTAAAACATCGGCCAGTCGCGCTGACAGGCGCTCTTTACGTTTCAAATCACCGCCCAACATGCCCATGGCAACATCAGACGTTAACGCTAGAGCAGAGCTCATGCGAGTCAATTGTTGATAATAACGACCTGTTTCACCAGCAACAGGCTTATCAGCAATCTTTGCAGCGGTTACACCTAAACCAAGCGTGCGGAAAAAGTTACTCACACCGTAACCAATATGGCGGAACAATAAGCTATCAAAACGCTTAACACCTTCTTCTTGGTCTTCAAGCTGTGCCGCTAACATTTCGCGTAATACATAAGGATGGCAACGAATCGCACCTTGACCGAAAATCATCAAGTTTCGGGTTAAAATATTAGCGCCCTCAACCGTGATCCCGATTGGCTGACTCATAAAGCCATTGGCAAGATAATTACGCTCACCCATGATAATGGCACGGCCCGCATGAACATCCATCGAATGGTTCATAATATCGCGCCCCATTTCAGTCATGTGATATTTCGCAATCGCTGATACCACTGACGGTTTCACGCCAAGATCAACAGCTCCAGCGGTCATAACACGACTTGCTTCCGTTCGATAAGCCAAGCCTGCAATCTGCGCCATGGCTTCTTCAACACCCTCAAAACGTCCAATTGGCAATTTAAACTGCTCACGCACTAACGCATACGCACCAGTCATACGATAAGACAACTTAGCTACAGCAGTTCCCATAGCTGGTAAAGAAATAGAACGGCCCGCAGCTAAGCTTTCCATCAGCATGCGCCAGCCTTGACCCGCGTAATCCTGACCACCGATAAGCATACTCATTGGAATGAACACATCTTTACCAGTCGTTGTACCATTCATAAACGCTTGGTTCATAGGCAAGTGTCGACGACCAATTTCAACGCCAGGATGATCGGCCGGAATTAAAGCACAAGTAATACCATAATCTTCTTTATTGTCATTGCCCAACAAACCTTCTGGGTCATACAATTTAAAAGCTAAACCAACAATCGTCGCCACAGGCGCTAAAGTGATGTAACGCTTATTCCATGTAATACGGATACCTAATGTTTCTTCACCATTAAATTCACCTTTGCATACAATGCCTTTATCAGGAATAGCACCGGCATCAGAACCAGCGACTGGAGACGTTAGTGCGAAGCATGGAATTTCTTTGCCTTCAGCAAGACGGGGCAAGTAGTGATCTTTCTGCTCATCTGTACCGTAATGTAACAATAACTCACCAGGTCCTAATGAGTTCGGTACCATCACGGTTACAGCCGCACTACCACTTCGAGTAGCAATTTTTGTTACCACTGTTGAGTGCGCTAACGCAGAAAATCCTTTACCGCCATACTTTTTCGGAATAATCATCCCCAAAAAGCCTTTATCTTTAATAAACTGCCAAACTTCTGGTGGTAAATCTTTGCGCTTATGAACAATATCCCAGTCATCAAGCATCGAGCAGAGCTCTTCCGTTTCATTATCAACGAAAGATTGCTCTTCCTCTGTAAGCGTTGGCTTTTTGTAATTAAGAAGAGTTCTCCAGTCCGGTTTACCGCGGAACAACTCTCCCTCCCACCAAACATCACCAGCTTCTAAAGCGGTTCTTTCAGTTTCAGTCATTGGCGGCAACACTTGCTGCATAAAGTGGTAAAGCTTACGCGATATCCAATCCACACGAAGATCAGGCAAGAAATAAAATAACGATACAATGCCAAAAATAACCAAAGAAACGTAAAAGCCCCAAGAGTTATCCAGTGTAAACAGTAGCACAACTAGCGCTACACCATTAATAAGCATTGCGTTCTTCATTGCTAAACGTTGGTAGGCACAATAACCAACCACGACTAACATGATTAACAGCTCAATTAACCCTATCATTATCTTTCCTCAAACCTTCTATTAAATTATCTATTAAACGGCTTACTAAACCATCTATTAACTATGCTTTCATGCCCGCAGCTAAAAATGGCACCATTTCTTGGATGACATCCTTAACTTCTAGACTACGATTGAAATCTGCTTCTGAAATTTGGCGCAAAGCATCGCTACCAGCCAAAGTGAAAATTAAGCTGCCCAGCATATAGTGCAAACGCCAAAAAATTTGATCGTTACTCAATTCTGGATAGCCTTTTTGAAATAAGTGCGTAAAGCGAACTAATACATGACCGTAACGCTCGGTGACATAACGTCTTAGGTGCCCCTGAGTCTCAGCATAAGCTCTTCCGAGAAGACGCATAAAAATCGAAACCGAGTTATTGCGAGTATTATTCAATGATAATAACGGCTCAATTAATGCTGATAACAACGTTTCAGCCTGCAACTCGTTTGCTGGTTGCTGCTCGAGCTCTTCTAGACGCAAACTTAGTTGCGTAGTGAAGTCTTGCAAGAATCGATCAAAAACAGCCTGAATCAAGGACTTTTTAGAGCCAAAATGATAATTAACACTGGCCAAATTCACTTTGGCACGCCCTGTAATCGTTCTTAAACTGGTTTCTGCAAACCCACGCTCTGCAAATAGAAACTCTGCAGCATCAAGGATTTTTGTCTGGGTTGAATCATGTAAACTCATAGATTGTAAGCTATTTCACACTAAAACACTTGTTTGAAACATACGTTCAAAACGCTACCTTGTCAAGGCAAATAGACTTTATGTGAGACGTGTTAGTAGCTGTAAATAGAGTGGGAGCCTATAGAACTGGACTCAGAGGAAAAGAATCGATAAAGACAGGGAGTGATAAAGACGATGATTAAAGAGAATATCGTGAAAGAGAGTATCATGAAAGAGACACACGATAACGCTCACCCTTCCCAACATAAGCGTGACTACCAACAAGATAACGTTACGCTAGTGTTATTCTCAAACAATTTAATAATGAATTTGTTTATGGCAATAACTAAAAAGTAAATCTGAAAACTATGTATATCGAAAAGAAGATTAGTCCAACCAATCATCGAGTTCTTCAAAAGAAAATGGCCAAAATAATTTTTCATCGGTAAAAGTATTTTTTAAAACAGGAATCGTTGTTCGATATTCCTCTAAAATTTTTTCATCATCGATGATATCGAACGCGATAATGTCATAACGATTAGCTAAATTTTTTTGTTGGTTTAAAGCAAAAATCATTGCTTCAACTTGTTCGCACAAATGACAACCAAAAGTGGTATAAAAAATTATTTCTTGCTTATTTGGCATAGTTTTTAATAAAAAACATCAAAAAACAGTTCAATAAGGCAACTTTAGCATAATTAATGTTTAACATTACAAAATTCTTTTCGTATAATTTGATTGAAATTTAATCAAAACATCACACGACAAATAGGGGAAACAATCATGGCTAGACAACCCATTAAAACTGCGGCGAAAAAATCCAAGCCAAAGTCTCCAACTGTAAAGCAGCTTGAAGCAGCGGCGAAGAAAACAGCGAGCGCTACAAAGAAAGCTCGTGACGTTGCTAAGAAAGCTAACGACAAAGCTAAAGTCGCTGCTAAAAAAGCAAAAGACAAAGCTAACAAAACTAACAAGGCAGCTGCGAAAAAAGCGAAAGACGCAGCTCGTAAAGCTAAAACAGCAGTAAACCAAGCTGTTAAAGCGCAAGACAAAGCAAAGCAAGCTTTAACTGACGGTAAAGCCGCAGCAAGAAAGCAAGAAGCTTTAGAGAAAGCTGTTGCTAAGTTCGAGAAAGATTGGGCAGCCAAAGAAGAGAAGAAAGCAAAAGCAGCTGAAAAGAAACGTATCGCACGTGAAAAAGCAGCCGCTAAGAAAGCAGCCGCTAAGAAAAAAGCTGCTGAAAAGAAAGCTAAAGCGAAAGCCAAGGCTAAAGCTGCTGCAGCTAAAAAGAAGGCTGCAACTAAGAAAAAAGCAGCTCCTAAGAAGAAAACTCCTGCTAAAAAGAAAGCTGCGACTAAGAAGAAAGCTCCAGCCAAGAAAAAAGCACCTGCTAAAAAGAAAGCTCCGGCCAAGAAAAAAGCCCCAGCTAAGAAAAAAGCACCTGCGAAAAAGAAAACTCCAGCTAAGAAACGCGTTACTCGTAAGAAGAAGTAACCTATTAGCAGCAGAGTTTAGTGTTAAGAAAAAGCCCAGCAATTGCTGGGCTTTTTTTATTTATGTTGAATTAACCAACATCGATGATGATTTCTGCTATTTTTGAAGTCAGGTGGTAAGGTTTTACCGGTTACTTCCTGTACTTGATAGTTTTCATTAATCTCATTTTCCATCGCAAACTTTTTAAAGTTATTTGAAAAATACAACTTGCCACCTGGTTTTAATAGCTTCATGGTCAATGATATCAACGTTTCTTGATCTCGCTGCACATCAAAAGTTGTATTCATACGCTTCGAATTCGAAAACGTCGGAGGGTCCAGAAAGATCAAATCATACTGCTTACCGTCACAGTTCTCTTCAAGCCACTGCATACAATCAGACTGTACGAAACTATGTCCATAAGGCGTGATACCGTTAAGGCTAAAGTTCTTCTTTGCCCAATCAAGATAAGTCTTCGACATATCAACCGTTGTCGTCGAAGCGCCACCTAGCGCCGCATAAACACTTACGGAGCCGGTATAAGCGAATAAATTAAGAAACTTCTTCCCTTCCGCTTCGCTCAATATCATTTTTCTAGTTTTGCGATGATCGAGGAATAATCCAGTATCGAGATATTGCTTTAAATTAACCTGAAAGTTAAAGCCATTTTCCTGTACTACTTTAAAATCTTCATCACTCGACTGTTTAGTATATTGTTGCTTACCTTTTTGTCTCTGACGTTGCTTTAAGTGGATATTTACTTCAGGAATCTCAAGCAAACCGGCTGTTACCCTAACAATATCTTGTAAACGTTTGCGGCTCACCTTGTCAGGGATATCTTTAGGCGGCATGTACTCTTGAATATGAACTTCGTCATCATACACATCAATTACTGCCGCATACTCAGGTAAGTCAGCATCATACAAACGATAGCAACTCACATCATTTTGCTTCAGATAAGACTTTAATCGCTGCATATTCTTTCGCATACGATTTTTAAGCATGACAGCACCATCGGCTAGATTGTTTTCCCAGTCAGGGTTCCAGCGCGTTGGATCAAAAGGCTTGTAATAGTGGCTGTCCGATACCTCAAACAGGTACAACTTACAGTCTAGCGCACCATTCTTAAACTTGTACTGCTTATGGGACCGAATCCCCACAGCTTTAGCGAACTGCTCATCAGTGGTAATAAATGCCGCTTTCCATCCATTACAACGAGCTTTGATATAGTCGCCGAACTCACGGTACAGTTGAGTGACTTGCTCTTCTTCACCTAAACGCTCTGCATACGGAGGATTCGATAGGAGTAATCCTTTGTCGCTAATAGCTTCTTTTTTCGGGTGCCGAATATCCTGCTCTTCGATAGTAATGAATTCTGCTAAACCACTGGTTTGGCAATTATCTTTAGCTAATGGTAAATTTTTTCGAAAGCTATCACTGCCGTAGAAGCGACTCTTTAGCGCCTCCTTACCTTTTTCAGCACTTTCCTTAGCCTGACTCAATATTTCCTGCCAAAGCTCGTCATCATGCTGTTTCCAGGCTTTAAAGGCATAATCATGATTAAGTAAGCCTGGCGCTACTTTAGCCGCCATCATCGCCGCTTCAATAACCAGGGTTCCACTACCACACATTGGATCGTGGAAGTCATACCCTTCTTCCGCCAAAGCTGGCCAATCGGCCCGTATCAATAAAGCTGCCGCTAAGTTTTCTTTGATCGGTGCACGACCACCTTCTTCACGATAACCTCGCTGATTTAAACCATGTCCACAAAGGTCTATGCCAACTTTAATTTGGTTGCCATTAACCAGTGCATGCACTCTATAATCAGGGTCTTCTTTATCGACTGAAGGTCTTTGTTCATAACGCTCCATGAAGTAATCAACAATCGCATCCTTAACTTTTTGCCCACCGAAGCCAGAGTGACGAATATGTCTGTTCTTACGAGCCACACAGTTAACCAAGAAGGTTTGCTTGAAATCAAAATGCCAGCTCCACTCAATGGTATTAACCTTTTGATAGAGCTCATCCACAGACTCAAAGTTGTCATCTAACAAACATAAATACACTCTATTCGCTAACCGAGAATGTAAACAACTGGTATACGCCAGTTTTAGATCACCCTCAAAAGCAATGTGCGTGGGATGTTCTTTTATATTGGTAGCACCAAAAGATTTGAGTTCGTCGGCAAGTAAACCTTCGACACCTTTGGGGCAAATAGCATAAAACTGCATAATTATTCTCGGTTACTGGTGGCTAAAATGCTCTTTTAGAGCTTGGGCAGCTGTGTGTATCAATTGCGGACCTTCATAAATAAAGCCCGAATATACTTGGACTAATGAGGCGCCGGCTTCTATTTTCTCAATGGCTGTTTCAGCATTATGAATGCCGCCAACACCAATCACAGGAATTTTATGATTCATCGCTTCGACTAGGTTTTTAATCACCTTGCTTGACTGTGTTGCCAAAGGTTTTCCACTTAATCCACCCTGCTCATCAGCATTGCTCATGCCTTCAACTTGGCTTCGATCAAAGGTGGTATTTGTCGCGATAACCCCATCCATCTCAAATTGAGTAAAGGTTTCCGCTAGCTCCTGAATATTATCACTCGACAAATCCGGCGCAATCTTAATCGCCAGTGGCTTGTAAACACCGTATTCGTTGTGTAGCTGATGCTGCTTCTCTTTTAAGCTGCCTAGTAAAGCTTTCAAGGTCTCACCGAACTGCAGATCACGTAAACCAGGGGTATTGGGGGAAGAAATATTCACCACCATGTAATCAGCTTTTTGGTATATTTTTTCCATACCAATCAGGTAGTCATCAACCGCTTTTTCAACGGGAGTATCGAAGTTCTTTCCGATATTAATACCTAGCACACCATCGTACTGAGCCTTGCTGACATTCTCCAACAATTGCTCAACGCCATCATTATTGAAGCCCATGCGATTAACGATCGCTTCTGCCTCTTTAATTCTGAACAAACGCGGCTTGGGATTTCCCGGCTGTGGGCGAGGCGTTACCGTCCCAACTTCCACAAAACCAAACCCTAGGCTACTAAGAGCGTCGACATACTCACCGTTTTTATCCAAACCAGCAGCTAAACCTACTCTATTTGGGAACTTCAGTCCCATCACCTCAACAGGATCATCCACCATAGGTTTTGCCAATAGTCCCGTTAAGCTCAGCTTTTTAGCTAGATTTAAAGAGTTTAATGATAGGTGATGAGAACGCTCAGCATCGAGCTGAAATAAGATAGAACGTAGTAACGAATACATAAAATTCCCAATCAGTACAATATGTTAGGCTAGAAAAGCAAAGGCCAGCATTGAAAGCTGGCCTATTTTAACGTATTTGTCTGTTTGTTGGCAGTTATTCTTTCTCCTGCCACTTACCATTCTTATAAAATGCTGCCCAACCGCTGGCTTTACCGTCTTCTTTAACCCCAGCAACATACTGTTCCTTGGTTTTACGGCTGAACTTCACAAAAGTACGGTTGCCGTCCGGATCTTCAACTGGAGCTTTGGCTAAGAACTTGTACTTAGGATCAAGCTGATCCGCAACTAACTTAACTTCATCCACCGCTGGCGCACGTGTTTCTCGGTTCTTTGGAAACTTGCTCGCAGCTAAGAAAATACCGGCTGCACCATCACGTAGCACATAATGGTCATCGACTTTCTCACACTGTAAGTCCGGCATTGGTATAGGGTCTGCTTTTGGTGGCGCAGGCTCACCGTTCTTCAGCAATTTACGAGTATTTTTACAATCCTCGTTGGTACAGCCAAAGTACTTACCGAAACGGCCGGTTTTAAGCTGCATCTCGCTACCACACTTGTCGCAGTCTAAGACCGGACCGTCGTAGCCTTTGATCTTATACTCGCCTTTTTCAACCTCATAACCATCACAGTCTGGGTTGTTACCACAAATAAATAACTTGGTTTGTTCATTCACCAAGTAATCATCCATAGTTGAATTACATTTCGGACAACGTTTACGGCTATGCAGATAACGCGCTTCCTCTTCCTCATCCGCGGCCACAAACTCTTCGCCCGGAATCAGGTTTACCGTATTTTTGCAGCGCTCTTTAGGCGGTAATGAGTAGCCAGTACAGCCCAAGAAAACACCCGTGCTGGCGTTTCTAATCGCTAAGTTATGCTCACCACACTTTTCGCATTCAAGCTCAGTTTCAACAGCTTCGTTACGACGCATGCCCCCTTCGTCCTGAGATTGGTCAGCTTTTTTTAGTTGGTCAGAAAACTCATCATAAAACTCATCAAGCGTTATGCGCCAATCAGAGTGGCCTTTAGCGATTTCATCTAAATGCTTTTCCATCGTTGCGGTAAAGGAGTAATCCAATAAATCATCGAAACTCTCAACCAAGCGATCGGTAACGATCTCCCCCATCTTTTGCGCATAAAAGCGCTTATTATCAAGTCGCACATAACCACGATCTTGGATGGTAGAAATAATTGATGCATAGGTAGATGGTCGACCAATACCACGCTTTTCAAGTTCCTTTACTAACGCGGCTTCAGAGTAACGAGCTGGCGGCTTAGTAAAGTGCTGTTTAGGATCAAGCTTTTGTAATTTAAGTGCTTCACCCTCTTTAACGTTTGGTAACTCTTGATCTTCTTTGCTACGACTTTGCATTGGCTGAACCTTTGTCCAACCATCAAATCTCATCACTCGACCACGAGCTTTAAGCTCATAATCACCAGCCGTTACTTTCAGACTGGTCACATCAAATTCTGCAGGAGTCATCTGGCATGCCACAAATTGACGCCAGATAAGTTCGTAAAGACGCTCCGCATCTTTTTCCATATTCTTCAGCTGGGTCACACGAACATTCACATCCGATGGACGAATCGCTTCGTGTGCTTCTTGCGCGCCTTCTTTGCTGGAATAGATGTTTGGGTCACTCGGTAAGTACTTAGCACCATATTGATCGTTAATATGATCACGGCAGGCCGCCACAGCATCTTGACTCAAGTTCATAGAGTCAGTACGCATATACGTAATGTAGCCCGCTTCGTACAAACGCTGCGCCATCATCATGGTCTTTTTAACACCGAAGCCCAAGCGTGTGCTCGCAGCTTGTTGTAACGTAGAAGTAATGAAAGGCTTAGGCGCTTTACTTTTTTGCGGCTTGTCTTCACGAGAAGAAACACTGTAACTGTGCTTCTTTAACTCTTCTAATGCCTTGTTGGTATCGGCTTCATTGGTCGGTTTAAAGGTTTTACCCTGATGCTTATTAACCATCAAGCGCAGCTCGTTATCGCTCTGCGTTAGCGTATCCGCATGCACATCCCAATATTCTTCAGGAATAAAAGCACGAATTTCACGTTCACGCTCGACAAGCAGACGTACCGCTACAGACTGCACGCGTCCCGCTGATAAGCCACGCGAAATTTTACGCCACAACAGCGGCGACACCATAAAGCCAACAACGCGATCTAAGAAACGTCGAGCCTGCTGAGCATGAACATAATTCATGTCCAAGATTCCTGGCTTTTGGAACGCTTCCTGAATGGCTTTTTTCGTAATTTCGTTAAAGATAACGCGTTTAAAGCGTGTATCTTCACCACCTAAAGACTCGCGTAAGTGCCAAGCAATGGCCTCTCCCTCTCTATCCAAATCCGTTGCGAGATAGATTTCATCGGCGTCTTTAGCCAGTTTTTTTAATTCATTTAATACTTTTTCTTTGCCAGGCAGGACTTCATACGTCGCGTCCCAACCTTGCTCAGGGTTAATCCCCATACGATCAAACAGCGCCTGTTTCTCCTTGCGCGCTTTGTGCTTAACCTTTTCTTCTGGCGATAGTTTTCGCGTTTCAGCGGCCTTGCGCGCACGCTCTTTTGCATCAACAGGCTTCTTTTTCGAGCCTGTCGGCAAATCACGAATATGACCGACACTGGACTTAACCACAAAGTCATTACCAAGATATTTATTAATGGTCTTCGCCTTTGCTGGCGACTCCACTATCACTAAGGATTTACCCATAAAAGAATCTTTTTCTTTAAAATCAACAATTTAATTGTTTTATATATACAAAAAACAGGGCACCTGCTACTGGCTGACCTGTCTATCCTTTTTTATTAATAACAACCAAAGCTAGTCGGTGTCTACCTTTATTTTTCTTTAACCATCTTTTTGTTGGTCTGCTCACAGCAATTTTGAGGGTAGCCAGAGCAGACCACATTAACCTTTAGTACTCACGTAAAACTTGGTGAGCAGGTTGATTTAAGAGATGCCTTAAGCCGAGCCAGCCAACGATACCGATAAAGCTTACGCTGATAAGCGGTACCCATAACCAGTACCATGGATGTAACACTAGGTCGATATCAAATGCTTCGGAATAGAGGATATTAACCAAGACTTCGCCGCCAATAACCCCCAGCACCCCTGAAAACACTCCGAGTAAAACGAGTTCGGCTAGAATACTGGCACGAATAAACTTCTTGCGCGCACCCAGAGCTTTTAACAAGGTCGCCGACAGTAGACGCTCTTCTCGGCTAACTTGCAATACCGCATACAACACAGCAATTCCGGCCAGCAGCACGAACAGCATGATAAACTCAACCGCCATGGTCACTTGATCCAGAATCGATTGCACCTGCTCCATAATCGCATCGAGCTCGATAATGGTAACTGTCGGCATCTGTCTCAAGATTTGATTTAACACCGGCTTATCTTCAACCGGCAAATGAAAGCTGGTGATATAACTTGCTGGGAAGCCATCCAGCCCACCCGGTTCAAAAATAATAAAGAAGTTCGGCTGGAATGAATCCCACTGAATCGAACGAAGGTTTGTGATTTCGCCTTCAACTTCTAAGCCACCAATTGAGAATTTGAGGACGTCACCGATTTCCAACCCTAAACGCTCGGCAAGCTCTTCGCCCACTGACAATTCTGCGCGGTCATCCGCAACATCAGCCTCTGACCACCATTCCCCTTGCGTTACTTTATTCGCTTTCGGAACATTCGCCATCCAAGTTAAATTCAACTCACGGCGAACAGCGCCTACACGTTGTTGGTTTTCATCAAGCGCTTCTTCTAACGTCATATCATTCAAACCAACCACACGCCCCCGCACCATGGGGTAAATACCTTCCGTGCTGACGTTACTTTCTTTCAGTAAGTTTTCCAAAGGCTCAACTTCTTGCTCTTGAACGTTGATCAAGAAATGGTTTGGAGCACCTTCTGGGAGCTGACTTTGCCACTCGCTAAGCAACTCACTTCGAAGCAATACGGTCGATAACATGATAATAAAGGCTAAACCGAAGGCGCTGATTTGGCTGATGGTAAATGCTGGGTATTGTTTTAATTGACCAACACCGAAACGCACCGGTAAAGAACCACGCTTACCGAGCCAAACCCCAATTTTGAAAATAAACCATGCGATTAAGCGGATCAGTAAATACGTCACCACCGCTACGGCCAACAGAATTCCAACTAACAATAGCGACTGGCTCTGCCACCACATTAACAACGCCATGACGCCTATAGCCAGCAGATAAATCATCCAACTCGACATGGCGCGTGGCAATAATTCTTTACGTAAAACTCGAAGTGGCGGCACTTTCGCAATCTGTAAGAATGATGGTAAAGCAAAGCCTAACAACACCACTAAACCGCTGAGTGCTCCCGTCAACACAGGAGCTAAGCTAATGCCGACCATCGGCTTCGGTAAAAAGTCAGAGAACTGATTAATGATTAAGGATTGCAGACCAAGGCCAAGGGCAAGACCAATACCAGAACCTAACAAACCAATCATAAATAACTGCCACAAATACAATTTG
>Ga0208203_1000289_pt1 | contig 23626 bp, 19 predicted proteins | sample DeeseametaMP2914_FD_184167 | JGI IMG/M metagenome (GOLD analysis project Ga0208203, IMG submission 184167) | Marine microbial communities from the Deep Atlantic Ocean - MP2914 (SPAdes) | ecosystem: Environmental > Aquatic > Marine > Oceanic | place: West of Santa Cruz de la Palma, Atlantic Ocean...
GGCCTCTTTAATAATCGGTACCATTTTTGGGGTACAGATCAATTGAGGGCCTTATTTTTTTAGTTTAATTCGTTTTCAGGATTTACGGCCACATCGCCATCTTCCATGAAGTCTTTGACTTGATAGTTTTTCGCGATCAGAGCAAATACAACACCGAAAGCGGCCATCAAAATAGCGAAGAACATAAAGAAGTTTCCGCCTTCAAACACATTAATTTTTGCAATGTATGCAGTAATCATGTTTCCAAAGAATACAGTCAGAAGCCACATACTCATGATTGTAGACTTCATACTTCTTGGAGCTTGAGTGTAGGCAAACTCAAGACCAGTAATAGATACCATAACCTCGGCCATAGTGATTACCAAATAAGGAATTACTTGCCAAAGAACACTTACTTGAGTGCCACCATCTAAAAGGTATTGAAAAATAGCTACAAACACAAAGCTTAATGCGGTAACAAACATCCCTGCTCCCATTCTTCTCAAAGGAGTCATTGCAATACCAATTTTCTTTTCGATAAATGGGTAAACTCCAAAGGTAAAAATTGGAATCAATGCCATAACCATAATTGGGTTAAGTGCAGGAATTTGAGATGGAAGAAGTGTTGTTTTCCATCCAAGTATATTTACATCAAGAACCATTTCTTTTGCTTGAAGAACCCAAGAGGAACCGTGCTGATCAAATAGGGCCCAAAAAATAGTAACTGCGATGAAGATCTTACCAACATCAAGAGCAGCCTTAACTGCTTCGACATCCTTCTTAGGGTGATCCTTCAAGGCTCCGCCCAGTACACCTTCGTTTCCTCTTTGACCAAAGTTCTTGATCGCAGAAAGTAGAACTCTTCCCGTTCCATGCTCCTGCTTGCCCGTTGGCGGAATATGAACAAATTCATTTCTACCAAGCCAGAAAATAAATGTAGCTATTGCCATCAAGATACCAGGGATACCAAAAGCGATACCCGGACCGTAATGCTGTAGAGTCCAAGGAGTAATCATTGTAGAGAAGAAAGAGCCGAAGTTAATCATCCAGTAGAATAAATCGAATACTTTCTTAAGAGCATCTTTTTGACTTGGCTTGAACTGGTCTCCAACGTGTGCTGAAACACATGGCTTAATACCACCAGAGCCAAGAGCAATGAGTCCTAGTCCCCAGTAAAACCCTGTTTTATCGTGCTCAAAAAGAGCTAGGAATAAATGTCCAAGACAGTAAACTAGAGATAACCAAAGAATTGTCTTGTATTTACCCCAGAAGCGGTCAGAAATATACGCTCCCAAAACTGGAAACAAATAACATGCACCTGCAAAAATATGGTAATCAGCAGTCGCATCGGCCTTTGACATCATTAAGTACTGAACTAGGAAGATTACAAGAATCGATCTCATTCCATAGTAGCTGTACCTTTCACATGCCTCGTTCCAAACGATGTACTTAATCTGTGAGGGAAATTTGGATGATGCTTTTGCATCCGCCGTCGTGGTTGTGGTGTTAGTCATCTTAACTCTCCTTATCTTCTTTAAAATCAAAGGCCTTAGGCTTTCTCCCCCCACCTAATTTCTTTGGCCGTTCTTTTCTTTTCTCTTTTCTCTCTTCGATCATTTTTGAGACGTCTTCTTTTTTACGTCTCTTAATTACTGGCTTTGTCTTGTTTTGTTCGTGCATACTAATGTCTATGGTTGCAGGACCGCTTGCTATTACCTGGCAGGCCAAGCGCTCCTTGGTTATATGAAATACATTGCCTAGAAGTTGTTTTTCCTCGAATGGGATCTCATTCAAATTTTCTTCACCTTCAACAATTGTAATAATGCATTTTGCACAGCTTGCACAACCACCGCATGTCGAATTTATATGGATTCCTTTTTCCTTCAATTCGGAATATAAATCCTTTCCAGCTTCAACATCCACTAAAGAATTGCTTGGCAGTAACTTAATCTTAGGCATTTACACGATTCTCACTAACTGTTTCTCAAGTCCCTCGATAATTTTTGGCTTAAATGGCTTAAGCATAAAGGAAAGAGATAGGTCTATTCCTAATTGATCTTCCATAAAATCAATTTTTAACTCAAAACCCTTGCCTTTGGCCAAGATTTTCTTATCTCCGTCCCTGTAGTCTAGGTCTGCAGAGACCTTAAATTTTGCTATAGTCTCAGGAGTGATGGCCTTTTTTACGGCCTCGTATGCCTCATCCTTGTTTGCTGTTTTGTCATACTGAATAGTCTTGTCCATGATATCTCCTTAGAATTATTAATTTTTACCCGTTGAACCAAAACCACCAGCTCCTCTGGCCGTCTCATTCAAGGTCTCGACTGTCTCGAACTTTGCTTGGTAAACTGGTGCAATGACAAGTTGTGCCACCCTGTCCCCATGGTTTATGATCTCATCCTTTTCACCCATGTTTCCCATAATGACCTTAACTTCACCCCTGTAGTCTGCGTCAATTGTACCCGGCGAGTTCACTACCATAAGTGAAGTTTTTAGGCTAAGCCCGCTCCTAGGTCTAACCTGCACTTCAAATCCTGGCTCAATTTCAAATGCCATCCCCGTTGGAACAAGCACTCTTTGTCCAGGAGCGATAACCATACTCTCGCCTTTTCCAAGGCACGCTCTCACATCGGCTCCAGCGGCCTGAGCTGTTTCATATTGAGGAAGGGGCAGTTCATTATCGTAAGTATCTAGTTTTTTAATTTTTATAGATGGCACAGAATACTCCTATGAAGACATCACTAATTTAGTATATTTGCTCTTAAATATCTTTTTTACCAAGGACTGCATGTTTTTTGAACTAACTTCATCAAGCCTTTTGACCTGAGCTGAAAGGCTGTAATCTTTCATATTTAACAACTCCAATTCTGCTAAATACTCATTTCTCTCCAACATATCATCAAAACCAAGTCTCCAGCCTAAAGCAACTCTTTCCTTGATAGACTCAACTTCTTTTTCTCCAATTCCGTCCTCAATAAATTGAGAAAAAACTTCTTCAACCTTGCCCTGAAGCTTTTTTACATTGGTCTTATGGGTGTTGAATATCATGATGTAATTGCCCTGATTATAATAACTGTTTAAAGCCGAGCCAAGCCCGTAAACCAGGCCGTGCTTCTCTCGAAGCTCCACAAAAAACTTGGAAGACATTCCACCAAATAGATATTCATCTAAAACCATAAAGTTGTAATAGTCTTTATGAAAGATACTTGCACCGTCAAATGAGTAATAAACAATAGAGCTCTCCATTGTCCTTTTAAGCCGTGTTTTTACATGCTCAAGCTTAGAAAATCGGTGCTTGTTTTTAATCCTGAAAGGGCGAGAGTTTTTTGTTGAGCTAAACTGAGAGCAAAAAATCTCTTCTAGACGCTCAAACTTTTTCCCACTCACAACACTCAAAACCATTCTATTTGGGGTGTAGTACTTTTTATAAAACTGCTCTAAATCTTTAGGTGTAAATGATTTAACATTTTTTATGCTTCCACCTATTGAATGGCCTAGTGCCGCATTAAAATTCTTTTTATAAATATATTCCAGGCCTTCCGTTTCATGATCATCCTTATCCTCTCTAAGCTCTTGTAGAATAACTTTTTTCTCCAAGGCGAGATCTTTTTTATTGAAAACGGGATTTAGAAATAGAGATAAAAATTTTGGAAGAAAAGACTCCAATTTAGTCGAAGCACACTCAAGTTCAAAGCAGACATACTCTTTATAAGTGTAGGCGTTTATTTGTGCGCCTTCTTTTTCCATTTCTCTTACTACAGAGTTCGTCTTTTCCTCTTTAAAGAGCATATGTTCTATAACGTGTGCGATTCCGTGTTCTTCAGGAGACTCAAAAATAGACCCGGCAAGAATATACAAATTGGCACATGCGGACTCCATCCCCTTAAACTGGTGGAACAAGCTCACAGCACCATTACTAAAAAGAGACCTGCGAACAGGTCCCTTCTCAAAAGTTTTGTTAATTTCAGTAGACTTAATTTTAGTCATTGACGAAAAATTATTTCTTAGTCAGTGGCTTAACTGCCTTTGCAGACAACTTGATCTTGCCAAATCTGTCAATTTCAAGAACTTTAACGTCAATCATGTCGCCTTCGCTTACATACTCATTAACGTCTTGAACTCTCTCATCAGCAAATTCACTTACGTGAACAAGGCCAGAGATGCCAGTGGCAATGTCAACGAACGCTCCGTATTCTTTGATTGTAACAACTTTTGCGTTGTATACAGCATCAATCTTAGGACCGTTAATTTGCATATCAATAAGGTTGTTAACTTCATCAAGAACTAAAGGGTCAGTTCCCAGTGTCTTAACCATACCTTCCTCAGTGATCTCAATTGAAACATTGTACTCTTCTTGAATGGCCTTAATGTTTTTACCACCTGGCCCAATAAGAGCTCCAATTTTGTCTTTAGGAATATTGGTACTTTTAATCTGAGGAACACCTTCTTTAAACTCAGGTCTTGCAGCAGAAATGGTCTTTGCCATCTCACCTAAAATATGAAGTCTTCCCTCTTTGGCCTGTGCCATAGCTTTAGAGAAGATTTCGTTGGTAATTCCTTCAATCTTGATATCCATTTGAATTGCAGTGATACCATCGGTTGTACCAGCTACTTTAAAGTCCATATCACCCAAGTGATCTTCATCACCTAGGATATCTGTAAGAACTTGAAACTTGTCCCCTTCCTTAATAAGACCCATTGCAACACCTGCAACCGGCTTCTTAAGAGGTACACCAGCATCCATTAGCGCCATAGATCCAGAACAAACTGAACCCATGGAACTTGAACCATTAGACTCAGTAACTTCACAGTTAACTCTTACAGTGTATGGAAATTCTGAAGCGTCCGGCATCATTTTCTTAATTGCTCTTTCAGCCAAATTCCCGTGACCAACTTCTCTACGGCCTACACCTCTATAGCCTCTGGCCTCACCAACAGAATATGGAGCAAATGTGTAGTGAAGGTAAAAGTTGTCATAAGAAACACCATAGATGCTATCTTTCATTTGCTCACCTTCTTTACCACCAACAGTAGCAGTAGCAAGAACTTGAGTCTCACCTCTAGTGAACAAAGATGAACCGTGTGGCTTAGATAGCACACTTACTTCAGTTTCGATTTCACGAACTTCAGTAAGAGCTCTACCAGCGATACGATTGCCGTTGTCTAGAATGTCATTTCTCATAATGCTATAAACAAGAGCGTCAACACCTTGGTAAGCAGTAGCGCCAGCACTATCACTTTCAGAGACCCCAAAAGCTTCTCTGTTTGCTTCGATATCACCAGCTACCTTCTTAGTAAGTTTCTTAATTGCAGCTGATCTTTGAAGTTTTTCGTTAATCTTAAGCGCTTCAAGAACGTCTTGCTTGTAGTCGTTCATTTTTTCGTTAAGCTTTTCATTTGCAACAGGCTGATCCCAATCTCTTTTTGGTTTACCAGCTTCTTTCGCCATAGTATCAAGTAGGTCACAGAATTCTTTAACTGATTCGTGACCAAATTTAAGAGCTTCCATCATCTCTTCTTCAGAAACTTCATTAGCCTCACCTTCAACCATCAAGATGGCATTCTTTGAAGCTGCAAGGACAAGCTCAATATCTGTGTTTTCCATTTGTTCGCGAGTTGGGTTAAGAACAAGCTTTCCATCAATTTTTCCAACTTTACAGAACCCTACAGGTCCATTGAAAGGGATGTCAGAAACAGCAAGTGCCGCAGTTGTTCCAAGACCTGCAAGAACTTCTGGATCATTTTCGCCATCGTATGAAAGAACCTGTGCCATAACGATTGTCTCAGCAAGGTAACCTTCAGGGAACAATGGTCTGAGTGGACGGTCAATCATTCTCATAAGAAGAATTTCTTCATTTGAAGGACGTCCTTCTCTCTTCATAAATCCACCAAGAAATTTACCTACAGCAGGAAATTTCTCTTTGTAATCAACCATTAATGGGAAAAAGTCTTGCCCTTCTTTTACTTCATGAGCACTAACTACAGTAACAAGAACTTGGGTTCCACCACAAGTTACAAATACAGATCCATCTGCTTGCTTGGCAAATCTGCCAGTCTCAAGCGTTACTTCTTTACCACCGTAATTAATGGTAAATTCTTTTTTGTTGTTCAACATGTTTTCTCCTTGAACTTTGTCGAGCACAAGCAAAGCAGGCCCTGCTTGAGCGATTAAATGTATGGTGACAAAGGGAGATAGATAATTGCAGGTTTAAAAGATATAAAGCTTAAAAACACTGTTCTTAGGCCATATATCCTTTAAAACTGCCCTGAAAATCCATCAACTTTGTCATAGAAATTTTAATAAATCTTAGTCGCTTTTAAAAGAAAAAAGGGAGTCTTTCGACTCCCTTATAATTACTTTCTAAGACCTAGTTCTTTGATTACCGCTTGGTATCTTTCAGCGGATTTGTTGTTTAGGTAGCGAAGCATTCTTCTTCTTCTACCAATTAGCTTCATTAGACCTCTCTTAGAGTGATGGTCCAACTTGTGAGAACCAAAGTGAGTAGTCAAATAGCTAATTCTCTCTGTCATGATCGCGATTTGAACTTCTGCTTTACCAGAGTTTTTCTCGCTTCCACCAAACTTTTGAACAAGTTCTGCTCTTCTTTCTTTTGTTAGCATGCTTTTCTCCTTTCCAAGTAACAAAAATACCTTTGTAACCGAGAGAAGGTTGATCTAATACGAATCAATCTTTCTAGATTAAAATTTAAGGGCTACTTTTACCCCAAATAATCGGACATGTAAACCTTTAATTTTTCGATGAGTCTTGCCTCTATTTGGCGTATCCTTTCGCGTGAAACACCATAATCGTCAGCAATACTTTGCAACGAAGGAGGCACTTCGCTAAGTAGCCGTTTTTTGAATATTTCTTTGTCTCTAGGTTTTAACTCTTCAATAAAATTTTTCAGCTGGTCTTCAAGTATTTCTAGTGACTCAAGATGTCCAAGGTTATCATCAATAGGAATATCCGAACTAGATAATGTATCCAAAAAACTGGCCGAACCACTGTCGTCACCAAGCTTCTGATCAAGGCTCATTTCTGCCCCGCTGGAGCTTAGTCTTAGGTCCATCTCCTTTACGGCCTTTTCTGACACCCCAAGGTTCTCACTTAAGAGCTTATGCTCAGGCTCTATGCCTTGATTCATCAAGCGCTCTTTCTCTCTCATTAGATTATAAAATAGCTTTTTCTGCTCTGCCGTGGTCCCGATCTTAATAAGCCGAAAGTTATCTAAAATGAACTTTAAAATATACGATTTAATCCACCAGCTGGCGTAGTAAGAAAGCTTTGCACCTTTCTCAGGATTATACTTTGAAACTGCCTTCATTAACCCAATGTTTCCTTCCTGGATAAGATCCATAATATTTTTATAGGCATTGCGGTATTCCATCGCAATTTTAACAACTAGCCGAAGGTTTGCCACGACAAGCTTTTTGGCTGCGTCGATATCACCAGTTTCGGTGAGCTGTTTAATGAGTCTTTCTTCCTCGTCTCTTTCAAGGAGCTTATATTGGCTAATCTCTTTAATATATTGATACAAAGGGTCGTGTGGTTTTACCTTTTGGGTGCCAACAAGCTCTTTACTGGTGCCAATTGCTGGCAAAAGGTTCTCAAGAACCTCAATTTGTTCTTGTTCTGAATGCTCTGATTCGGAGGTCAATCCTGCGAATTCTTCGTCCAACTCTTCAAAGACTTCATTTTGCTCTTCAGGACCAAGAACCTCACCTTCAAGGCTTTTTGTCTCTTTTTTATTGTTTTCGCTCAATGGTTTCCTTCTGTTATTAAATACAGTTCAAAAGTTGGGTTTAAACTCAGAAAAGTCAACCTATAGACATTATTTTAATTTATATTTGTCCTTTAGATACTTAAGGGCAAAAAGTCCAAATCGAAACTTCACAGGCACCACGATTTTTTCATGACTTAAATCCTTAAACTTCTTTCCATTATAGGAACTTAACCTTTTTAGAAGTTCATTTGCTATGATCTGGGAAAAGGACTCATTCCAAAGTTTCGCTTTAAAATACTTCCGTTTGCTATGAAGTTGTAGATCAATATACTGGGCGAAGCGCTTTTCCAACTCTTTCTGCTTTGCATAGAGGCTTTTGTTATTGGCCTCAATATAAGCTTGTCTTATCCATCTAAAATAGCTCTTTGGAAACTCCATTTCAAAGCTTGCTGTTATCTTATCAACAACTTTTATTTCCCTATCAATCTCTCCCAGAGTAAAATCAAACACCATTCCAAAGTCTCCTTTAGCACTTCTAACTTCATCCTCGGGAGCAAGGTCCACATACAAAGACTCTTCGTATAAAAGATCCAATACAAGCTGCTCTGTTTTTTCTCTACTCCATTCATCCCACCTATTCTCAAGGGTCTTGGAATATAAACTTTTTAAATCGGTGTATGTGTTCGCAGAATAAATGGGATCTGAGTAGCCGGAAATAAGTGAAACTAGATACATTGCCTGAATTCTAGATTCCTCTAATGTTTGTGCTTGTATCCACTTCTTCAAGCTTTCATTTGCTCCCAGTGATTTAATACTAGTTTCTCTAAAGTGGTTGCAGTAGAGAACTTCCAAGTCATCTTTTAGATCAGTGGACCCAATCATTCGAGGAAACATTCTTTTAAAGGCGGAGTCACTTCTTTTTCTACATATTAGATTTTCGCAAGCGACTTTTGCCGTGTCAGAACTATTCATTAACACTGTTTCATCAATCTCCTCCTGATAAAACAATGCCTTTCCGGTCATATGATTTATAACTTGGGCCATTACAATTGGATTTTGAAGAAAAGGTGGAAGAAGAGCATAGTTGTCTGTGTCTCCATCCCATGAGCAGAGAGCTCTGAATGTTTTTATAGCATAATTTAGTTCTCTTTTCTTGGCCTCTACACCTTCACTTTGTGAGATTATTTCAGGACTAAAATATGGAGATCCGGCCAAACTTGGAACTTCAAAAGCAACACCATTTACGTAGAACTTGAGCAGGTTGTTTTTAAGTAATTTTTTACTATAAACGGTTATGTTTTCTGAACAGCTATTAACGACCAAATTGTTTACAAGGTTATCATATGCCTGCTCATCTAGGTTTAAGGCTTTTGAATACTTCGCTATGGCCTTTAGGCTGTGATCCAAACCAATATATTGCAAAGTCCCAACAACGCTTCTTTTGGCACTATCTTCTTTCCACTTTGCTGGATAACTATAAAATCTTTCAACCTGACAGGTGTCCATAAGGTTCAAGGCCTGATTAAACATCCCTTCAAAGACTTTAAACTTTTGTTTCTCCTTGAGTCCAGCGTCAGAGCTATTAAACTGCTCAGAAAAAATGGAAGTAAGAGGATCGTATTGAACTACATCTTCAACTTCTCCTTTCACTATTCCCTTAATTGGAACAAGTGCGAAGGCAACCGAGTAAAACAGCCAGGTAAATAACAATAAACTTACTTTCATTGTTTAATTTATCGACACAAAAATACGATAGGTTAATAGATGAAAATGTTTTTAACTATAGCGGTCATTTCTGCTCAAGCGATGGTTTTTGGTCAAGCTCTTGACCCCTCAAAGTCAATGGACTTGATTCCAACCTACATTAGAGAGTACAGAAGTGAGCTTAAGTTCCCCTCTTCAAGGACTCATGATGTTGAGCTTGCTTTGGAGAAAAAACTCGGAGAGCTCGATTCAATTACATTTAATCTAGCAAGAATTAAGCTCGCTATAATTAACGGAGACTATGAAATCGCCCGAATTCTACTTCTAAAGGCCAAATACGATAAAAACTTTTCCCTTCCCATCCAATCTAGATACCTTGCCATTCTTGAGTTTATTCAAGGAAATTATTCTAAAAGTTTGGAGGCCTTGCAACAAAAGGAACTCTCCAGGATAAAGTATAAAGATAAAACCTGCTTGATGGAGACCTTAAATTTAATAATTGTCGACAAGGCCTCTGAGGCGAGTGAGAATTGGCAAAACTGCAAAAGGTATTTAGCTGGAAAAGACAACTCCAACCACATATGGATGGATGCCTTGGTTGATTTAAAATTCGAACAACAAACCAAAGTGGCGGCAAAAACACTGGATGGTCTAAACATTGAAAATGAAAGAGGTGACCTCCTAAGACTTTACTTAAAGTTGGCCCTTTACCTAAATGAGCCCGACACAATTTTGGCAAGAATACCCTACCTGTCCGGAGAAGTTTTTTCGAATCCCCGCACACGCGAGCTTTTAGGTCTTCTTTATTACAGACAAGGTGAAATAGTGAAGGCCTACGAGTTGATAGAGGATCTATCTACGCCAAACTCGGAGAATATAAAAGGAAACTTATACTTGGCACAGTCAAAGTTTGAATTGGCATACGCCCAATTTAAACTAGCACTCAAAAGAAAAAGTAATTCTCAAAACTCACTTGAAAGAATCCTCCCAACTGCATGGCGTTTGAATCAGTGGGAAGATGGTGCTCGGTTCTCAAAGATGTTGGATACCAACTCTTTAAATGAAAATGAACGACTTGCCCTTCAGGCCGCATTTCTAACAAAAGCACAAATGCATGACGAGGCCAGGACAGCGCTAAAAACAATAGTTAAAAGCAAGCAAGGTCAAACGCCCTTGGAAGTAAACCAACTCCTTGCATTCAACGCTTTCGTTACTAAAGATCCGAACTCTCTCTTTATGAATTCAAACAGAGCATGTGCTCAAAAAGACGGGCACGCCTGCTGGATTAGAGCACACATGCTGGTATGGGAAGATTTAACTCTACTTGCAGATAGAGATGATCCGATCTTTGAAAAATCGGAAGATCTTCTTGAAGAGTACACGGAGGGCTTTACCGTAAATCCGATAAAAGAAACTGTCTTCATAAATCAGAAGAACATTGAAGAGCTTGAAGACGCCCAAATAGAACTAATTCCAGGGATCTAATTAGAATCAAAATACCTTGCACTCTCAGCCCTATTCCATTAATATCTCGAAAAAAAATATGAGCGGTATAATGGAAAAATTCATAAATATTAATGGAAAGATCGTCGGAGAAGACGAAGCGAAAATAAGCGTCTTTGATCGCGGTTTCTTATTTGGAGATTCCATATACGATGTCACCTACTCAAATTCAAGAAGCTTTGTATTTCTAGATGAACACCTAGATAGACTATGGAACTCTGCAAAACTTATTGGAATGGACATGCAGGTGAGCAGAGAAGAAATAATCACTCGACTTATGGAGACGGCAAAGGCCGCTAACTTAGATGAGGCCTATGCCAGAATTATCGTCACCAGAGGTGAGAGTGACTTAAATATAGGTACTGCTGATTTCAAGCAAAACGTTGTAATTTTTATTAAGCCCAATATCCAATACGCACCAGAACTTTACGAAAGAGGACTACACCTTAGCCTGGTTTCAAGGTTTAGAAACGACAAACGCAGTCTAGACCCCAATGCAAAGAGTGGAAACTACCTAAATAACATCCTTGCACTCCAAGAGGCCAAGCAATCCGGTGCAGACGATGCCATAATGGCCAACCAAGCAGGAGAAGTGACTGAGGGCACAACTTTCAATGTTTGGATTGTAAAAGATGGTAAAGTTATGACCCCTCACCCAACATCTGGACTTCTAAAGGGTATTACCAGGGCAAAAGTCATGGATTTGTGCATTGCCAACAATTTCAATTTTGAAGAAAGAGCAATCAGTACGCAAGAGTTAATAGATGCAGATGAAATTTTTATTACTTCTGCAACTAAGGGAATTATGCCAGTTTACAAACTCAACGCCAAAATATACGCTGAAACCAGTGCGCAAAGACCGGTCACCGAGGCGTTGAGGAAGTGTTACATTGAGCTTATTGAGAAACATATTAATTCAGGCGTTCATTCTTACTAGCCTTCTAGGGACTGCTAATGCCGCTCAAATGGTAAGTGCTGGAACTTTTGTCCCGTATGTGGGCAAGGCCCAATCTAGCGACTCAGGTGCTACGACTAAATTTGAGCTTACTCCTTATGTCTCTTACGGACTCCAATTTCACATGTTTGGTCCACACTACTTCATGCCTGAACTAGGCCTTGCCTACTATCATGAGAGTGCAAAGAAGACTAAAAAGCGCATTCTGTTTTTTCATTATGACTTTAGTTATATTTGGAGCTCCTCTTTTATTATTCGCTACGGTTGGACAACATACTGGCAAACGATTAGCGGAGGCGGAGGTTCAATAAATCTTAGAAACGGAGATAGCTATACAGACTATACAGCACTTTCTTCTCCAAGAGATTCTTACTATACAACCTTAGACCTTGGTGGTGAGTTCTTTATAAACCCAACTAGGTCAGTTCGTCTTGATTTCAACATGATGAATGCCAGAGACTTGGAAAATAGAGCGTTCAATTATATCCTTACTTACAATTGGTACTTATGAGAGCTTTAATCTTTACAATATTTTTTGCCAGCCAACTTTTTGCATCAACACTAAATCCAAACACGGGTAGAGGGTTTGCGAAGAATGAAATTAATGTATTAATTTCTCCCACAGATTGCACAGGAGCAGGTTTTTCAACTGCGACGTTTAGAGACCTCGTCGAGGATGCGGCAGACGATTACTGGAACGCAGTGGCCACAGCTGACTTACAACTCAAGGTTAAAGGCATTGGAAATATTGACATTGCAGGTCAATCACACAATGACATCTTAAACTCAGGCCTTGTGCCCAACAATACAATTCTTGCTGGGTGTAACCAAACCTTCGCCAGCTCAACAACTTTGGGTGGAGCTGTAATGAAGTGTAATGGCGATAACTGCCAGGCTGTTTTAATTATTAACTCTGGTTCTGAAAGTGCCATGCCTGATCAAGATAGAAATACACAAATTGCAGTAATAGCTCACGAGCTTGGACATGCAATAGGTCTTGGCCACACAGAATTAAGCCATAACTTAATGTACTACAGTGTGTCGGGTAAAACTCAAACTTGGCTTGGTCAAGATGATATAGACGGAGTCACTTACCTGTATCCATATGATGAACCAGCTCTTGGATGCGACTTTCTTCCAATACTAGGTGCAATGGGTACAATTAACGACATTTCTAATGATGATGACAGCAACTTCCCGGGAGGTTTTATGGCCTCCCTACTAATAGGAATTCTTTTGGCCGGAGTATTCTCTCTTCCAAAGAGTCTAAAGAAGCTATTTGTTTAGCTGTTTCATTTCTTTCCCATCAAAATGAAAGACGACTTCTTTATCTTCATATTGCGTCGAAAGATTTACAGGTCTTTTCCAAATAGCAAATATATTTGACATAGTTTGTGAAGCAAACTGCATATCCAAGTCAACACCCTGATGTACGTGCTTTAAAAGTAGCTCTTTCCTATTCATAAAGTTTGCATCTTCCACTTGAATAAGAGGTTGTCCAAAATTTGTTAATTGAGTTAGAAGCTTTTGCTTTATTGCTGCGAAGTCCCTTGTATCTATTTCCATACGAGAACTTCTCGGGTTGAACTTGTAAGTAAATAGCTGTTGGCGATTACAAAACTCAGGAGTTAGGAATTCATCGATAAAAGAGATGTCATTATGGGACTTTCTAATTTCAAAAATTTTGTCTCTTCCAAGTCCTAGGTCCTTATTCCAATTTTCTTTTTCTTCCAGGGAGTCGCATTCGTTATAATCTTTTCCAAAACGCCCTGTGTTCCACCTAAATTCTATGTCTCTGAAAAGCTCAATTCCAATTTTATAAGGGTTGATATTTTGCTTACTCATGACCATAACACCAGCATGTTTGTCGGCAAAGTCGATGAACTCGTTTGGATTCATTGCTCTAGTGGTCATGATGGTCGAGTGCCAATAACTTGCCCACCCCTCATTCATAATCTTGGTTATTCTTTGAGGTAGGAAATAATATGCCTCCTCTCTAATACAACCTAGTATATCGGCCTGCCACTCTTCTATTGGAGCATTCTGAATTAAAAATCTCATAATGTCGCGCTCACCGCGTCCGACGTTCTTTTCCGCCACGACCTCTTCTTCAGGTCCGATCTCGCTATTTTTGATTTTTTCTTGTCCGCGCATGAAGCTTTTTAATGCAGCGGACCTATCATCATTCATATAGCCGTCATTCTCGCCTTCAAGCTTTGCAAGCTCTTCTTTTCTTCTTCTACTCTCCAACACTTCATTAGTTTCAAAAAGGTGATTAATATCCAAGAGGTTTTCAATCGAGAGGGCCTTGTCGATAAAAGATTCAACCTTTTCCTGGCCGTACTTCTCCATGTATCTTCTTATTTTGGTGCCGTGATTTGCCATCACATCCATCATTTTTCTATTCGTGTTTGAAAACCACATGTTGTTCTTGAAGAAATCATTGTGACCATACACGTGGGCCATAACCAATTTTTGGTCTAGCCAATTATTAACTTCAAGAAGGTATGCATAACAAGGATCTGAATTGATAACCATTTCATAGATTTTTTGAATCCCAAATCGATAGCCTTTTGAAAGTTGGTCATAATCCATACCGAACTTCCAGTGAGGGTATCTAATCGGAAACCCACCCTGGGCAGCAAGTATATTAATTGTGTCATAATCGCACATCTCAAAAACTTGCGGAAAGTAATCGAGGCCGAATTCATCGGCGTAGCCTTGAATTTCTCTTTGAAGCTCAAGTAGATCTCCGCTAATAGGTTTGGCCCTCAACATAACTATTTCCCCTTGCCCAAGAATTCCTTAATCGAATCCAAAATGGCGTCTTTGTTCTTAATTTTTGAAAGAATTACCTTCTCATGATCTTGGTGGTACTTGGCATTCAAGTCTTTGTAGAATTGACCTGAACCATAGCGACTCTCAACCTGTCCATAACAAAACATGTTGGATGCAGGAAGAATATGATCATCCAAAAGGCTCAAACACATTTTCGTATCGTCTGCAGACCAGTTGTCACCATCCGAAAAATGGAATGGGTAAATATTCCACTCATTGGGATCATAGTCTGTTTCGATAATATGTTTACACAGTTTAAAAGCTGAGGAGATTAAAGTACCCCCGGATTCTCTTGTGCGAAAAAAAGTCTCTTCTTCAACTTCTTTTGCAGTGGCATCATGAATAATATAGCGGATATCAATATCTTTGTACTGACTTTTAAGCCATAGATTAATCCAGAAAGACTCAGTTCGAACAATCTCTTTCTGCTCTTCACCCATTGAGCCGGACACATCCATCATATAGATGACTACTGCTGAGTTTTCCATTTCAATTTTTGTGTCAGCGCTTCTGTAGCGATAATCACTTCGAATGGGAACAACTCTTGGGTTGCTAGGATCATAAATTCCAGTTGCCATTTGACGCTTTAGAGCTTGCTTGTATGTTCTCTTAAGATGTTTAAGAGAATCAGGCCCCACAGTTCCGATGGAGGTGTATTTATCAACCGTGGAGGCTATCTGCTGTTTGCCTTTTGGTTCAATGTTTGGAAGTTCAAGCTCTTCACCCAATATCTTGGCAAGTTCATCAACTCCCATCTCAACTTCAAGTTCCTTGTTCCCTTCGCCTTCGCCTGCTTCCCCCTCACCAGGTTGTCCTTCACCAGGTTCACCGTCAACCGGCTCCCCCTGTTCGCCTTGGCCTTGTCCTGTTCCACCTTCTGACTTGTCTCCAAACTTAAATCTTGGGATATCAATACTAGGCATTGGAACAGTGAATTTATCGTCTCCCTTGGGGATAATTTGCTGCCCCTGGGAGACGTACTTTCTAAGGTTTTCTCGGACCTTGCCCTTTACAATTTTTCTAAAGCGAGCGTGGTCGCGCTTAATTGGATGATCCACTTGATCTCCTTAAATTACGATTCCTATGATTTAATCGAGTCGCCTTTTGCGAAAATGCTTGCAACAAAGTTCAATGCGTCTGTTGCACAAATGTCACAATAGCCAAAGTTCTTCATCATACGACTTTTGATGACGTCGATTTTCTCTTGAGTCGCTTTATCCACAACATTTGAGATTATTGTAGTTAACTTGATACTATCTTTTTGGTCTTCAAAAAGTTTTAGTTCAAGCGCTCTATGAAGTCTTTCATTCATCTTATAATCAAACTGTTTTCCTTCGATGGCCAAAGCTCCAATATAATTCATAATCTCTCTTCTAAAGTCATCTTTGCGAGACTCTGGAATATCGATTTTTTCCTCGATGGATCTCAAAAATCTCTCGTCAGCTTCTTCCATTTTTCCGGAGTACTTGTTTCGAATTTTTTCTTTTTGAGTATAAGCTTTAACGTTATCAATGTAATTTGCACAAAGTGTTTGGATTGCTGTCTCGTCAACACTAATAGCTTTTTGAACATCATTTTTAACAATGTCTTCGTACTCTTGTCTCGCGACTGCTAGCATCTCTCTAAAGTGTTCAAGCTGATCTGGTGAACTTACAAGAGTATGGTGCTTTAATCCAGACTCTAGTTCATTGAAGATCATGAAGGGATTCAAACATCCGGAGTGAGCGTTCTTTACAAGAGCATTTGAGATTTTATCCTGAATGTATCTTGGAGAGATTCCATCAAGACCCTCTCTATTAGCCTCTTTTCTAAGTTCCTTAACATTATCCTCATTGTAACCTGGAAGTGTTTTACCATTATAAAGCTTCAACTTTTGAAGCTTGGTAAGATCTGCTTTCTTTGGCTCCTCGAGTCTTGTCAAAATTGCCCACATACTGGCCATATCCAATGAATGTGGTGCAATGTGCATGTGTGGGATTCTTTCAGAGTTAAAATCTTTCTCATAGATCTTAATTTCTTGATCCAGCCTGGTGATATAAGGAACATCAATTTTTACAGTTCTATCTCTTAGAGCTTCCATAAACTCATTTGATTGAAGCTTTCTAAACTCGGGCTCATTGGTGTGTCCCAAGATAACTTCATCAATGTCAGTTTGAGAAAACTTTTTTGGCTTAATTGACTGCTCTTGGGAGGCTCCAAGTAAGTCATAAAGAAATGCCACATCGAGTTTGAGCATCTCTATAAACTCAACAATACCTCTATTGGCAATATTGAACTCTCCATCAAAGTTAAATGCCCTTGGATCGGAATCGGATCCATATAGCGCAATCTTTCTGTAGTTAATATCACCTGTAAGTTCAGTTGAGTCTTGATTTTTTTCGTCTTTTGGTTGGAAAGTGCCGATCCCAATTCTATCTTTTTCAGAAAGAATTAATCTGTGTACACGAATGTGCTTCATCACCTCGTTCCAATCGCCATCATACTTAAGCATATACTCTGACAAAATGAATCGACAGGCAGGGTTAACGTTGCCTTTAATTTTAATTTTGTATTTCCCGTCAGAGTTTTGATTCAACTCATCTAGAAATTTTGCCCTAACTTCTGTTGGAATTAGCTTTAGAGGCTCTTCATGCATTGGAGAAGGAAACTTTTTACTTCCGCCAAGAATATCTGACTCGACATCATCGACCCATTCATAAGTATAAAGAGCACCTTCATCTGTTTTGGAGTAAAGTTCAAGACCCTTCTTTAGTAGTCTGGAAATGGAAGACTTTGCTGAACCAACTGGCCCGTGCAAAAGTAAAACTCTTTTTTCAGTACCGTATCCCTGAGCAGCCGATTTGAAGAAGTTCACTAGTTTCATTAAGTGAACATCGATTCCAAAAATAGCATCCTTACCATTCTCCATCGGATCGTCGAAGAAATGATAACGAGTAATTTCTTTTTTATACTCAGTATAAGTTGAAGTCCCATAAGACATGATCATGTCATGAACTCTTTGAAACGCGTTTCGGGAGATGTGAGGGTTTTTCTGCACAAGATCCACGTACTCTTGGAAAGTACCGCTCCAATGAAGATGAGAAAAATCTTCTTTAGAGTAATTCTCTTCAATAAACTCCTTAATATCAATGCCGCTCATAAGTACCTCCAAAGTGTTGCTTCTTAAATAGGCTTCTATTTTATTGTACCCTCAAAAGAGAGTTCATTTCAAAGTAAAAACAAAGATTCCCGACGCTTGTCGGAGCATTCCACTCAGACTTTAATATTTAAAAATCTAACTATTTTTGATCAAATGCCGTAAAGGGTTATAATGTTGTAATAAAAAAACGAATAACAGGAGTTTGGAATTGGCCATCATTGCTTCAGGTGCCACTGACATTGGACAAAAACGAAAAAGCAACCAAGATTCAATTTGCCTGTATGCAAAGAGGCACTTTTTTGTGGTAGCCGACGGAATGGGTGGACATAATGGTGGTGACATAGCCTCACAAATGTCCGTTAAACTACTCCCTGACTTCATTGAAAACAATGTGGACACCCTTAGGGCCAAAGACCTTTTAAAAGAAAGTATTATCCATGTGAACCAGTCAATTTATGACCACAGCTTGCAACATGAAGAACTCAAAGGGATGGGAACTACAATTTCGGCTATTTACTTTGATGGTCCAAATGTCAATATTGCTAATGTTGGTGATTCTAGAACCTACCTAATTAGTAAGAATAAAATTTATCAACTTACTCGCGACCACTCCTTAGTTCAGGAGAAATTGACCATGGGGCTCTACGATCGCGAGGGGGCAAAGGCCGATCCACAGAAAAATGTACTCATAAGGACAGTTGGTTATGAACCAGAACTAATTGTTGATGTCTACCAGTATAAGGTGGCCCGCAATGATTTATTCTTGATTTGCTCTGATGGTCTTCATGGCAAAGTATCAGATGAGGACATTCTGCATCTGGTGAACAAGCATATACCTGAACCAGCGCTGGCAGATCAATCTACACTTGACCAAACTGTTCAAGCTTTAATAGACCAGGCCAATGAAAATGGTGGGCAGGACAATATTTCGGCCATAATTGCATTGGCAAAATAATGGGATAGGCCCTAACGACTAGATTTTTCTTGTTTGCTTTATCAACTCCTCGGATTTAAAATATGTCGTACTTAACAAGTTGAATTAACTGCAATTTGGAGCTTTGCCTTGGACAAGCATTATACTTTGATGATCATTCCTGAAAAAGAGAAAGGAGTTAAGTCTTTCAAGATACCTGGACTACTCTTCAGATCGTTTTCTATTGTGCTTGTATTGCTTTCAATTCTAGTAGGGATTTTACTTTACGATTACTGGAAAGTTATCGGACAAATTCATGAAAACAAACATCTTACTTTGGAAAACCGTCAGCTAAGGGAACAAATCCAATTGTTTCAAATGAAGATCAACTCCCTGGGCGAAGACCTGGAGAGGGTTCATACATTCGAGAAAAAACTTAGAATCATTACAGGCCTTGATGACGCAGAGAAGACCATTCCTATTGTTGAAGGAAATGAAGGAATGGAAATGATGGATGATCACTCCTCATCGATGGGCCGAAACATAGACAACGACCAAACAAGCGTTGATCCCAAGCTAGATTTGGACCTTAAATTTGACGAGGTCGAGTCCTCCCCTCAATACATTGAACTAAAGTCACTTTATGACAAAAAGATTGCCGCAAACTTGGGCTTTAGCAAGCAATACAAGATCACAAGACAATGGTCAGACCTAATCAAGAAGAGTTTCACCCTATCGAGTGAATATGCAAAATTTGATTTCAAATTTGGGAAGATTAAGAATGTTGTCTCTCAACTTGAAACCAATATACATGAGTTAGACCAATATTTATTGGATAAAAATTCAATATTAAGATCCACTCCGACGATACTTCCTTCAGTAGGTTGGATCACATCTTATTTTGGACATAGAGTCTCTCCATATGCAGGAAAAGTAAAAATGCATGAAGGTCTCGACGTTGGGGCTCCTTTTGGCACACCTATCGTGGCTCCCGCTGATGGTGTAATCACATTTGCCGGCCATAAACCCGGCTTTGGAAACTTTGTTCAAATAAACCACGGCTACGGCATTGAAACAATCTACGCCCATGCCCAGAAGGTACTTGCACAAAATGGCCAAAAGGTTAAGCGAGGAAAGATTATCGCAAAGGTGGGAAGTACTGGTTACTCCACCGGGCCGCACTTGCATTATGAGGTTCGAGTAAACGGAATTGCTGTGGACCCCCTTTATTTTGTACTTGAGTAAATTTAAATAGCGCTAGAGGTTAAGAATGTTAAACAGTGTAATGAAGAAATTTTTTGGAACCAAGCAAGATCGGGACATCAAAGAACTTAGACCTTTGCTTGAAAGAATTAACTCCTTGGAAGGAGAAATTCAAAAATTGAGTGATGAAGAGCTTCAAGCGCAGACACCAAAGTTTAGAGAGCAACTTAAAAACGGTGCAACTCTTAATGACATTCTCCCAGAGGCATTCGCCACGATGAGAGAGGCAAGTAAGCGTGTACTTAAAATGAGACCATATGACGTCCAAGTCATGGGTGGCATTGTTTTAAGTGAAGGAAAGATTGCAGAGATGAAGACTGGTGAAGGTAAGACCCTAACAGCAGCTCTACCTATGTACCTACATGGACTGGAAGGCAAAGGCGCCCACCTAGTAACAGTTAACGACTATCTTGCTCAAAGGGATGCTGAGGAAATGGGCGTTCTTTATAAATGGATGGGTCTAACAGTTGGCTGCATTGTTCACGACATGGATGATGAAGATAGAAAAGAGGCCTATAAAGCCGATATAACTTATGGAACTAATAACGAATTTGCATTCGATTATCTGAGAGACAATATGAAGTTTGATCTTGATGATTACGTTCAAAGAGAGCATAACTTCTGTATCGTCGATGAGGTTGACTCCATCCTAATTGACGAGGCAAGAACTCCCCTTCTCATCTCAGGACCAAGTGAAGGAAATACCCAGCTATACCTTAAGGTAGACAAGATCATTCCAATGCTTGAAAAGGAAACACACTACACGGTTGAGGAAAAGTCCCACTCTGCAGTTTTAACAGATGAAGGCGTCAATAAGGTTCAGGAGTTGTTAAGCGTTGGCAACCTATTTGATGTTCAGAATATTGAAATTCTTCACCACGTAAATCAATCCCTAAGAGCACATACTTTATTCACAATTGACAAAGAGTATGTAGTTAAAGATGGAAAAGTTATTATCGTTGACGAATTTACTGGAAGACTAAAAGAAGGCTCGCGTTGGTCTGATGGCCTACATCAGGCAATAGAAGCAAAAGAAGGCGTTCAAATCAAGAATGAGAACCAAACTCTTGCTTCGATCACCTTTCAAAACTATTTTAAACTCTACAATAGACTTGCTGGTATGACAGGTACCGCAGATACTGAGGCCGAGGAATTTGGAAAAATCTACAATTTGGAAGTAGTTGTTGTACCAACAAATCTTCCAATTGCCAGAAAAGATCACGCCGATGTTATCTATGCCACCAAGGCGGCCAAGTACAAGGCCGTGGCAGAGTTGATAAAAGAGTGTGCAGAGAGAAAGCAACCCGTACTTGTTGGTACTGTTGCAATCGAGTCCTCTGAGATTCTTTCAAAGTACCTAACTCAGGCAGGGCTTAAGCATGAAGTACTTAATGCAAAACAACACGCAAGAGAAGCCGACATTGTAGCAAATGCAGGTCAACCTGGTGCAATCACCATTGCAACAAACATGGCAGGCCGTGGTACCGACATCAAATTAACTCCAGAAACGAAGGCGGCCGGTGGCCTATACATCATCGGGACAGAAAGACACGAGTCTAGAAGAATCGACAACCAGCTTCGTGGACGTTCCGGTAGACAGGGAGACCCTGGTGCATCAAAGTTCTTCCTTTCACTTGAAGACGATCTAATGAGAATCTTTGGTTCAGACAAAATCAAAGGCCTTATGACTAGAATGGGCCTAAAAGAAGATGAGCCTATCGAACACAAAATGATCTCGAATGCGATTGCCAAAGCACAAAAGCGTGTTGAAACCCATAACTTTGACATCAGAAAGCACCTTCTTGATTTTGACAATGTTATGAATGAACAGAGAAAGGTCATCTACCGATTAAGAAGAGAGATTCTAAACGATGAAGGCAATCAAGAATTAATTAACGAGATGATTTTAGACGTTGCAGATCAACTTGTTGCTGCGTTTAGACCTGATAAAAAGCTTCCATTAAACGAATGGAACTGGGAAGACATTAACAAGGCCTTCCAACAGATCTTTAACTCCGAGGAAACTTTAACAGTCCAGGAGTGCTCAGATAAGTACAATAGCCAACTTGAAGATTACTTTGTGGCAAAGGCTAAAGAGAGACTTGAAGTAAAGTTCTCCCAATATGACAAAGAACAAGTCAAGCTTACAATGCGTGAGATTCTTTTAGGCACCTTTGATCAACTTTGGAAGGACCACCTCCTAAACATGGACCAGTTAAAGGAAGGAATTAACCTTAGAGCGCACGGACAAAAAGATCCTTTGGTCGAGTACAAGAGAGAATCTTTTAGCTTATATGAGCAAATGAAGGAAACTGTCAGAAGAACAGTTGTTGAGAGAGTGTTCAATGTAAGACTTTATACTCCAGAGGAAATCGAAGAGATTAAAAAGCAGCAACAGGCAATGCTGGAAGCCCAGCTTGAAGCACATAAAAGGGCCCAGGAAGCTCAGCAAAAGCAAGATGAAGCACCTGTTCAAAGAGGAAATGTAAAAGTTGGCAGAAACGACGCTTGTCCATGTGGATCAGGCAAGAAGTTTAAGCATTGCCATGGAGCTTAAGGCTTGAGTGACAACAAAAAAAACGAGGACAAGTCTGACCTAACAAGAATAGAAGACTTGTCCGAGTATTTGCATGATGAAGATGAATCAATGGACGGACTTGAGTCCTTCGACGGAGTTGATGACTTCGACCTAATGGATGCCAAGACCGATCCAAACATTGAACTGCCGCCAGAGTTTACTCAAAACTTCTCAACCTGCTCCATTGAAGAAGAAACTGACTTTGAAGCGATGGAAAATGACCTCCCAGACATACCGGATGAAGACTACCAAGAAGATGAATCTCCTGAGTTTTCATCAGACTTTGAAGACTCAAGCTTCGACTCTGACTTTGACCAACCTACCGATGACACCAGTTTTGACAACAATCAACAAGATCTAGATGAATCCTCTTTTGATGGGCCAGACTTTGACCATCAGGACTTCCCTACATCCAATGACGAATTTTTGAATGATGAAGATGACTTTTCAAGCAATGAAGATGATTTTTCAACTCAGCAGGATAACTTCCCAGACGATAAACTTAATCTAAATACAGATGTGGATGAATTCTCCGAGACTCATGACGAGCTTAAAGATGATTCATTTGAGCAAGAACTTATTGAGGATTCTCCAACCAGCGATCTAGACCTTGGTACAGATTTTCCAGTTTCTCAACAAGAAGCTAAGGAGTCCGAAGAAGATATTGTAGATGTTATTTCAAACCTTTCAGCCGAAACTTCAACAGAATTACCGGCTCGAACTTTTTTAAAAGAAGAGCCCATCTCTGACTCTCCAGCCCAGGAAGACTTGGAAGATATTAAACAGTTTGCTAAAAGCATCTCCTATGGAAACCTTGCAACAGAAGGCAATCCACCTTTTTCAATAGTCATTAAGGATGTTAAGTACCAAGAAGACATCGAAGATATAGTACAACTTTTAAAAGAGTTTCAAATTATCAAAGATGAACAAGATGAAAAGAGAACAATAGAAAGCCTTAATAGGTCTAATCTTCTCATTCCTAGACTTGGTGAATACAGTGCAATTTTAGTTTGCCACAAGCTTAGAAGGT
>Ga0208203_1000292_pt1 | contig 23429 bp, 19 predicted proteins | sample DeeseametaMP2914_FD_184167 | JGI IMG/M metagenome (GOLD analysis project Ga0208203, IMG submission 184167) | Marine microbial communities from the Deep Atlantic Ocean - MP2914 (SPAdes) | ecosystem: Environmental > Aquatic > Marine > Oceanic | place: West of Santa Cruz de la Palma, Atlantic Ocean...
TACATTTCGTAACCAAGCCTTTGAGTGAAATTGCATAAACTAAATGTCCTTACTGAATCATTGTTGGGTAAAGCAATAGGCAGGTGCTGCCGCGCTTAATGTTAGGCACTATGCCTGAGTAGTTACCTAACGGGGTGAACTATACTGCGCTATGGCAGTAAACAGAGAGGGTTAGTTCCAGCCTTTACGCCTTCTTTACAAAGCTGACTTAAAACTGAGATACCCGTATCGAGCTGGCGTAAAAAAGCTCGCGGATGCGAGCTTTTTGAAGGTATAAATAATGTCTTAATTCGTGACCGTTATCCGGCGCGTTGGCGAACAATTTCGTACAAACACACACCGGTAGCTACCGATACATTTAAACTGCTAACACTTCCTGCCATGGGTAACTTAACCAATTCGTCGCAGGTTTCTTTCGTTAACCTGCGCATCCCCTTACCTTCAGCGCCCATAACAAGCGCCGTGGGGCCTTTCAGGTCGATATCATATAAGGTTTTGTCCGTTTCACCGGCAGTACCTACAATCCACAAGCCTTTGTCTTGCAGATGCTTAAGCGTACGCGATAAATTAGTCACTTGGATAAGTGGAATAACTTCAGCTGCGCCACATGCCACTTTTCGTACGGTACCATTGAGGCTGGCTGATTTATCTTTAGGTACCACGACCGCATGCACACCTGCACCATCGGCAGTACGTAAACATGCACCCAAATTATGAGGGTCGGTGATGCCATCTAACACTAACAATAAAGGTTGGTCTTGGCTTTCTAAAATACGGTCTAAGTCGGCTTCATCCAACACTTTTGCCGGTTTTGCACGTGCAACCACACCTTGGTGTTGTTCGCCGTTTACTTTATCGTCTAACGCTTTACGTTGACAAAACTGCACCGAAATACCGAAACGTCGTGCTTGATTCACAATATTGGTAAGGCGTTCATCATTACGCCCTTTTAATACCATGACTTCCATCACTCGCTCTGGCTCTTGCTCTAGCACAGACTGCATTGCATGAAGCCCATATAACCATTCTTGCTGCGCCACTACCCGTTACCCCCTTTTCTTCGCTCGTGGTGTTGCACCTTTACCTTTCGGTGCTGGCCCTTTCGGCCCTCGTTTGGCGTTCCTGCTTGGTTTTTTGGCCGTTTTCACTTTTACCTTCTTACCACCAGGGCCGCGCAGCATAGACTTATCCAGTAATAAATCAATCTTTCTTTCATCGAGGTTAACCGCAGCCACTTTCACCTCAAGCGTATCGCCAAGCCTAAATTGGCGATGGCCAGATTCACCCAAAAGAACCTGCTTAACTTCATCGTAATGATAAAAATCATCATCTAACGAGGTAATGTGGACCAAACCATCAATATGGTATTCGGTAAGGCGAACAAACAAGCCAAAATTCGTAACCGAGCTCACCACACCTTCAAAAGTGTCTCCCACGTGGTCTAACATAAACTCGCATTTAAGCCAGTCTGCTACGTCACGGGTGGCATCATCAGCCCTGCGCTCAGTCATAGAGCATTGCTCACCAAGTTGCTCTATTTCTTCGCCAGTGTAATTTTTAAAGCCTGATACCGCTTTTTTGCCCTGCTGTTTAGCAATAATGCCTTTTAACGCACGGTGAACCACTAAATCGGGGTAACGCCTAATAGGAGAAGTAAAATGAGCATACGCATCTAAAGCTAAACCAAAGTGACCCAAATTATCGCCATCGTAGATAGCTTGCTTCATTGAACGTAAAAGCATAGTTTGAATCAGCTCTTCATCCACCCGCCCGCGGGTTTTCAGCACCACATCGGTAAAGGCTGAGGGCTCTGCATCGTCAGTAATGCGATGGGGTATCCCTATTTCACCCAAGTAGCTGGTGAATGAGGTTAACCGGTCTGCATCGGGTTTATCATGTACACGGTACAGTGCGGGCGCTTCATGCTTTTCTAGCATTAACGCCGCACTGACATTTGCCATAATCATGCACTCTTCAATGAGCTTATGTGCATCGTTACGCACGAGGGGCACAATATTTTCTATTTTGCGCTGTGCGTTAAACACAAATTTCACTTCTTGTGTTTCAAATTCGATGGCACCGCGCTGTTGACGTGACTTTTTAAGCGCCCGATACAAATCGTGTAAATGGCGTAAATGCGGCACATGGGCTTCGTAGCGCTGATGAAGATCTTTATCGCCTTGCAGAATATTCCATACTTTATTGTAGGTAAGACGTGCATGGGAATTCATGACCGCTTCGTAAAATTGGTATTCCTCCAGCTGCCCTTGAGCAGAAATAGTCATTTCACACACCATGCACAGACGGTCTACCTCTGGATTTAGCGAGCATAAGCCGTTGGATAATACTTCCGGCAGCATGGGAATAACTTGATCAGGGAAGTACACCGAGTTACCACGCTGCTGCGCTTCATCATCTAACGCCGTGCCTGTGCGTACATAGTGGCTAACATCGGCAATGGCCACCCACAATTGCCACCCGCCGTTGTCTAACGGTTCGCAATATACTGCATCATCAAAGTCTCTGGCATCTTCACCGTCAATGGTAACAAGGGGGAGTTGACGTAAATCGATACGGCCTTCTTTGGCTTCATCAGGCACCGACTCTGTCAGGTTACTTACTTGCTTAGTGACCCCTTTCGGCCATTGGTGTGGAATGTCGAACGTACGCAGCGCCATTTCAATTTCCATACCTGGCGCCATATGTTCACCAAGCACTTCCACTATTTTACCAACGGGGCTCATTTTCCGACGTGGACGCTGGGTCAATTCTACAACCACCACTTGCCCCATTCGGGCACCGTTGGTGTGCTCTGGTGGAATGACAATTTCGTGTTGTAAACGGCTATCGTCGGGCACTACCATGCCAAAGCCTTGCTCTACAAAGTAACGCCCAACAATGGGTTCGCTACGAGGCTCGATAACTTGGGTAACAAAGGCTTCTTTTCGCCCGCGTCTGTCGGTGCCGCTTACCCGCGCCTCCACGATGTCATCATGTAAGAATAGGTTCATTTGACCTGCGCTAATGAACAGGTCTCCACTTTTATCTTCAGGGCGCAAGAATCCAAAACCGTCTCTGTGGCCAATAATGCGGCCTTTAAATATTTCATCACGGTTTTGGAGTATGTACTTTTTCTGTTTGGTAAATTGAATCTGGCCTTCACGTTCCATTGCGCGCAAACGGCGCTGGATGCCAATTCTGGCTTCTTCTTCGTAGGCGTTTACCAAAGCGCAGATATCCAGAAACGACAATGGCTTGTCGTGTTCTTTTAATACGCTCATTAGATATTCTCGGCTTGCTACCGGGTTTTCGTACTTCTCTTTCTCGCGCTGATAATGCGGATCATCACTCATGTATTTATAAATTACCTTTTGTTGTTTCGTTTCGCGAATGCGTGTATTTCATTTGCTTGATTTTCTTAGACACATTCACGTAATTTGGTTCATGTGGTCAATTGATACACAGTATAACAGTATTTACAGCAAAACATTGCGTTGTAATTACAAGGGGATTAAACCTTGAAATGCCACGCCAGTGTCACACACCCTGTATAACATTAGCGTTCTTATTTTATGTCGCGGTGTTTCGCCACTGACAATAACCATTAACGAAAAATCAATAAATAAGCAGGCATTATGGACAGAAGATCGTTTATAAAATTATCGTCTCTCGCGGGCGTAGGGCTGACGGTATCTACCGGCTTGGCGGGTTGTGTATCTACCGCTAAGCCGCAGGTTGCTGCAAAATTTACTCATGGCGTTGCCAGCGGCGATCCATTGCAAACAGCGGTTATATTGTGGACGAGAGCCGTGCCCTCAGATGACACTAATCAAGCGCAAATTATATGGGAAGTGGCTGAGTCAGAAAGCTTTAATACCTTAGTTGCCAGCGGTGAAGTGTCATCAAACGCGACGCGAGACTTTACGGTTAAGGTTGACGTTACTGGGCTAAAGCCAGGTACCCGCTATTTTTACCGTTTCCGCAGTGCGTCTTCTGTCAGTGCCGTAGGTGAAACTAAAACACTGCCCGGTGACGCAGTTAACGATGTTACTTTTGGGGTGTTCTCCTGTTCTAACTACCCTGCAGGCTTTTTTACTCCTTATGCCGAAGCCGCCAAGCAAGACAGCATTGATTATGTGTTGCATTTGGGTGATTACATCTATGAATACGATGGCAAGGGTTACGGAACTCAGCACGCTGAAGAAATGGGGCGTACCTTTGTTGCAGACAATGACACAGAGCTCTTTACATTAACTGATTATCGCAAACGCTACGCGCTATATCGCACCGACGAAGGCTTGCGTTCGCTTCACCAACGCAAGCCGTTCATTGTGGTATGGGATGACCACGAAATTTCCAACGACACCTATAAAGATGGCGCACAAAATCATCAGCGTGATGAAGGTGACTTTTATGCGCGCCGGGCAGCGGCAGTTCAAGCTTATTATGAATGGCTGCCTATTCGCCCCCCCTTTGGCGATAGCCGTCTAGAGATTTATCGCCAATTTACGTTTGGTAAGTTAGTGGATTTGTATATGCTAGATACCCGTGTGCTTGCGCGGGACAAACAACTGGTTTACAGCGATTTTCGCGACCCACAAACGAACGCCTTCGATCAACAAGGTTTTGTCGCCGCCATGAGCAACCCTTCAAGAGGGCTGTTGGGCACTGCACAGCGTGAATGGCTTACCAATAATATGACCAAAAGTGAAGCCAAGTGGCAAGTGTTAGGGCAACAGTTATTAATAGGCCGCATGCATTTTCCTGCGTCTATTTTTAATGGTGTTCCCCGTGAACAGGTACCTGCTCATGTTCACACCTTAGCCAATGCTAAACGTCGTCAACAAGCCGGTGAGGATATTTCTGCAGAGGAAACTCACATGCTGAGTATGCTGATGCCTTACAACTTGGATGCATGGGATGGCTACCCCGTTGAGCGTGAGCGATTACTTGGCTTTATTCGACAACTCGATAAGCCGGTGATTTCATTGGCCGGTGATACCCACAATGCGTGGCACAACACGTTAACGCTTAATGACGGCACGGCCGTCGCCACAGAGCTTGGCACATCTAGCGTAAGCTCGCCGGGTATGGAAAATTACTTGAAATTTGACGACGATACCGCGAAAACCCTCGCCAGCGACCTACCTGTATTAATCACCGACTTGAACTACTGCAACCTCCACCAGCGCGGATTTATGACGGTGAACTTTGCTCACGATCACGCCGTTGCTACCTGGCACTTTGTAGATACGGTGCGTGATAAAGCCGGTAAAGTTGCTTCTACCTACTCCACAAAAATATCAGCCTAGCCAACAGTGAAAAACTAGGGCTCGCCTATTCAGGCATATGCTGCACATAAAAAATCCCGCATAAAGCGGGATTTTTTAATCACTTAAGCTCGTGGCTTAAAAATCGTAATACAAGCGAACCCCGGCAATTCGAGGCATGCCTCTTACAAAGGTAGGAATACCTAATCCACCACCGGTATTACCCGCATCAATGAGGTACTCTTTGTCGAGTAAATTGTCTACGTAGAGTTCAAAGGCGAACGGGCTGTTATCTTTAGACACTTTCATCGAGACATCGGTCAACGAATAGGTATCTTGCCAAAGGCCAGGGTAGTTGCTGCTTTCAAAATACACTTTCGACTGGAAGCTAGTTAGCCAGTTAAAGTCCAATAACCAGTTGTCCATTTCGACCAATTTATTGATGTTTATCGCGCCACTAACTTCTGGTGCTAGGCGAAACTTGTTACCGCCATATTCGAATGGCGTGCCTTCAGCGGTTTCATCAGCAAACTCTGCATCCAAAAAGCCCAGGCTTGTGGTAAAAGAAAGCGTGTCGCTATATTGGTAAGTGGCCATACCTTCAATACCGGACATGGTTGAATCACCTACAGTAACGGTAATAGATTGTAGGGTTTCTGCATCAGTGTACGACTGTTGGTAATCGCTATACTGATAGGTAAACACGGCACCGGTAAAGGTAAAGTTAGCACTTTGGTATTTCACGCCTACGTCGTAGCTGTCTACAATTTCCGCTTTTGTGACGGTTACGCCAGAAGCATCGGCATTCACCACGGGTGAACGACGGCCTTTTGCGTAGTTTGCGTAAAAATTCCAGTTATTGTTCATATCATAACTGACGGCTAAGCGCGGAAGAGTGTCGTCAAAATCACCTTCGCCTTCAAACACAAAGGTACCCGCATCTAAGGTGTAGGTGTTTTTGGTGTAACGTGTTTCATCAATGTACCGAATACCTGCTGTTACGTTGATGTTATCGGTAACAAAGTAAGAAACTTCAGCCACGTAAGAGTTAATGTCTAACTCGGCCTCAAAGATATACGGCCCTTGAATAATGGTATCGGGAAAAGCATCGTTAGAGATGGGCGTACCGTCAGCATTAAACAATGAACCCACTAAGATAGCACGCAGCGCTTCAATTTCTTCGAGTGAAGCATCAGTGGCAATATTTTGGTCAAGCGGAATATCAAAAGTGGCTTCAAGCTGCGCTTTAACCGCGTCAAACGTGCCGCGAACAAAAGGGTCGACCATAACATAGTAAGGCAATATAGAATCATCATGAGACGTAGATGCACCAATGAATCCAACAAGCTTGTCCCCAGAGTCATAAACCAAACGCACCGAGCCGCCGTTCAACGTGGCATCGTTATCAAAATATGCATCCTGAATGCGTAACGCTGAACCATCCGCATCGAACCCTTCGCTAACTTCAACGTCTTTATAATAGGCGTCGGCGTGTAGCGTAAGCATGTTATTGATGTCGTAGTTAATTGTGAGATCGTATGCTTGAAGTGTACGCTCGATACCCAGTTCACTACCCATGCTAAATTCAGCCGCAGTATAGGGGCTGGTATCACCGCCATTTGGCGCGATAGAACCAGACTTAAATGCAATGCCCGGCTGGTCGTTGTATTCCATAGAAGCACGAGCAATCACTTCAAGTTGCTCGTAAGTGGCTTTCCACGTACCTCGAACCGCTTGAACCGACACACCTTGCAAATCTTCACTGTTACAAGAAACACTGTTGCCAAGATGGTCAGTCATGTTCGCGTTGCCATAGTAACTGTCGTCACTACATGCGTTATTTTCAACAATACCATCCATTTCACGATACAAACCCGCAATACGGAAACTGTGATTATCGTTAATTGGGCTGTTGAACATAAACTCAGCTTCTTTACCCGATTGCGTATCGTAGCCAAGCTGTACTTTCATTTCCTTTTCATCGGTAGGAAGTTGTGAGTGGATACTAATGGCACCATTTGCTGCCGCTACACCAAACAATGTAGGTTGCGGCCCTTTTAATACTTCTACTCGTGCAATGTCGTAAAGCGACACACTCGATACTGTTTTTTTGCTGATATCAAAGCCATCTTGATAGACAGAAATGCGAGGTGTACTGGATACGGATGAGGTGTCGTCGGTAACGCCACGTATGTTAAACGAAGGTAAACTCACCGCCTGTTCTTGTATTTGCACATTAGGCAACACCCGCGACAACTCATCAAGTTCCATGATGTTTGTACGCTCGAGAAACTCACTAGAAATAACGTCCATGGTGACAGGCACATCCATTACAGATTGCTCTCGCATCTGTGCAGTTACCGTAATTTCTTCAATGTATTCTTGTTCATCTTGCACTTCTTGCGCATAGGAAGGCATGGCGAGCGCGCTTAAAACAGCGCTAGCCAATAACGTTTTGCGGTACATGTGTCGTCCCTTATTTGTGTGTGTTGTTTTTAGTTTTTTGCGAATGCGAATTTATTTTTGTGAAGGCAATGAATCTAGAGGCGAATTGCGACCAATTAATGACCTGTGGGTGACAATTTTAAGGCAGTTTTGTGACGCACGGGCATCACCCACTCATTGAGTGATGCGGTACCGAAGAGGAAAAACCAGGGGTGATGAATAAGGTTAGGTTTAACTGTCTGCTGGACGTTTGGCTTCACGCACCGCTTTGGGGTGCATAAGCTTTTCAAGACGGGCTAAATAGGTGGCTATTTTTTGATGTTGCGTTTTATCATCGGTTACCGAGTGGTGTAGCCAATGATAAGCATCTTGATAATCGTATGGGCTGCCGTAGCCCTCTAAAAACAATTCCACTAATCGCATTTGCGCGGATAAATTTTTCAGCGCTGCGGCTTCTCTTAAATACACCACGGCTCTGCTTTTATCTTGCTGTACCAACGTGCCTTTCGCGTAGTAGCGGCCTAATTGTTCTAGTGCAGCAGGTAAGCCCTGATTGGCAGCATCTTCCATGTAACTAATGCCCCTGGCTGGCGCGGCATCGACACACACACCCCAAGCCAACATATCGCCCCAAAGAAACTGATACGCAGGCACTTTTAACACATCGGCTCTGGCTTCTATGTCTTGAACGAGCTGACAGCGGTCTGCCACTACTTTATCTAGGTGCGTGTTCTCATTAATCATTTTGATTAATGCATCTTGGCTATACAGCTGCACGGCAAGCACTTCTTCTAAGGTTTCACCTTCTCTGGCCAGCGCGGGCGCGTGTACCACCAGGCAAAATAACCCAAACAATGTTGATAGTGTAAATGGCTTCATAAGTTTGTAACTGTTGGTTGAACATACAATCGAGTTATCGGCAGCGTAAGATAATTCTTAACGCTGCATTTATACTAGTGACCGCCCTTTGAGGTACATAAAGCACCTTGAATGTGCCGGGCATGATCGGCCACATCTATACCTAAGTCGGTTAAATATCCCCCGTCTGGCTGAGTAATCATACCCTTAGCGTATAAGCGACTTGCTGCGTTTACCATGGATTGGCTTGCATCGTGGTGTATTTTCAACCCTTGCAATAAACTGTTAGTGGGAAATTTAAGAATGAGGTTTAGTTCATCCACCATATCTTGATTAAACGTGTTCATAGTTCTACCTCAGGCAAAAAGGTTATTATTTTATTTTTCGCATTTGCGGGATGAGAGCAAAAATATTGCCTACATCCTTGTGTCCATGAAGGGCTATATGACTATCAATTGCCCAGACTGTCCAGATCATTTTGTGTACCTTTACGTCGTGCCTTACATTAAAAAGCATTAACCGTCAGCGTTTATTGTGCTTACAGGTCGGACTTTAGGGCGAAATAGTATATTCTTGCCTCTAACTTTAGTCTGCGGATACCCCCTGTTCAAATGAAGTACAAAGATTTACGTGACTTTATTCACCAGTTGGAAGCCAAAGGTGAACTTGTTCGCATTTCCAAAGAGATTGATACCGACTTGGAAATGACGGAAATCGCCGATAGAACCCTTCGTGCTGGCGGCCCGGCGTTACTGTTTGAAAACCCTAAAAACCATACCATGCCAGTGCTCGCCAATTTATTTGGCACACCTGAGCGGGTGGCCATGGGCATGGGTCAGAACTCGGTGGAGGCGCTGCGGGAAGTGGGTAAGCTTTTGGCGTACTTAAAAGAACCAGAGCCGCCAAAAGGATTAAAAGACCTTTGGCAAAAATTACCGGTGTTTAAACAAGTATTAAACATGCCAGCAAAAACGGTAAAAAAAGCCCCTTGCCAAGAGGTAGTGATAAGTGGCGAAGAAGTTGATTTAACCCAAATACCCGTTCAACGCTGTTGGCCTGGCGATGTAGCGCCTTTGGTTACTTGGGGTCTCACCGTCACACGAGGGCCCCACAAAAAGCGCCAGAACTTGGGGATTTATCGCCAACAAGTTATTGGGAAAAACAAACTGATTATGCGCTGGCTATCGCATCGAGGCGGCGCACTGGATTTTCGTGAATGGTGTCAGACTCACCCTGGCGAACCCTATCCGGTGTCAGTTGCCCTTGGCGCCGACCCTGCCACGATATTAGGTGCTGTAACGCCAGTGCCAGATACCCTCTCGGAATATGCATTTGCAGGATTACTTCGAGGTGACAAAACAGAAGTTGTTAAGTCTATCAGCAACGATTTGCAAGTACCGGCTAGCGCCGAAATTGTTCTTGAAGGCTATATTGCACAAGATGAAACCGCTCCAGAGGGACCTTACGGTGACCATACCGGTTACTATAATGAAGTGGATGATTTCCCTGTTTTTACGGTAACGCATATCACCCACCGTAAAGATCCAATTTATCATTCTACCTACACAGGCCGTCCGCCCGATGAGCCAGCCATTCTTGGCGTGGCGCTTAATGAAGTGTTTGTTCCAATTTTACAAAAGCAGTTTCCTGAAATTGTCGACTTCTATTTACCCCCAGAGGGTTGCTCGTATCGCATGGCAGTGGTGACGATGAAAAAGCAATACCCTGGTCATGCTAAGCGGGTAATGATGGGCGTGTGGTCGTTTTTACGGCAGTTTATGTACACCAAATTTGTTATTGTGTGCGACGACGATGTCAACGCGCGGGATTGGAACGACGTTATCTGGGCCATCACTACACGAATGGACCCCGCTCGTGATACGGTAATGATAGAAAATACACCTATTGATTACCTCGACTTTGCGTCTCCTGTATCTGGGCTAGGCTCGAAAATGGGCATGGACGCAACCAATAAAATGCCCGGCGAAACGGACCGCGAGTGGGGTGAACCCATCGTTATGGACGAAGCGGTGAAAAAACGTGTAGATGATATCTGGGACGAACTTGGTATTATGAACGCTTCCTCGGTTAAACGTTAACAGCAAAGGTAAGAAGAGAATACATGTCACACATTAAATGTCAGGTTGCAAGCATTACGCCTTTAACCGACGTCGTAAAAAAAGTGGTGCTTACACCACCCGCTCCTTTAGATTTTCAAGCTGGCCAATATGCTATGGTGGTGATGGGTGAAAAAGATATGCGCCCGTTTTCCATTGCTAATGCAGCCTACGACAATGCGCGTATCGAATTACACATTGGTGCTGAAGCAGGTAATGCTTATGCAGGCGAAGTGCTCGCACGTATGGAAGCTGAAGGTGAAATTACCATTAGCGTGAATAATGGCGACGCCTTTTTACAGTCAAATGGATTGCCTATGGTATTAATTGCCGGTGGCACGGGGTTCTCTTATACCTACTCTATTTTGCAGCAGCACTTACACAGTAACGATACCACGCCGATTACCCTGTACTGGGGAGGAAAGCATGCTAGCGATCTTTACCTGAGTGATGCATTAGAAGCATTAGCCAGCACACATTCACACTTTACGTTTGTGCCCGTGGTAGAGTTTGCCGAAGATAACTGGAAAGGCCGCACAGGCTGGGTGCATCACGCCGTCATGGCTGACCATGCCGACTTCGCCAATATTCAAGTGTATGTGGCAGGCCGCTTTGAGATGGCGAAAACCATTCGCGACGACTTAACCGCCCGCGGCCTTAAGTTAGAAAATCTTTTCGGTGATGCATTTGCTTTTATTTAAGTAAAGCATACCCGTTTGAATTGAGTTACCCCCTAATAAACGACGCCAACCGCAGCGTATTACTCGCTTCTGTTGGCGTTTTTACTTGTTCACTTCTTCCCCCCCAGTCAACTGTAAAGATTACGTAAATATTTTCTACTTTTGCCCATTAAACCCTGCTAGTATCTTTTCTCTTTTGAATAATTAACGAACCAAAACAGTTATCTTAGGCATTTTTAGAGTCGCTTTATTAGTAGCAGGACGCACGCACAAAGACCTGTCATGAAAGGGCACTTCGTATGCTTTCTAGGGAATGAGAATGAAGTATAAAAATACGTTTTTAGCCGCTGGCATACTTGCCGCACTGGCAGGCTGCGGCGGTGGTAGCGACGGCGAGACGAATGTGCCACCTCCGGGAAATTCTGGTGACAATCCAACCAATCCTTCTTACGAATATGTTGTCAATGCTACCTACATGTCTAGCTGTGGATACATAACGCCACAAACCGATGCAATGGTGATTCGCCATGGCAGCGATGGCTCTGCTGTGGCTGTGTATGAAGCCGACGCAAACGGTGACATTGCTATTGATTATGAAGATGTAGCCACGTACACCATGCTAAATGTTGGCTACTGGAATGGGCAGCCTTACCCACGCATACACACCTACGTTGATGTTACCGCGGATAAACTTGTCGACCGTAGAATTATTTCACAAGACTATGTTGATGACGGTACTTGCGATTGTGACACTGTCACCTTAGACATCAGTAGTGTGCCTGTGGCCTCGCCTGCTGCTAATGTAGTTTACTCAACCACTACCGCGAGAACTATTTACGAAGACCGTGATTTAGACGATTTCGTTGACGTTGAGGTATGTCGCCAGAACAACGAGGAATGGCCTGCCATTGCGCTAACCCTCACCAATTCAGAGGACGATGTACCGGAAGACTACTACACTGCCCTCATCACCAACTATACCTTTGATGAAACCCTAGTGGTGGACAATGCAGTACTTAGCAGAAAAGTTCCTATCAATGTGTCTAACCACAATGAAGACACTAACGGTAATCTGCGACTAGCAATTCGGGGGCGGGTAGACAATATCATCTACTATGCCGACAACATAAGTGGCTACGATCCCTCTGAACTTCCTACCAGCGTCCCCATGTTTGAAGAGCCTGGAGAGGCCACCACGGGCATTGATGTTTTCAATACCGAATATCAAGAGTTCTATGATTATGGTGAAGAAGTCAATATTACTTTCTACACAGGCGCTGAGGTAAGACTGCCTTCAACACATACCGCCACGGTAGATTTGCCAATGATGAGCTACAACCTGTTTGCTGAGCAGGCGATGTCTTTCTTTACCACCGAAAACTACGATTTTTCAGCATCAGGTGCTGACTCCGTAGAAATCGGTTTTTCAGCGCGAAATGCAGAGGATAATGTGGCCTTTTTCTTCACCTTGGTTACGCCGAACAAAGGGTCGCTAGATATTATTGATACCTTAGACGCAGACAATGTAGATTTCGCTCTTGATTTTGACTTCGACATGGACGAAGAGCTAAGCGGAAGTTACATGTTTATTCACACTAAGGATGTGATAAGCACAGATGATTATCTTGAATCCTTAGGAAGTGATGAAATGACTGCCTACGGTATTGTCTATTTTGATTTTTAGTTCAACACTGTAATTTAATAACCCGCCAAATGGCGTGAAGAAATGGCGTGAGAGTTTACTTTCACGCCATTTTTTATGCGCTTGTGTTTATTGCCTGTTACATATGCGCCTTCCGCTATGCAATGTCTTTACGCGAGTTGCCTGACTATTTTTATTAAATGCGACTGTACACATTGTTCCTTTTCGTCGTATTCAGTATGGTTAAAGTACACAAAGGAGAAAACAATGATAAAAAATATATCCTCTCGCCTAACTCGCCCTCGGCTGTTCACTATTTGCTTTTCCTCATTAGCGATTATGCTGATGCCATCACAAAGGGTTCACGGGGAAGAAAATACGCAGCAACGCGCCTTGTACGATATTGCCGAGGCTATCTCCCCGGAACGTATAGAGCAAGACATTACCACTTTGGTCAATTTTGGTACCCGCCACACGCTATCACAGACAGAGTCAGATACCCGAGGTATAGGTGCTGCCCGCCGATGGATAAAAGCCGAGTTCGAAAAGATTTCCGCTGAGTGCGGAGGCTGCTTAGAGGTTTATTTTCAATCTGAGGTAATTAGCAACGAAAAGCGTATACCCGAGGCAACGGACGTCGTCAGTGTGATAGCCATTCAACGAGGCAGCACAGATCCCAGCCGTTACATGATTATGTCTGGCGACATTGATTCACGGGTATCTGATGTGATGGATTTCACCTCTGATTCTCCCGGTGCAAATGACAATGCTTCTGGCGTAGCGGGTACGTTAGAAGCTGCGCGAATACTGACTCAGTACACCTTTAACGGCAGTATAGTGTATGCCGCACTAGCCGGTGAAGAGCAAGGCTTATTTGGCGGGCGTATCATGGCTGAACACGCTAAGAAAGACGGCTGGCGAATTAAGGCCGTGCTCAACAACGATATGATTGGCAATATTGAAGGGGTTAATGGGGTTATAAACAATACAACCGCACGTATCTTTGCGGAAGGTACGCGAGTGACAGAAACCGAGGCCGAGGCACGTAGACGCCGCTTTACCGGCGGAGAGGTAGATTCTCCAAGCCGCAATTTGGCCCGCTATATCGACAAGATTGCCGATCAGTATATTGAAAATTTAGACACCATGGTGATATACCGGCTAGACAGGTTTGGCCGTGGCGGCCACCATCGTCCGTTCAATGATCTCGGTTTTCCGGGTATTCGTATTATGGAGACTAACGAAAATTACACCCGTCAACACCAAGACTTACGTACCGAAGACGGTATTGCTTATGGCGATACCCTTGATGGTGTTAACTTTGACTATGCTGCTAAATTAACAGGGTTAAATGCCGTTTCTTTGGCGGCAATGGCTTGGGCACCTAACCCACCAGCAAATGTGGAAATAGCAGGCGCCGTTCAGCCCTCGACGACACTAAAATGGGAAGCATTAGATACACAACAGAACCCGCAACTAGCCGGCTATAAAATTTACTGGCGTCATACGGATGCTCCTCAATGGGAATTTTCTAAATTTGTTGGCAATGTCACACAAGCTACCCTCGACAATGTGGTGATTGATAATTACTTTTTCGGTGTCGCCAGTGTGAATAAAGAGGGTTTAGAAAGCCCTGTGGTATACCCAGGTCCAGCGGGCAGCTTTGGGTTATAGTGGTTTTTAACTACAGTTAATGCCAGCGGTACTAAAAATAGCAAACAATAAAGGCGGTAGTTAAAAATGGCTTTGGGTAAAAGTACAACCAAGAACGTAAAGCGCAGTATATTGTTAGGGTTATTTTTACTTAGCGCCAACGTAGGGGCAGAGGCACTTTCTCTTGCCGCCGCCCCCTTTGAAACCTACGTGGCCGATGACGGCGAACCCAGCCGAATTAATTCCTTACTTCACGAAGCTTTCGCCAAAATGGACGATACCCAAGTGGATCTTCAAATTATGCGCGAGGCTTTTTTAGGAAGTGCTGTACGCGCAAAACGCGTTGACGGTGAGTTTGCTTATATCGACTTGGGTGAAAAGCAGCAAGGTATCGTGCTTTCGCGCCCCTATTTACCACTTACCCTTTATGCTACTGGGAAAGGCCCGGAAGTAGAGAACGTGAAATTGTTTCCTCATTTAAAAGGTCACCGTGTAGCCATCGAAAATAGGTTTGCTAACACGCCCACCTTTCGGTTACTAAAAAACATCAAGTGGTCTCGCAATCCCTCCACTTACGATGCCTTTCGCCAACTGGCCGATGACAGAGCGCCCTTTTTAATCACCAGTAAATTGCTGATTGATGAGTTTAACTTACTCCTTGCCTCGGTAGATGAAGAGTTGTTGCGCTTTTCAGCAAAGCCATTGCTGACATCGGGGTTTCGTTTAGCGCTGCATAGCGATGTACCCAATGCCCAAGGCTTTCTCTCTACCTTTAATGCCGTCATAGATGCCATGCAGCAAGATGGAAGTTATAACCGCTTGTTGGGTATTCATTGGCTTCTAAAAGATGTGAACAGTGACGGTGTGGCTGACTTTATCGCCAACAGCCGCATTACTACAGCGGCATCGCCTTTATCTACGGCCTATGCGTTAGACAATTCATTGCCTTCTGAGACTAGCCTGTTTATTGTGGATGGCGTGCAGTATGCTGATTTCGACCAAGCCAAGCTATCATTAACCGCCCCTGTAACGCCTCGTGAAAGCTTGCTTGACCCAGAGCTATACGACCTCATGTTAAAGCGTTGGTAAACGAGAGCGTGATTATTTTTGATGACGTAGCGTTTTAATATCTTGAATTAAGTAATCCACCGAGGCCGCATTTAGCCCATTATAAATTCCACGGATATGCTTGTTTTCATCTATAAGAAGCAAGCTTTCAGTGTGTAGAAAATCCTTATTCTTCTGTACATTGCCTAAATCTTCGCTGGCAAAATAAAAGGTTTTAGCAAGGCTGTAGATTTCCGCTTTATCACCCGTTAGCAAGTACCATTGCTGGTTGTTAATGCCATTCTTATTCGCATAAGCCTGCAAGATTTCCGTTGTGTCGGTAGTCGGGCGTATAGAGTGCTGAACAATTTTTACGTTTTCATCGTTGGCAAAAGTGTCTTGTACCTTGATAAGCTTAGAACGAATTGTGGGGCAAATGCCCGGGCAGGTACTAAAGAAAAAACCTGCCACATATACTTTTCCGTCTAAATCACTTTGAGTGATGGTATTGCCGCTTTGGTCGGTGAAGCTAAATGCAGGTATCTTGTGGAAAGACGTTAAATCAACCTCTCCCTTCGACAGCCAATAAGGTGTAAATGCCCCATCTTGGTAATAAGGTAATTCTTCACTTAAGGCACCAGCACTAAGCGTCGCCAGCTTGATTACGATAATAATCCACAGATATTTTTTCATCTTCTAACCCTACACAGTTATTTGATTTTCTTAGGCCAAAAATGCGCCCGTTTTTGTATTCAAAATTGCTAAACAACTTGCCATTTTTGCGCCAAGCTTGCTGCAATCCACTGGGTTGACCGGCAAGATAGTTAAAACGCTTAAATTTGTTTCCATTGCGGTACCATTGCCAGGCTTCACCTTCTGCTTTTCCGTTAACGAAAAAGGCTGCAGAGCGTTGATGACCATTAAACCACCAGCTTTCAGTAACCCCATGACGCACGCCCGCTTTGTAATGAGACAGAAAGGCCAGTTGGCCGCTTTCAAACCACTTTTGCACCACGCCATGACGTCGGCCGTCTTTAAATTCCTCGAGTGCCGCCATCTTGCCACTAGGGTAACGAGTGATCATTTCGCCACTAAAAGGAACATCATTGAGCATACGAAGCCCTTGATGGTTCGTCGCAAGTTCGGTGTTTAGTACAGGCGAATTGGGGCTAAACAAAACATCGCTAAATACTGTAAAGCCACCAATCAACAACAAAAATACGACACTTAGCACGTTAAGCATTGCGTCACCGCCTAATTGACACCGTTAGGCGTACCTTGGAAATTACCTGGAAAAATAAGGTAGTAATCGCCGTTAAGGTATTGCTCACCAGATATGTGATAGTGGTATTCGGCATCTTCAGCGTCTGAGCCGGTGAATTGAGTTATGGCGGTATGACCGTTAGATTCATCCAAATCGGTGGGGTAATCGACACTTGAATAACAGCGTCGACCATAAATGAAAAAGCCATCAGACATAATGCCCACCAGACTATCATCATCGTATGAAATCGCCTCTGGCTCTAAATGATAGTGATAAGTTTGCGGGCCGGTATGCGCACCGTTTCTATCGAAACCTTGAATAACACCAAGAGACACATCACCGTTTCCTTCCGAGTCATTAAAAATAGGTGCGCCGCTAGTGGCAATACCAATAGCGCCTAACGGCGTGGCCGATGAGGAACTCGCCAACGCTGGCTCTATGGGTACAGTTAATGTAAATACATTAATATAGTCTTCAATGTCACCTGGTGAACGCTGTTGGTCAAACAACTCAGGATCTTCCGGCTCGACATAAAGCCCGCTTTCGTTGCCTGAATCCCAGTATGAAGACGTATGATTAGGTTTACCATTGGCTTCAACTGTCACGTAGCAACCATCCGATGAAAGCACTGCAGTGACGTTAGGTGAGGTATTGAACTCTAAAAATATGGTGGGCAATGAAGTAACAGGGTTATCACAGGTTCCACTGTTGTCATCTGTGCCACTTGAGTCGTCGACTATAGAGACAGAGTCCACCGTGTCTGTACTACTACCTCCTCCACCACAAGCACTTAACAAAAGTACATTCGCGACCACCAGAGCACTTGCCTGCAAACCTTTCTTCACCATGATTATCTCACCTATTAACGACGTGTGACAAACAAGAGTACAGATGAAATGTGCAGAAACTGCACAGGAACAGCGAATTTATAAAGGCTTTTTAAAATCACGTCATCAACGTAAAAGATATTGAAAGACTGACAGTGGAAGGTAACTTCAACGCCTTTTACGGCAAGTAAGAGAACGTATATTCAAACATTTACGCCGCAGGTTGCGATACTGATGCGACGCTATAGGTTTACTCATCCTACGTGCAAGATGAAGAAGATTCTTCGCGCGGGGATTTTTTACACTTTACCAAAGAAATGTAGTTCAAGGTTGCGCGATTTAAGGAAGGAATCATCACTTAGGATTTGATTAACTGTGTCGTCAAATTTTCTTTGCGGTACGCCTAATACGCTGACGGTAAAAGCCTTCACGCTGAGTGAGCTTCACAGATATACCGCAGAAAAATCAACCTCTACAAACGGCACATTCTAAGATAAGAAGGAACGAATAAATGAAATCGATTGGTCACATTATCAAGGTAGCGATATTGAGCACCCTGATTGCAGCATGTGGTGGCGGTGGAGACAGCGGGAGTCGTGATTCGGGCTATTCAGGCAACAACGATGGTAATGACACCAACGTCCCCGCCGAGCCTTCTAGATTGGTATGGGACACTCAACTCCCTGTGGCTAGCTTCGCGTATTATTCATCGGTGGCGCTAAGTACCGACGAACAAACCTTATACGTGGGCACAGCTAAAAACGTACGAAACCCTTCTGCGGGTAACGATGTTGTCGCAGCCTATAACGTAGATGGCAGTATACTATGGCAACACTCGCTGCCAAACGGAGAGGAAGTTCGCTCAAGCCCCGTGGTGCATAACGATACTATTTATGTGCTCGTAGAGAAACGTACCGGTGAGTTCACTAAAGCCTATCGCGATCTCATTGCATTAAATTCTATCGGCGCACAGATTTGGCGTAAACGGGTGTCTACCTACCCAAATCAAACCGGTTCTGGACTATCCAAAGTTGTCGCCTATAACAATCAGATTATTTATACCGGGTTAGATATTTACGCATTTGATGCCGCTACTGGCGACGTGCTTTATGAGCGCTTATGTCATTGTAGCGAGCGACAAGACAGATTTATGAACGGCGCGGTAAACCATAACGGGGAATTAGTGTTTTTTGATGAAGGCAAAGTGCTCAAGCTGAACTTAACTGACTATACCTTATTAGGTGAATTCAAAGACGCAGAAACATTCGAATATGATCTGGTCCTTTCCACACCAGCCATCGATTCAAATAACAATATTTACTTTGGCTCAGAAGCTGGCATCTTGTACAGCTTTGACGATAACTTAGCGTTGAGATGGCGCTTCGAATTAGGCACGCCTGATGTGATTGAGGCCCCACATATTCGCTCATCAGTGGCCATAGATGAATCCCGTTCTACCCTTTATTTTGGTACCAAAAGTAATGAAAACAGTGAGTTTTACGCCTTAGACATGAACGATAAAAGCGTTAAATGGCAAGTGGCTATTCCAGGGGATATCTACGTTTCACCCGCCATCGGCGACAATGGCAACGTCTACTTTGCCTCGGAAACCGATTACCTATACAGCTATAATCCCGCTGGCGAATTAGAGTGGCAGGTTGATTTAGAGGTAAATGTGACTTGGTCATCCCCCGCCATAGACAGTAACGGCATTTTGTATATTGGTGGGCTGTCTTCTTCTGATTTATCTGCTTCAGACGCCACGGGCAAGCTCTTTGCGATACAAACCGATAGCACCGGACTGATGCCAAATACATGGTCTAAACTTCATAAGAACAATCAGAACACAGGTGCGGGTCAGTAATCTGCGTCTGCCCTACGCTAATGTCAGCAGGGGTGCAAATTAAGTACAAAGCTAAGCACAAAGCCATTCAATAATGAATGGCTTTGTTATATCAAGGATTTCCATTTAACCACGCATATGGTCACCTGCCCCGCTATGCGCACCCCAAATACACTTCAACCCGCTTTTGCTACAGCGAACATCCCACCATAAACCGCAACTGAAAATAAAATTAACTTGATCTGGATCAATAAGCGGCATAAACTTTCAGTAATTTCTGAAACTTCATACAGGACAGTTCTTATGAAAATGACACCACTCATTACGTCTGCGGTGATGCACTTCGGTGAAATGGGAAGTCGCTGGGGATTTAACCGTACCGTGGGGCAAATTTTAGCGCTTATTGTGCTAAATGAAGAGCCCATTTCTGCCCAAGAAATTGCGGATGCCCTCAACATCTCGCGAGGAAACACCAGCATGGGACTAAAAGAGTTACAGTCGTGGCGATTGGTGAAGCAACATTTGGTGCCTGGCGAGCGAAAAGATTTTTTCATTCCCGCTGGCGATATTTGGACACTGGCGAATCGTGTGTTTGAAGAACGTCGCAAGCGAGAAATTGACCCCACGATGAGTTTGTTGAGGGACTTGCTGCTTGATGAAGCCGCGAATGAAAAAGAGGCGAACGCGCAACAAAAGTTGAACGAAATTCACGATTTACTCGAATCAATTACGGCATGGTCTGAAGAACTTCAGCACCTGGGGCCTGAGAAGTTAAACACGCTGATGAAGCTGGGATCTGGCGTGGGTCGTATGCTTGAGCTAAAGGACAAGTTATTACCGGGCAAAAACAGCGTTAACTAAGGGGGCTATCTGTGGATGCATTCTTGCTGTCTCGATTACAATTTGCGTTAAATATCAGTTTTCATATTCTGTTTCCTACCATCACCATGGCAATGGGCTGGTTTCTTTTCTATTTTAAATTACGTTCAAATACCTCAGGGCATCCCGTATGGATGCGTATGTACCGATTTTGGGTAAGGGTGTTTGCATTAAGCTTTGCGCTTGGTGTGGTGAGCGGCGTGACGATGTCGTTTCAATTTGGCACTAACTGGCCAGGATTTATGGAAAAAGTCGGCAATGTGGCAGGCCCTTTATTGGGTTATGAAGTCCTCACCGCCTTTTTCTTAGAAGCCACGTTTTTAGGTATTATGCTATTCGGCATACGCCGTGTGCCGAACTGGCTCCATACCGCCTCCACACTGATTGTGGCGTTAGGTACCACGACTTCTGCCTTTTGGATTCTGGCGCTGAACAGCTGGATGCAAACCCCGCAAGGCTTTGAAATGGTTGATGGCGTCGTGTATGCCACTAACTGGAAAGAGATTATTTTTAACCCTTCCTTTCCCTATCGATTTGTTCACATGATGTTGGCGTCTGGATTAACCGCAAGCTTTTTAATCGCCGGTTTGTCTGCCTATAGAATGTTAAAGGGCGACGATAAACTTGCACCTAAGTTAGCTCTTAAAACGGCCACTTATACTGCGGCAGTGCTTATTCCATTACAAATCTTTGCCGGTGACATGCACGGGCTAAATACGCTTGAGCACCAGCCCCAGAAAGTGGCCGCCATGGAAGGGTTGTGGGAAACCACCGAGGGTGCGCCTCTGCTCCTATTTGCTATTCCAGATGAAGAAAGCAGGGAAAATCACTTTGAAATACCCGTTCCTTACGGCGCTAGTCTTATTCTTACTCACGAATTACAGGGTGAAATCAAAGGGCTAAATGAGTTTAAAGGAGAACATCCCCCCGTGGCGCCAGTGTTCTTTGGCTTTAGAGTCATGGTGGGCATGGGCCTATTAATGCTCGCCGTGTCTTGGTTAGGTAGCCTTTATCATCTACGTAATAAAACCTTGCCCACTTGGTTGAAGCGCACTTTTGCCGGTATGGCCTTTAGTGGCTGGATAGCCACCTTAGCAGGTTGGTATGTTACTGAAATTGGTCGCCAGCCCTATTTAGTGAGCGGCGTGCTTCGTACTCAAGATGCGGTAACTCAGTTACCCCCGGCAAACGTTGTGCTCTCGTTCTCCTTATACGCCATTATTTATACGGTTTTACTCTTTGCCTATATGGGAACGTTAATGTTGATGTGCCGTCGAGCAGTAGAAATTGAAGAAATATCTACTGAAGAAAGAGAAATGGCGAAAGCCGGAAAAATGTCCCCAGCAAATACATAAGGAGGCCACATGGTATTTGAAAATGTTTCTGCCGACGCCTTAGGTAATATTTATATTGGATTACTGGGTTTAGCGGTGCTGCTTTACGCCATTTTAGATGGCTACGATTTAGGGGTGGGCGTATTGCTTCCCCCTCGAAATGAAAAATTTAGAGATGACATGATTGCCTCCATTGGACCTTACTGGGACGCAAATGAAACCTGGTTGGTATTGGCGGTTGGGTTACTGCTTTTTGCGTTTCCTGAAGCACACAGTGAGGTACTGCAGAGCTTGTATCTACCGGCCACCTTTATGCTACTGGGCCTAATATTACGCGGTGTCTCTTTCGACTTTCGCGCAAAAGTGGTTCAGGTTAATAAACGCAAGTGGGATTTAGCATTTAAGTACGGCTCTTTGCTAACCACCTTAGCGCAAGGTTATATGTTGGGGATATATGTAACTGGGCTACGCAGCGATTTATGGGCGCAGATGTTTGCTCTGTTAGCGGCATTGGGTGTCACTGCTGCTTACGCGTTTATTGGCAGTTGTTGGTTAATTTTAAAAGCGGAAAATCAATTGCAAGAAAAAGCCTATTATTGGGCAAAACGCGGATTAGGTGTTTTATCTATAGGCATTGTCGCGGTGAGTATCGCAAACCTAACACTGCACGACGAAGTCAGGGAGCTATGGCTATCAGCGCCGTGGGGTTATGTGTTAATGGCCATTCCTGTCGCTTGTTTTGCACTGTTGTCTTTGTGCGGCATGCTACTGAAAAAACTTCCAGAGGCGAAAGGCAAAGGAGAATGGCTGCCGTTTTTCATCGCCCTCTTAGTCTTTGTTCTCTGCTTTAGTGCGTTTGGAATAAGTTACTACCCCTTTGTTATTCCGGGTAAACTGACCATTACAGACGCATTGAGTGACGCAAACTCCTTACGCTTTTTACTTGTAGGCGTGGTGATTGTGGTACCTTGCATTTTAGCCTACACCGCTATGGTATATAAGATATTTTCAGGCAAGTCGGAAAAGCTCTCGTACTATTAATAAATAGCCTAAAGGCGCGTTTCCTCTTATATACTTTGCCTATATAGTAAGCATCACTAAAATGAAGTGGTGCTTACTCTTTTCACCATTTATCATTTTTGTTACGTGCTTTTGTGTGTAAAGATGCGATCTTTCATCAATTTTTGATCTTTTTCTCATCCCAGCCATTACAAAATTTTAAGGATAAAGTGGAAACTTGCCTTAAATGTAAACAAGTTGTTACATGCATCTCATTTTTCACTCTATCCATAATAACTATTGACATCAAACTGTAATAATACTATCTTTTATTTGGGGCACTATTTATACAGAAGGAGCATAAAATGGTCAACGTTCTCCATCCGTTTTCTCGGTTCTTCAAGCGTGCACACCCCTATACAGTCGCTCATTATATTGGCCGTAAGAATGCACAGCGTATCTTAGGATGTAAAATCAAAAAGAAATCCAAGATTTTCGCGGAACAGCAAAGTGAAAACGAACATCATTAATTGATATGGGTCTCAGTTGAGACCCATTTTTTTTAGCTAAG
>Ga0208203_1000294_pt1 | contig 23344 bp, 19 predicted proteins | sample DeeseametaMP2914_FD_184167 | JGI IMG/M metagenome (GOLD analysis project Ga0208203, IMG submission 184167) | Marine microbial communities from the Deep Atlantic Ocean - MP2914 (SPAdes) | ecosystem: Environmental > Aquatic > Marine > Oceanic | place: West of Santa Cruz de la Palma, Atlantic Ocean...
AAAAAGCGAATGCTTTAGTGCTGCGGGAACCGCAGTTGGCATCAGCACAGGCGAGCCTTGAAGCGGCGACAGCGCGTCTAGAGAAAGCAAAGCTGGCCCTGAGTCGGGCGACAGTGACTGCACCTTATGACGGATATATTGTTCAGCGATTGGTTAGTGTTGGTGAACTAATTAATACTAATACTCCTGTTGCTACTATTTTCTCGAGTGACTCCTTAGAAGCGCGTTTACCAGTACCGAGTAATAAAGTTCAGTTCCTAAAGTCGCCAAATAAGGGAGCCGCACAAGTTAAATTGGAGGCGGACTTTGCTGGTCAAACAGAGTCATGGATCGTTCCATTAGATCGTAGCGACAGCGTCATTGATGAGGAAACACGGCAGTGGTACGTAACGGCAAAGTTACCTTCAGATTTCTTAGCGGTTAATCCAAAAGTAAAGGTTGGTCAGTTTGTCAGTGCTGAAATTGAAGGCGAGCTTCTAGAAGATGTGGTGGTGGTGCCGTCGACGATTCTCACGGCGGATGACCAAATTTTTGTTTATCGTGAAGGTGCTGTGTATCGCCGTGATATTAAAATTTTATGGCAAGATGAGCAAAGTACAGTGATCGATCCTACAGGTGAAAAACCTAACTTAGAAGAAGGGGAGCAGCTAGTCACCTCTCGTCTTAGTTTTGTCGCTGACGGTGCAAAAGCGCGTTTAAAGGATGCAGTGACGGAGGCAAAGAAGAAACCGAAAGCGGCTGCAACTAATAATTCTAGCGTGGAGTAAAAACAATGATTAGTTGGTTTGCAAAAAACTCTGTCGCTGCGAATTTGTTGATGTTCGTAATTCTCATCGCGGGCTCTTACACCATGTGGCAGCGTGTAACGGTAGAAACTTTTCCCAGTATTGAGTTTGACTATATTAATGTATCGGTACCATTTCGTGGCTCAACGCCTGAAGAAGTCGAGCAAACGGTTTCAACTCGAATCGAAGAAGCTGTTTATGATTTAGAAGGAATAAAAGAGTTATCGTCCAGTTCTTCAGAAGGGGTTGGGCGAGTCACGATTGAAGTCGAAGAAGGCTATGATGTTAAAGACTTACTCGATCAAGTGAAAAGTCGAGTTGATGCTTTAAATACACTGCCTATAGAGGCTGAAAAGCCGATTATTTCACAGTCCATTAGACGACGCGAAGCGATTAGTGTTGTTGTTAGCGGAGACCTCCCGGAAAAAGAATTACGCCGCTATGCAGAAATTATCCAACAAGAAATTGCATCGTTACCAGGTTTGTCACAGATCGAAACGTCTGGCGTTCGTTCTTATGAAATAGCTATCGAGTTTAACCAAGCTAGGCTTAACGAATTTGACCTTAGTCTACAAGATGTCGCAAACGCGGTAAATCAAAGGTCGTTAGACCTATCAGCTGGGCAAGTGCGCTCAGAGCGCGGTGATATTTTATTACGTTTAAAAGGACAGTCGTATACACGGGAAGAGTTTACTCAAATACCTATCTTAACCCGACCTGATGGTACTATTCTCGAACTGGGGGATTTAGCCACGATTCGAGATGGCTTTGAAGAAGAAAGTATTAACACTCGGTTTGATGGTAAGCCTTCTATTGAGTTAGAAATCTATCGAACAGGGACACAAAGCACCATTGAAGTATCCGAGCGAGTTATTAACTACGTTGAGACCAAAGAATCAGAGTTGCCCGCTGGTGTGAGTCTGTCTGTATGGCGCGATCGCTCAGAACCACTAGAAGCCCGCCTGAGTACTCTTATCAGCTCTGCAGTACAAGGTGGTTTGCTAGTGATTTTATTATTAGCACTATTTCTAAAGCCGAGTATTGCACTGTGGGTGAGCCTTGGCATTCCAATAGCTTTTGCTGGCGGCATGATTTTTATGCCGGAGCTGGGTATTAGCGTAAACCTGATCAGTCTTTTTGCGTTCATCTTGGTGCTGGGCATTGTTGTTGATGATGCTATTGTTACTGGCGAAAATATTTATAATCACTTAAATAAAGGTGATAAACCTCTGGATGCCGCCATTAACGGCACTAAAGAAGTTGCTGTGCCAGTCACTTTTGGTGTTATTACAACCATGGTGGCTTTTCTGCCGTTAGCGTTTATGGGGGGCGGCTGGGGCGTGTTCTACTCCCAAATTCCGTACATCGTTATTCCTGTACTGATTTTTTCATTGGTTGAATCTAAGTTTATTTTGCCTGCACATATCGGGCATATGAAGGCAACTGCTGAGCAGAAAAAACCTAATAAAATTATTCAGTATCAACAAAAATTTGCCAAAGGTTTCGAGCAAGCTATTCTCAAATTCTATAAACCGTTGTTAGCTTTTGTATTACACCGCTGGTTCTTAAGTTTGGTGATATTTGTATCAATACTGTTAATTGTGTGGGCCACAATTTCTAGTGGTATTACTCGTTTTGTTTATTTTCCGAGAATTCAGAGTGAAATTGCACGGGTATCATTACAGATGCCGGAAGGTACGCCTTTCGAAGTGACTGATTCATATGTCGAAAAAATCACTAACGCAGCATTACAACTACAAGAAAAATATCGTGATGATGAAGGCAACTCAGTGGTTGAGCATATCTTCTCTTCCAGTGGTTCAACTTGGGGCGGTGGCTCTGCGTCGTCCAATATTGGACGAGTCATGATCGAAATGATGCCGCCTGAAAAACGCGATGAATCGATCACGAGCACAAAACTAGTCAGTGAGTGGAGACAATTAATAGGCCCGCTTCCTGGCGTGGAGACGCTAACCTTTAGAGCAGAAATTGGACGAAGTGGGGACCCCATTGATGTTCAGCTGCGAGGCTCTGACATTACTCGCCTAAATGCGGCGGCTAATGAGGTAAAGCAAACGCTTTCTACCGTCTCGGGAGTATTTGATATTGCAGATAGTTTCTCCAAAGGTAAGCAAGAGATTCAATTTAAGCTAAAGCCACAGGCAGAAACTCTTGGAATTAGCTTGAGTGACTTGGCACGACAAGTACGAAACTCTTACTTTGGCGTTGAAGTGCAACGTATACAGCGTGGCAGGGAAGATGTACGTGTCATGCTCAGACTGGCACAAGAAGAGCGAGGAAGTCTGGAAGGGCTTAACAGTTTATTAATTAACACACCGGCTGGAGGCAAGATTCCTTTGTCTCAACTGGCAGAGTTATCGTATGGAAAAAGTCCTGCAAGCATTTATCGTATTAATCGACAGCGAACATTAAACATTACGGCAGATGTTGATAAAGAGAATGCAGATATAGAAGCCATTAAGCGCCGCATTGTCGCAGATGCCACTGAGATTGTTTCGAATTATCCGGGTGTTTCCTTTAGCCTTGAGGGTGAAGCTCGTGAGCAAGAAGAGTCAAATTATAATTTGTTAATTAGTCTGGGTTTTGTTTTATTCGCTATTTATATTTTGCTAGCCATACCATTTAAGTCATACGTACAACCATTCGTGGTGATGGGAGTAATACCTTTTGGTGCTGCCATGGCAACGATTGGGCATTGGATTATGGGAATGCCTCTATCGATCATGAGCATGATGGGGATGCTGGCTTTAACAGGGGTTGTGGTTAACGATTCTTTAGTGTTGGTTGACTACATTAATCAACAACGCCGTAAATATGGTGAGTCGCTCACAGATGCTGTTTTGCATGCTGGAGTAAGACGTTTAAGGCCTGTGATGCTGACCTCGCTAACGACCTTCGCTGGTTTGATGCCTTTGATATTTGAAAAATCTACTCAAGCGCAGTTTCTGATTCCAATGGCTGTTTCTCTAGGCTTCGGAATTTTGTTATCAACGCTGGTAACGCTTGTATTAGTGCCGCTGCTTTATTACAAGGCGACTCACGTAAAGCATTGGGCAAGAAATATAATTGCCAAGTAAAAACTCTACCAATTCATTTTATTGCTGCAGGGAAAAGTTTCCTGCAGCTTTCCGCTATATAGAATACTTCTCTAAAGCATTGAGCAGGTAAGTCTCTTCTTCCTTGTTGTGGAAGTTATCCCGAATATGTTGTTTGATAAAAGCAACTTGCTGCGCCAAAACTTGCTTTGCTTCTTGAGACTTTAATGGGGCGCTAATTTTACCGATCAACTCGATGAGGTGGAATAAAATATCCGGCTTGGTTTTTCCTGCATCACGAATTTGAGAAAGTGCGCTGTGAACGATGTCAGTCTTAGTTGCAGACTTTCCAATAAGTCTCAACTTGTCTTGCTCATCATGATAAATATGTTGCGGTAAGTCTTTATCCAAAGCTTTGCTTAATACCGCTGATAGCTTATCGAGAACAGTGATCGCAGTAAAGTTATCATTAATACCTGGCGACAAAGCTCGTAACCCTATTTCTGCTAAGTGTCTGATAGAGTATTCAAGATCTTGTGCGCCTGTTTTGTTGGAGCCAATATCAATACATCCTACAACGTTTAATTCAGTGTCTGCATGGGCATGATTTTTAGGAAATATGGTTCCTATCTTTTGGCCTGAAAATAAATAGTCACCGGCACGACATTCAAGGTTGATCAAAAGGTCATGTTTGGCAGCTAGATCTAGCAGAGCTGGATACTGAATGTTTTGTATATAACCACTACAGGCGCTGTAAATATCACGTTTCTGCTGCGCTAGTTCCTCAGGTATGGATGGCGCAGAAGAGGGTTGAGGTCTGTCTTTGGCATTACTGGTTAGGCGGGCTAGTGAGTGTTCTAATTCTTGAGTCACACGCTCAATGATGGTGTCTGCTATACCCGAACGGGCTACATGATTAACATAGCCAAGCAACACGAACAGATTAATAAAGGTCAGCAGAAAGCTACAGCTGATGGTTAGCCTGGGTGGCTGCTCAAAGGTCGACTGGTCGTGTAGCAAGATCAGCAAGGTGAGCGTTAAGGCAATACTTCCAAAGAAGACACCGATATAGATTTGAGTCCGTCGGCTACTCATGAAGGTTTTTATTAGCCTTGGACCAAGTTGCGACGCGGACAAGCTCAGGACCACCATGGTAATGGATATCACAAGGGTCGTCATGGTGATGAGAGCGGACAATATGGTTTGAAGAATAGTTTTTGCGTCTTCAGTGGAACCTGCGTATAAAAAGTCTAGCTTTTCAACATATTCGGTATAGCTTAGTTCTAACCGGAACACCAAAAGAATCCCACCAATAAACATTAAGGAAATGATTACAGGCACATAGAACAAACTGCTTCTAGTCAGTTCCCATAGATTATAGAGTTTTGATGCCCATGATTTCATGATTGGTCTGTCCCTTATGTTTTTCGTTTATTGTTATCGAAAGCTAGGGAAGTATCAATGATTTTAGATGGTGGGCCCGCCCCGACTTGAACGGGGGACCTGCCGATTATGAGTCGGATGCTCTAACCAACTGAGCTACGGGCCCATTTTGAGACGTCTTACAGAAATTGCCTGACGCTAAAAATGTTAACGCGCAGAAGTTTACGAGAAAACTCCTGCGCGTGCAATATCAAATCGGCATAAAACCGAATGATAAATAGGTACTACTCGTCAATATAAGTGCGAAGCTTTTCGGAACGGCTTGGGTGGCGTAGTTTACGCAGCGCTTTCGCTTCGATCTGACGAATACGCTCACGAGTTACATCAAACTGTTTGCCGACTTCTTCAAGCGTGTGATCGGTATTCATATCGATACCGAAACGCATGCGAAGAACTTTTGCTTCACGAGCCGTAAGCCCGGCTAAGATCTCGTCAGTGACTTCTTTCAAGCTTTCGCCTGTAGCGGCGTCAACCGGTGAGTCAATCGTTGAGTCTTCGATAAAGTCGCCAAGATGCGAATCTTCGTCATCACCAATTGGTGTTTCCATTGAGATTGGCTCTTTAGCGATTTTAAGGACTTTACGGATTTTATCTTCCGGCATTTCCATACGTTCTGCCAATTCTTCTGGCTGTGGCTCACGGCCCATCTCCTGAAGCATTTGACGAGAAATACGGTTTAACTTGTTGATCGTTTCGATCATGTGTACCGGGATACGAATGGTACGTGCTTGGTCAGCAATCGAACGAGTAATCGCCTGACGAATCCACCAAGTCGCATAAGTCGAGAACTTATAACCACGGCGGTATTCGAATTTATCGACCGCTTTCATCAAGCCGATATTACCTTCTTGAATCAGATCCAAGAACTGCAAACCACGGTTGGTGTATTTCTTCGCGATGGAAATTACCAAACGTAAGTTGGCTTCGACCATTTCTTTTTTCGCACGACGAGCTTTCGCTTCGCCAATCGACATTTCGCGGTTAGCTTCTTTAATCTCTAGAACAGATAAGTCACAGCTTTCTTCAACCAACTGCATCTTACGCTGTGCTTTTCGGATATCTTCGGCGAACTCTGCTAAAGCTTCTGAATATTTGCTCTTCTTCGCAAGGTGTCCATCTAACCACTCAGAGTTTGTTTCTGCGCCTGAGAAGGTTGTGATGAACGTTTTGCGTGGCATACGAGACTTTTTGACCGCCATATGCATGATATAGCGCTCTTGTTCACGGATACCGTCCATTTTTGTACGAAGGTTTTGTACAAGGTACTCAAACATGCGAGGGGCAAGCTTTAAGTTCATAAAGTGCTCGCGCATGGCTTCAAGCTGTTTTGCTGATGATTTGTGATCTCGGCCGTAACGCTTAATAGCTTTTACTGTTTTGTCATACTGTTTTGCCAGCTCAGAGAAGCGTTGCTCCGCTTCTTCTGGGTCAGGCCCAGTATCGACTTCAGTGCTATCATCATCGTCGTCGTCTTCATTATCATCATCTGCGTCATCGTCCACATCTTCGTCGTCAGCTTCGGCGTTAGCGTTAGCGATTTGCGCAGCTTCAGATTCTTCTTGTACGAATTCTGCTTCTTCACCGTCAAGGAAACCGGTTACGATGTCAGTTAAACGAATAAATTCGTTTTTATACTGCTCATACTCTTCGAGTAAAATACGAATCGTATCAGGGTAGTTACCAACAGCTGTTAGAACCTGGCGAATACCTTCTTCGATACGCTTGGCGATATCTATCTCGCCTTCACGAGTAAGAAGTTCAACACTACCCATTTCGCGCATATACATACGCACAGGGTCAGTGGTTCGGCCAAATTCGCCATCGACGCTGGCTAATGCTGCCGCTGCTTCTTCAGCAGCATCTTCATCAGTAACAGAGTCGTCGTTGATAATTAACTCATCTTCATCAGGTGTGGTTTCGTACACCTGAATACCCATATCGTTAATCATGCGGATGATATCTTCGATTTGTTCCGGATCGACGATATCGGGTGGTAAATGGTCGTTGACCTCAGCATAGGTTAAGAAACCTTGCTCTTTACCACGCGCAATAAGTAATTTTAACTGCGACTGCTGTGACTGTTGCGAATTCTCTGACATCTAGAATACCTTTGTTGTGATCACACACCGTTTGCGAACAATAATCGTGGCGCTTGCGTTGGACGCACAAACCCCTAGCGGTTGACGCATGGCGAACCGCAAATTATACAGAATTTGCCCCCATCACAGCAAGCTTTAGCTTTTCTCTGCTTTTCGGGGCTTTTGTTTGGCCAACAATAGTAATTGTTGGTATTCGGATTTTTCTGTAGCCGTTAATTTTTGACCTGATTGTTTATCCTTTAACCTTAAATAGTCCAGACGGAGCGTCTGGGCTTGGCGTAACAATTGCTTCATGCAATCTTGAAGTTCAGCCTCTTCGTTACCCCGCATCCGTTCTTCTCTTTCAAGAACCGCGAGCTGGGAAAGTCGTTGATACAGCTTATCCTGTTCTCGCCAATATTCTAGCAGGGTACCTGTAGTGATATTGGGGTTCTTATGAATAATTTCAAGGAGTTGCTGTAATAGCTTCGGGCCCTTGTCTGGCAAGGTTTTTAGCCAGGCAAAGTTATTGATATTAAGCCCTAGAGACGGGGTCTGTAGGAGTAATGTCAGAGCTAACTGTATGGTTTTGTTAGATTTTTGTGATGTTTGCGCTGGCTTTTGAGGCGTCGTCGGCTGAGGTTTTGGCGCCGGTTGCTCGATGATTTTTTCTAACTTCTCAACGGATAGTTGCGCTCGTTGAGCTAGTGCATTACTGAAAAACTCGTGATAAATGGGGTCGGTGACTTTTTCCAAGTAAGGTTTTGCTAAGTGCACTAATTGGCCCCGACCTGAGACTGACTCAAGATCGACTTGTGAGGCCAGGTGTTCGAGTAAAAACTCAAATAATGGGATCGCTGATTCGACTTGCTGTATAAATTGTTCTTTACCAACTTTACGCACCATCGAATCTGGATCTTCGCCATCAGGCAAAAACATAAGTTTAATTTCACGCCCGTCTCTGAGTTGCGCTAAGCCGTGTTCTAAAGCGCGTAGCGCAGCATCACGACCAGCTCTATCACCGTCAAAACATAATACTAGCTCACGAGTCGCACGGAACAATTGTTGGAGATGGCTTTCGGTAGTGGCAGTCCCCAAAGTAGCTACAGCATTGTTTATTCCGAACTGAGCGAGGGCGACCACATCCATATAGCCCTCAACGATCAACAGGCGTTGAAGTTTACGGTTTGCTTGGCGAGCCTGATACAAACCATACAACTCGTTGCTTTTATGGAATATGGGGGTTTCTGGCGAGTTTAAGTATTTTGGTTCACCGTCATTAATGATTCGTCCACCAAAAGCAATCACTCGGCCACGCTTATCCTTGATCGGAAACATGATACGGTCGCGGAAGCGATCGTAAACCGAGGTATCTTTTTTAATTAACATGCCGCAGTCAACCAACTGCTTTTGGAGCTTTTGGTCGGTGCCAAGCTTAGGAAATATTTTTTCTAGGTTACGCCATTCGCCAGGAACGTAGCCGATAGCAAATTGTTTGGCGATTTCGCCACTGAGCCCACGTTTCTTAAGGTAGTCTACAGCGTCTTTACCTTGTGGGGTGCTGAGTTGGCGGTGATAAAACTTAGCAATCCTCTCCATCAGTTCATAAAGACTAACGTCAACCTTTGGGCGGTTTGGTGCATTTTCATCCCGCGGAACTTCCATCCCTAAACTTGTTGCCAGCTCTTCTACTGCGTCGGGAAATTCTAGGCGATCGTACTCCATGACAAAACCGATAGCGTTGCCATGAACGCCACAGCCGAAGCAGTGATAAAACTGCTTATCCTGGCTAACGGTAAAGGAGGGGGTTTTTTCGCCATGGAAAGGGCAACATGCTTTGTAGTTGGTTCCCGCTTTTTTTAAGGGCACACGAGAATCAATCAAATCGACAATATCGATTCGATCCAGGAGCTCTTGGATAAACTGCTGAGGGATCAGTGCCATTAATGTTTCTTAGAGAGACGTTTTATTTAGGGAATAACAATTTCTGACTCAATCATAGCAGAGCCAAGAAACTTTACCTAGTTTGGAAATAGAAAAGTCTAATTAAGACAGACGAGCCTTAATTTTGCCACTGACTGCACCCATATCGGCACGGCCTTGAAGTTGTGGCTTCAGCATTCCCATGACTTTACCCATATCTTTCATAGACTCCGCGCCAGTCTTGGCGACTGCGTCTTCTATCAGGGCATTAATTTCTTCGTCAGTCAAAGGCTGCGGAAGGAATTCTTGAAGAACATCAATTTCAGCTTTCTCGATGTCCGCTAGCTCTTGACGGCCAGCATCTTCATATTGTTTTATTGAGTCGCGACGTTGTTTAACAAGCTTGTCTAAGATAGCAAGAATGGCCGTGTCATCGAGTGTTTCACGAGTGTCTACTTCGACCTGCTTAATAGCAGACAAAGCTAGGCGAATGGTAGTCAAGCGCTCTTTTTGCTTAGCGCGCATGGCATCTTTCATTGCCTCTTTTAGACGATCATGTAATCCTGACACGGCTATCCTCTCACTTATTTAATAACTTCTTAAAAAGAATTGCTTAAATAAGCTCTTAATACAAGCGAATGCGACGAGCGTTTTCGCGAGCTACTTTCTTCGCTGCACGCTTTACTGCCGCTGCTTTTTCACGCTTGCGTACAGATGTTGGCTTTTCGTAGTGTTCACGTTTACGAACTTCGGCCAAAATACCTGCTTTTTCGCATGAGCGCTTGAAGCGACGTAATGCAACGTCAAAAGGCTCGTTATCTTTTACTCTTACGCTTGGCATTAAAAATCACCTAACCTTTAAATTAATGTTAATAAAATCATGTAGTTACTGTCTTGCAACCAAACTATTGTCACAAGAAGGGCGCAAATTTTAAACATTTTTTGATCAAAAAGCAAAGAAAAGGCCCCTTTCGAGGCCTTTTTTTTGGTTATTTGATGCTGTAGTCGAGTTTTACGTAGTAAAAAGCACCGTTAATTCCGAATGGAGTCGACTCCCACGGGTAAATATAGTTACCAAATTCTGGCGAATCACTAATGAAACGGTGAACGGCATTCTCTGGCAATTTGTCCGGGTACTCGTCAGTAATGTTGTTACCGCCGACGGTCAACTTAACACCGTTATCAAAGTCATAACGGACTTCCAAGTCTGCTAGCCATTTGGCACTAGAGCGAACGGTTGGCGATGGATCAATACCTAACGCGCCATTACACACGTCAGGGTTTTGCGTTGGTATGCCTAAGCCCTGACACGTGAAGAAGGATGTTTTCACTTTACCGTAACGGTTCACTTTTAATGACGTCGACCAATTATTGATCGCCCAATCTAAACCCAGCAACAAGCGCTGGCGCGGTTGACCGGTTTCAACGTTATCGACCTGAGCTTGAGAGAAGAGTGTTTCAGGCAATACGCCATTAGGTGCGTTGATTTCTTTAATCTCAGTGCGGTTGTAGTGGGTCAACCAAGTAAAGGTAAAGTCACCCCATGCATCAGTACCCCAGTCATAGGTGAGTACCAAGTCGGCTCCAAAGGTTTCGGTATCAATCGCGTTAGAGAAGAATTGGCCTTTGTTATAGCCGTTGGCGTTGAGAAAATCCAAGGCTGCTTGGTTGACAACTGGATTACCATTGGCATCGGCGTTCTGACCATTTAAGCCGCCACCCAGTACGATACGATCTTCAATATCGATTTGATAAGCATCTAACGACACGCTCAAGCCGTTTCCTGGGCTATAAACCATACCAATGCTAGCGTTTTCAGACGACTCATGCTCCAACTGTTCTACGCCATAAGCTGAGGCGAATACGCTGCCCTCTGGCGCGTGGAAAGTCTGCGATAGCTCGGTGCCATCGACGTCGGTAAACACGGTTGTGAATGCTCGTTGCGCTAAGCTTGGTGCACGGAAGCCGGTAGATAGGGCGCCACGAAGGCCAAAGCTTTCGGTAATGTCCCAGCGGGCAGAGATTTTCCCCGTGGTCGCATCGCCAGCGTCGCTGTAGTCTTCAAAGCGTCCGGCAATACCTAACAAGAAGTTTTCGCTCAAGTTAGTTTCCATGTCTAAATAAAACGCGTAGTTATCACGTTCACGTTGACTCGAAGCGGCGATTTGTGGACTGTAGCCTGGAAAACCTTGCATACCGCAGGCCGCCGCAACGCTTGGATCGATCACAGAAGGGAATGGATTGTTGGTATCGCCAGTGTAACCACAGGAATAGGACACTAGGTCGCCCGCTTTAATGCCGTAGCTTTCTTCGCGATACTCTAAACCTGTTGCTAAGTAAATATCGTCATACCAGCCCCAGTCTACAGCGCCATTTAAGTCAAAGTTGTAAGTACGTTGGGTAAAGCTAATGCTACCACTGTCAGCAGAAGTCGGGCCCGAATTGGCGCGAATCTCAGCATCGGTAGCGCCTGGGTTGTTTTGTACATATTCGGCGGCAATGGATGCATTTAGTGAGTTGGATGCAGCAAAGCCGAACTCGTTATCACCATAAACCGCACTCAAGTCGTATTCCCACGACGATTCGCCAATAAAGTCACGAATACCGAAAGCCAATGATGTGTCTTTCACGGTGGTGTTCTGAAGCGGCAGAAAGCCATCAGCATAAACTTGTGGCACGTTACGATCAGCGCGGTCTTCGAAGCGGTAGAATCCCGCTGATTGCCCTGCACGATCGGATACGCCGCCGAAGAAGTAGGCGATACCCGCTTCACCATTGAAGAATAAATATTTATTCTCTGAAGACGAATCACCTAAGCGCATGATCACGCGATCTTTGCGGTTACTGATTCCTGCGCGATTAGTCGCGCCACGATCACGGAATTCAGCGGTTAAGTTCAAGAAGCCTGTGTCGCCAATGTTGATAGTACTGTTGGCTGAGACTTGATTGACCTGACCGTCGCCTTCTTTGGTCTCGCCCCACTTACCGGAAAGTGTGGTGCCTGCGCCGCCACCTTTAAGGATGATATTGATCACGCCAGCAATAGCATCAGAGCCGTATTGCGCTGCCGCACCGTCACGTAAAACTTCGATGTGCTCGATGGCTGAAACAGGGATGGAGTTAATGTCAGTACCTGCCGAGCCGCGACCAATGGTCTGCTGGATGTTGACCCAAGCTTGGCTGTGGCGACGTTTGCCGTTGACCAGAATGAGCACCTGATCGGGGCCAAGACCGCGAAGCGTCGCTGGACGAATAATATCGGTACCATCGCTCACCGTGGTACGTGAGAAGTTAAAAGATGGCGCTAGTTTTTGTAAAAGCTCGCCAACCTCACTCGCACCTGACTCTTCAATGATTTCGCTGGTAATGAGATCAACCGGGACGGCTGTATCTTCAATAGTCCGACCGCTGACACGAGTACCGGTGACGATTAGTGTTTCAGCTTTTTTACCTTTCTCTGCTTTGTTGTCGTCTTCGGCAGATTGGGCGATGGATGAGTAGCTAGCTGCAAGTGTTGCCACGACAGCTGCGTGTATTATGGTTTTTTTCATGTTATTCCCCCTATATGTGGAACGGACAAGGTAGCGAAGAGCTCTCCTTAAAGCTATGAACTTGTTCCGATCTTATTAAGAAATATAGCGAGTTTGTTATATGGTTGTTTCTCGCTATGGACGTTTAGATCGCATATAATTCAACCATCTTTGGTAACAGATACAGATTAGACCTGCTTTGAAAATACTCGGAATAGAAACGTCTTGCGACGAAACGGGGGTGGCCATTTACGATTCTGAACAAGGGATCATTGGCGATGCCTTATACAGCCAAGTTGAGCTACATGCGGAATATGGTGGCGTGGTGCCTGAACTGGCCTCGCGTGATCATGTGCGCAAGACTATTCCATTAGTCAAAGAAGTCTTAAAGCAGGCTAACTGTACTAAAGACGATATTGATGCGATTGCTTATACCAAAGGACCGGGACTTATAGGTGCGCTATTTGTTGGTGTTGGCGTAGGACGAAGCTTAGCTTATGCGTGGGACATCCCTGCAATTGGTGTGCACCACATGGAAGGCCATCTTTTAGCGCCGATGCTGGAAGACGAAAAGCCTGAGTTTCCCTTTGTCGCTTTATTGGTTTCTGGCGGGCACACTTTATTGGTTGATGTTCAAGGTTTAGGCAAATATGAAATCCTTGGCGAGTCGATTGATGACGCCGCTGGCGAAGCTTTTGATAAAACCGCTAAGATCATGGGGCTTGGCTATCCAGGAGGCCCTGCGTTAGCGAAGCTTGCGGAAAAAGGCCAAGCGGGAATTTATAAACTACCGAGACCTATGACCGATCGCCCAGGTTTAGATTTTAGCTTTAGTGGTTTAAAAACAGCTGTGGCCAATCTTTATAACGGCTCTGATAAGTCTGAGCAATCAATGGCTGATATCGCTTACGCGTTCCAAGAAGCTGTCGTCGATACCATTTTCATCAAGTGTCGCCGAGCCTTAGAGCAAACCGGTCACAAACGCTTAGTCGTCGCTGGAGGCGTTAGCGCTAACGTGGCGCTAAGAGCTAAGCTGACAGACTTACTCGAATCAAAAGGCGGCAAAGCCTATTATCCACGTCCTAAATTCTGCACCGATAATGGCGCCATGATCGCTTACGCGGGTTATTGCCGCCACCAAGCGATACTAAACGGACAAGATCAATTTGAAGAGCCAGCGGTTAGAGCAAAACCACGCTGGCCGATTGTTGAGCTCGGGTGAAGCTCGGTTAAGAACTGGTTAAGTTAGAACAGTCCCAGCATAAGTATCAATAAAGAAGTAAATCGTGATACCGATGCTGGCTAGAATCACAAAAATTCTTACGTGGTGCTGTGACAGTTTTTTGGATAGATTAGCGGCAATAAAACCTCCGACTAACGCCCCCGTTAGGACAATCAACCCTTCGTACCAAGCTATGGCATCGTTGTAGATAAATATGACGATGGCAACTAACGCCACAACCGTCGAAAGTAGAAGCTTAATACCATTCATCGCGTTGATATTGGTGTATCCCGCTAGCGCTAAATAGCTCAGAGTAATAATCCCTTGGCCTGCGTTAAAAAATCCGCCATACACACAAATCCCGAACAAGGTTATCGCTAATAAAACTGTTCCTATGGCGGATGCATGTCGATGACGAGTGCTGAGCTTTTTTAACGAAGCGTTGATGCGCCCACCAAAAATAAACAAGAGTGTCGCGAATAATAATAACCATGGGATGGATGTACGGAACGCCTCTTCAGGAATTTGCAGTAGTAACCAAGCGCCCAATATACCGCCGAGTAGAGCGATAAAGATGAGCTTGGGTAATTCTTTTTTGTGGAGACGTAAATCATCTTTGAACGCATAGGCGCCACTTAAGTAACCACCGCAAGAAGCAAAAGTGTTCGTGGCGTTAGCGCTGACTGGCGGTATGCCCACAAACATTAATGCCGGAAAGGTGATAAAGCTACCGCCACCAGCGATAGAGTTAACCATACCGCCGAGAAGTCCAGCACTAAAAAGAAGAAGCAGTTCAAACATAAATAGTGATTACCTGAGTCTTTGAGGTTTGGCGGCTTATATATTGACTGCTTTTCTATTTAATAGCTGCATCAATAAAACCAAAACAACAGACCCCAGCACCAACCACGCAAAGTTGCTTGGTGTGCCATCGAACAGTAGCGCGAGCAATGGGCCGGCGAGGGCGCCTGAGCCGAAGCGGAGGGTACCAATCACCGCTGTGGCGGTACCGCTTTTTTCAGCGAATGTGTTAAGTACAAGCGCGTCGGAGTTGGTGGTGATGAAGGCCAGTGAGCCGAGTAGCAGAAAAATAGAGGCTGCGGTGGCGTAGAGACCTAAGTCGAGTTGCAGTACGGTAAAGAATGCGGTGCCCGTAAAAAGTGCATAGACTGAACCGAAACGCAGCAGCTTGCGCGAGCCAAAGCGTTCGACAATTCGGCTATTGACGATGTTGCTGATAAAGAGACCAATGACGTTAATAGCGAAGAGAATACTGAAAGATTTCTCGCTGGCGCCAAAGTGCGTTATATACAGATACGAAATTGATGTCAGGTAGCAGAAAAACGCAAAGGTAGCGAACATGGAGGTGAAGATATCCAAGCGTACCGTTTTGTTGGCGAAAACCGAGCGGTAGTTATTAGCGAACTCTCTGAGCCATTGACGGTTTTTCTTCTTTGGCATACTGCTCGGCAGTTTCCATAGCACTAGCGCGAGAATTAACACGGCATAAGCCGCTAAGACTAAAAATATGCTGCGCCATCCCGTAAAGTGCAGAATAAAGCTGCCGATACTGGGCGCGATCATGGGCGCAATCATCATGATCATGGAGACGTAAGACAAACCCTTGGCGGTGTGTTTGCCGTACATATCACGGATCACGCCGGGTACTACGACGGTGGCGCCGCTACTAATCGCCGCTTGGAAAAAGCGTAAGGTTAGAAAACTTTCAATAGATTCTGCAAACGCTAACGCCACCGAGAAAAAAGCAAAACCCAGTAAGCCAATGATAACCACGCGGCGACGACCGATGCGATCGGCAATGGGCCCAAAAAAGAGCATACCCAAAGCATAGCCAGCCATATAGATACTCAATGAATTTTGAACCGCTGTCGGTGTGGTCGATAATTCTTTTGCGATGGTTGGCATCGCCGGCAGGTACATATCAATCGCTAGTGGCGAGATAGCGACAATGGACGCTAATAGCGGCAGTAGGCGTAGAGGATTATTGAGCTTATGTTGATTCATTCACGCCTCTTAGCGGACTTAGGAGTAGCATACAAGTTAGGAAGCAAAGTAAAGAGCAACATAGAGTATAGTGCTTATTAAGGTGAAGCCTAAATTTACATATTCTCTTCTTTTTAGATTATATCGAGCATGGAAGGAGTCTATGACTGCTTGTCGGAGCACGAAAGTAAACATAATGTAATGGACGCAAGGAATAATGTGAAAGAAGACATTAAAATCAGACAGGGACTTATCGTAAAAGTAACTTAATACCCAGTCTAGCTCAGCTAGAACACCAATAATCCCGATAATGCTATTAACAATAAGCCACCTAATTTCAGCTAAACCAAAAATAGAGCGGTAGGCCAGTAAATACAATACTGGTAAAAATATACCGAAGCATAAGGTAAAGCCGAGACCGATATCTTGCTGAATATAAGTAATATCAAAGACGAGCCAGAAATGCAGCGCAATGATAACTGTGAAAAAGCCATAAACCTTAGACCAGTGTAAGTAAGAGCCTTTACTATAAGTATTACTTCCAATAGAAATATCAGTCTTAAGCTTCATTGCAGTAAGTTTTGCCTATCCTTTCTTGTCGGTGATTTTTCGCTCAGTACCTTGCCACAAGTTTTTAATGTTTTGGCGGTGTCGCCAAGTCAGTATCAAAAACATGGCGAAAAGCGGGAAGAAGTACCTATGATCCATGTAGAAGCCAAAGGCTGCAACAGCAAAACTGGATAGTAGAGATGCAAGAGATGAATATCGACTAAAGAAAGCGGTCACGGCCCACGTGACAACGCAGAAGCCAAGCAATAGCGGTGACAGTGCGACCAAGGCACCGAAATAGGTCGCCATGCCTTTGCCGCCTTTAAAATTAAAATATAGCGGATAAAGGTGTCCGATAAAGGCCATAAAGCCGACCCAACCGAGATTTCGGTTGTGCAGATCGAGCGCGTAGCCAATCAAAATCGGGATGATAGCTTTCAGCATATCGCCGAGAAGGGTAAATAAAGCTGCTTTTTTTCCGCCAAGTCGTAAGACATTGGTCGCGCCGGGGTTGTGTGAGCCAAACTCACGGGGATCGGGCAGCTGCATAATACGGCAGACAATCACAGCGCTGGATATGGAGCCGGTGAGGTAAGCGAGGATCCACAGCCCTATAACGTCCCATTCCATGAGTTAGAACCTGTCCTTGTTAGTGAAATTTGAAAGTTGTCTCATTGAAGACATGAAACTCCATCTTTTAATTATTGCTGTCTGTTTCAGCGGGCAACTCAGGGTTGGTGAGTTGCTACTGTTTGTAGTTTATACAAAAAATCAGGCTATTGATAACAAATTGGCTGGAATTTGATATTCTAACGAGCTACTAACACGAATAATTAGAGAAAAACGTGGATATTGTTTTTATTGAAGATCTAAAAGTCGATACGGTTATTGGTATTTATGACTGGGAGCGCCAGATCCGTCAAACGATCAGTATCGATCTTGAAATGGCACATGATATTCGTCCTGCCGCTGAAGAAGATACGATTGATCAATGCTTGGACTATAAGTCTGTGGCCAAGCGTGTGATCGGATTTGTGGAGGAGTCAGAGTTTCAGCTAGTCGAAACTTTAGCTGAAAAGATTGCTCACATTATACAGTCTGAATTCAATGTCCCTTGGTTAAAGTTAAAACTCAGCAAGCCAGGCGCCGTTCGAGGCTCTAAGAATGTTGGGGTTTTGATTGAACGCGGAACAAAAGAGGCGTAAATAGAGCTGTTATGCCAAAAATTTATATCAGTATTGGCAGTAACCAAGACGCGGAGCGACAAATACGCTTCGGCGTCAAGCAGTTGGGTTATTACTTCTCAGACTTAAGCGTGTCTCAAGTTTATGAGAGTGAAGCCGTTGGTTTTGATGGTGATAACTTTTTAAACCTTGTTGCTTGTGCAAAAACACAGCTCAGTATTTCGCAAGTGGATCACGCTTTTAAAGAAATCGAGAAAGCTGCTGGTCGAGTCAGAGGCGAAGCTAAGTACAGCAACCGAACTCTGGATATTGACCTTTTGCTCTATGATGATTTGGTTTGTGACAAACCGATCAAGTTGCCACGCGGCGAAGTACTGCATCACGCGTTTGTATTATTACCGTTGGCTGAAATCGCTCCGAGTTTAGAGCATCCGATTGAAAAAGCTTCTTACCAAGAGCTATGGAATGCTTTTGACAAGAAAGGTGAGCAAAGTTTGTGGGCTATTAAGTTCGATTGGGAGAGTGCTTTATGACACGAAGAACAGCGTTAATTACGGGCGGTGCTATTCGAGTGGGTAAGGCCATTGCCTTGGCTTTAGCTGAGCAAGGCTATGATATTGCTATCCACTACAATCGCTCCTCTCATGAAGCAGTACAAACGGCGGAAGACGTAAAAAAGTTTGGGGTTAATGCCAAGCTGTATCAAGCTAACTTAAGTGATGCTGAGCAGTGTCGCGATTTGGTTGAGCGGGTTTTTAAAGAAAATGATTTGTCGGTGCTGGTTAACAGCGCGGCAGTTTTTCCTGAAACCGATTCGGTAATGGAAGGGCTTGCTGAGTGGGATTCAGTCATGAATTTGAATTTAAGGGCACCGCTGGAGCTATCAAAAGCCTTTGTAGACAACACGCCCTTATCTGGCCACATCATTAATATTCTCGATGCGCGGATCAATCGGCCAGCAGGCGATCATCTGGTGTATCGTTTATCAAAATCAGGGTTATGGCATCTGACCGAGTCTTTAGCGCAGGACTTAGCCCCAAATATCCAGGTTAACGGCTTGGCGCTTGGTGCAATCATGCCACCGCCGGGGGCGAGCCAAGACCACTTTGAGCGTATGGCGGAGAAGATTCCTTTGGCACGCACAGGTTCGCCCAAAGCTGTTGGTGAGGCCGTGGCCTTTTTGGTCGGTCAAGAGTTCGTGACGGGCGTGGTATTGCCGATTGATGGTGGTGAATTTTTATAATGTCAGTTGAGCCTGCTGCGTTACCGGACTTTTGCCGGAATTACGACGATTACCAACAGTTATTGCAGCATCAGTGCCAAATCTTAGAAGTCCCTGAGCCAGATCAAAATGCTATTCAAGCAAGCTTTCAATTGGCGCAAAGAGTGGCGGAATTGATCCATTTTAATGGAAAGCTACCCTTTGCTCAGTTTATGCACGAAGCGCTTTATCATCCGGGTTTAGGTTATTACAGTGGCGGCAGCCATAAGTTAGGTGCGGGTGGTGACTTTGTTACGGCTGCTGAAATATCACCGATGTTCGGCCAAACTTTAGCGAAGAGCTTGCAGCAGGCTTGGAAAAATACTGAGCCATGTGTGCTTGAGTTAGGCGCAGGCTCAGGGAAGTTAATGTGCGATATCTTGCAGCAGTGTGAGTCTGATGGGGCGCTTCCAGAAGCATATTATATTTTAGAAGTGTCGGCTGAATTACGTCAGCGCCAGCAGCAGTTGTTGAATGATAAGTTGCCACATCTCAAGCCTCTAGTCATCTGGCTAGAAAGGTTACCCCAGTCGTTTCAAGGAGTCATCATTGGCAATGAAGTTATTGATGCTATTCCTGTCGAGCTTTTAATGCAAACTGAGGAAGCTCTGACACAAGGCTTTGTCACTCATGATAAGAACGGGTTTAAGCTCGAGTTTGAAGCAACCAGTTTTAGTCAAGGATGGCGGAAGAAACACGCCGACATTTGCCAGAGTTGGCCGGAAGGTTACTTAGCGGAAACCTATGATTTAAGAAGAGACTGGTTAAAAAGTTTGATCGGATGTTTGAAGCAAGGGTGTATTGTTCTTGTCGACTATGGTTACGAAGAAGATGAGTTATACTCGCCTTATAGACCACAAGGTACGCTGCAGTGCTACTACCGACAAAAAAAGCATTCAATGCCGTTAGCGCTGCTAGGGCTGCAAGATATTACCAGCTCTGTGAACTTCACTCAGCTCGCTCAGGCTGCGCTGGATCATGATGCCCAAGTTCTGGGTTTTACGACCCAGTCCCAATTTTTGACTTTGAGCGGCATAGAGCAGTTTGTGGCGCAGTCACAAGATTCTGATACAATGTCGAGCTTATCGGTAGCACAACAGTTACAAACATTATTGATGCCCAATGAGATGGGGCAGAACATTAAAGTTCTGGGATTATCCAAAGGGTTTTCTGGTGCACTTTCAGGGTTTACTTCACTTGGGTTGAATCAAGCATGAAAAAAATTATAACCGCTGGCTTTCTAAATTTATTTTCACCACTAGCTTTCGGAGCGGCAGCCGGCAAAGATGATAGCTGGTACTGGCTTCTGGCGCTAGCTGTGGTGATTTCAGTTTGTTTGTCGTCGCTGTTGGTTTGGCGCAGTAAAAAGCTCAACACCTTTACCTTAAAAGCGGTCGGTTTCGGCGCTTGGTTTTGGTTTATTATTTTTGTTGAAGTGATGATTTACGGGTTTTACGTCGGTCTTACTAAGTAAATCAGTACACATGCCTTTTTTATTTTATACTGTGTTAAAAATGTACTCGAATTCGTTATTTATAAATAATAAACTCCTCATCTCCGTGCATTTTTGCCTTGTCTAAAATAAAAAATCCTATGTGTTTGTTTAAGCACAGGCTTTCAGGCATGTTTTTAACCTTTAATGAGTGAAGGAAGTCGAAGACCTAACGACAGGGGCGTCTTTTCTTTTCGCTCTTTTCTTTGCCCCGCAGGGATTCCCGGTGGTCAGACGCAAAGAAAAGGGTAAGGAATTATCAATATAAACAACACAGAGTAATAAATATGGATTGGCTTCAGGCGGTATTTTTAGCATTGATTCAAGGACTTACTGAGTTCTTGCCGATTTCGAGTTCGGCGCATTTGATTCTGACGTCGAAGGTTTTAGGTTGGCAGGATCAGGGCTTGGCGTTTGATGTTGCTGTACATGTGGGTACTTTAACGGCGGTAATGATCTATTTCCGTAAAGAGATTGTGGAGATGGTTGTTGCTTGGTTTGGTTCTGTGACGGGGAAAGGGGCTACACCAAACTCGCGATTAGCGTGGGCGGTAATTTGGGGCACGATCCCCGTTGGTTTGTTCGGCTTGTTTCTAGAAGCTTTTGATATTGTTGATAATTATCTCCGCTCTATTCCCGTCATTGCGGCGACGACCATTATTTTCGGTTTGTTGTTGGGCTTTGCAGAAACCAGGTATAACGGAAAAAAGCCTCAAGACTTTAAAAACGAGTACGATTTAAGATTACGCGATGTGTTTACTATTGGTGTGGCGCAGGCATTGGCATTAATTCCGGGAACTTCGCGTTCAGGTATTACCATGACGGCAGCTGCGATGTTAGGTTTTTCGAGAACGGCGGCAGCGCGGTATTCTTTCTTGTTATCGATTCCAGCGATTTTATTGCCCGGTGGCCTAAAGGGATATCAGTTGGTTGAAGAGGGCGCTAAGTTCGATTGGAGCTTTTTGATTCTGGGCATTATCGTTTCAGCAGTGAGCGCATTTGCTTGTATTCACTTCTTCTTAAAGTGGCTTGAAAAAATTGGCTTTATGCCTTTCGTCTGGTATCGCTTAGCGCTGGGTATCGGCTTACTGATACTGTTCTATAGTTAGTTAGAAAGCGGCTTATTCAGCCGCTTTTTCTTTTTCCAGAACTGACTTTATTCGACGAATCTGCTCACGCTCAATAGCCTCGCCCAGTTTCGCACCTTCGTAGCCACGTTCAATAAAAGGTTGTGCATCAACTTTCTTAGAGATTTGGAAGCATTGACGAAGTAAGTCTCCCTGTGGATAGGGATTATCTTCGAGTCCTAAGCGGCCATTAAAGTCTGCTTCACAAGCTAAAATAAATTGCTCAAGGATGCTTTCTTTTTTATAAGCGCCGATAGACTTTAAAACTTTGTGTACAGTTTTGGGGCGCAGCTCGAACATCTTATGGCAGTGTAGGTGAAAGCGAGAAACCTGAATCGCAAGGTTCTGATAGTCCTTTGGTGCTTTAATTCTCTTGCAAAGCTTTTTAATTAAAGGAACCCCTGCTTCCTCGTGACCACGGTGTTGTGGCCATTGCTCTTCAGGCGTGACGCCTTTACCAAGATCATGAACCACTGATGCGAAGCGAACGCAAATATCATCGGTCTTACGTGCGGCCTGTTCCAGAACCATCATAGTATGGATGCCCGTATCGATCTCGGGGTGCCACTTTTCTGGGTTTGGAATTCCCCATAAAACATCAATTTCAGGGAAAAGAACCTTCAAGGCTCCACAGTCTCGAAGAACTTCAAAGTAGACTTGAGGTGATTGAGTTGATAAAGCTTTGTGTGTTTCCACCCATACTCGTTCAACGGTTAAATACTCAAGCTCACCTTGGTTGGTTAGCTCGGTCATCAGCGCTAAGGTTTCTGGTGCTATAGTAAAGTCTAAATGATGGAACCGAGCCGCGAAGCGAGCGACACGCAATACGCGTAACGGATCTTCAGCAAAAGCTGGTGATATGTGCCTAAGGACCTTGAGCTGTAGGTCTTTTTGCCCCTTGTATGGGTCCACTAAAGTGCCGTCTTCATGCTGCGCTATGGCGTTAATGGTTAAATCACGGCGCTGTAAATCCTGTTCAAGGGTAATATCCGAGGAGAAGTTGACTTCAAAACCCTTATAACCACGACCAGATTTACGTTCGGTTCTGGCTAGAGCGTATTCCTCACCAGTTTCAGGGTGTAGGAATACAGGGAAGTCTTTCCCAACCTCTTTGAAGCCCTGCTGTTTCATCGCATCAGGAGTCGCTCCGACTACAACATAGTCATGATCAACGACCGCTAAGCCGAGCAAATGGTCACGCACAGCGCCGCCTACAAGGTAAACTTCCATAAACTAGCTACAAACCTGAGTATTAGGGTTCTTTGCCATACAGTGTAACAGGGTGTTGAGCTTTGGATCAGCTTTGTGGCAATTTTTTAAAGTGACTTGTTTTTTTAGATTTTCTAGTTCGGTAAGCTTGTCGGCAAACTGCATATCATCAATGCTCCCTTGCGCTAATTCTTTCTCGATAGCCTTCTTATGGCCGGAATAGCTACTGCTAAAATGACCTATGGCCATTTTGCATTGATTGCTACTAAGAGGCTTCGTTTTCACGGGACGAGGCATCTGGATGATGTTCATATTATTCAGGTTTTGCGGTTTAGCCTTAATTCGCTTATCTTTAGGTGGCTTGTCCGAGTAATGGGTATTACCGTCCTTATCGACCCATTTATAGATTTTAGCGGGGCAATGCAGTGCGGCAAGGCTTAAGGCTAGAAATAATAATGTGCGGCTTCCTACAAGACATCTT
>Ga0208203_1000295_pt1 | contig 23341 bp, 20 predicted proteins | sample DeeseametaMP2914_FD_184167 | JGI IMG/M metagenome (GOLD analysis project Ga0208203, IMG submission 184167) | Marine microbial communities from the Deep Atlantic Ocean - MP2914 (SPAdes) | ecosystem: Environmental > Aquatic > Marine > Oceanic | place: West of Santa Cruz de la Palma, Atlantic Ocean...
TGCACTCAAATGGTACAGCTCCATAGTTGACGCAGCCTGGGCCGGAGGCATATGAAATTAAATTCGTGGGGATCCCTCAGACTCTGACCCCATTTGGGTGGTTCATACTTTAAATATAATCTTGTCGTAGAGCATGAATACCTGTCGTGAGCGTTTGGGCAGAAGCGTTAGCATTACCTCTTCATCAATATCTAGCCCACCAGTGAACTGACCAAAGGCTGGCATCACAAATACATTTTCGTTGTTAGTAAAGCATTTGCCTGAATAACGGCGGCGAGTAATGGTTGTGCGCTTTTTGGGGTGATAATGGCCAATAACCTGAGCACGAGTTTCACTCGTTTCTACTTCGTGTCTAAATACTATATTATCTAACACTATTTCAAAACACGGCGTACCCGGTATGCCGTCGGGTAAATCTGGGTCATGATTACCTTCTACCCACATCCACTCGTTCACACTATCAACTAATCTGCATAAGTGCTGACGGTCATCAAAGGTCATGCGTGACATGCTGTGTTTATCGTGAAAGCTGTCACCTAAGCTGATTACTCGCAGTGGCTTGTAATCATCGATGATGCCCTCTAATCGCGTTAACGTAGCGGTGGAATCCAAGCTCGGCAACGGGTTCGCATAACTGCGTAAATAACTGCCTTTTTCTAAGTGGAGATCAGACACTACAAGCCAATCGCATGCGGGTAAATACGCCACACCGCGCGCGTCTAACAGCCACAAGTAGTCTGCATATTTTGTGATAGTGATGTGGCGCTGGCTTACTTTTTCGGTTAGCCACGCGTCAGTTATTGCCAAATTGCCCTCTTATTCTTTTCGTCTTTGCTTTTATCTAATATTATTCAACAGATGAGCCCGATAACAATGCACGAACTTCATCTAACATAGTTTCAGCTTCTGCATATAAATTAGCTTGCTCGATGATCGCCTGTGCGCCAGCGCCTTTCACTTGTTCACTACGCACATCCAGCACTATTGGAATGGCCATGGGCGACGGCTTTTCAAGATTCACTAATATCGCTGAATCTACATAGCGAATAAGCAAATTAGCGAGTCGCCGTAAATCAAGTAGCTCACGCTCTGCATCGGCCCGTGCTACTTTAAGTAAGATATGGTCGCGATCGTGTTCGCGCAATGTATCGTAGATAAGGTCGGTAGAAAACGTTACTTGCTTCATGGTTTTTTGGCTGGCGTGATAGCGCTGTTCAGTGAGCCCACTCACCACCGCCACTTGCCTGAACGAGCGCTTAAGCATAGGTGCCTGCAACATCCAGTCTTCTAACTCGTCCCCTAAAATATCTGGCTGGAATAGCTGCTGGAGCTGCCCTTGTGTGATGGCGTTTACTGAAGCCACCGATAATCCGTAATCGGTCACGCTGAAGCTTAAAGGCTTAATGCCCATTTTTTCCATTCGTCGCGTTAGCAACATACCTAAGGTTTGGTTCGCTTTGCGTCCGTCGAAGGTGTAGTACAAGGTATAGTGCGCCTGTCTAAACGGAAATTGTTCTACAAGCACGTTGTCAGGACTAGGCAATTGAGAAAACGCCTGTTGAAGTTTAAGCCACTCTTGTACCTGTGCAGGCAGTGCTCTCCATGATTTCTGAGTAGCCAAAATTGCCCGTACCCCATCCGCCAAGTAAGTAGATAGCGGCATTTGACCACCCGCGTAGCTTGGTATTTTCGGCTCTTTTGCTTTTGCAGGCTTAGCGTGTAGCTGCATGTCGCGAATAGCCTCAAAACGCAATACTTCTCCTGCAAAATAGAAGGTGTCTCCGGGCGTTAACTGCTGAGCGAAATACTCTTCTACTTCACCAATTATCTTGCCCTGATTTCCTCTTCGTATACGCTTTACTTTAAGCCGACCCGCTTCAACGATTGTGCCGATATTTTGTCTGTGCCGTTGAATAACCCGCCGATTCGCTGGCGAGTAAGTGCCATCGTCGTTTTTCGTCAGGCGTTGATATCTCTCATACGCATTAAGCGCACTGCCGCCGTCTTGAGTAAACTGCCACAGCTTATCGAAATCATCTCTATCGAGCCCTTGGTATGGCGTGGCGGTAAGTATCTCTTGATACAATGTATCTGGGCTATCAGCCCTACTACACAAGCAGTTCAGTATAAATTGCGGGACAATGTCCAGTGCCCCTGGCTGTGGGCTTTCCCCGTCTAGCTCCCCTTTTTCAATAGCGGTGATCGCCGCCTGACATTCCAGCGCTTCAAAACGGTTTGCCGGTACGAGCAACGCTTCACTTGGCTCGTCGAGCCTGTGGTTTGCTCGCCCTATCCTTTGCAGCAGCCTGCTTACGCCTTTAGGTGCGCCAACTTGTATGACCTTGTCTACATCACCCCAGTCGATACCTAACTCCAAGGCCGACGTACATACAATTGCCCTCAGCATGCCGCTTGCCATCATGGCTTCGGTCTTACGACGCTGCTCTTTGCTTAAGCTGCCGTGATAAAGCGCAATAGGAAGCGCAGCCTTGTTTGCCTCCCACAACATTTGAAACAACAGCTCTGACTGAGCTCGCGTATTCACAAAAACCAGCGAGGTTTTGGCGTTTTCAATAGCCTGATAAATATCATCGATGGCGTAGCGAGCCATAAAGCCGCCAAAAGGCATGCGCGCTTTAGAGTGCAGCATTTCCACCTTAGGTTTTTCACCCGCTTTCACTTTTACAATATTAGCTACACCGTCACTGCCAGCCAGCCACGCACCTAGCGTTTCGGGAAAAGCGACGGTGGCTGATAAGCCAATACGCTTACAATGCGGTGATAGAACGCTTAACCGCGCGAGGGCGAGTGAAAGAAAGTCTCCGCGCTTGTTGGCCATTAAACTGTGCGTTTCGTCGATGATCACGCGTTTAAGCTTGCCAAAAAGCTTGTCGGCATCGGCGTAGCTCAACATCAGCATGAGCGATTCTGGTGTGGTAAGCAGGATGTTTGGCGGCTTTTTACGTTGACGCTGGCGCTTGTGTGGGGGCGTATCGCCTGTGCGTGTTTCTGCCGTTATCGGCAGCGCCATCTCTTCAATGGGCTGTAACAAATTACGATGAATATCTTGCGTGAGTGCTTTCAGCGGCGATATGTAGAGGGTATGTAGACCGTTGAACCCATCCTTTTCTTTTCCTTTTGTTGCCTGTTTGTTTATTGCTTTTGTTTCGGCTTGTTCACTGGTTCCGGTCTTCTTAACAAGCTCCCCGTTTTCCGACATCTCTGCAAGTTCACTCATACCAAATGTCTCTGCAAGCTCGCTCATACCAAATGTCTCTGCAAGTTCGACTAGGCTAGGTAAAAAGCCCGACAGGGTTTTGCCAGCGCCGGTTGGCGCAATCAATAATGTACAGTCATGCTGGTCTTTCTCCACTAGCATGGTGTGTTGATAATCGCGTAGTTGCCAGCCTTTTTGTTCAAACCAATGGGCAAAGACTGAAGGAAGTGAAGTCATTGATGGTTCTTGTTAATACTTTTAGCACTTATACGGCAAAACCTTGGTTAGGTTTACTTGTCACGCCTTACGATAGATGCACAATGTAATCATCCTCAGCGCGTTTAATGTTTAGATACATTTTTCACTTCGACCTTATGCATTTTCTTAGCGTAAACTTCAGCGCAGAGTTTTTGACCTTCTTATGCTTCACGAATTAGCGATTTTCTTACAAGGACCGTACATGCGAATTCATTCAATAGACGCCGTTAGAGGTTTAGCCATTCTTGGCATCTTATTCATGAACATTACGTTTCACCAAAACGGTTACGCTAACTATGCATTTTTTGAAGAGCCGCTATTATCAGACACGGTTATTTCACTTTTTAACACGCTGTTTTTGGATGGACGATTTCGTTCTCTGTTCTGCTTGCTGTTCGGTGCAGGTCTGGCAATTCAATTTGAGTCCTGCGAAAAGCGCGGACACCATTTTTTAGATTTCTCACAAGCCAGACTTAAGTGGCTGTTTGTATTTGGGCTACTGCATGGCGTATTTATTTTCAGCGGCGACATTTTGCTTTATTACAGCCTGTGCGCATTTTTTATTTTAAAACACTTCACGCTCCCTCAAGATGAACTCAAAAAGAAAAGTATTCATTATCTTATTGTGGGAAGCGCAATTATGTTAGTTGGTGGGCTCGTCATGGCGTTTGTGTTCGACATGGGGGCTGAACTGCCAACGCGACCCAGTGAAACATTTAACGAAGAAGTCGCCTTGTGGCAAAGCGGCTATTTAACGCAGCTTGGTATTCAAGCATCGTTTATGCTGTCTACGGTTATTGTCGCGCCATTCACTATGCTGTGGCAGTCTATGGGGCTTATGATGTTTGGCGCTTACTTGTATAGGGCAGGCTTTTTCAATCACGGCTTCTCGTCACTACTATTTAAGAAGTTAGTATTGGTTGCCATCGTCACATCCATCATTACTGCACTTCCGCAATTTTTATTCGAACAGGTAACATTAGATGTGATTCCCATGTTCACTAGCATTCCAGCCATTTTCTGTGCTTTGGTATACGCTCACCTATTGATAAATATAAGACATACTGCGGCGTGGTGGTATCAGTCGCTTATAAACTGCGGCAAAGTTGCGTTCACCCTCTACTTAACCCAATCAATAGCACTCGCTGTGCTATTTCGCATCGTCATGCCCGCTTATTTTCCAAACTTTATTTACAGCGTAACGTTGCTTGATTTGCTTCTGGTCACCATTGCCTTCACCGCAGTACAAGTTATTTTGGCGAACGCCATTACTAAGCGCTTCAACCAAGGTCCCTTTGAAGCCCTATGGCGAAAAATGTATTTGCGCAGTTTTCACAAAAAGCAAAAATTGAAACAGGACGAAATAGAGCAGCTCACCTAACGCCATATCGCTTGCATCTTGAAAATTGTGTCTATACTGAACGGTAAACGTAACCTAAATAAGTAGGCCTGCTAAGCTTTACTCAATGTTAAAGGTTAGCAGGTCCAATGGCTTTTCCTTAGCCATTGAGGTAAATAGGCATGATACAAAATCGACGTCGAGTAGGGCTATTTTCAATAGTAGCGGTGATGATAATTCGGCACCTTTTCTGTCAACAAGCTTTTGGAAGTGTGTTGGACAGTGCGCAAACATCACAGCTCCCCCCTAGCAGTTACGAAGTTAAGATAGTCGAAAGTAGTGAGCTCGACTATGCCTCTCATGCCTATTACTCTGCATTACTTAAATTAGCGCTTAGCAAAACAGAAGACCCTATTAAACCAACATATCTCGTAGAGAGTAGCGGCAATTTGGTGCAAGAACGCGTTCTGCGCCAACTAAACCAAGAAGGGGGAATTGACGTTTTTTGGACAGTGACGTCAAAACTACGTGAACAGCAAGCCATTCCGGTGCGGGTTCCTCTATTGAACGGAATCATGGGCTATCGCGTCTCTTTGATCCGCCAAAGTACTCTACGTGAGTTTAACAATGTTCGTAGCGCGCCTGACCTAAAGCGGTTTATTGCAGGTCAAGGTCACGACTGGCCCGATTTTCAGATTCTAGAGCACAACGGATTTACTACGTTAGGAACCAGTAATTACGACATTATCATTGAGCTTTTAAAGGCTGGTAGAATTGATTACTTTCCACGTGCGGCTCATGAGGCGGTGGTAGAGGCGAAATCACTAAACGACCCAGACATTATCATAGAGCCTTCAGTTTTATTGTATTACCCGTCTTACATGTTCTTCTTCGTTTCACAATCGAAACCTGAATTAGCGCAGCGCATAGAACGGGGATTAAATATTGCTCGACAAGACGGAAGCTTCGCCGCGTTATTTGAAAAGTACATTAGTTTTAAAGATATTGAAAAAGCGCTGAAGCTTTCAGAGAGAACCGTACTCAAACTTAATAATCCACACCTCTCCGAAGCGACGCTCGAGGCAACAGCATCAGAAGCCCAACAACTTGAGGTTGTACAATAGGTAGCTCGAATAGCACGTTATAAGACTACAGCATCCTTATCAGTGTTACTTCTCATCAAGGAAAGTACTCCATTGATTCAACCTCACATGTAATGTGAGAGACTTATAAAGTGCCTATTCTGAAGCTGTATCCAAGTCCATATCTACTGCGACAAACAAAGTGCTTAAGCGCTTAGCAGTTCGCAAAAATCCTCAACGAACGAATATCAAATGGTCGATTTTAGGTACTCACTACGTAGTAAGAGCATTGTTTATTTCGTGGAAATTATGTGTAGTGCATCCATCAACATGGCTTAAAGCTGACGACACTGGCCTGTATTGCGAGCCGGGTGAATTTTATATTGACCCGATGAATGAAGTGGCCACAGCACTTGTCACTCACGGACACGCTGATCATGCGCGCGCAGGCCACCACAGTGTCTATGCCAGTGCAGAAACACTGGCCATTATGAAAACCCGCTACGGCGATGAAATGGCAACACACCAACACGCCATAACGCTAGGTAAGTCAGTGACATTTAATGACGTTGCGGTCACTTTTTTCCCCGCCGGGCACATTTTAGGCTCTACCCAAATTCTTATCGAATATTCAGGTTATCGCGTTGTAGTTTCCGGCGACTACAAACGTCGCCACGATCCTACCTGCCCGCCGTTTGAAGTTGTCCCTTGCGATGTATTGATTACCGAGGCCACTTTTGGCCTTCCTGTATTTAAACATCCACCTATAGAGCACGAAATAGGAAAGCTCCTTCACTCGTTACGTGTTTTTCCCGAACGATGCCACCTTGTTGGTGCGTATGCCCTAGGGAAATGCCAGAGGGTTATTTTAGCGCTACGTGAAGCGGGGTACGAAAAGCCCATCTACTTACATGGTGCGCAGCTAAAGCTATGCGATTTATATGAACAGCTTGGAATAAGTCTAGGCGCTTTAATTCCTGTATCCGACGTCGCAGATAAAAAAGCACTGGCAGGTGAGATTGTATTAGCGCCCCCCTCGGCATTGGCCGACAGGTGGTCGAGAAGCTTACCCAATGTGCGCCCTGTTATGGCGTCTGGCTGGATGCAAATTCGCGCCCGTGCGAAGCAAAGAAATGCCGAACTACCGCTTATTATTTCCGATCACTGCGATTGGCCAGAATTATTACAAACCATTGAAGAAGTGAATCCCAAAGAAGTATGGGTGACCCACGGTAGAGAGGACGCGTTAATGTATCAAGCTGAAAAAATGGGGTTCAAAGCTAGGGCATTATCGCTTGTCGGCTACGATGAAGAAGAGCAAGGAGGCGACTAATGAAAGCATTTAGTAATTTGCTTGAGCAACTTTATTACACGTCGGGAAACAAAGCCAAAGCGCAACTCATTGCTGATTACATTGCCAACACACCTGACCCTGATCGTGGCTGGGCTATAGCCGCTATGGCCGGTACGTTGCGATTCGATTTTTTTAAGCGTAACACTGTGAAAAAGCTCATTACCGAACACACTGACTCTGCACTTTTTGCAATGAGCTACGATTATGTGGGAGAGGTTAGCGAAACCGTGGCGCATTTATGGCCTTACAGTGAACCTACGGATAATCTTCCAAGTCTTACTGAAGTCGTAGAAACCTTTGCGTCTGTGAGTAAACAGAAGGTGTCGGAAACGCTAGCCAACTACCTGACGATAATGACCCCTGCACAGCGCTGGGCTTTATTGAAACTTGGCACCCGCGGATTGCGCATAGGCGTGTCGGCTCGCTCCATTAAACAAATACTGGCCGATTATGGCAATAAAGATATCAAAGAAATTGAAACGCTGTGGCACGCGGTTACACCACCCTACACCGACATGCTTGCTTGGCTAGAAGGCAAAGCTGACAAACCTGACATTGAAAATGCAGTTACTTTCCACCCCGTGATGCTCTCCCACCCTATTGAGGACAGCGATATTGATGCTTTTACGGAAAACACGTGGCAAATTGAAAACAAGTACGACGGTATTCGCGTTCAGCTTGCTGTTAAATCAGAGCCTATTGCCAGTAAATGCGCCACAAGAAAAGACCAGAACGATAACAAAAAAGGGCAAACAACAGATGAAGAGACGCCGGATAAGGCGCTTTTCTCACGCACAGGAGATGACATTAGCCATTCTTTTCCCGATCTACTTGAAACGGTAAAAGGAAATATGGTGCTAGACGGTGAACTACTGGTTATTCATAACGTAAAAGGCGACGCTTATGACGCTATGGCTTCACAGCCGAATGTCGACACATTCAATGCACTTCAGCAACGCCTCAACAAGAAAAAGCCAAGTAAAGCACTGCAAGCGTCTTCACCTGTTGGACTTATTGTCTACGATGCCTTGGTGCTAGATGGCAAAGATTTAACTGAGAAAACGTTGAAGGAACGTCGCCAGGCGCTCCACGAATGGTTTAACCATAACAAAAGCGAGCGCTTGTTTTTATCGGAAACCCTTTCTGCGAGCTCTCCTAAAAGCCTTCGTGAACTTCATGCCCACGTTTGTCAAAATCGCGCGGTGGAAGGGTTGATGATAAAGCGCTTAGATAGCAAGTACATCCCCGGCCGTCCCAAAGGGCAATGGTTCAAGTGGAAGCGCGACCCGCTGGTGGTTGATGCGGTAATGATGTACGCGCAGCGAGGGCACGGGAAACGATCGAGCTTCTATTCCGATTACACGTTCGGTGCATGGGAAGACGACCAGCTTCTGCCAATAGGAAAAGCATATTCTGGATTTACCGACGAAGAACTTAAGAAGCTAGACAACTGGGTACGGCGCAATGCAGTGGGACGCTTTGGCCCTGTGCGGGAGGTAAAGAAAGATCTGGTGTTAGAAGTGGCTTTCGACGCGGTTCATCCTTCCTCAAGACATAAATCGGGGGTAGCGCTGCGCTTCCCTCGCATTCACCGTATTCGTTGGGATAAACCCGCCGCCGAAGCTGACACGCTAACCAACGTTAAAGCGTTAATCGAAAACTAACCACGTAAAAATACTTCCTAAGTAAGAAAAAATCGCTGAAAATGAAGTTTTACAGATGACCTCGGGCGGATTGCCTGAAGAGAACAAAAATAGGAAATCGCCATGCCTAAGGCTAGTGAAATCAAAAAGAATAACACCGTGGTATTTGACGGTAAGACCTGCATAGTTAGAGACATAGAACGTTCTGTACCCCAAGGTCGTGCAGGTGGCAGCATTTATCGCATGCGCATGTATGACGTCGTCACAGGTGCTAAGTACGACGAAACATTTAAAGACTCAGACACATTAGATATGGCTGATTTAATTCGTCGTCCGGCAATGTTTTCTTATGTTGATGGTGACGAATACATTTTCATGGATAAGGAAGACTACACGCCTTATCACTTGAACAAAGAAAGTATTGAAAATGAGGCGCTATTCATTAATGAAGACACCGACGGTATTCAGGTGGTTATCGTAAGTGAAGTGCCAGTAGCGTTAGATTTGCCAATGAGCGTAGAGCTTGAAGTTGTTGAGACAGACCCATCTATTAAAGGCGCCTCTGCTACGTCTCGAACCAAGCCTGCCACGCTTTCAACCGGACTGGTTGTACAGGTGCCTGAATACATCAGCACTGGCGAATGGATTAAGGTAAACACCGAGGAACGCAAGTTCCAAAGTAGAGCGGATAAGCACTAAGCAACCAATACATCAGCTGACGCCACCTTTGCCGGTGCGCAGCGATTGAAGAAAAAAGGGTTCATTTTGAACCCTTTTGTTTATCTTAAGATAATCGATACTTATTTAGCGATATTAGCCTGCGTTGGCAATGCGCTAAATGCACCATACTGCGTTACCGTGTAAGCACCACAGCGGATAGCAAATTCCGTAGCTTCGCTTACATTCTCGAAGTTCTCCGCCCATGCGTCGAAGTCGTCAGCGCTTTTCACTTTTGTAGATAGGAAATATAAGAAGCCACCAATAAAAGAGTCACCCGCTGCCGTCGTGTCTTTTACATCCATTTTAGGTGACGCTAACGTGCCGCTGAAGGACTTGGTAATATAGTGAATGGGCTCACCACCATCGGTGACTAGCACCACTTTAACGCCACTATCTAACCACTGCTGAACCTTTGTATCAGCATTTTCTTCGCCATATAGCTCTGCGAGTTCTTCTCGGCTAGCCTTTAAAACAGACACTTTCTTTGCAGCTTCATCTATACGTGACGGCGCATTCGCTGTGTCATCCCAAAACGCTGGGCGATAGTTAATATCCAAACACACCATCATGCCGTTTTCCTTCGCCTTGTTCAGAATAAACTCGGTACCAGGAATAAGTTCAGGGCCTGAAATAGAACCTGAGCAAAAATGAAGCACTGTATTTTTATCACAATCTATCGTCGACAAATCTTGCTCTGAAATGTGTTTATGCGCGGCATTATCAACATAAAAATCAAAAGAGCGTTCGCCGTCTGCATCCAAGTTTACAAATGCCAGAGCCGTATTACCTTCTTGTGTAGTCCACACGAAGTCAGTGTTTACTTTGTAATGCTCTAGCATTTCTTTAAGAAACGCGCCAAAAGTATCGTCACCTACTTTCGAGACCATCGCACTCTCACCACCTAGCTGAGCTACAGCGACTGCCACATTAGCAGGTGCACCACCCGCGTAGGGCTGGAAAGGTTTCATTGCTGGTATGTTGCCATCTTTGGGCGCAGCACCTTGGCTTAACATATCAATTAGCACTTCACCTAAACATAAAATCTTCATACCAGCCTCACTTAACAGAATTTAAAAATTGCAGCTTACCTATGCACAGTTCGCGCAAGGTTAACGAATCGTTAATTAATTGGGGCATAGTATTGTCGAAAGAATCAATTAAATCAACCTAATTGATTTAACCTTTTGCGCAAAAATCAATGGGTGTGATAGGGTTGACCTAGTACTGTCGAATAAAGTTATGTCTGAACAAGTACCTACACCATTTCTTAAATTTGATACACGGCTAGGTTGTTATTACACTCTAGCTTCTTAAAACGATAGATTGTAAATACATTGAATACTGAATCGGCCTTTCACCTGCCATCACAAAAAGCACCTACATTGCTTGATAGCCGCTCAGCGAATGAACGGGATATCCTTACCCTAATTCGCCAACGTTCTTCATTGCCTAAAGCTGAAATAGCACAGTTAACGGGGCTGTCTGCACAATCAGCGACAGTGATCATTAAAAAACTAGAGGCTGACGGCCTGGTAAGGCGACTAAAGCCAATCAAAGGCGGAGTAGGCCAGCCCAAGGTGCCGTTTGGTCTCAATGAAAACGGCGCGTTTGGTATAGGGCTGAAAGTAGGTCGACGAAGTTTCGATATGACGTTACTCGACTTGAAAGGCAATGTAAGAGCAACACTTCACGAGAAGTTTGCCTACCCGACCGTAAGCAATCTGCTTACCTTTGCAAAACGTGCTTTCAATGTACTCATTAAAAATTTGGATACCGACCAACAGCGCCTAATCCGAGGTTTAGGCGTTGCTATGCCCTTCGAAATTTGGAGTTGGGCAGAAGAAGCCGGAGCCCCAAAAAATGAATTGGAAGAGTGGAGAGAGTTTAATCCACAGGCGGCGTTGGAAGATTTATTATCACTGCCTGTTTTTATAAAAAATGATGCTGGAGCAGCGTGCAGCGCAGAGATGTCTTTCGGTAATTCCCAAAACTACAATAGTTTTCTTTACATCTTTGTTGGCACATTCTTAGGCGGTGGCCTGGTACTCAATAACCAGTTAGTTAATGGAAAAACAGGCAACGCTGGGGCCATTGGCTCTTTACCCTTTTACAATGGCAGTACACAAAGCCAGCTAATAACCCAGTCTTCACTTTATTTGCTGGAAAGAAAGCTAAACGACGCTGGGCACAACGGTCAGCATATTTATGAATCGCCATCCCACTGGTCTTGTGACACGCACTCAATAGAAGACTGGTTAAGCGAAACCGCCAGAGGATTGGCCTTTGCGACTCAATGTGCAATGAGCTTGTTAGACCTAGACGGCGTAATCATAGATGGCGCAATTCCTGATGATGTCAAAAACGCATTGGTCGCGCATACGCAAACCGCGATGGAGACGCTTGATATGCGTGGCCTTGCTCAGGTACACATAAGCGAAGGTCTTGTAGGCAGAAAAGCGCAATCCATTGGAAGTGCAAACCTAGCCCTTCAGGCAAATTATTACTAATCATCTCACATCTCAAAAGGTTTGGCTTTGGGCAGCATGAAAGAAGGAATGCATGACATTTTAATTTTAGATGGCGGCATGGGGCGAGAGCTGAAAAAGACAGGTGCGCCCTTTAAGCAGCCAGAGTGGTCAGCACTGGCACTAATGCAAACACCAGAATTAGTAAGTGATGTGCACAAACGTTTTCTTGAAGCTGGTGCCTGCGTTATTACCACTAACGCCTATGCGCTTGTACCTTTTCATATTGGGGAAAATACATTTAGGGAGCAGGCTTTTACTCTCGCTCAGAATGCGGCCGAACTCGCTCGAGGCGCAGTAAACGCACTAAAGAGCGATGGTGACAATAAGCGATTTGTCGCGGGTAGCGTTCCTCCGGCTTTTGGTTCTTACCGCCCAGATTTATTTGATGCAACCCGTGTAGCCGACATTCTCACCCCGCTTATTAAAGCCCAGGAGCCCTATGTTGATGTTTGGTTGATTGAAACTGCAAGTTCGGTAGAAGAAGCTAAAGCCGTGGTGTCACTTATAAAACAGCACTCTTCACTGCCTATATGGCTGTCATTCTCCGTTAGTAATCGAGAAACATCTAACGAGCCTGTGACATTGCGCTCAGGTGAGCTGCTAAGTGAGATAGAGTCATTATTGAGCGAAGTACAGAGCGTACTTTTCAATTGCTCGCAGCCGGAAGAGATGGAAGACGCTATTTCAATAACGCGAAGTTTAAATACTTCGATTAATATTGGCGCTTATGCAAATAGCTTTTCTGAGAGAAAACGTACACACGCGGCCAACGCGCTACTTTCCGAAATACGTGACGATATAACCCCCGCCCGCTATGTTGAATACGTTAAGACTTGGGTGGCTGCTGGCGCAACTATCATCGGGGGCTGCTGTGGTATCGGCCCTGAACATATTAAAGCCATCAGCGACGTTTTTGGTCAAGAAAAGTACTAAATAGACGTGGCTAGCTTTACAGCGCAGAGTCCTGTGTTTCGAAATACAATAATGAGTATAAGTCGCATACTGCAAACGCCGCATTGAGCTGCTCCACACTAGGCACATGCGTTTCCGTTGGTTTTATCGCTGGTTCGCTACATCCTTTTACGAGTATTAACGCATCATAAGAAGGGCGTGTACCAATACTATGAACGTACAGTTGACTATCGCCAAGCTCAATGATTGACCATGAATTAGCGCTCGGATCATTAGGGGCATCTACATCGGCGTGTTGCCGTTTATACTGTTTTGACACTCGACGTTTAAACAGCAACTCAACGAATGTCAGTTTCGATTCACTTAGCCACTGATTACCGCCTCGTTCAAAGTGCCCCTTAAAGAATTCCGCAGGAATAGAAAATTGCTCTCCATTAATGAGCTTATTTAAATCAAAAATAGCCGGCAACAATGTAACCATGCTGCTCTGAGAAAAAGCGCCAGCGTGATCCAGATCTAAAGACTCAAGAACTAGCGCTTTATATGAACTGTCTATCTTGTAGATAAGTTGATAATCGTGTGGCGAGTAGTATAGCGGCAGATGACTAGCGTAGAGATCGGTACCATCGGAAAACACTACCATTCCGTGAGATCCAACTTTATCGTGATTAGCGTGTGTCGTGGCAACTGGCGCTAACTCGCGGCCGACGACATTCGCACTGGAGGCGGGTGTATTAATGAAAGTCGCGAATATATATAAAGCAGTGAGATAGAAATATTTCATAAGGCGGCAAGTATGTTTGAAAGGCTACTGTGGCAATACTGACATTCAATTTACATACAGTTAAGCTACAATTAAGATTCAATTAATTCCCAATTGGAAGCAATATAGCGATGCACTTATGGATATTGAAGACTTAAGAAAATTTATTGTTGTTGCGCAATATGAGAACTTGAACAAGGCGTCCCAGCATTTATCAGTGACCACAGGCGCGTTGTCTAAAGTAGTAAAGCGCATAGAGCATAAATTGGAGGTGCAAGTATTTGACCGAGTAGGTAAACATATTCGACTCAACCAACGGGGTAACAAATTTCTGCTTTATGCCACTCATCTTGTGCACGAAGCCGATCAAGCTCTCAGTGAGTTTAGAGGAAGTACTGCTGTATACAACGTTACTGTTGCTGGCCCATCGCTATTGCTTCAATACTACTTACCTACGTTGCTTTCCAAGCCCTCTTTTTTACAAACTCACTTTCACGTAAATATTAATGCTTGTTGGGAAGGTAAAGCGCTGGATAGTGTGTCAAAAGGAGGAAGCGATCTCGCTATTGCCACCTCTTTTGCGATGGAAGAACGAGAGAAAGACCCTTCTCTTCATCATATATCGCTAGGTTCGTCTACATATGTGGTCGCTGCAGCGGAAAACCACGCTGCGGTAACTGAAGCAAAGAACGGCGCATTAACAAGTCAAAGTTTGTACGGTTACGCATTCGCCTGCCCTGATGTTTCGCCCTTTTGTGGAATAAAACGCGGCATCGGTTCTGATGGATGGAGAGACGACAAAGTGCCCCGCTCAATTCGCTATCGATGTAATGATTTTGGCACGCTGATATCCATTGTTCGACAAGGACTGGCCTTGGCCTACGTGCCTGACTTCATAGCAAAAAGCCATAACCTTACTAGCGTCGATGTATTAGGTTATGACTTTTATCATACGGAGCACTTCGAACTTGTTTACAAACCTAGCATGGCATCGGGATGGCTCAACCGGTTTGTCGACTCAGTTAAAAGCGCTATTTCGTAACAACATTTTTAGCCCCTTTGATCAGTGCTTCTCTGTCAATTTTATTAGGGACTTCCACTCCACGCCGTGCGGCTGGCCTCGCTTCAATACTGTTTTTCCAACGGGTTAAGTTGTCTAACCCTTCTATGCTTACACCAGACCATTCATAGGTACGCACCCAACACCAGTTCGCCATGTCAGCAATACTGTAGTCGTCGACCAAATACTCTCGATTTTCTAGCCTCCCATCAAGCACAGTAAATAGGCGGCGTACTTCGTTCTGATAACGTGCTATCGCCACTGGAATTTTTTCTTCTAGGTAGCGGTGGAACACATTAGCTTGGCCCATCATTGGGCCTATGCCTCCCATCTGAAACATGACCCACTGTAAAACCTGGCTTTTTCGCTTTGCGTCGGAGGGTAAAAACATACCGCTTTTTTCTGCGAGATAAATCATGATAGCGCCAGACTCAAACACGATGTGACCGTCGGCTTCTCTATCCACAATTACAGGAATGCGGCCATTGGGGTTCATTGCCAAAAATTCAGGAGTTTTCTGCTCTCCCTTCATCAGGTTTACGGCATGGGCGGTGTATTCAAGCCCCATTTCTTCAAGCGCTACCGACGCTTTCCAACCGTTCGGTGTGGCTGCGGTGTATAAATCTATCATTAGGCTTTTGCACTCTCTCTGTTACTTACCGCCTCATACCAGCGCGCCAGATTGACATGCTCGTCAGTCATACGAATTTTTACCACACGGGCGAAATCCATAGCGCATAACGCGGTTATATCAGCAATAGAAAAGGTGTCACCAGCAATAAACTCTTTAACACCAAGTCGACGCTCTAAAATGTTCAAATATTTCGACGCATTAATACCCGCTTCCTTACCGAATTCAGGAACCGGCGTCATACGATCTTTAAAGTAGCCTGTAGTATGTTGAAAACACATACCAATTTGCATCATAAACGCGAACTCTACTTGTCGTTGCCACATAGAAATAGTCGCTTTTTCAACGGGCGTTGTTCCCATTAGCGGTGGCTCTGGCTGCAGTGCTTCAAAATACGTACAAATGGCATCGGTTTCGGCAATACAGGTGCCGTCATCAAGCTCTAAAATAGGTATCTTTCCCAGCGGGTTCTTCGCGCGCATTTCCGCAGTTAGATTTTCACCCTTTTGAATGTCGACCTGAACGTAGTCAACGTCAATGCCCTTCTCAGCCAAAAACATTCGTACTCGACGTGGGTTGGGCGCAGTCTTCGTTTCGTAGATTTTCATAATGATGATTACGGGCCTTATGGTGATTAGTCAGGAATTGTAATAACCCAAGATTAGTAACTGTGCAGTACGCTTTCAAATCACTCTGTATATGACTCATACTATTCAGCGCCTTTATGGTTATACCTCTGTGTTTTTCGCAGATAATTAACCAGTTGCAGGTCTTGAACCAGCTCTATCTAGATGCTGCTACAGCGCTGTGAGTACTTTAAGACGCTTTATTTCATTGTCAGTAAAATGGGCAGATTGATACTCTTGCAGTGCTTTTTCTATTGCGTTTGAATCAAGAGATTGCTGAGCCAAGTTATCGCGGAATGTTTTGTATTCGGCAATTCTGTTTTGCCACTGAGCTTGTTGTGCCCATGTTTTGGAAAAGCGTTCTGCAACTTCGCTACCAAATTCAGCCGCCACTGCGTTATAGCGATCGTTAATAGTGCTGTGGTTGTTTTTTATTTCGTTTATTCGATGCATATTAAGCGTGGGCTGGAAGGCTTCACGTTCGGCGGAGTTTCCCGCTTTAATTGACTCGACGATAAGGGCCTTTCTTTCGTCTCTGGATAAGGTGTTTTCTTGGGCAACACTTAAACGTGCTAGCGCCGCCTCATCTACCTGCGCTTCTTGACTAAACAGATAGTGATATTCAGTATTATTAAAGTAAGTTCGTCTAATTTCCTCTCGCTCATCTAGCTTAAACGACACATCCTGCAAGCTGTGACTGGCAAGGTCGACGTCCAATTCAACCAAAGACAGCGCTACTTTGTAATCGACATACCGGGCAAATAAGTCGATTGCGTCACCTTGCGTGCTGAGTGTGAATACTTCATGAGCATGGGTTGTGTAGGCAAGTTTCACTGCTTGCGGCACTTCTGAGGTGCGTGCAAATACGAAGCGATCGAAAGCGTCTTTGGTCGAGTAATTGAGTTCAAAGGGAATGAGATCAGCTGCAATATCAGTGTCACTATCCCGATGACTACCTACATCAGTTACTTGATGTACTGCACCGCCTCCTTCTAACTCATATTCTCCGGCTTTCGCTTGTTCACCTAAGGATGAGCGTTGACTGAAAATTTCTGAATTAGAGGTTTGGGATTCAGACGCTAACTGGTTGTAAAGAATAGCACCGAATACTAAGAGGGCGAGCAGCCCTCCTAGTATTGGAAAAACACGGCGTAATTGACGCTTCTCCACTACAGTCCTAAGCCTTTCAGTCGGTTAGCCTGACGAACAAACACGTCAACTGGGTCGGTTTCAAACCAGTGCGTTATGCCAAAGCTCTGGTTGACTTCATCAAGGTGGTTCATTTTATAGTTGTCTTTAAGTACTTTGCCTAAATGAGAACTACAGGTCGATACTAGCCCATCGTTTGGCTCTTTGAATGCGGTGCCAGTAATAGCTAAGAATGGGTCAACTACATCAAGTGCATTGGTGTAAGTTCTGCCTCCGCTCCACGAGAAATAGTACACGCCATTTTCAGCCAACATTTTTCCATCGTTGCGGCAGTAGGCAGTAGGCATCCCTTCTGGATATTTTTGATTGAAAGCAACAGAGCCAGACGTAGACAATGAATTAAGCGCAGCGATTGAATCTGTAGGTTTGTCTCGCGGATCTGACCCAGAGGCAATCTCGATGATATTGGCGAACGCATTAACTACAACGCCCGCAGCACCCTCGCCCACTGAACCTTCAGAAAAAGCGTCTCGTAGTTCATCTGCCACTTTGCTTCCCCAGTTTACGCCGGCAACTGAACTTACCGAAGCAACCTTATCTGGGGCAACGCTTGCGGCGTAACGTGCCGTTGGACCACCGTGACTGTGTCCAATTAAATTCACTTTGTCAGCTCCTGATAGCGCCAGAACTTCATCAATGTAATCGAGTAACTGTTCACCGCGGACTTCGGTCGAGTTTGCTGGTGAGACCTCTGCGATATAGACAACAGCGCCGTTTCGGCTAAGTTTGTGCGGTACCTTATAGAAATAATCAACAAATAAGATATCTTCGAACCCAAACAGACCGTGAACTAACACAATAGGGTGCTTGGTTTTTGCGTAGGTGCCAGCGTAGGCTTGGCCAGACAAGCCTAATGTCATACTGAACAAAGCTAATAACACGGCGAATTTACCGAGCCATGGTTTTGTAGAGCGTATTCTTATAGAGCGTAAGTGGTTATATAGTGTCATCGAGTGTGTCCCATAATTATGGTTATATGTGGTCTGTGGTCAGACCTTTGTTATAATTATGTAAACACTATGTAAAGATCAACCTTTGTGTGAAATCTTTAATAAAGGCTTTTACTGTGTATAGGCAAATTTTCGACGGAGTTAGTTACTATTAGTCAGTTAATTCAGAAAGATAGCGTCAGGTATGAAGTATGTTAACCCATACCATTTGCACTAAACATACAGGACATAAATAACACTTATAGTCGCTTATTTATGTTTGGAATATGCTTGAATGTAGTTTACCGCTAGGCTCGAAGTGGTTAGCCACTCTCCTTTAAGTGGGTTTAGCCTCATACCGACCTGATACTTAAGGGTAAACTCATTTCCAATCCAGCGTTTTAATTCGCAGGGCTTAACAAATTTCTTCCAGTCATGGGTTCCTATTGGTAAGTAGCGCATTACGTATTCCGCTCCCACTATGGCAACAACATAACTTTTCAGCGTGCGGTTCAGCGTCGCCAAAATCAGCAGGCCACCCGGCTTAACCAAACTTGCGCACTCGCGCATAAGCTGCTGCTGGTCAGGCACGTGCTCAACAACTTCGGCGTTAATTACCACATCATATTGCCGACCTTCTTCTACTACCTCGCTTGAGAGTTTATGCTGATAGTCTACCTTTACTCCTGTATTTTGAGCATGGCGCCTTGCCACTTCTACGCTCACCGCACTGGCATCTATTCCCGTAACTTGAGCGCCTAATTTTGCTAGCGGTTCGCTTATTAGCCCACCGCCACTGCCAATATCTATCACTGATAAGGCGGAATAATCGGGAGGCAAGTTGCCCTGACCGAAATGATTTTCTATTTGTGCTTTTATAACGTTTAGTCTTGCCCGATTAAAATCCAGCGCGGTTTTGTATTTGCCTTCTGGGTCCCACCAAGAGTCAGCCAGCGCATCGAAGCGCGCAATCTCTTGTTCAGAAAAGTTACTGTCGCCTGTTTTTTTGCTTTTATCGAGCACGATTTTTTACCTTAAAACGTAGTTACCGTAGCGCTTATTGTTGACCCTTGTCGAGCAGGGTCATAAGGTGGATAGATAAGGTTCTATTCATCCTAAATTCGCTACTTGGCGATTTGAATAAGACATACCTATTAAACCATACGTTGTAAAAGAGGGTTCTGATTTTGGCGAACGCAAAAAATGTTTATGGACGCCCACTCCAGCTATGCTGTGGAAATACTGGATTTACGCGAGAAGGGTTTTGCTATGTACCAGACGCTGATGTGGGTAATCACAGCGTATGCGCGGTTGTCACTGACGAATTTCTTCAGTTTTCGCTACGACAAGGCAACGACCTCATCACGCCGTGGCCTAGTATGACATTTCCTGGCCTGTTAGCAGGCGACAGATGGTGTTTGTGTGCCGCTCGCTGGCTACAAGCCTATGAGGCAGGTGTAGCGCCGAAAGTACGCTTGGAAGCCACACATGAAAAAGCGTTAGATATTATTCCACTTTCACTGCTAGAAGAGTACGCGGCAGATTAATCTAAACCTGCCGCCTCGCCCTCGAATGCTTATATTCGCACTATTGCGCGAACATTGCTTGATTGAGCAGTGAAGTTCAATCTACTACTGAGGAGTACGAATTACCATAAGGCGAGTCTCAGACATATCTTCAATCGCATAGCGAATACCTTCGCGCCCTAGACCTGAGTCCTTCACGCCACCATAGGGCATGTTGTCCACCCGCCAGCTAGGTACATCTCCAATGACCACACCACCAACGTCAAGCACGTCCCATGCTTTGTGCGCTTTGTATATATCGCGGGTAAACACACCTGCTTGAAGTCCGTAGCGGCTGTTATTTACTTCTTCAAGCGCTTCGTCATAGTCATCGAATGGCACCAGAATAGATAGAGGGCCAAACGCTTCTTCGGCACTGGCATCACAATCCTTTGGTACATTTTCCATTACCGTAGCCTCAAGCATGGCGCCGTCTCGCGTTCCGCCGCATAGAATGGTGGCACCTTTCTCTTTTGCTTCTTCAATCCAGCCGTGAAGGCGCTCTGCTTCGCCTTCTGAGATCATAGGGCCAATAAAGGTGTCTTCATTAGACGGGTCGCCAGACACTAACGCTTTCACTTTTTCCACATAGCGCGACTTAAACTCATCGTATATTTTGCTATGCACTAAAAGGCGCTGAACACTTATACAACTTTGCCCTGATTGATAATAAGCTCCGACAATTACCCGGTCGATGGCGTCTTCAATATCGGCATCTTCATCAACTACGCATGCGGCGTTACCGCCAAGCTCCAATACCACCGGCTTCTTTCCTGCTTTTGCTTTAAGCGCCCAGCCCACATCAGGTGAACCTGTGAAGCTAAGCAGCTTTAGTCTTTCATCAGTAGTGAATAAGTCAGCGCCGTCGCGGCTACAAGGTAGAATAGAAAATGCGCCTTTGGGTAAGTCGGTTTCAGCTAATACCTCACCAATAATAAGCGCACCAATAGGGGTTCGCGAGGCAGGCTTAAGTACAAAGGTACAGCCTGCTGCGATTGCAGGAGCCACCTTGTGCGCAGCCAAATTCAGAGGAAAATTAAACGGCGATATAAATGAACATGGACCTATAGGGACCTTCTTGGTCATGCCCTGATAACCTTTGGCACGCGCCGAGATTTCTAAATTCACCACCTCGCCGTTAATACGCACTGATTCTTCTGCCGCTATTTTGAAGGTATCGATAAGGCGGCTGACTTCGCCCTTAGCGTCTTTAATTGGCTTACCAGCCTCTATACAAAGCGCTTGTGCCAACTCATCGGCTCTTTCGGTAAAGCGCTTCACACAGTGCTCTAGCACCGCTTGTCTTTCGAAAGGAGCCATGGCGGCCATCGCAGGCTGCGCTTCTTCTGCTGCAGCAATGGCCTTATCGATGGTATCCGCATCGGCCATCGCCACCTTGGTTGCTACCTCTCCGGTGTATTTATTAGTCACGTCCAAGTCGGTATTGGCATAATGTGGCTCACTCGCTAAATAATAGGGATAGCTTTCCTTCAACATTTTTTACTCCTTACCTTTCTGTTACGTTTGGCTTAAAGCTTGGCGCTAAGCTCTTTAATCGTATGATTTAGTGTTTTGTCATTCATACTGTAATCAACTGGACAATCGATAATATGTACGCCTTTTGTGTTCAAACACTTATCAACCAAGTGAATAAGTACATCCGCATCGTCAACTCTCCAGCCCTGTGCGCCGTAACTTTGTGCGTATTTAACAAAGTTGGGGTTGCCATAATCTAAACCAAACTCATCGAACTGCATGTTTGCTTGTTTCCACTTGATCATTCCGTACGCATCGTCGCGCAAGATGATCACCACAAGGTCAAGCTTAAGCCTAACGGCAGTCTCAATTTCTTGGCTATTCATCATAAAGCCGCCATCGCCGCATACGCTTACCACAGGGACATCAGGCTTCACTAGTTTGGCTGCTATAGCTGATGGCAAACCGGCTCCCATTGAAGCCAGTGCGTTGTCTAAAAGCAGGGTATTCGGATGATATGCGGGGTAATTTCGGGCAAACCATATTTTATATACGCCGTTGTCTAACGTAACAATGCCGTTATCAGGCATAACTTTACGAATATCGCGTACAAGACGTTCTGGTAAGATAGGGAATCGATTATCGTCTTCTGCTTCAGCACGGTGGTCTACATAGGCTTGATGCACATCTTTGTAGAAGTCGAGTTTCCAACTGTCTTGGGGAGTAATGCCTTCTTTTATTTGCCAGATGCTGTTAGCAATATCTCCAACGACTTCGAGTTGCGGGAAGTAAACAGGGTCTACGGCAGCCGAATCAAAGTTGACATGAATCACTTTTTTATCGTTGTGATGCATGAAGAACGGTGGCTTTTCTACCACATCGTGGCCTACGTTGATAATAAGATCGGCACGCTCTATTGCCCTGTGTACAAAGTCACCGTCAGACAGAGCAGTATTCCCTGCAAAGCGCGGGTCGCTTTCGTTTAGTACCCCTTTGCCCATTTGGGTGGTAACAAATGGAATGCAGGTTTTATCAACAAACTCCCTGAGCATTTTCGCTGTTAGCTTTCTGTTTGCTCCGGCGCCAATCAATAACAAAGGTGACTGGGCTTCTTCAATCATAGTAACCGCAGCAGCAATTGCTTTGTATTCGGCGATAGGTCGACGGGCCATGCTAGGTGTTAGTATTTGGGCACTGGTTTGTTCTGCGGCAATGTCTTCTGGCAGTTCAATGTGTACAGCGCCCGGGCGCTCTTCATGGGCTAGACGAAATGCCTCTCGCACAGTAGAAGGAATTCTATCGCCACTCACAATCTGGTTGGTGAATTTAGTGATCGGCCGCATCATGTCAACGATGTCGATAACTTGAAATCGACCTTGTTTGCTGGTTTTGATCGGCTTTTGCCCAGTAATCATCAACATTGGCATAGCACCAAGTTGAGCATAAGCCGCGGGAGTAACTAGATTAGTGGCCCCAGGTCCTAAGGTCGAAAGGCACACTCCCACTTTTCCGGTAAGCCTGCCGTAAGTAGCAGCCATAAAACCAGCACCTTGCTCGTGACGCGTCAGCACCAGTTTAATAGAGGACTCGCGCAACGACTCAAGTAAGTCGAGGTTTTCTTCACCTGGGATACCAAAGACGTATTCCACGCCTTCTGCTTCTAACGCTTTAACAAATAAATCGGACGCTTTCATGTGCTGCACGCTCCTTGTAATTTGAGCAGAAAATAAAGTTCTTATTAGTTGTGCTACGAAACAATGCTGCGAATGGGTTTACTGTGCGTAATAAAATGCCCGTTGCTAACGGGCATGTTAAAAAATAGTGTATAGGAGAGAAAAGGGAAGTCTAATCACTGATTATTATGCGCTTGTATGCGAGCAAAGAACCATCTTCGTTTTGTGACACACTAAATGTATATTCATTGTAGTCACTGCCAAACACTGTATCTTGCCCCAGCAACGTGTCTGGCTCACCCCGGTGACTGTAGTCGGGATGATTGGTACAAATGTCTTGGCAAAAGCTATCGGAA
>Ga0208203_1000296_pt1 | contig 23315 bp, 23 predicted proteins | sample DeeseametaMP2914_FD_184167 | JGI IMG/M metagenome (GOLD analysis project Ga0208203, IMG submission 184167) | Marine microbial communities from the Deep Atlantic Ocean - MP2914 (SPAdes) | ecosystem: Environmental > Aquatic > Marine > Oceanic | place: West of Santa Cruz de la Palma, Atlantic Ocean...
TTAAAAAAAACAAAATTACTTATTTGCAGGGCAATGGATCCATATCGTCTCAAAATATCGTTACGGTCGTTGATGAGTTTAAAAAAAAATCGCATTATCAAACCAAGAATATAGTAATAAGCACGGGATCTATTCCAGCATCTTTACCAGAGATAAAAATTGATGAGAAAATTATTGTTTCATCTACAGGAGCCTTATCTTTTAACAAGGTACCCAAGGAACTAATTATTATTGGAGGAGGTTATATAGGATTAGAAATGGGTTCCGTTTGGAAAAGACTAGGATCCAACGTCACTGTAGTTGAATTTTTGGATCATATTATTCCAGGAATGGACAGTGACATTTCAACTGAATTTTTAAAAATTCTTAAAAAACAAGGGATTAATTTTAAATTGAATTCAAAAGTGACTGCAGTTAGTACAGTAAAAGATCAGGCAGTTGTTGATTTTACAAATAATGAAAGTGCTAAAAGAGAAAGGATTCAAACTGATAAAGTCTTGATTGCGGTGGGAAGAAAACCAAATATTGAGGGATTAAATTTGACAAAAATAGGCATTAAAAAAGATACTCAAGGTAGAATCCAGGTTAATAAAAAATTTCAAACAAAATTTGAGAATATTTATGCTATCGGTGACGTTATTCCAGGACCAATGTTAGCACATAAGGCAGAAGATGAGGGAATAGCAGTAGCAGAAATAATAGCTGGTCAAGCTGGGCATGTAAATTATGATGTAATTCCAGCAGTAATTTATACTTCACCTGAAGTGGCTGCTGTTGGCAAAACAGAAGAACAACTTAAAAAAGAAAAGATTAAATATAAAGTTGGAAAATTTCCTTTCCTAGCAAATTCAAGAGCCAGAGTTAATAACGAAACAGAAGGTTTTGTAAAAATAATTGCTGATGAAAAATCAGATAAAGTTTTAGGAGCGCATATGATAGGACCCCATGTTGGCACTATGATTGCAGAAGCGGCTTTAGCAATGGAATTTGGCGCAAGCTCGGAAGATATTGCTCGAACGTGTCATGCTCATCCTACACATACAGAAGCAATTAAAGAAGCTGCGTTAGCAGTTGATAATAGATCAATACATTATTAAAAAATTTTATATCAAATACAAAAAGTATGAAAATTACAAAAGCAATGATTCTTTGCGCCGGTTTTGGTAAGCGACTCCAACCTTTAACGCTTTCTAGTCCTAAGCCGCTATTAAAAATTGATGGTAAAACATTATTATCCAATACTTTAAATATTTTAGAGCAGTTTGGAATAAAACAAGTTGTAATTAATGTTCATTATCTGGGTGATCAGATTATAGATTATATCAAGAAAAACGAATTTAATATGGCAATTACTACAGTAAGTGAAAAGGATAAAATTTTAGATACTGGTGGAGGAGTATTAAATGCCCTTCAACATTTTTCAAATGAACCCTTTATAGTTATCAATCCGGACACAATTTGGAATTCAAATTATTTAGAAGAGTTAAAAACGATGGAAAAGGAGTTTTTTATAAATAAAAAAAATAAGTGTTTTTTACTTGTTGTTAATAAGAATAAAAGTTTTGACCAATCTTTTAAGGGAGACTTTAATTTAGAAAATAACTTAATTAGCAGAAAAGACACAGATGACTTAAAGTATATTTATACAGGTGTTCAAATTATAAAACCCGATGTTTTTGATCATTTCAGCTTAAAAGTGTTTTCAATAAATAAGATTTGGGACGATCTTATTCAAAATAAAGTTTTATTTGGAAAAGAAAGCAATATTAATTTTTTACATGTAAGCACTATAAGCATATATAAAAGTTTATTAGAAAAGAATTTCAGACATTAAACAAAATATTTCTAGCTCGCTTATCATCCAGATATTTATATTTTTTAACCTCTAAATTTTTACCAAAAGTAATTAAGAGAGGGTTCCCAGTTGGGATTTCAAAATCTATAATTTTTTTATTAGAAATATTTAGCAGTTTTTTGCATAGAGCCCTTAAAGAATTTCCATGCGCAGCAATCAAAATATTTTTATTGGAAGAAAGCAGTGGTTTTATATTTTTTTTATAATATGGCATAACACGCTCGAATGTATTTTTTAAAGACTCACTATCAGGAATTTTGTCGGTTGGAATATTTATGTAAGTTTTATTTTTAGAAGGATGGTTAGGATGCGTTTTTTTCATGGTAGGCGGTGGTACATTCCAAGATCTTCTAAAAATATGGACCTGTTTTTTCCCAAGTTTTTTCATTATTTCATCTTTGTTGAGGCCAGTTAATGCTCCGTAATGTCTTTCATTCAATTCCCACGCTTTTTTGATTTCTGAATTTTTTTTGTTCAGAATATCTAAAATTATTTCTAAAGTATCGATCGCTCTTATTTGAACGGAAGTAAAATAGACATCGAATTCAATATTCAACTTTTTAATTAATTGTCCCGCATATTTAGCTTCAGACTTTCCGTGGTCAGTTAAATCTACATCGGCCCACCCAGTAAAGCGCCTTTCCAAGTTCCAAATGCTTTGTCCATGGCGAATTAAAATTAGATTGTTCATATTAAGTAAAATATAATGCCAACCATTATATAGAATTGTTTGTATGGATAAAGTGATCAGTTTTCTAAAGTTTATTTTTCATATTTCGATACTGTTACTGATTATAATTTCTTTATTTCCAGGAAGTTTGTTGGGTTTTTTTCTTTACAACGATCTTGGTAGGCAACCCAATTTAATCGCAAATCCTTTTGGCACTGCAATTAATCATTTTATTTGTTATTTTTATGTGTCTATGCTTGGGTTATGTCTTTACTTAAGAAGCAATAATTTTCAAAAACTAGTTTACAGTCTTTTCTTTTTATCCATTATTCTTGAAGTTTTGCAGTTCATAGTACCCAATCGTGCCTTTGAAATTTATGATATTTCTGCTAACTTTGCTGGTGTATTAGTTGCTTATTTTTTAGTAAAAATTTATCAATTTTGGAGCAAGTCATGAACAAATTTAGCGAAAGAGAAAAAAGTTTTGAAAAAAAATTTATGCATGATCAAGAGTTGCAATTTAAAGTTTCTGCTAAACGTAATAAATATTTGGCAGAATGGGCTGGTTCAAAGCTTGGAAAAAATGACGAGCAGAGACAAAACTATGTTCAAGAAGTAATTAAAGCTGACTTGGAAGAGGCTGGCGACGAAGATGTATTTAGAAAGGTTAAGAAAGATTTTGAGAATTCTGCTATAAATATAGATGATTCGGAAATTAGAAATCAAATGTCGCTTGCTTTAGAACGTGCCAAAGAAGATTTTAAATAATATTAAAATAACACTACTTTACTTTGTTATTTTTTCTTTATTAGCTTCTTGTAACTCCATTCCAAAGAATACTGAAAATGCATGCAGTATATTTTCTGAACGTTATTTTTGGTACAAGTATGTCAAAAATAGCTCCGAAAAATATGGCGCTCCTGTTCATATGATTTTGGCTTTTGTAAATAAAGAATCGGGTTTTAATAGATATGCAAAACCTCCGAGAACCAAATTATTTAAAATTATACCATATAAGAGACCTTCCAGTTCTTTGGGCTATTCCCAAGCGGTTAAAAAAACTTGGGAACAATATAAAAATGAAACTAATAATTCGTTAGCATTACGCACACGCTTCAAAGATTCGGTTATGTTTATTGGTTGGTATATAAATAAAACACACAAAATTAATAAAATTCCTCTTAATGATTCTTATCGTCAGTATCTGAATTATTATTTGGGATGGGGAAATTATGCGCAGAAAGCTTACAAAACGGATAAAAAAGCAATTATTTTTGCAAAAAGTGTGAAGACACAATCAAATATTTACAGAAAACAATTGAAAAGTTGCAAAAAAAGTTTGGACAGAAAAAAATATATTATCTTTTAAGTTCTTTGTTTAGCTGAAGATCAACCGCATCAATTCTTTTAGTATTCTTTGTAAGCAGAACATACATTGTTGGCGTTACATAAAGAGTGAAAAAGGTTGATATAAGCATCCCTCCAAATATTGTTGCACCAACGGCTAAACGACTACCTTCCCCTGCACCTGGACCTATGTTTCCAACTAACAACGGAACCATTGCAATCATAGTTGAAAGTGATGTCATAATGATTGCACGAAATCTTCTTCTACAAGCTTCTAAAGCGGCACTTTGAATATTTTTTCCGGCTCTCCTAAGTTGGTTAGCCCAGTCAACTATTAAAATTGAATTTTTAGTGGAAATTCCAATTAGAATCACTAATGCGATCTGTGAGAAGATATTTATACTCGAATTGAAAAGTAAAATGAAAATTATACCGCCAAAAATTGAAAGAGGAACCGTTAAAAAAATTACAACGGGATGAATAAAACTGTTAAAGTTTGCAGCCATCACTAAGAAGGCAGTCAATAATGCTAATGCAAATATAATAAATAATTCATTACTAGTTTCTTTTAGTTCTTCTGATTTACCTTTCCATTCGATCCTTGCTTCTGGGACATTTTCATTTACAGTTTTTTCAAGATAACTTAAAGCTTCCGAAAGAGTATAATCTCCAACTAGTCTTGCGCTGATGGTAACAGCACGCTGTCTATCATAACGCGCTAAAATTTTTGCTGAACCAACCTCTTCAAACTCAACAAGATTAGCCAATGATATTAATTTACCTGTAGTACTCGAGCGTACAAAAATTTTAGTTAGGTTTTCGCTTTTTTTTCTATTTTCAATGCCAGCTTGAAGAATTATAGGATATTCTTTGCCCATTTGATTGAATTTTGTCACAGTTTTTCCGGAAAATAATGTCTGTACTGTTTCATTAATGGATTGAATAGAAACTCCTAAATCCTGAGCTTTTTTTCTATTTATTATAAATTTTACCTCAGGGTTCTGTCGGCTGAAATCAGATTCGATAGCAGCTAAATTTTTGTTCTTTCTTAGTTCCATCATTATTAATTTTTGCCATCTCTCTAATTCTTCATAGCTTTTTCCTTGCAAAACGAGTTGAATGGGTTTTCGAAACTGGCTGACTCGGATAGACTGTGGACTAATTGGAAATGCAAGGGTTTGAGGTAAGGTTACAATTTTCCCCATGGCTTTTCTCATAATTTTTTGAGCACTTTCATTTCTGTCTTTCCAATCATCGAGCAAAGCAATGATAATAAAACTATTATAGCTGTTTCCCGTACCCCATCCAGGCACTCGAAGAACTAATCTTTTGTAAGATTCATCTTCATTTTCGACTAAAGGAATTAATCTTCTTTCTATTTTCTCGGCTTTATCGACTGTGTATTGGTAACTACTTCCGATATCAGTCTGGCCCACAATTAGATAGACCCCGCGGTCCTCTTGTGGCAGTAACTCCTTAGGGGCAAAATTGAAAAGTAATACGGATGCAATAACAACAGAAAACATAAATCCGATTATTACTTTAGGTTTACTGATCCAGTAATTTAGTGTTTCCGTATAGAACTCTAAAAAAGATTTATAATATTTTTCAAATTTTAAAACAATTTTCGTTTTTTTCATATTTTTATTGAGGAACTTAGAAGCAAGCATTGGACTTAAGGTTAAAGCCACGAAAGAGGAAACTACAATTGCGAAAGTTAAAGTAATTGCTGTTTCTCTAAACAATGTTCCTGAAATCCCTTCTATGAAAATTAGTGGTAGGAAAACTGCGACTAATACTAAAGTAGTGCTTATTATTGCGAAGGTTATGCTTTCGGCTCCGCGAAGTGACGCAACTAAAGGAGTCTCACCATTTTCAATTCTGTGATAAATTGCGTCTGTCATAATGACGGAATCGTCAGTTATTATCCCAATTGCTAGTATAAAACTTAGAAGTACAAAGACATTTATAGATAAGTCAAAAATCCACAATCCTAAGAATGAACTAATTAAACTGATGGGAAGTGCTACCGCTGGAACGATTACAGCTTTTAAATTACCAAGAAACAGGTAAATGATTATTACTACCAATATAAAAGCTATAAATAATGTCTTCCATATTTCGAAAATACTTGCCTTTATGAACGTACTCCGGTCAAATGCAATACCTAATTTTAATCCATCGGGTAAAGTTTTTTGGATTTCTTTTATTCTTTTTTTTATTCTTTTTGATAATTCTACTGTAGAGGCATCTGATTTAGCATAAATTCCGATTCCGACAATTTTTTCATTAGGGTTCCCATCTTTACCTTGTGCTTTAAATAATGTCTTTTCATTTTCGGGACCAAATTTTACTTCAGCAATATTTTCTAAACGAATGACACTGTTTTTGACTTTTTTTATAGGCAGCTGTTTTATCGAGGATAAATCTTTGTACGCTTTGTCCACCGAAATTGATAATTCTAAATTGGGTCCATCGAAACTTCCTGCAGGAAGGCTCATATTCTCTCTTCGCAATGCCTGTTCAACCTCTTGTATTGTTAGATCGTTGGCGGCTAGTAAAACTGGATTTATGTAAACTCTTACACTTAGCGATCTCAAACCACCTAAAAGTACACGACCTACCCCTTTTATATTTGCGAAGCTGTCTATCAGAAATCTTCTAGAATAATCTCCTAGTTCCAGATCAGACCATTTTTCTGATCCTGAAACTGATACCCACATGGTCGTTGTGAATCCACTTGATTGTTTTAGTATCTCAGGTGCTTTAGCATCTTGTGGTAAATTATCAGCCACCCGAGAAATTTTTTCTCTAACATCATTTGCTGCAACGTCTAAATCAATAGAAGTTTCAAATTCAATCTTAATTTCAGCACGTCCAATTTGTGCAGTAGAGTCTATATGTTTTACACCTTCCACTCCTCCGATGACGTCCTCCAAAATTTCCACAATCTCACTTGAGATAATTTCAGCTGAAGCCCCTTCATAATTTACTTGTACTTGAATTACTGGCGGTTGGAGTCCTGAAGGCAATTCTCTTACTGGAAGCTTCGAAAAAACAAATAAACCAAAGACTACAAGTATCATTGAAAACACCGCTGCTACGACTGGCCTTTTGATTGAAAGTTCGGTGATATACATTATTGATTTTTTTTACTGCGATTTGATAATGGGTTTTATTTTCATATTTGGCCGAACTTTAGTTAACCCCTCAGCTACAACTTTGTCTCCTTGAGTTAAACCATCTAGAACTTCAAGATTTTCTTGGTCTCGGACTCCTGTTTCAATTTCCGTTTTCTTAATCATGTTATTTTCTATTACTTGATAAACAAATTTTTTATTTCCTTCCATTATGAGTGCGGTATCGGGAATACTTAAAGCATTTTTTTCATTGTACAATATTTCGATCTCAAGAAGAGAGCCAGGAAGAATCTCAAGATTTTCATTATTAATTTTTGCTCTAGCTAAGATCGATCTTGTTTGAGCATCCACTCTTGATGCTACTAACTCTATTGTTCCGGAGTAAGTTTTATCTTTATAGGCTGAAAATGTTGCATTTAGTTTTAAACCTTTTTTTAGGATTGCCGCGTATGTTTCAGGAATCGTTAGATCGCACAAAATTCTTCTAGAGTCGTCTAACGTTAAGATGATCGTATTTTCACCACCGAGTGAACTTCCGCTAATTCCTCTTTTACCAATGACACCCGCAAAAGGAGCAGTAATTGTTTTATTTGAAAGTGTAGCTAAAATATCTCCCTTATTTACTTTTGTGTTAAAGTTTATTGGTTCTAACAATTCATTCTTTTTAATTTTGAACGAAGTTGTTTTACTACTTAGGGAAGTACAATAGCTTTCTAAAGTTTGGCTAAAATTTTTATTTGTAACCACTTCAACGATTATACCTGGCGGTGGCCGTTTAGAAAATTTTTTCTCAAAATAAAGTCCCATTGAATAACGACCGACGATAATTACAGTAATGATGACAAAAAATAATATTATCCCAATAGTTATTTTTTTTGATCTCTTCATTTATTCTTTTCCATATTCACTCCATGAACCGACATAAATAATTGGCATATATTTATTATTTATCAAAGAATAAGCAACCCCTAATACTGATGCAGTCACAGAAGAACCGCAACTAAAAACAACATTATTATTAACTATTCCGAGAGATTTAAATTTTTTCTCTAAAATTTTTTTATTTAAAAAAGTATTGTCTTTAGGATTTATACATTCTGAGAATGGCAGACATTTTGAATTTTCAATTGACCCACTTCTTACGTTTGGTCTTGGTTCGAGCGCTAGACCCAAAAATCGATTTTTACTTCGTGCATCAATTAAAGCAAATTCTTTTTTTTCAATGTTCACATCGATTTCAGATTTATTTTTTATCAAACGTTTATTTTCTTTAGCTAAATATTTTGTTGGTATGGCTTTTGTCTCTTGATCGGTAACTTTTCTATTTTCTAATTTCCATTTTTTAAAACCTCCATTTAAAATAGAAACTAAATTTAATGAATGGCCAAAATAAATAAACTGAAACCAACATCTGCAACTACTAATTAAGTCACTGTTATCATAAATAATTACCCTATCATTATTTGATATGCCATTTTTTGAAAGTGTTGCTTCCCATTCTTTTTTTTCTGGAAGAAAATGATTATGAGGTAAATCTTTTCGTTGATTAGAATATTTGTCTAAATCAAAAAAAATAGCATTTTCTATGTGTTGTTTTTGATACTCGTTAAATCCATTTCTATCAGTCGAAAGGTGCCAGGAAGCATCAAGTATTTTAACCTTGCTTAAGTTATCATTAAGCCACTCAGTTGAAACTAAAGTCATTTTTCAGATTTTTTTTGAAAATACTTTTGGTGATATTCTTCAGCTTTGCAATAATTTTTTTCTTTTGATATTTTTGTAACTACTTTTCCATCCAATTTTTTGTTTATTTCGTTTAAAACTTTTTCAGCAATCTTTTTTTCCTTATCGGTATTGTAAAATATTTCTGAACGGTACTGATATCCGACATTCGGTCCTTGACGATTTGGTGTAGTTGGATCATGAAATTTAAAAAATAATCTAGCTACTTCTTCGTAAGAAAGTATTTTTGGATTAAATTCAACCTTCACAACTTCTATGTGTTCAGTGTTTCCACCGCAAACTTGTTCATAACTTACTGTTGGGCTTTTGCCTCCACAATATCCACATTCAGTAGAGATAACGCCAGGGATCCCCTTATATTTTGTCTCATCCCAAAAGCAACCAATACCACCTATAAATTTTTGCATAAAATTTTTTAATTTGATGATAAATATAAATCAAAATATCCGAATGATCAAAAACCAAAATCACTTGGGAGGAATCTATATGATTCTTTCAGTTTTATTTTTTTCTCTGATGGATATTTTGATAAAAATAACTGACGAATATGATGTGGGTCAGGTTATGTTTTGTAGAGCTATATTTGGCCTTATTCCAATATTTTTTTTAATACCTAAAAAAAAACTAAAAAATTTCTATAAAACAAAATATCCAGGATACCATTTTTTCAGAAGTTTCATCGGCGCCATCGCCATGTACGCCATTTTTGTAGGTCTTCGAAATCTTCAATTATCTGAAGTTACGAGCCTAGCTTTTTCGGGTCCAATTTGGGTTGTTATATTTTCAATTTTATTTTTAGGTGAAAAAATAAGAGCAAAACGTTGGATTGCAGTAGGACTCGGATTTGTTGGAGTTCTTATAATTTCAAAGCCAGGATTTGATAATTTAAATTTTTATTATATTTATCCAGTAATATTTACTCTAGGATTTGCTGGTGTGTCTATATTGATTAGAAAGCTAACACTTGTTGGTGAACCTGTTTATTTAATTGCTTTTTATTTTTCTATTTGTTCAGCAATTTTTGGTCTTTTTACTTTGCCACTTGGTAATTGGAAAATACCTACCAGTTATGACTTAGGTCTATTAATTTTAATTGGGTTCTTTGGCTCGATTGCTAATCTCCTGCTTACCGCCGCCTACCAAAAAGCTGAAGTTTCTCTAACAACGCCTTTAAAATATTTATCGCTCGTCTTTGCCATTGTGTTTGGTTATTTTTTGTTCCAGGAATCGCCAACTATTTATACTTTGTCTGGCGCTGGCCTAATCGTCATTTCTTCTGCTATAATATTTGTCAGAGAATACCAGTTAAAAAGACCTATTACCACTTTGCCTAGGCAACAATGAAACATTTTCCAGTTTACTGGCACAAGGCGAAAAGAATATTATCTAAAAGAGATCCAGTTTTAAGAGGAGTAATAAAAAAATATAAAAAAGGTTTTTTAACCACTAGAAATAATCCATTTTTTTCATTATGCCGCACTATTGTGGGACAACAAATTTCAACAAAAGCAGCAAACTCAATTTGGTCTAAGTTTGAAAGAAAATGTAAAAAATGTATTATTCCTAATACGGTATTAAAATTATCTTCACGTACTTTGAAAAGCGCAGGTTTATCCCATCAAAAAGTTAGTTATTTAAAAAATATCGCTAGAAATTTTAGAAATAAATCTTTTAGTGTTAGAGAACTAAAAAAAATGAATGATGAAGAGGCTATTAATTATATCACCAAACTGAAAGGTTTGGGCGTTTGGAGTGCTGAAATGTTTCTCATGTTTAATTTAAATAGACCAGATATATTCCCCATCCAAGATATTGGTTTGCTTCGAGCAATTTCTAAGAATTACAAAACATCTTACCCTCCAAGCAAAAGATTTTTAGATAAAATTTCTAGGCTGCACGCTGGTTATCGAACTGTATTTACTTGGTATATGTGGAGATCAATTGATCCAACTGATGTTGAATATTAAAGACCTTTATTATTTAATTCTTTTAAACGCAGACTGGCAATTTGTTTTACTTGTTTAACAGCTTCATCGAATTCTATTTCTGGATCAGAAGAAATTCTTTTTCTAAAATTATTCAAAATCTCAATTTTAGTTTTTTCCTTTACAGCTAGAATAAAAGGAAAACCAAATTTCTTATAAGTGTCATTAAGTTTTTTAAATTCACTAAATTCTTCTTCGGTACACTGATCTAATCCTGCACTAGTTTGTTCTTTTAAAGAGTCTGGAGTTAGTAAACTTATTTTTGTTTTATTTGCTAGATCTGGATGAGCATTAAGAATTTTTAATTGTTTATCCCTTGTAGTAGTTTCAAAAATATCAAGTATTTTTGAGGATAATTCTTCAAAATTATCGAAAGGTTTTTGATTGTATAGTTCTTCTGCAATCCAACTTGCATTTTCGAATATATTAGTGAAAACTTTAATAAATTCACTTTTAGACAATTTATTAATTTTATTGATCATACTTATTTAGTTTATATAATATCTTATGACAAAATTAACCACACATTGCCTGGATACTTTTTCTGGAAAACCCGCGAAAGGAGTTAAAGTAGATGTTTACTTTGTTTCAGGAAACAGGACAAAACTTAACTCTATCATATTAAATAATAATGGCCGATCAGATAAACCTTTGGTCGATGGAACTGATTTTAAAGAAGGTCAGTATGAACTTGTATTCTTTGTTGGAGATTATTTTAAAAAGATGACTGATTTACCAAAAACACCTTTTTTAAATGAAGTTGTAATTAGGTTCGGAATATCAAATCCCAAAGAACATTATCATGTACCTTTACTTGTCAGCCCTTGGAGTTATTCGACCTATCGAGGGAATTGATGAGCTCTAATATCATTAAGTTTGTTCATGAAGATCAAATTGTAGAAGTTGAAAATCCAGATCCTAATGAAATTTTACTCAATTACATAAGAACAAATCTAAAAAAAACTGGCACCAAGGAAGGTTGTGCAGAAGGTGGTTGTGGCGCGTGTACAGTTGTACTAGGAGAGTTAAAAAATAATAAAATAAATTATAGCGCTGTAAATTCTTGCATTATGTTTTTACCCACACTGCAAGGAAAGCAACTTATACTTGTTGAAGATTTAGTTTCCAAAAACGGCTCATTGCATCCAGTACAAGAAGCTATGGTCAATTATCACGGTTCACAATGTGGGTTTTGTACACCAGGTTTTGTTATGTCGTTATTTGCAATGTTTAAAAATCATTCTAAATTTAAAGATAATATAATCAAAGATTCTATTGCAGGAAACCTTTGTCGATGCACTGGGTACAAACCTATAATTAAAGCTGCAAACAGTTTAAATAGTAAAAATAAAATTGATCACTTTACTAAAAACAAGCAAAATACAATTACCTTATTAAAGAAAATTAAAGATGAAAGTATTGTTATTTACAAAAAAGATAAGAGATATTTTGCTCCGAGATACGTTCAAGAATTGAAAAAGATTCTTAAAAAAAATATTAATTCACATCTACTCAGTGGTGGTACAGATTTATCTTTAGTTGTTACTAAAGAAAGAAAAGATATCAATTCTGTAATATATATGAATTCAATTAATGAATTAAATTATATAAGAAATAACAACAACTATATTGAAGTAGGTGCAACAACCTCTTTAATTGAATTAGAATCTTATATAGAAAAATACTATCCTGATTTTACCAATATTTTAAAACGTTATGGATCGGTACAAATAAGAAATGTGGCAACAGTCGCGGGTAATATCGCCACAGCATCACCTATAGGCGACACTCTGCCTCTACTATTGTCACTTGATGCAAAGGTGGTTTTAAAGAGTATAAAGAAAACAAAGATAGTACCTTTAAACGATTTTTTTATTGATTATCGTAAAACTAAATTAAAAAAAGGTCAATTTATTGATTCAATAAGAATTCCCTTATTTCCAAAAAATATTTTTAAGGCCTATAAGATTTCAAAAAGATTTGATGATGATATTTCATCTGTTTGTGCTTCATTTAATCTTGAAGTGATAAATAAAAAGATCAAAAATATAAGAATTGCATACGGAGGCATGGCATCAATTCCTAAAAGAGCAAAATATTGTGAAAAAATACTCTTACATTCCTTAATAACAGAACAAATTATTAATAAAGCTCAAGAAGCTTTAGAAAAAGATTTTAAACCTATTAGCGATATGAGAGCTAGCAGAAAATATCGTATGGAGGTGGCTAAAAATTTGCTTCATAAGTGTTTTTTAGAAATTACACAAAAAAAATTAATAAGGGTAAATAATTAAAATGATTAAAGAAATTTTTATTCAAGAAAAAAGACCACATGAAAGTGGAGCAAAACATGTGAGTGGCTATGCTCATTACACAGATGATATTTCTGAACCAGAGGGAACTTTATATGGGGCTATTGGATGGGCAAAAAAATCTCATGCAATTATTAAAAAAATCGATCTTAAAAAAGTGATAAAAAGTGAAGGTGTTGTTGCAGTTGTTACTAGCCAAGATATTCCAGGCAGAAATGATGTGGGGCCTGTTTATGACGGTGATCCAATTTTTCCGACAAAAAAAGTTGAATATTTTGGTCAACCATTATTTGCCGTTGCAGCCAAATCAACTGAACTTGCAAGAAAAGCCGTCTTACAAGCAAAAATTAGTTACAAAACCCTAAAACCAATTGTTGAAATTAAAGATGCGTTAAAGAAAAAATTATTTGTTCTAAAAGGACAAACTATTAAAAAAGGAGATCCTGTAACAAAAATTCGTAAAGCAACTAATAGTTTGAAAGGTGAATTTACCACGGGTAGCCAAGAACATTTTGCTCTCGAAGGACAAGTTGCATTTGTAATACCTCAAGAAGACAATGATTTTAAAGTGTACTCTAGCACGCAACATCCTAGTGAAACCCAACAAATTATAGCAAAAATGTTAAATCAAAAAAGTAATACCATTACAGTGGTCGTTAGAAGAATTGGTGGTGGATTTGGGGGAAAAGAAACTCAGTCCTTTATCTTTGCTGCTATTTGCACACTTTTAACAAAAAAAACTAAACTTCCTGTAAAACTTAGAATGGATAGGGATGATGATATAATTATTACTGGAAAAAGGCATGATTTTTATTCAGAATATGAAGTTGGTTACGACGAGCTTGGAGTTATCGAAGGTTTAAAAATAAAACTTGCAGCAAGATGTGGAATTTCACCAGATCTGTCTGGTGCAATTAATTCTAGAGCTTTGTTGCACATTGATAATGCCTACTATTTATCAAATGTGTCTGTCGAAAATTATCTTTGTAAAACAAACACATCTTCATCAACGGCCTTCAGAGGTTTTGGTGGAAACCAAGGGATGATGGTTATAGAAAACATTATCGATAATATAGCAAGATCACTAAAAAAAGATTCTTCAGAAATAAGAAGAAGAAATTTTTATCAAAAAGAAAAAAAAAATATTACTCATTATGGTATGAAAATTGAAGATAATGTTATCCATGAAATCTTTGACAGCTTAATAAAATCTTCAAATTATAAAAGTCGGCAACTAAATATAAAAAAATTTAATTTAAAAAATAAGTATTTAAAAAAAGGAATTGCTATAACTCCAGTGAAATTTGGTATTAGCTTTACAACTTGGCATCTTAATCAGGCAGGAGCTCTAGTACATATTTATTGTAATGATGGAAGTGTTCACGTAAATACCGGTGCAATTGAAATGGGACAAGGTACTTACACAAAAATTGCACAATTAGCCGCGAACGAATTGGGATTACCTTTCAATAAAATTAAAGTTTCAGCTACACGCACTGATAAAGTTCCTAATACATCAGCATCTGCTGCTAGTTCTACCACTGATCTTAATGGTGCAGCTGCACTCAACGCTATATACAAAATAAAACAAAATTTAGCTTCATTTGTGAAACGAAAATATAAAGTGAAGAACGGAGAAGCTATTTATGAGAATGGTTTAGTTAAATTTAAAGGTAAATCATTTAGATTTAATTCGCTGATTAAAGAAGCTTATCTTAATAGAGTTTCATTGTCCTCTTCAGGTTTTTACGCAACTCCAAAAATACATTTTGATAAGAATACCTTTTTGGGAAGACCATTCCTTTATTTTTGTTACGGTGCAGCAGTTTCGGAAGTGATGATTGATACTATGACTGGCGAAAATAAAATTTTACGCGTTGATATTTTACACGATGCTGGCAGAGCTATTAATCCCGCAATTGAACTTGGTCAGATAGAAGGGGGATTTGTTCAAGGAGCAGGCTGGTTAACCATGGAAGAAGTAAAATGGAAATCAAATGGGCAACTTAGTACTCATTCTCCTTCTACTTACAAGATTCCAGCCGTAAGTGATATGCCTGAAAAATTTAATGTAGAAATTTATAAACGCGGAAAAAATGTAGAGGAAGTTGTAAATAAATCTAAGACAACCGGAGAGCCACCATTAATGAATGCAATGTCAGTATTTTTTGCAATTAAGGACGCTATTGCTTCGGTGCATAACTACAATATAACACCAATTATTAGTGCACCAGCTACCCCTGAAAAAATTCTTATGAGCATTAAGAATTTAGGCTGAGAATTATGAAAAATAAATTTATGACACGTGCCATAGAACTTTCAATCGAAAGTGTAAATACAGGCGGAGGTCCTTTTGGAAGCGTTATTGTTAAGGATGAAAAAATCATTGCAGAGGGCTTTAACAAAGTTACTTCAACTAATGATCCCACAGCCCATGGAGAAATTGTAGCTATTCGCAAAGCCTGTAAAAGTTTAAATAACTTCAACCTTAGTGGTTGTGAATTGTATTCAACTTGTGAACCATGCCCTATGTGTTTGTCTGCAATTTATTGGGCCCATATCGACAAAGTATATTATGCTAATACTAGAGATGATGCTAAAAAAATTGATTTTGATGACTCATTAATTTATTCAGAACTTCTAAAAAATGTTAAAATAAGAAAAATTCCAATGGCTCAAATGATGAGAGAGGAAGCTTTAAAAGCTTTCGAATTATGGGATAAAAAAGCAGATAAAGTAAAATATTAAATGGAATTATTACCTTATACTTTTAAATGGATTGAAGTTTTATTACGTTGGAGTCACGTTTTGTTCGCTATCCTTTGGATTGGAAATAGTTTTTTATTTAATTATTTAGATAATAAATTAGAAAAAAATACGACAAGTAAAGGAGTGGACGCAGATGGCATCTTGCAACATAGCGGTTGGTTTTATCGCGTGGAAAGACTTAATGCTGCACCTGAAAAACTTTCTAAAAATTTAATTATATTTAAATGGCAAAGTTATCTAACGTTCTTCACAGGAATGTTATTATTGGTAATTATTTATTATGCAAACGCAAATATTTTAATGATTGATCAGAGAGTAAATGAAAATATTTCACCTTTAATGGGAATAGGAATTTCAATTTTCTCTATAATAGGATCTTGGCTAATTTACGATCTTATCTGTAAGTCTAAATTGATAAATAACAAAATAATTTTTATAGTAGTGCTACTCATTATTGGAGCTGTTATTTCATTTTGCTTAACAAAATTTTTTGGATCAAGATTTGCATTTTTGTCTGTTGGCGTAATTTTAGGCTGTATAATGTTCTTTAATGTATTTTTTGTTATTATACCGAATGGTAAAAACATTACTTTAAATACAGAAAAGTTTGATTTAAATTTATCAATTAGTGCTAAAACGCGTAGCGTACATAATAATATCATCACTTTTTTGGTTCTTTTTGTTATGTTGAGTGGGCACTATTCGTTTATTTGGATAAGTCAGTACAATTGGATTATATTATCGTTCTTATCCATTATTTTAGGACTTATACGTCATTATTTTAACCTAAGAGCAAAAAAAAAAATTTAAACACCTTCTACAATTTGTAAATTTCTTTGAGTTGTATTTTTTGCTATATTCCAACCTTCTTGATATTCTTTAGAATCGTGGCATTCAATCGCTTTTGCATAACTTTCAAATTCCCATATAACTATCCTCGAAAAATCATCTCCTTCTAAAAGTTTATTTTTTCCACCCCTGACCAATGGTTTACCACCATAACGTAAAATTATAGGGGTAGCTTTTCCAGCATAGATCTTTAGATTTTCCATGCTCTCTATTTTTTTGTACAAAGCTATCCAATATCCTTTTGACATTTATCTTCTCCTTTGTTTTTTTAATAGATATGATAATAAAATTATAATGGAGATAAAGCGAAAAGTTTCATTTCAAGAATATTCAGAGGGGATAGAAAAGCTTGCTATTATGATCAGTGATAGCGGTTTCATGCCTAGCCATATTATTTCTATAGCCCGGGGCGGCTTGAGGGTTGGTGATATTCTTTCGCGTTTATTTCGAGTGCGTTCTAGTTATCTCGGGGTTGAAAGTTATGAAATTGCAGAAAAAGGCAAGGTATCTGATCGACAACAAAATGAAGTGATCTTTTCGCGTGATATTTCATCTACAACACAGGATTTTGGAAATAACATTTTAATAGCTGACGATTTAGTAGATAGTGGAAAATCACTAATTTTCAGTCTAAAGTTTTTGGCAGCTTATAAACCATTTAAAGGAAAAAATATCAACTTTAAAACAGCAGTTTTATATAAAAAACCCTCGAGCAAAATTTCTCCGGACTACGTTGCGCATGAGATGACCACTAATGATTGGCTTATATTTTTTTATGAAGAAAATGAATTAATTTCAATTTCAGATTTAAAGAAAAAATATAACAAATAAAAAAGGGGCAGTTTGACCGCCCCTTTTTATAAAATTAAATAATAATTTTATTCAGGTATTTTGCCTTCAACACCTTTAACATAGACCTTCATTCCAGCTAGCATTCCGTCATCAGCAGTTTTACCCTCAGCAACAAGTAAATTTCCTTTTTGGTCATAAATTGGACCTGTAAATGAATGTACTTTTCCTGAAGCCAAATCTTTTTGAAGTTGTTCTACTTCTTTAACTAAAGCACTACCCATAGCAGGATTATAGGGTCCCATAGCAACCATTCCTTCTTTTAATCCGTGCCAAGTATCCTGTTGTTTCCATGTACCATCTTTAGCAGCTTTAGATCTCTCAACGTAATAAGGTGCCCAATCATCAATGATAGATGTTAAAACAGATTTAGGTGCAAATTTTTGCATATCACTTGCTTGTCCAAAAGACCAAACACCTGCTTTTTCTGCAACTTGTACTGCAGCAGTACTGTCAGTATGTTGCATAATCACATCAGCACCTTGATCAATTAAAGCTTGAGCAGCTTCCGCTTCTTTACCTGGATCATACCAAGTAAAAACCCAAACTATTTTAGTTTTAATATTGGGATTAACTTTTTGAGCAGCTAAAGTCATAGAATTAATTCCTCTAATTACTTCTGGAATTGGAAATGATGCAATATAACCAATAGTATTGGTTTTTGTCATCTTTCCAGCTATATGTCCCAAAAGAGTTCTTCCTTCATAAAATCTAGCAGAATAAGTAGAAACATTAGAATGCTCTCTTATATATCCTGTAGCATGTTCAAATTTTACATTTGGAAAATCTTTAGCAACTTTGTTTGTTGGATTCATGTATCCAAAACTAGTTGTAAAAATTATATTATGTCCAGATTGAGCTAATTGTCTAATAACTCTTTCTGAATCTGCACCTTCTGGAACGCTTTCCACGAAAGTAGTTTTCATTCCTGCCGCTTCTACTGCATTTCTTCCTTCATGGTGTTGATATGTCCATCCATGATCTCCAGTTGGACCAACATAAACGAACCCAACTTTAAACTCTGCGTTTGCAGATAAGCTAGTCGCAATTAAGAAAAACAAAGCTACGCCAAAACAACGTAATATTTTTTTTAACATAAGATTAATACCTTTCATTTTTATTATGTTTAGTTTAGCGATTTGTAATTTAAAACAAAATAATTATTTTAATTTTCTTTATAAAAAGTTTTACCCAATGAATTTGGAGTATTTAACTTTATTTTTCTATCATCACGAGAAATTACAACTAAAACTAATATGGTAAGCAGATAAGGCAGAGCTGATAGAAATTGAACTGGTATTCTTACACCTGCAGCTTGCATATGTAGTTGTAGAATTGAAATGCTACCAAAAAGAAGAGCTCCAACCAAGACTTTTAAAGGGTTCCAAGTAGCAAACACAACTAAGGCAAGCGCGATCCATCCACGACCTGAACTCATATTTTCAATCCATTGAGGAGTATAAACTAAAGATAAATAAGCGCCAGCTAGGCCAGACATGGCTCCACCGAACATAATACACAAATAACGCACTAGAATAACATTTATGCCTTGGTCAGTAGCTACATGATGAGAGTCTCCTACAGCTCTAACTATTAATCCCATTTTTGTTTTTTTTAAAAAATAGTACACAAAAAAAGGAAACACAAAAGCAAAATAAAAAATTATAGAATGACCAAATAAAATAGGTCCAATAAAAGTTATTTTATCTAAATTTTCAAAGAACACAGGAATTTCTTTTCCAGGTAATCCTACAAAATTTTTACCCAGCATCGCCGAAACTCCTATCCCAAAAATTGTAAGTGCCAAGCCAGTTGGCACATGAAGAGTAAGAAGGGTCTGAGTTAAGAAACCAAAAATTAAAGAAATTATAATTCCAGCGAACATTGCGCCAAAAATTGCTATAACAATACTTTCAGTAGACATCATGAAAGCAAATCCCGAAATAGCCCCAATTATAATCATGCCTTCGACACCTAAATTTAACACACCTGATCTTTCAACTATTAGTTCTCCTGTAGCGGCTAAAATTAAAGGCACAGATGAAGCCATAACGGCAGCAATAATTATTCCTATAAAGTTGAGATCAATATTCATTTTTCTTTTGTGTTATTAAAAATTTAACTTTGAAATATAATAAAAAATCTGAAGCAAGGAGGAAAAACAGAATCAAACCTTGAAAAATCTGACCAATCGATTTAGGTACTTGTAAAAAAATTTGTGCAGATTCTGCTCCTAAATAAGTAAGAGCAACAATTAAAGATGCAAAAATTATTCCTATGGGATTTAATCTTCCTAAAAAGGTAACTATAATAGCAGTAAAACCATATTCGGGAGATATTTCTCGATAAAGCTGTCCAATGGGTCCTGTAATTTCTCCAACACCAGCCAGGCCAGCACATGCGCCACTTATTATAAAAACTAGTAGAATCGTTTTTTTTCCTTTATAACCAGCATATCTTGCAGTTTTTAAACTGAGTCCAGAAACTTTCATTTGGAAACCTAAAAAAGTTTTAAAAAAAATAAACCAACTTAAAGCGACCAACATTAAGGCTATAAATATTCCAGCATGAATTCTCAGACCCTCAAATAGTAAAGGCATTCTGGCGCTGTCACTAAACATTCTGGTTTCAGGAAAATTAAATCCTTCTGGATTGGTCCAAGGACCTACAACTAAATAATCGAGCAATAATTTAGCTACATAGACAAGCATTAGACTCGTTAAAATTTCATTAGTATTAAAATAAGTTTTTAGAATTGCAGGAATTAGTGCAAAAATGGCCCCACCGAGAGCACCTGTTAAAATTATTATTGGGAGAATAAAAAACCCTTCTTGGTTATAAAACAGTAAAGCCACTCCTCCACTAACGATTCCACCAAAAATTAATTGACCTTCAGCTCCAATGTTCCAATTGTTCGTTTTAAAACAGAACGACAAACCAATGGCAATGATACAAAGCGGAGTGGCTTTAAGAAGTAATTCGCTGAAGCCATATAAATCAGCAATAGGCATTATAAAAAAAATTTTTAAAGCTTCTAAAGGTTGAAAGCCTAAAAAATAAAAAATAATAGCACCAGATAACAAAGTTAAAATAATTGCTAAAACAGGAGAAAATAAAAGTATTGAATTCGAAATATCATTTCTCTTCTCTATTTTAATCAAACTGCCCACCCATCAACAAACCTAACTTCTCTGTAGAAACATCGGTAGTTTTAAAAACTTTAGATATACGCCCTTTATTAATTGCACAGATTTTATCACTTAACATAAATAATTCTTCGGTATCTGTTGAAATTAAAATTATAGATTTATTTTGATCATTAATTTTTATTAAAGTTTCATGAATGTAATGGATAGCTCCCACGTCTAATCCCCAAGTGGGATTAAAACATATCAAGAGATTAGGCGAAGTAATTAATTCTCTTCCAATTAACAGTTTTTGTAAATTTCCTCCTGATAAAAATTGAGTTTTTAATTCTACGTTTTCAGTGTTAACAGAAAACTTAGTAAGGATTCTTTGAGAATGATCTTTTATTTTTTTTTCATTGATTAATCCTCCTTTAAAAAAATCAGAAGATTTGAAATTGTTTAAGGCGACATTTTCAAAAATTTTCATCTGCGGAATCGAAGCATGAGTCAGACGATCTTCCGGAGAAAAAGCGATTAGATATTTTCTTCGCTCTTGCGGATTAAGTTTACCAATCGGCCTATTGTCAAATACTATTGAATTATTTTCAGAAGTTATTTCTCCACTTAACATTTGAAAAAGTTCGGATTGACCATTTCCGCTAATGCCGGCGATACCTAAACACTCTCCGCGATTTACTTCAAAATTAATATCTTTAATATTTACTTCAAATGGATTTGCGCTTTTATAATTCAGATTAACTATTTTAATTAATTGGTCATTTGATTTTTCTTCTAGTCTTTTTTTTCTAACTATTTTTAAATTTTGACCAATCATTTTATTTGCTAGGCTTTCTATTTTTTCATTGGAGACTTTACTTATTGAAATAAGTTTCCCTTTTCTCATTACAGCAACCTCATCGCATAACGTTATGACTTCTTTTAGCTTATGAGTTATATAAATTATGAGAATTCCTTCTTTAGAAAATTTTTTTAATGAAATAAAAAGCTCTTTAGTTTCTTGTTCCGTTAAAACTGAAGTGGGTTCATCCATAATTAATACATCAGGATTTTTAATTAAACATCTTATAATTTCGACCTTTTGTTTTTGACCTGCAGAAAGATTCAAAACGGGTGTATATAAATCAATATTAAAATTATATTTATTGATGATATCTTGAATTTTATTTTCTAGAGATTTTTTAGGCTCACTAGAATCGAGGATAAGATTTTCCAATACAGACAAGGTTTCAAAAAGACTAAAATGTTGGAAAACCATGCTAATTTTATTTTTTTTAGCATCTCGGGGAGAATTAAGTTTTAAAATTTGATTATTTAAAAATATTTTTCCTTTATCTGGTTGTATTATTCCGAATAGAATTTTTACAAGAGTTGATTTTCCTGCCCCGTTTTCTCCAAGCAACGCATAAATTTTTCCACTTTTCAACTCCAAGTTAATATTGTCGTTGGCCAGACAGTCCGGATATGCTTTAGAAATATTTGATATTTTTAAACTAGTTTCCATTATTTTAAGGGTATTTTATTTCTATCTTTGTGTGATTGGTACCTATCAGACAATTCTTTATAGGTCTTTTTTATATCTTTTAAAATCAACAAGATATCTTGTTGTTCTTCATTCGGTATTTTTTTAATTAAATCATTTAAATTATAACTTTTCCAGTAAGAGTTTTCCTTTACATAATTACCTTGTTTAATATTAAAAACCTCTTTTAATATATTTAAATCATGAGGAATATTAAATTCATCTGAAGTTGATTGATAGGGAAAAAGATAATAAAAATTATCGAATCCGCAGAAGGTAACTGCGCTTAAGCATAAACTACAAGGTTCATGAGAAGAGATAAACAAACAATCTTTAGTATTGGGTCTTTTCTCTTCAGGTATTTCGTAAAAATTTTTTAGCGTGTGTACTTCACCGTGCCACAGAGGATTTTTAATTTCATTATTTGTACCTGCAATTATAATAGAAAAATCTTCTTTTTTAATGATAGCCGCACCAAATATTTTATTTCCCGAAGCAACCTTACGTGCGGTTAAAGGAATAATGTCTTTTTGAAAAATATTAAAAATTTTATATAAAAAATCTTTATTCATCTAATGGGGTGGTTGTATTAATAGCTTATGAATGGTATTCTTTAATTTTACTTAACTCAATAATGATCTTGATTCCAATTATTTAATACAACTTAAAAGTTAGTATTTGAATACAATTAAAATAGTATTATAAAAAAATAAAAAAGTTAGTATTATTTAAATTATTTTTAATTTTGCTTTTTTTAATTATGATAGCAGAATTAGTATGTCAGAAAAATTAATTGTTTCCTGGGACGAATATAATAAGACCGTTGAAAAATTGGCTATCATGGTTCACGATAGCGGTTATAAACCGACTTTACTAGTTGGTATAATGCGTGGAGGTGCTCCTATGATTGATTTGTTAAGTAGAGTTTTTAAATTGAAATGCTGTTATCTAGCAGTCGAATCTTATAGTGGCAAAGGGGTTGAAGATGAGCAAGGAAACATAGTATTTTCAAGAGAAATGAGCTCAATTGCAAAAAATATGGGTGGAAGAATACTGTTATGTGATGATCTTTCAGATACAGGAATCACTTTAAATAAAAGCGTGGATTGGTTAAGAAAATACGAACCA
>Ga0208203_1000298_pt1 | contig 23233 bp, 20 predicted proteins | sample DeeseametaMP2914_FD_184167 | JGI IMG/M metagenome (GOLD analysis project Ga0208203, IMG submission 184167) | Marine microbial communities from the Deep Atlantic Ocean - MP2914 (SPAdes) | ecosystem: Environmental > Aquatic > Marine > Oceanic | place: West of Santa Cruz de la Palma, Atlantic Ocean...
TCAATTGAGCTTTTTAATGGATGCCCTTTTCCCCGAGAATAACGGTTCACTTTGTGTGATTTTGATTCCGCCACTTCATGAGTAAAGATGCCACAGATACCAATACCATCATTGTGAACTTGCAACATGATAGCGTGTGCCTCCTCATAGGTTTTGTTAAAAAACTTCATTAGCACATGAATGACAAACTCCATGGTCGTATAGTCATCATTATGCATTAATACCTTGTACATAGGGGGCTTTTTAAGCTTTGTCTTCTCTGCGATAGCAACTCCAGGATCACCAGATTTTTCATCGCCATTTCCCATTATTATTTCAATTTTAGAAGCTTCATTAAACATAATTAAAATCCATTTTGAGCAATACAGTTCTTTTGCATTTCCACATTGCATTTTATAATACGTGTTATGGAAGATAAAACAACTATTCAAAACCGCCTTAGGAAAAACCATAAAAAGCTCAAAAAGTTTTTATCCCAAAACAATATTGAGGCATACCGTCTCTATGACAAAGACATCCCTCAATATCCTTTTATTATTGATATATACAAGGATAGTGCCATTGTATGGGAAAAGGGGAAAAAGCTTGAACCGACAGAAGAAAATCAAAGGAAAGTCAAACAGCATCGCTCGGATATAATCGAGGCGATTACGGCCACACTTAATATTAATGAATCAAAGATCTTTCTAAAGGTGCGTGAAATTAAAAAGGGTAAAAGCCAATACGAAACCTTCACAGCAGAGGGTGAGACAATGGTAATTACCGAAAATGGGTGCAAATATAAAGTTAACCTTAGCGATTATCTAGACTCGGGCCTTTTCCTAGACCATCGTCCTCTTAGAAAAGAAATTCGATCAATTTCAAAGAATAAGCGCTTTTTAAACCTTTTCTGTTACACAGGATCATTTAGTGTGGCAGCTGCAATGGGTAAAGGTTTCACCACATCAGTGGACATGTCAAAGACCTACTTAAATTGGGCCAAAGACAACTTTAGGCTAAACAACTTAACTATAAATGATCACAACTTCATCCATAGCGATACATTTGAGTTTTTGAAATCAGAAGAGTCCAAATATGACCTTATTTTCTGTGATCCTCCAAGCTTTTCCAATTCTAAAAGAATGGAGGGCTCCTTTGATGTGCAGAGAGATCATTTGGGCCTGATCAGACTATGCATGAATAGGTTAAATAAAGGTGGCGACCTATATTTTTCCAATAATTTTAGAAAGTTCAAGCTTGATCCTATTTTGAGTGAAGACTTTGATATAAAAGACGTTAGTTTAAAATCAATCCCTCAAGACTTCTCAGATCTCAAAATTCATCACTGTTTTTTGATAAAACATAGAGATTAACAATGAAATAAATAAGCTTCTCCCTCTTTTACCGAGATAGCTCAATAAAGTAGCATTATAGAAAGGAATAAAATGCTACTCATCCTTATCATATCGTTAACCTATTCAGTTCTAGGTCATTCACTCGACAAAAATACAGATGAGCAATTAATGGCCCAAAAGACCATTTTTGTTTCTGAAAAGCCCAAAAAACCAAAATGGCTTTTAGGACTTGGGCTTGGATCACCCATTCAGATTGAACAGACTGATGATATGGACTCCGACGGCCTAAATCATAATGAGCTCGGACTGGGAATATGGATCAAAGGCTTTCTAACGGAGAGATTCTCCTGGGATGCAGGGGCAACAAGGCTTACAAAAGAGTACTCCGTTAGAAAGGAAGACAACATTCTTTTAGAGGAAGTTCAGAAGTTTCAGACCCACTTTCTTGGAAGATATGATCTGCAGTCTAACATCTCTTTTGGACTCGGTGGATTCTATGACTTTAAAGCATCTGATGTGAATATAGGTGAAAACAAAATAACTAGCTCTGAGCTAGATACAAGTGCTTCTAAGAGTACTTACGGCCCAATGGTTTCCTTGGCCTACGATAAAAGCTTAACCTCTGATTACGGCCTATTTGCAAGCTTCAACTACCAAGAACCTTTGAATGTTGAGGACGGGGAAGAGCTGACTAAGTATTATTTCATGTTTGGATTTTTAATCCGGCCGCAATAAAAAAGGGGGATCAGAAGATCCCCCTATATTTCTAAAACTATGTTTTAAAAATTAATCTACAGAAAAGCCTTTCAGTTTCTCTGCTAGAGCACTTGTTCCACCTTGCTCATCTTGGTATTTCGAAAGATCAGCGCCATTCTCAGCGTTTTTCTTCGAAAGAGCAATTTTCTTGTCGTCCTTGTCAATAGACATGATCAAGGCCTTAACTTTGTCACCAACTTTGATAACATCGCTTGGCTTCTCAACTCTCTCTTCTGACAGTTCAGAAATGTGGATCAGACCTTCAATTCCTGTCTCTAGCTCTACGAAAGCACCAAAGTCAGTAACTCTTACAACTTCGCCTTCAACAACAGAGCCAACTGGCATTCTTTCTTCGATTCTCTTCCAAGGATCTTCTTCAAGTTGCTTGATCCCTAGGCAGAATTTAGAATTGTCTTTATCAACAGTTAGAACAACAGCTTTTACCTTGTCGCCTACTTTGAACTCTTCACTTGGGTTAATATTTTTCTTAGTCCAAGAGATGTCGCTTACGTGAATAAGAGCGTCAACTGGAGCTCCGTCAAGATCAACGAAAACACCAAAATCAACAACTGCTTTTACAACACCTTCAACTTCTTTCCCAACAGGGTATTGAACTTCAAGTTCGTCCCATGGGTTTGCAAGAAGCTGCTTAAGACCAAGAGAGATTCTCTTATTCTCAACGTCTACTTCTAGAACCTGAGCTTCAATTGTATCACCTACGTTGTGACCTTTGATAGGTCCCTTAGGATTAGTCCAAGAAACTTCAGATACGTGAACAAGTCCTTCAATTCCATCGTCTAGCTCAACAAAGATTCCGTAATCTTTAATTGAAACGATTTCACCTTTAACCTTAGTACCAGTTTGGTATTTTTCCTGAGCTGATTCCCAAGGGTTTGGTTGTACTTGCTTAAGTCCTAGAGAAACTCTTTCTTTAGAAGCGTCATACTTCAAGATCTTAACATCAATTTCATCGCCAACTGCCAATAGGTTAGAAGGGTGCTTAACTCTTCCCCAAGACATATCAGTAATGTGAAGTAGGCCATCAACACCACCAAGGTCGATAAACGCACCGTAGTCAGTGATATTTTTAACGATACCCTTAACAACCATACCTTCAGAGATTTGCTCAAGAGTCTCGTCTCTCAACTTGCCTCTTTCCTCTTGAAGGATAGCTCTTCTAGAAAGAACGATGTTCCCTCTTTTCTTGTTAAATTTAATAACCTTGAATTCCATTGTCTTACCAATGAACTTATCAAGATTCTTAGTAGGTCTGATGTCAATTTGAGATCCTGGAAGGAACGCTTTAACACCGATGTCAACTGATAGACCGCCTTTAACTTTAGCGATAACAGTACCCTTAACAGGTTGACCTTTCTCACAAGCTTCGGAGATTTTGTCCCAAGCTTTAAGGATTTCGGCTTTGTCTTTAGAAAGAACAAGGTTTCCTAGGTGAGACTCAAGTCTTTCCAAGTAAACTTCGATTTCATCGCCTTCAGAAACTTTCAACGTACCGTCGTAATTTCTAAACTCTTTGGCAAAAACAAGACCTTCTTGCTTATAACCGATATCAACTGTAACTAGGTCATCAGTGATAGCGATTACTTTACCTTTGTAAACTTCACCTTCTTGGAAGCTTTTAGAGCTGGTTTCATTGAGAAGTTTCTCAAATTCTTCGCTCCCTGTTTGCGCTGCTTCTTCTTCAGAAGTAACGACTTCAAATTCTTTTGCCCACGCGGGGATTTGTGTAGTTGTCATAAGACACCTCTTAAAAACTGGCATTAATTCTACTACTGTAGAGGGTTTAGATTTATATGATGACATGGGAGAGAAGTCAACAACTTAAGCTATTTAAATCCCGTTGGAATCAAGCTTTTGGTGAGCATTTAAGAGTATTAAAAAATCTTTAAGTAGTGACTTTTTTTAAGTTATTTTAGTGGCTTAGATACCCCATCAATGGCAAACTAGCATGAACATTTCCCTCCCCGGATTGCTCCTGATGCTAGGGAGTCCCAGGAGGTTTAACACACAAGCAAGTCAACAAATTCAAAAGCTTACAGTTTGGTAGATCAATTTAATTCAGGTTGGCCTTGTGACGTAAATACCTAAGACGCTTTGCATATAGTCTTTCATAAAATCCTGAGACTCTTTGAGCGTATGCCTCAATCCCATGAAGGTCTTTAATCTGCTCATGACTCTCTTGGAGTTCATTTAAATATACTTGCTCATTTATTAGAAGCTTAAGAAGTTTTGACTTCAGCTCTCTTGCATCTTCAAAGTAATATGACTCTCCGACCCACTTGTACTTTAAAAGAATTGATTGCCGTGAGGCCGTTCTTGGAAAAATCACGGGAACATGAGAAAGCAGTGCCATAATCTCATAATCGTTAAATGGCTCCTCAAAGGATGTACTCACAAAAACATCTACCTCTTTAAAAGGACTATACTCGCTTAGAAGAGGTTTAAAACTAACGACTTCATTCATTTCCAGAGTCACTATTAGCTCTTCTAAGGCCTTTTTAATTTCCTCTTGTTCATCCTCCATGAATAAAGAAAATTCAACCCTAATTCCCAAATCAACAGTTGATGGAATTAGGGCGTGAAGAGCATAGATAACAACTTTTACTCTCTCGTAATCCTCTGCCCCACAAACAATTGTTCCAAGTCTTTTAACAAGCTTTTCCACTCTCTCAGGTCTAGGGAGAATGTCTATTCCTCCTCCAGCGATCTTCACCTTTCGCAAACTTACTGGAAGAGTCTCTTGTGCTATCTCTTTTGTTGTCTGGGAGAAAGTTATTATCAAATCTACTCTTCTAAATAGCCACCTTTGCCAAAGGGATTTTTGGGTGTAGTTCAAAAAGTGATTAAATGTTAACAGAAGGGGCACTTTCGGATTGGACAATAATACAAAACATAGCCCCCAAATAAAGTCCAAGTTATAGCAATGAACAATGTCAAATCGGTTCTCTTTAAGAATTTTGCTCATGTCTCTGATATAGCGAAGGTCAAAAAGCCTATCAAGCTTTTGGCCAGTGTAGTAAATTCTGGGCAGATCTTTTTTGTCTGCCTCCCTGTCCACATAGGATCCTTTCACACAAAAAAGAATGGGATTCCCACCACTATCGCGTAGATATAAACAATCAGCAATTGCCTTTCTTTCAAGAGTTCTCCACTCAGTACTTGGACAGATAAAAAGGGTGGTTAAATCATTTACATGAACTCTTTCTTTCATAGCTTGTATTTTTTTATCTCACCACTGATTGAGCCAATTTTTATTTTTGCATTAAACTTTAAAAAGACTCGTTTCTCATCGGCGGAAAACCAGAATGTCATTTTTCCACTTTTAAGAGTCTCGCCGGTATAGCTTGTAAAGGCAGACATTTTATACGCCTTCTTTTTACCAAGCTCAGTATCTATTGTTTCCATACCTTCATTCTTTGCCTCTAAGATAATAATCTTGCCTCTATTGATAATTGGAACTTTAAAGCTTTTTCCTTTATCCATTGGAAGGCCTCTTAAAAACCATATTACTGATAGAGGATCCGAAAATCTTTTTGGTACAAAACCTTCATGTTTTTTCTTTTTAGTTCGCTCGCCACTTACCCTTTTATAAAAGGAATAGGTGGTAAGTTTTTCCAAATCAAAAAGTTGAAGGTCATCCACATCTTGGCCAGATTCTCTTTGAATTAGACTAAACTTTACAGGGGTTTTGGTACTCTTGGATATATATGAATCGATATTGTCGTCTAACTCGTACAAGTATCTATAGTAATCGGCAGTTTTAACTCTTGCGTGTATGTGATAAACCGGTGTTTCTCCAATTACAGTTTCTTTTTCAGTGCTTAAAACGATTTTTCCAGTGGATATCCCCATGTAATTGATATCCATAAATATTTTCTCTCCTGTAAAAAATTTTGGATCAAACTCTCTCCAAAGTATTTCACTGGACTTGGACATCACTTTCAGCTCTTTTGGATAGTCTAAAGGGTAGTTGGCCGCAGGAGCCTGCTTTTCAGTCTTAGTGGCCACTCGCTTCTTGGGAGCTTGCTCCTTCTTTGGCCTTTGAGTTTTTTTCTTTTTATATACAGGTGCTTTCTTTTCTTTTTTTTCGACTACTGGGGCGGGCTCAGGACTAGGGCCTGCGTCTTTAGACTCCGTGAACTTTTCAAGAACCTCTTCTTCGGTTCCGAAAGATTCCATTAGCTCTTTATTTCTCTCTTCAGGGTTATCTCCGCCAAAGAGTTCGCTCCAACTTTGAGTAGAACATGAAGATAAAATAAGAGAGAAAATGGCTAAAAATAGAAAGTTCACAGTTGATCCTTGGTTATCTTTCTATTTTAATCCCATTCTATTGATAATCAAGGTTGATAACTTTCTTTATACCCGACAAAAGCTCTTCCTCTCCGGAGATGAAGTCTACAGAAATGCTTAGGAATAAGATCCTGTCGTCCTGAGAGACTCTTCTAATTTTAACCATGTCTTTCTCACTAGTTAAAACCAATGCATTATGCTTAGTTGCCCTCAAAAGGATGTCATTGATTTCTTCATCGCTAAAAAAGTGATGATCGGGGTAATCAATCTTCTCTACAATTTCAGCTCCCGCATTCTCCAGCATTTTATAAAAGGCCTCAGGCGAAGCAATTGCGCTTAAAGCAAGAACCTTTTTACCCTTAAGCTCGCTCGTTTCCATCTGCTTTTTATAGTAACAGTCATAGAGACCGGCCGGTATATATTTAAACTTACCTATAATTGTATCTTCTCGATGGTAGGGTCTTAGAAGTCTAAAAAGGGACTCCAATTGCTCCTCGCTTGCTTGATCGGAGCGACTAACGAGTATTGCATCAGCATGTCTAAGTGAGGTTAGTCCCTCTCGTAGGTAGCCTAATGGAGCTGTCTTATATCTATCGATAGGTAGAAGAGCGTCAAACAGTACGATATTAAAAGATCTATAGAGTTGAATGTGCTGGAACCCATCATCTAGTAAAACCACATCCGGCCTTACCTCGTGAAAGTATTTTTTTAGGTTTTGTGCCCTTCTTTTTCCAACAATCACTGCTCCCTTTTTAAGTCTCTGAGAAATAAGCATTGGCTCATCGCCAAAGACCTGGGGGTTGGACCTAAATCTTTGTCCACCTTTAATTATCCCAGATTTATTCTCCATATCTCCCTTATAACCGCGGGTTAAAACTGCTGGAATTTGATTATAATCTTCAAGCTTGGAAACCAACCAAATAATCATTGGAGTTTTTCCAGTTCCGCCAAAGGTCACGTTTCCAACAGAGATGATTGGGACTTTAAAATACTCTTTTTTAATTAATCCATACTCATAGAATGATCGCCGAACTCTATAAACAAAATCCCATAATTTTGAGACGGGTAGCAAAAAGACATTTGAGACAAGCTTAAGATTCATAGCTGGATTGTATCACTTCTGCCATGTATTGAGGAACCGAAAAATCCTCTCCACTCAACATCTGTTTTGTTTGATAAAGTTCTTCTGAAATAGAATCGTATTCTTTAGGATCTTTAATCCACCTTTTGAGATGCTTAACAATATTGTACCTATCTGCGTGATGCTGAATGAGCTCGGGAAAAAGATATTTTTGATGCGTTATGTTTGTTAGAGAAACAGGCCCATCATACTTCACCAAAAGACTAAAAATAAACTCAGTCACTAGACTTAGTTTATAGCAAACAACAGTTGGCACACCATACAGACCACAGGAGAGAGTCACTGTTCCTGAAGCGGCCACACACATATCTGCCCACTCAAAAGCACTTGGTAGCTCTTCAGAGTCGTAAACTTTATTGAAACTAAGACCGCTTTCATAGCATTCACTTGGGACACTCTCCACATTTACAATTCCAAGCTCAAATTCTTCGTTCTCACCAAGAAGCATCATCGCCTTCTCGTAAACCGGCAATAAGGCCTGAACTTCACTTCTTCTACTTCCAGGCAACAAAAGAATGCGTGGATTACGATCCTTAAAGCGAGAATGTTTTTTAACCGGTAATTCTTTGAGTCTTTGTCCATGCTCTATCATCAGAGGATGAATTACCGAGCGAGTTTTAGAGACACCTCTGTCTGAGAACCACTTTTTCTCGAAAGGCAGAATTGTGAACAAAGTATGAACACACTCTTGCAAGGCCTTTGCTCTATATGCTTTCCATGCCCATGCTTGGGGAGCAACGTAGTAAAGAACCTTAACTCCCCTTTTCTTGAGTTTCTTTGCAAGTTTCAGATTAAAGCCTTGAAAGTCGATTAGTATAGCTGTTTTGGTTTGGCGCTTGTCCACTTCCTCAATGATTCGATCGAGTGCTTTAAAATAAAACGGAATCTTGGACAGGATCTCTGAAATTCCAATACCAGAGAAGTCTTTAACGTCATAAAGAGTTTCCACTCCCCTAGAGCGAAGCCTCTCCCCTCCGACACCAAAAAATTCACAATTGGGCACCATATCCTTGAGTTCATCAAAGAAGGTAAGTGCATGATCTTCACCAGATCTTTCACCGGCCAATATTAAGCAACTTTGTTTAGACTTCAACCTCTTTACCTAATTCCAAACTGGTTAAAACGGCCTCGACTAACTCAATGGCCTTGAGTCCATCTTCGTAGCCAACCATTGGAGCCTCTTTATTTAAAATTGAATTATAAAAGTTCTCTTGCTCAATAAGAAGATGATCTCTTTTTTCATAAGGAAACTCTTGAACGTATTCGCCATCATCGAACTGAGTGTCTGTTGCTTTAGAAATCTGGTTTGTGAAAAGATCCACAAACAAACATCCATTGTCGTGGGTAATCTCCAAGCTTCTAACTTCTCTCACGTGATTTCTTCCACTTGTTACCATGGCAACCGAACCATCTTCAAAATTCAATACAGCATTTACCTGGTCCCACTTGCCAGTCCTGATTTTATGTCCATACGCCCTAACGTTTTTGACCTTTCTTTGCATTAGAAAACGGGTTAGGTCCAAATCATGAATCATTAAGTCTTGCACAACATCTACATCAGTTGCCCTACCCTTAAAAGCTGCAACCCTTTCAATCTTTAGAGTGGCAGCGCCTTTAATGGATTTAACATCTTCACTTAATAGCTCCCATGCTTGATGACATCTTTCACTGTGTCCAACCTGAAGAACCAAACCTTCTTTAAGATTTTCCTTAAGAGATTTAGCCTCCTCAACAGTGGAGCAAAGAGGTTTTTCACAAAAAACATGTTTTTCGTTTTCAAGAAGCAGCTTTACCAACTCATAGTGAGTTGAAGTTGGGGTGACGATTACTGCAGCTTCTATTTCTCCCATAACTTCATTGATATCATTTACAATTTTTGTATCAGGATGGGCCTGCTTGGCCTTTTCCTGGTTTGCAGGAAAAGATTCAACAATTGCCACGAGTTCACAAGTGTCCAATTGGGCAGCCTTTTGCGAGTGCCACCTGCCTAAATGCCCGTAGCCTATCACGGCCACTTTTACCTTATTAGTCATATTAGTTCCTTTTAAGACATGAACGGTGGAAGTCCGATTTCACTTTTTGAAATAAACTCAACCAACTCTTGAATTACAGGGTTGTTTTTATAATCTTCGATATTTTCTGGATGCTCCACGAATGCCTTTGGAGAAAAGGCACTGGCCTCCATTATTCTATAAAATTCTACAACCTCTGAAATATGATCTTTGCTGTAACCTCTTCTTTTCATACCAATGATGTTAACACCCTTAAGTCTAATCCTATTACCTAAGGCAGCACAAAAATGTGGAATATCTCTATCGATCGCACTGGCAGCGCCGATGAAGGCTCCTCTTCCAATATTAACAAATGGTGTAATACCGCAAGCTCCGCCCATTTGAACAAAGTCTCCAATATGCACATGGCCTGCCAATAAAGTATTGTTTGCCATCGTTACATTGTCTCCAACCACACAATCATGAGCAATATGGACTCCGGCCATGAAGTAGCCATTACTTCCAACTACAGTCTTATGGTTTTGCTTTGTCGTTGCTCTGTGAATAGTAACATTCTCTCTGAACAAGTTATTATCGCCAATAATTGTTTCAGTCGGCTCGCCTTTGTAGCCTTTATCCTGAGGGGGCACCCCTATCGAGCAAAATTGGTGAATATCATTGTTTTTACCAATAATGGTGTGACCTTCAAGCACAACATGTGACTTAAGCTTAGTTCCGTCTCCAATGGAAACATTAGACCCAATTATACAATAAGGACCAATCTTTACATTGTCTCCAAACTTAGCACCTTCTTCCACTATTGCGGTTGGGTGAATTTCTACACTCATTGAGTTCCTTTTAGTTTCTTTTCGTAATATTTACAGATGCCATAATCACGGCCTCGGCGATTTTATTTCCATCGCAAGTTATTAGGCCTTCATAACTTGCCATTCTAGCTCTAACTTTTGTTAAGTGAGCTTGTATTTCAAGCTTCATCCCTGGAACCAAAGGCTTTCTAAATTTGGCCTTGTCCACAGCAAGCAAAAGAGTTTCAACGTCGTAATTTGCCATATCAGTTCCAACCAAAGGCACCGAAAGAAAAGCACTTGCCTGTGCCATCATTTCAACTTGTACAACTCCTGGTAAAATAGGATTGCCAGGAAAGTGACCTTTAAGTATTTCAAGCTCGTCTTTGATCTCAAATTGAGCGGTAACCTTGGCGCCAACCAGGTCCTTTGCCTCTTTAAATTCTGTTTGACTCTCACATCCAGAAGTATCAACCTCTGAAACACTATCAATAAATAGAAAAGGATCTCGATGCGGTAAAAATTCTACGACCTGTTTTTTGTCCATTAGCATAATCAACCTACTTTTTCTTTGTCAGAATATTAATTTTGGCCTGAGTTCTTAGCCATTCTTTTAAAGGTCTAGCGGGATGACCGCCCAAAGTCGCTTTAGGGCCCCAAACCGCATTCTCACTAACAATCCCCATGGCCGCAACCTGAGTTCCGGTCTTCAAGTGAGCTCCCGGTGCACAACCGGCCCCAGCTCCCAAAACAACATAATCTTCAAGTGTCACACTTCCTGCTACACCTGCACGTCCACAGATGATGACGTGTTTTCCAATTCTTGAGTTGTGGGCCACTTGGCAGAAGTTATCAATTTTGGTTCCACTATCTATAAATGTTGGAGAAAAAGCTCCGGCATCAACCGCAGAATTTGATCCAATTTCCACATTGTCTCTTATTTCAACTCCACCAAAGTGCCAAACCTTCTTGTGCTCACCACCCAAGAAATTATATCCAAATCCATCTGCACCAATTGTGGTGTTGGAATGAATTCGACACCCCTGCCCCACTTTAGAGAAGGGGTATATGCTCACATTTGGAAACAAGATAGTTCCTTCACCAATTTCGCAATTAGGCATGATCACGCATCCGGGCATTATCGTAACATTTGATCCAATAACGACACCCTCGCCGATGAAAACATTCTGGGCAATTTCTGCAGAAGGATGAACATCTGCAGTGCCCATCTGTCTGCCGTCGACATGCAGATTCAAACTTCCAAACTTCTGATCATAAAAAGGTTTTGAAAAGGCACACATTGCTTCTTCGACATTTTCAACTGTCGCAAGCCATTGAAGACTCTTCTTTAAGTCCGACAGTTGTTCTCCCTCTAAGGATTCATATAGTTTTTTAGTTAATACAGCGCCTAGCGCTCTACATCCCTCACCCTCCAAGAATCGATTTAAAAACTTTTGGTTTTTTATAAATACAAAGGTATTTTCTTTTGGTCTAACTGGTGTGGAGATTGATTGGATATCAATATCGGTCTCCTCTCCGAATTCTAAATTCAAAGAGGGACCAACACTTTTTAATTCGTTGAATTTCATAAATTACTTGTGTTTTTTGTCGTAGGCCTTAATCACGTCTTCAGTGATATCAACTTGCTTTTGAGCGTATACAACAGGAGAGGAAGAAGCTTCAAAAGTCAGAGCAACCTCTTTCTTCTTACTTACACTGTCAATAACAGGTTTAAGCTTTTCCAAGATAGGCTTCTTAAGCTCTTTTTCTTGGTTTTGAATATTCTTCTGATACTCCATAGTTTTTCTTTGAAGACTTGCAATCTTTTTTCTAATTTCATCTTCTTTTGTGGCCTTGGCCTTGTCGCTCAATAGAGAGCTTTGTTTTTGATAGTCTTGTTGCAACTTCTTAATTGCATCCTCTTCGGCCTTGATCTCTTTTTGCTTTGATTTGAATGATTTCTCCAAAGTCTGCATTACACTTTTGCCTTCACCAATAGATGTAATTACTTTCTGAATATTCACAATAGCTATTTTTACTTCCGCCATGGCAGAAAAAGAAAATGCCAACGCCATTACCAAAATTATTTTTTTCATTTCTTCCTCCTTAGACCCTCGCACCAACTGCAGAGCTATGTACTTTAAAACAACTGTCCAATATCAAAATGGAATTGTTGACCGTCTTGTCCCTCTTCAGGATCAATTGGGTATCCAAATTCAAATCTTAACACACCTATTGGAGAGAACCATCTAAATCCGAACCCGTAGTCCTGTCTCAGAGTAAAATCATCTCCCAATGAAGTTTCGAAAACGTTACCGGCATCATAGAAAACCACCCACTTAAGCCCTGCTTCCTTGATTAGTGGATGCTCTAGCTCAAGTGTTGTTAGTAACGAAAATTGTCCACCAATATTAAACAACCTCTCCTCTCCGGAAATTTCATCTTCCAACAACTCTTTTGGACCAACGTCTTCAAAGTCGTAACCACGCATGTTCCTTGCACCACCTAATTGAAATTTCTCCGTTCTTGGCAATGCCCTGTCTGAGGTTTTCATTAGTTGCTCAGCTCTTACTCTTGATCTAAACACCAATTCCTCATAAATAGGCTCGTAGTAACGTCCCTCTAAAGAGGCCTTTAACCACTTTTGGTCACCGTAAAACCCTGCATATTCCAAAGTTGCAGATCCAAAGTGTCCATCACTAGGCTCAAAAATATTGTTTCTTTTATCCAATCTTAAGGACATTTGAACAGTTGCCGCCGTCCCGTTTTCAATATCTTCATCAACAGTTGGGTTTCTAACATTCTGAATATTTGTAACCTCATGTCTTAGTGTCATGAAAAGTCTTGTATATTCAAATATTGGATATCCAACTCTTACATCCCCACCGTATTTTTCTGAACTAAACGAGCTAATAAGCCCACTTTGTGTACGGTAGATATCACCACCTGCAGTCCACTTGGTATCCAGAAAGTATGGTTCAGTGAAACCTAAGTTATAAGTTTTTTGGTTTTCGGCCAACGAAACGTTAAGGTTTAAATTCTGTCCGAGACCTCTAAAGTTATTTTGAGAAACAGAAGCTTGGAAGAAGCCCTTAGTGGCCGTAGAGTAACCGGCCCCTACAGAGATCTGACCAGTTTGTCTCTCCTTTACCGATATTTCAACGTTAAGAACGTTATTGCTTCCCTTTGGAGACACTGTATTAAAGACAACACTTGCAGGTTCAAAAAATCCAAGTCGAACAACATTCTCTTTTGATTTTCTCAATAAAGACCCAGAGTACATCATTCCCTCATAGATCTTTAACTCTCTTCTAACGACTTTATCACGCGTTTTAGTGTTACCTTTGATGATGATTTTTCCAAAGTAAGCAATTTCGCCTTTCTCGAAAGAGTAGTTGATATCTACCTTGTTCTCACCAGGCACCATCTGCAAGGTTCTTAAAACGTTTGCAAATGCATACCCTTTATCTTGATACATCTCAGTTAAGGCCTGAATGTCTTGGCGAAGTGTTTCTTCCGAGTAGATGTCACCCGACTTGAGTTGAGTCTTTTCTCTCATCTCATTTTCAGTGAACAACAACTCTCCATTATAAAAAATATTATTGATAGAGAACTTTGGACCTTCGTTTACTTTAATTGTGATAAAGATCCACTTCTTGTCTTCTGAAACAGTAATAGATGGGTTACCGATGTTTACCTGAAGGTAACCACGCGTTTTATAAAGGTACTTAAGTCTTTCAACATCGTTTTTAAAGTTAAACTCTTTAAAGTTCCCAGAGCCACTTAAAGGAGAGAACAAAGACTCTTCCCTTGTTTGCATGAAGGATTTTAGCTCATCATCCTTTATCTCATTGTTGCCCAAGAACATGATTCGTTTAACTCTAACCTTATCAAATTCTCGAATCATGAACTTTAAATCAACTCCGCCCAAAGAGTTGTCAACAAGCTCATAACCTACGTTTGCAAGAAAGAATCCCTTTTCTTCGTAGAAGTCCTGAACCTTTGAAACATCCGCCTTCACTGTGTTCACATCTAGAATGTTGAACTCTCTTGTCTTTATTTGTTCTTTTAGATCTTCAGAAGAAACTTCGTCATTTCCCTCAAAAATAATTTTACTTACAATTGGCTTTTCTTTGACTTTGAATTGAAGAACGTTTTTGCCATCCTTTTTAATGTGATGGGCCTCAACCACTTCAAAGTATTTTAAATCATAGATTGATTTAATTGCCTCTCTGATTGAGTAATTAGTGGCCATACTTCCCTCTTTAAGGGAAACCTTCTCGGTCACAGCCTCCGGCTCAACTTTTTTAACGCCGACAACCTGAATTTCATCAACTTTAAAAAAGTCTTCGACCTTACCAAGGCTTTCTTGCGCAAAAGAAGAAATACACAATAGATGAATAGATAAAAGAATATACTTTAACATGAACGTTTCGAACCTTTTAGCAAGCTATGGAAATCACTAATTGACAGTGATATTAGCTAATTATCCGACCATCTTCAATGACTATTTTACGAGGAAAATGCGATGCAACATTATTGTCATGAGTCACCACTATCATGGCACTGTTATAATCCTTGGCCAGTTCTGAAAGTGTGCTTGAGACAAGTTCAGAGTTTTTACTATCCAAGTTTCCAGTTGGTTCATCGCAAAGCAACAAAGAAGGCTTCAGAGAGAGAGCACGAACAATATTAATTCTTTGCTGCTCGCCACCAGATATTTCATAAGGATACTTCTTCAAACAGTGCGACACACCGAGTCTATCAACAAGTTCCAGGACATGTTCCTTAGTTTTCTTAATTGAGTGATTTCCAATTTTTGCAGGTAACAACAGATTATCCAAACAGTTCATTGATGGAAGCAAAAAGTGGAACTGAAATATAAATCCAACTGCGTTGTTTCTATAGTTTGCAAGTCCTTGATCACTCAATTTAGAGAGTTCTTTGGAGTTAACTTTAACCACTCCCTCATCGGCCGTATCCAAGCCTCCTAAAAGATATAGAAAAGTTGACTTCCCAGACCCTGAGGCTCCAACAAGTGCCACCTGTTCCCTGGCCTCCAAACTGAAGTCAATTCCTCTTAGAACCTTTGTGGCACCAAAGTTTTTTTGCACATTAGTACACTCTATAAAACTCATTATTTAAACTCCTGTCTAAGGCCAGAGAGAACTGTCTTCTTTTTCATTCTCCACATAGTCACAGTTCCAATCAGAAAAATCCATAAAAAGGCCAAAGAGAACACCAAAAGATAATCTTCTAAACCTAGCTGGATCTCAAGTTTACTTAAGACATATATATCGCCCGGTAGCTGAAATACCGGCAGCTTTCCAATTATTAAATTAAAGATCCAAGTCATTCCCACAGCAATCACGGATGATGCAAACCATACAAAAAACAACAGAACCTTCCAAAACCTAGAAATAGTTGAAATACTTGCACCAAAAGCTCTAAGCAAGAAAAACTCTTGTGACTTTTTTTCCATTATATAGATGATAAAAGCGATTACGTTAAAAATTGCCACCACAACAATAATCTGAAGGATCAAACTGATTGAGGCCTTCTCTACTTCCACTGCCTTTAGTAATGTTTTATATTCGGCCCAATACGGCTCAAGCTTATATGGATGACTTACAACTTGTTCAAGCTTTGAGAAAGCAAATTCAAAGTCTTGCCCCTCATTTTTTGATAGAAGAAGTTTATTGACCGCACCGTCTTTATATTTGAAAGTATCAAGAAGCTCTGAGCGAGAGATATAGACAAATCTCAAGTCTTTCTCGTAGATCCCATGCCTAACAATTGAGTCCACTGTATATTTTTTTAAAATAGCTCCGGCCTGATCTCTCATCTTGTCGCTTGCAAATGTCAGAAGAAGCTCATCTCCAAGCTTAAGTCCAAGCTCTTTGGCAAGGACAACACCAATTGCCACCCCTTTTTCTAATTCTAGATTAAGCCCAGTCACCTGATTAAAACTTTTAGTTTCAATCCCCTTGACCAAGACTCCCTTATTAGTCTCATTTGCGACCGCAAAGGACTCGACCTGCATGATAGGAGACCATTTGTACCCTTCCAACGAGTCAGTTATTTTTTCGATTAAAAAGTATCCTTTTGAGGATGTAATTTGAAAATCACCAGATGAACCTTTAAGGGACTTTCGAAGACTATTCTCGAATCCATCCATAAGTCCAATAGTTGATAAAATGACGGCAATTGAAAAAGAAAAGCTTAACAAGGCCGCAACTAGAAAGCGTGTTGCGGCTCTTCCTTCTGATATGATCTTAAAAATGGACCAGGTTGAGCCCATTTACTCCTCTTTTTCGAAAAAAGTCTCTTTTTTAAGTAGAGGAAATAGGATTACGTCTCTGATTGTGTGAGAGTTGGTCAATATCATAACCAATCTATCGATACCAATACCTTCACCTGCAGTTGGTGGCATACCGTATTCAAGGGCTCTTACATAATCGTAATCAGGATCAACAGCTTCTTCGTCACCACCCTCTTTAAGCATGGCCTGATCGGCAAATCTATCAAGTTGATCAGTTGGATCGTTAAGCTCGTTAAACGCATTGGCAATTTCCCAACCATTCATAAAAAACTCAAAACGATCAACATATTCAGGGTTCTCATCATTTCTTCTAGATAATGGTGAAACCTCTGTAGGATACTCAGTGATAAATGTAGGCTGAATGAGTTTATCTTCTGCAAATTCTTCAAAGCAAAGAACCATTAACCTTGCAGCGGAAAGTTTCTCAAGATCAGACTTTTTAAAGTCTCCATCTTTTTTGCTCGTGATCAACTCAATCATCTTTGCAGGGTTTTTCAAGTCTTCTTCGCTAAGAGATGTATGTTTTTTAACAGCATCTCTCATAGTCATTCTCTGAAAAGGTGCCTTAAGACTAATTTCGTTCTCACCAAATGTTACTGTTTCAGTTTTAAGAACATCTTTAGCAATCCCTGAGATCAACTGTTCTGTAAGATCCATTAAATCTTCATAAGTTGCATATGCTTGGTAAAACTCAACAGAAGTAAACTCTGGATTATGCTTTAGAGACAGTCCCTCGTTTCTGAAACAACGATTCATTTCAAAAACTCTATTATAACCACCCACAATTAATCTTTTGAGATGCAATTCAGGAGCAATTCTCATAAAGAGCTCCATATCAAGAGCGTTGTGGTGAGTTTCAAAAGGCTTTGCCGCAGCACCACCAGCAACTGAGTGCATCATTGGTGTTTCAACTTCCAAGTAATCGTTTTGGTAAAAGAATTCTCTTATATAGCGCACGATTTGTGAGCGAGTCTTAAGCTTTTGTCTTGTCTCTGGGTTCATGATCATATCGACATAGCGCATTCTGTATTTTAGTTCCTGGTCAGTGAGACCATGAAACTTCTCTGGAAGCGGTCTAATGGATTTAGTCAAAACCTTGAAATCTTTAGAGTTAATTGATAACTCGCCCTTATTGGTCTTAAAGACGTCACCCTTTGCATAAACAATATCGCCGTAGTCACAAAGCTTGTACTCAGCAAAACCTTCATCGCTTGTAACTTTCTTTTTAACATATAATTGAAAACGATCAGTGCCATCATCGATTTGAATAAATGCTGCCTTACCAAAGTCTCTAACTAACAATGCCCTTCCGCAAATAACGTAGTCCTCAGTTTCACCGATATCTTCTTTGGCAATCTCGCCGTATTTTGCTCTAAGCTCTTTGGCAGTAGTTGTAGGCCTAACATTGTGCTTATACGGGCTAGAACCTAACTCCTTGATTTTTGAACGTTTCTCTAGTCTTACGTTCATTTGTTCATTGAATAGGTTTTCCCACTGCGAAATATACTTCTCTTTCATGATCTGCCTTGCTCTGATGTTTTTAATGGATGGATAATAGCGTCTAGCCCATGCATTGACAACCAATCATAACAGTGAGTTAGCGCGAAAATTTGTGTTTACTCGCCTTCTTGATCACTGAGTTTGCTCCACTGCAAATATGCCTTCATGAAGTTATCAAGATCTCCGTCCAAAACCTTCTCAGCATTTCCAGATTCTTGATTTGTTCTGTGATCCTTAACCATCTTGTAAGGATGAAGCACATAAGATCGAATCTGGGATCCCCACCCTATCTCTTTCTTATTTGCCTCTGCTTCTGCCTGTTCAGCACGCTTCTCTTCCATCGCTTTCTCATAAAGTCTGGATTTTAAGATTTTCATTGCGGTCTGTTTATTCTGAAGTTGAGACCTTTCGTTTTGGCAGGTTACAACAATATTTGTAGGCAAGTGGGTAATCCTTACAGCAGAGTCCGTTGTGTTTACAGATTGCCCACCGGCACCACCCGAGCGATAAACATCTATTCTTAGATCTTTATCTTGAACTTCTATCTCAATGCTGTCATCCACTTCAGGAGAGACAAAAACGGAAGCAAATGAGGTATGTCTTCTTGCGTTGGAGTCAAATGGTGAAATCCTCACAAGTCTGTGAATTCCCGACTCTGACTTCATTAGCCCGTAGGCAAAGTTACCTGAGACCATCATAGTGACAGACTTTATTCCTGCAGAGTCACCATACTGATAATCCATTACATCCACTTTGAAGCCCTTGGATTCTGCCCATCTCGTCAACATTCTGTGAAGCATTCCGGCCCAGTCACATGACTCCGTTCCCCCAGCTCCCGCATTGATAGAAACAATTGCGTTGTTTGGATCCATTTCATCAGAAAGAAGAGATTGTTTTTCAAGCTCTTCTGTTGCACTTTTTAGTTTTTCATAAACCTCAAGGGCCTCACCCGCGGAGTCATCGTCTCCCTCCGAGGCATACTCGTGCAAGATATCGAACTCATCTAAAAGCTCTTTTACATCGGAATAGCTTTTAACTGTAGATTGTAGAACTGATTTTTCTCTCTGAATTTTTGCGGCGTTATCCGCGTCTTGCCAAAAGCCTTCCAAGGCCTCCATTTCAGAAATTTCTTCTAGGCGTGCAACTTTTCTAGGGATGTCAAAGCGACCTCCGAACGTTTTCAAGAGTTTCTCTAAACCCAGACACTTCAGAATTAATTTCGCTTAACTTGATATTTGTATTTTCACTCATAATAGGCTCCCTAGAGAGAGAGCCTACCCTAAATTTTTAGAGGCTTCAACAATTCAGCGCAAGCTCTCACACGAAAATGGATTTGTTTTCTTGGCCTCGGACCCTTGAGATATAACCTTCAAAACACCCGCGATAGAATTTCTATCAGCATAAATAAGTGGATGTCCTACTATACTTATTTTAGCCATCTCTTTGATGCTTGGCTTTCTACCTCTGTCCAATAAAAATCTAAACACATCTTCGGCTGTATAGCTTAAAATTGAAGGCACTTGAGACTCAATCGCATCTTCATACACTTCATCATAGGCCTTCTTTAACTCCTTGGGACCTAGTGTGTTGTCAGCGATGTCTCCATAATATTGAGGTTGATTAAAACGGACAAAAGTCGACTCCATGTTAATCATGCCTGCAAATATTAAAAACATATCTCCAAAGCCCATTGGAACGTCTTCTCCATTATCGAAGGCAGTACAAGTTCTTGTAAACGTTTCAACACGGTCCAAGAATACTTTGTTGTCATATGAACTTAACCCTTTGGCAAACTCATTAAGATCTGGGTAGTAGTAACTAAATGGCTTTGAATCCTTGGTGTTTTCCAACTCAAGCTCAAACAACGATGCAAAATTCTCTCTAAAACAGGTTGGAGAGAACCTTTTTTTGCCATCAAGTTCACATCTGCTTTTCAATACTTCGTGAGCTTTACTCGATACTCGATATGCACTGGCAACTGACACCAAGAACTCAACGGATTCGTTCACCTCAATATCATCACCTTTACCATCAGACTGGTATTGGAATAAGCTCGTCATCAAGGTGATAGTCTCAGCAGTATTCACGGCCCTTCCAGGAAGAGCAAATCCAGAGCTTACAAAAAGGTCCTGAAAGTCTTCAAGCATCTGATACATCTGCTTTTGACTAAGCTTGTACCCACCATAGGCCTTTGGATCTTTTTCAGAGTAGAAGGAGAAAACTCTTGCAGTCAGGTCCTCAAGCGCGGAGATAACAAACATTCCCCAAGCAGATCGTTCATACTTTGAATGGTAACTTGCTATAAAATCTTTATCTGGAAAGAACCTATAATCCTTTACAATTCTATTGAAGTCTTTTTTAAACTCTCTTTCCAAAGGACTTGCCGCAAAAATATAAAGCTGCTGCTCCTTAATCGCACGGTTCGCTTGCAGGATACTTCTATTTGCATCAAAAGCTTTAAAGAAGAAGGTTCCTCGTTTAAGGTTGGTTAAAATTATATCCTGAAGCAATACCCTGACCTCCTCACTAGTGAAGATTTCACGATCGCTTCCAAGAAGAATCTTCTTAATTTTTAAAATTGAATCCTTGTACTTGGATATTGCTTTATATTTAGGGAGGTAGGCCTCCACTACATTGAAAACATCTTGTAATTCAAATACAGACGCTTCTTTCTCAGCTTGTGGTTTAAGATTCACGACAATTGTTTCAAAATCCTCTTTTAGACTCTCGACAATATCTTCTCTTTCACTTTTACTGTGTTCAATATTTGGAAGATTAACAATATCAAAAACAATTTTACCAGCGTCGGCAAGCATCAACATCAGACGCCTTAGCTCTTTTGCTGTTAATACTTCCTTCTCTCCACCAAGAAAAGCTTTCTTAATAAACAACATACTGAAGCCGGCATCAACAACTTCCTCATCAACCCCCTCAAAAGTTGTTAATAAATCTACAAGGTTAATTTTATTGTTGTTTGCCTTAAAAAACTCATTTAGGGCCTTTTCCACTCTGGAAAAAACATTAAATACAATGGATTTTCTTTTAAGGTGCTCATCATAGGTTAATGGAGTTTTTGAGGTAAAAAGCTCGTAGATATTATTGTGGACCATCTGCTCGTTAACAATGATTAACATCTTAACCAGTCCACTAATATTTTCTTTTTTAATATAGTAGGGATCGTCACCACTAAGTAAGGAGTTCAACTGAAATACACCTTTCAGCGCTTCGAGAATTCCTCCCTGGAGATCTTCAACATTTTTACTGATGTATTTACTTAATTCTTCATATGAAAGGTTTCCAGGTCTGTCGGATCTTACAACATCAACAAATAGATTGAGACTCTCTTCCAAGCAATGCAGGTCACCTTTTATGTTTTCGGTAAAGACCTTAGAAATTGCAGAAGGATCAACCCGGCAAGTCAATAGCTGTGACAAGCTGGTTTTCTTTTCTTTGCCCATGAATAGGTCGCCGCATCCAACCATCATGAACAATTGACTTGCGAGCATAAGGCCTAGAATGTTTTTCATTTTACACGCCTCTTAGGTTTAGAACCTAACTTTTAGCGCGCCATAAACAGAATCATTATTGGAAAAATCTGACCAAAAGGATTCCACGTCATCGGTTGTTCCGATCATATTAACACCACCAGATGCCAACATGTTTCGGGAAACGATGTAGCTAGCGCTAAACATTGTTAACCGATCTTCCGTGAGCATGTCGTATTTGTAATCAAAATCGACACTTAACTTCCTTGTAAGAACTGAACTTATTTTAAAATTGAAGGCCTGGTTCCACCTTGGATACTCGACCAACAAATCGTTATCTAAATCGTAATCACTAACTCTTGCAACATAATGCCCAGACGCTTTAAACTTTGCACCTTGATAGAATAGACCTCCACCCAAGTAATCTTCCCTTTTCTTCTTAGGTTTTAGTCCGGTGTATACGATACTTGGGTCAATGCCATCTGGATAAGTGTTAGGAGTAATACTTAAACCACCACCATAAGCTGTGATGTAGTCACCTAACTTAAACCTGATATTTGCACCCATTACGTCGTGGTAATAAACTTGTGGAGTAACGTCTACGAAGGCCGTGCCTTTCTCGCCGGCATCAATATCATAATAATATTCGGCGGCCACTGATAATTGGTTCTCAGGCTTTCTAATGCCAAAAAACTCCAAAGTCGTAGGACCCACATCAAGCTCTACATTGGCACCGGCACTGTATCTAAAGACAACGTCAGTTATCTCTGGGTAATCAATACTATAAAATACTGGAACTTCTTTTCCATCTTCCAGCGGAGCTGTTGTGGATTGCGGTCGACACCATGGATTGTTGCAGGTGATTGTACCTTTGTCTTCATCATAGTCCTGTCCAGGGTTAAGCTCTGGTACATACACAATGGATCCAAATATAGAAAAGCGCATACCTGGAGCACTCTTTGAATAGTGCAGTCCAGTCAGCCCTTCATGGCCAGGCTCAAAATAATCAAAGTTCTTTCTGTTGTTTATTTTACCAAAGCCCCAAACTGAATCGATATAACCCCACTCCAACAAACTTCTTCCAACAGTTAGAGATGAGTCACTCCAGTTATATTTTACGTACGCTTCAGGTACGGCAAACATTAAGGCCTCTTGATCGTTTGCGCGGGCCGAAATTGAAACTTTCTTTTCAGAGGGTTGTCCGCTTCCCACAGCATAATCTAAATTCAGATCACCCCAATATTGATTTCCAACAACCTCTCCAACGTCTTCCACAAGTTGGTTAGACCTCAAAGTGAAGTCGCCACTTAATCCATCAGTCTTCTTTTGAGACTGAGTGTCCTCAAGAGCGCTAGTGAGTTTATTTGTATATATATGACTCTCCACCCCTACACCCAAAGCAGACGATGATGAAAGTGTCACTAAAGCAGCTCTTTTTAAAACAGTGGTTAATGGTAGTTTTCTAAACAAATCTTTTCCTTTTACTCAGACGATCACAACGTCCGGAAATGCTAAAATCAATTTTTTTAACACACCTAATAATATCAATAATTCTGACTAAACAAGCCCACAGTGTCCAAGCATTGTACT
>Ga0208203_1000304_pt1 | contig 22865 bp, 28 predicted proteins | sample DeeseametaMP2914_FD_184167 | JGI IMG/M metagenome (GOLD analysis project Ga0208203, IMG submission 184167) | Marine microbial communities from the Deep Atlantic Ocean - MP2914 (SPAdes) | ecosystem: Environmental > Aquatic > Marine > Oceanic | place: West of Santa Cruz de la Palma, Atlantic Ocean...
CGGAAATAGCCACACAGGTTGGGACGACCAAATTCATTATTGAAGGCCGCCCCGCCAATAGGCCCTTCGATCATGATATCCAGCGCCGAGGCAATCCGGCCCGGCTTGCCATAGGGCTGTTCCCAGGGCTGCTGGAAACCGGGAATATTCAGGTTCGACACGGAGAAACCGGTCATACCCGCCTTGGGCTTGGAACCACGACCGGTGGCACCTTCATCACGGATTTCACCGCCGGAGCCCGTAGCCGCCCCCGGGTGCGGGGCAATCGCGGTGGGGTGGTTGTGGGTTTCCACCTTCATCAACAGGTGCACCGGCTCGTTGACGAACTGGTAACGGGCACTGTCCGGGGCCGGGAAGAAACGATCGGCAACAGGACCGGCGACCACGGAAGCGTTGTCCTTGTAGGCACTCAACACGCCTTCGGGGGCATTGTTGTAGGTGTTGCGGATCATCCCGAACAGGCTCAGTTCCTGTTCCTCTCCGTCGATGGTCCAGTCCGCATTGAAGATCTTGTGACGACAGTGCTCGGAATTGGCCTGGGCGAACATCATCAACTCGGCATCCGCCGGGTTACGGCCCAGAGCGATAAAACGCTCTACCAGATAATCGATTTCGTCATCTGCCAGCGCCAGACCCAGTTCGCTGTTGGCCGTGGCCAGCGCGTTACGGCCACCACCGATCACATCCACGGTGCTCAGCTCGCGGGGGGCATGGTGGGCAAACAGGGCTTCGGCATCGTTCAACTCCGCCAGCACCACTTCTACCATGCGGTCATGCAGCGCCGCCGCCAGCGTCACGCGATCCCCTTCGCCGGCCAGACGGTATTCAATGCCGCGCTCGACACGCTCCACCTGGGTCAGGCCGGCGTTGTGGCAAATATCCGTGGCCTTGGACGACCAGGGCGAGATCGTGCCGGGGCGTGGCACCACCACGAAACGTTGGCCGTCCACGTCATCCTCTTCCAGGCTCGGGCCGTATTGCAGCAGCCCTTCCAGCACCTGCTGCTGAGCACCGTCCAGTGGCTCGTGCAATGCCACAAAGTGAACGAATCGGGCTGAAATAGCGGTAATCCCGGGCAGGGATTCCAGCAGTTTTTCCTTGCGAAATGCGGACAGGGCCGGGCTTCCGGAGAGGATCAGCATAGTGCGCCTTACTCTGATTGATCAGTGGGGGATGAAGTGGAGCCAAATTCAGGGCCGCAATGATACGGGATTTGCCTGCCTATCGCAGCCTTCATGGGGTGCAAATTTCCCCTGGCTCTGGATCCCTCCCCTGACCCGCCCTCTCAGGGCTCACCCCTTCATAAGACGGTAGCAAATCACCTACGCCACTTGCCTGATAAGCAAATTCATGCTCTTTACCGGACTTTTAAAATTTGTGCAAAAAACCGGCTATTGTCCGACAAATGGTTACAGATCATGGGGTTGGCAATGCTAGAGTGCGCCCCAAGTTTCGTGATATAGATCACAGGTAGTGGGAGAAAGGCTCCCAACCGGTCGGCGGTAAGCAGTATCGACCTGTCTGGACAACCTGACAGAGGTACCACCAAGGATGACGGTTTTCTTTCGACACAGTAAGCATTTGCTCGCCTCGCTGGCACTGTTCGGCGTGGTCGGGATGATGCTCGCCATGCGTCCCACCCCTTCCGCAATGGAGAGGGTGATGGATCGTGGTGAACTGGTCGTTATCACCCGTCCCTCCAATACTACCTACTATGAAGACCAGCACGGCGAAACCGGCATGGAATTCGAGCTTGCCAAAGGCTTTGCCGACAGCCTCGGGGTGAAACTCAAGGTGCTGGAGTCCGACGACCTGTCCTACATCCGTTACGCCATCCGCAAAGGCACCGCCGATATCGCCGCAGCAGGCTTGGTGGTGACCCCCGAGCGTACCGAAAGCCTGCGATTCAGCACTCCCTACCAACAAGTGGATTCCCTGGTCGCCCGTCGCCTTGACAGTCCGCGCCTGCGAGATCTTGCCGATTTGGCCGGACACACCGTGGCCGTACCGGCAGGTTCCAGCCATGCAGAGATGCTGATCCAGGCCCAGCTGGAAACCCCGGAACTGGAATTCATTGAAGTGGAAGACGCCACACCAGAGCAATTGCTGGCGCTGGTGGAAGATGGCGAGGTGGATTACACCCTGATCCACTCCAATTCCTATGCCCTGCAGCGAGCCTTGTGGCCAGACCTGATTGCCGACTACACCGTGGCCACCGACATGCCGCTGGCCTGGGCGTTCAATCCCAAGGATGACAAAAGCCTGTATCTGGCAGCCCAGCGCTTCCTGACCCAGGCCAAAGCCGATGGCACTACCGCCAAGCTGGAAGATCGTTTCTACGGGCATGTGGAGTACTTCAACCTGTACGCTGCCCGCAGCTTCATGCGTCACCTGGAAGAACGGCTGCCACGCTACGAAGAGCTGTTCCGCTCCGCTGCAGACGACAACGAATTCGACTGGCGCCTGCTGGCTGCCGTGGCCTATCAGGAGTCCCTGTGGGATCCGGGCGCCATCTCCCCGACCGGGGTGAAGGGCCTGATGATGCTGACCAATGATACCGCTCGGCAGATGGGCATCAGCGACCGTACCGACCCGGAACAAAGCATTCGTGCCGGCGCCGCTTACCTGCGCCGCGTACACGCCAAGATCCCGGACCGCATCCCGGAGCCCAGTCGTACCTGGATGGCGCTGGCGTCCTACAACGTGGGTTTCGGACATCTGGAAGATGCCCGTGTTCTTACCCAGCGCCAGGGCGGCGACCCGGACAACTGGCAGGATGTGAAACAGCGCCTGCCCATGCTTGCCAAACCTGCGTATGCAGAGCAGCTGAAATACGGCACCGCCCGTGGCGGTCAGGCCGTAGTCTACGTCCGCCATATCCGTCGTTACTACGACCTGTTGGTATGGGCCGAAAACAGCCGCCGCCGCGATGATACCCGCGTGGCTCTTCACTAAGATCGCGGCCTGACAGCCCCGGACCTCCCCGTATTTCAGTGATCACGGCTGTAGAGCCAGTTTGTTCCTAGAACAAACCGGGCTGATCGACCTGATGAGCCAACCCCAGCTCGGGCAGATCCGGCACCTTCTCCCGCAACAACCCCTGCCATAACTGCGCCAGTGACAAGGCCTTCCCGTTGTCCGGCATATGGATGAACATATAGGGCTTGCGGCCCTCGGCAATCCAGTTCGCCATTCGCGGCACCCACGGCGCCAGATACTCACGGTTTGCCTCCAGCTCCGGGTGCCCGATAAACCGCACGACTGGATTTGCCCGCGCCACTGGCAACACATGCACCGGCAACTTCGGCTTCTTGCGCTGGGCATCGCGAGTGCTTTCATCGACTGGGTCGGCCGCAAACAGGGGGCGACTGTCAAAACATACCCGGGCCACCTCTCGCTCACGCAACCCCTGATTCAGGGCACGCTCTGCCTCCCCCTTTTCAAAAAAGGCCGGATGACGCATTTCCACAGTACAGGTCAGCGCATCCGGCAAGCGGTCCAGGAAGCGCCAAAGATTGGCAAGATGCTGAGGTCCAAAGGCGGCGGGCAACTGCAGCAGGAAAGGACCGAATACATCCTGCAAGGGCGCCAGCGTGGTCAGAAAGCTACGCACCTGCGAGTCGGTTCTGGCAAGCAGGGCATCGTGGCTAATCTCTCGCGGAAATTTGAACAGAAAGCGAAAACACTCCGGCACCTGCGATCGCCACACTTCACATTGGGCGGAGGTTGGTGTGGCATAGAAGGTGGTGTTGCCTTCCACCGTGTTGAATACCCGGCTGTATTGCGCAAGCGATGATGGGCCTGCAGGCAAACGTCCCTGCCAGTCAGGGTGCTGCCATTGTGGACATCCCAGATAATACGGCAGGCTCAACATGCCCCCGCCCCATAGAATCCGGCGCCAACCAGGGCCTCTCGCACGACCGCCACCCGTTCATTGCTCAGCTGTCGATAATCCGGATACGGACTCAGCAGCAGGCGACGGGCTACATCCATGTTAAGCCGCCCCACCGCATCAATCGGTGTCGCCTGATGTGCCAGCCCCTCGAAACGATGCAGGTTTTCCTTGCCCGCAATCCAGTGCCAACCTGCTGCCGGCAATAATTGAGGAGCAAAACATATGGCCGTCTGGGTAAACAGCGCATGATCGCGATAACGACGCCAGTCATCCCCCTCCGGGCTTGCCACCTTGGCCAGCAGGTTGATGATCTTGCGCCAGTGATTGGAGTTTGCCTCAGTCACAGCCTGGGCCGTGGGAGCCTCCGCAAACGTCTCCAGACCCACGGGGCGATGGGGAAGATACAGAATCAGTCTGGCGGTGGCGGAGCCAAGGATGTCGCAGGAGGTCATGCAGCAGAGCCGGGAGAAAGAAAACAGGAGCACCATTCTATCAGCGGCCAACTCGGCAAGTGCACCCCACGAAAGCAACCCTCGCCTTTGCGCCATAAAAACAGGGCCTTCGCGGGTTTAAGGGAATCGTCCACAGAAGAGCCCCTTCCGTAGGAGCGTCGCTCGCGGCGCGATAAAACACGTCGTTAAAGACTGATTTCCCACAGAGGGCACAGGGTTCACAGAGGCAAACCGTCTTCCTCAATGAACCCTGTGCCCTCTGTGATGAAAATGCTTTTGATCCTGGTTTGGGATCGCGCCGCCAGCGACGCTCCTACGGCAAGTGAGGGGGTAAATCGGGCCTTTCACGGAAATCCGCGATGAACCTAAAAAAAAGGCCTGTCGCACGCGACAGGCCCTTTATATTTGGTACAACCGAGTGGACACGAAAACCAATCTTAACCTGCTGATTTTATGTGACATTACAGTAATTATGTGAAGTTTATACCCCCATTTATACCCCCTTTTTTTCTCGCTGGACCGTTTATCGGGTCACCTCAGGGGGCAATCAAGCATATGGCGCCGAAGCAGCCAGAGAGCGCCAATAAGACCAATCTGAGCCCTCCTGCTCCTCTACCCGCTTTGCCTTGGCTGCGAAGTAGGGGGAATCACCCAGCCGCCACTTCCACCGGGCCGCAGCCTTATCCAGCTGGGCATCCCATGCCTTACCTTCAGGGGTTTCCGCCCAGGCCCGGGTCCGCTGCAGCAGAGTCATCCCGCTTTCATGCTGTTCGCTCATGCCTACCTCCATGGTCGCCTCACCCGATACTAACCCCAGATCCCCAATTCCCGGGAATCCCTCACGCGTAGGGGGTGCGCAAAACAATGCGCAAAAGCGGGATCCAATTTCAGGTTTTATCAGGTAGACACCGTATGGGCCGTGAACCCCAGACCTTAGTGCAACATTAGTGCTGTTCAGCCCGGCAAGAGCCCATTCAACTTAGAATGTCAGGTTTTGTAAGGTTCTGACCTTGCCATTTACCAACATCTGACCCCTGGAGCAGGCTCAGCACCCAACTACCCAACTACAGCGAACCTTACCGTAACCTTACTGTTCTGCCTTGCGGCCCAACCTTGCCCTAACCTTGCTATCTGACCTTATGGAAACCTTAGGGTAGCCCAGCAGCACCAATCCCAGCATTCACGCGCGTAAGGGGTGCGAACCTAGGTGCGAAGTACGCCGCCTTATCGCGGCTCACCGTTTGTCTGTGCTGTTCGTCCAGCAGCTTAAGGCTTTCGTGATGCTGTCGAGCAGCCAGTCTCTCAGATTCCTTGCTCTGCCTGCGACTCATCCAGATTGCAACGATAACGGCCCCAACGCTCCCAATGGCTTGGAACCAAGTTGGCAGATCCCCAATGTTGTAGCCAATAGAAAAACAGCCGAGAGTAATTCCACTCACCCGTTACACCCCATCATTAAACCCCTTCACAAGTCGAAATTTGATGTGCTGATTAGTAGCCTCAAGCACCTCTATCATAGCGCCCTTGTACGAAATCATATTTGAATCGCTCAAGTCATACCGAGCCTCGTTCTCAAAGGCTGACCGAGCGTAGCCGCCCGAAAATTCGCGGTATCTGAGGGTGATGTAATCACCTGTCCGGCCAGAGTAGAGCAAAGTTTGCTGGAATGACCTTTGTGAAAACGCTTGCCCCGTCCCCTCTTCGAACTGTGCACCACCGACAGAGCACCAAGTAGACCGAATGGTACCGATACCATCAACAACACAGGCCTGGTCGGTCTGCTTGCTCAACCGAACATACCGCCTGCTGGCATCAACATCGCTCTTGGATGAGATGGCACCTTGCGGATCCACCGTAGAGCCTCCCGGATATGGAGCCAAATACAGGTAGTCCCTTTGCTCCGCTATCACCTGGTACTGGCCAGCGCTGACGGTGTACTCACCCTTGATGCTGACTGGATATAGCAAATCCACTGCTCGGAAGCGCTCCGACATCCCCTGCAATAGCATCCTGTCCCCAATGGACGCGGTAGCCGTGGCTCCAACCTCCGGTGAGGAAAAATGGGATTTCTCAACTGAGGGGCGAGTTACCGGGCTTGCGCACCCTGAAACCATAAAAACGGCCAAAGCTATCGGTATCAACCTCACCATTGATGTCTTAAGCGTCATACTAGCTATCCCTGTTTTTCACTCTCAGATTTCAGCTTAGAGAACGCTTCCTGCGCCCTTTCAAAGCTCGGATTGGACTTCACATCAGTCAAAGCAGCATGAGCCTGCTCAAGGGTTACCGGAGCGAGATTACACCGGTTGAAGTAGGCCCTGAACTTTGCTGATTCAGATTTGTTTAGCCTACCTTCTGGCGCCCCCAGCCAATAGAGCACATGGACCATAGCATCATGGTGTTTTCCCTCTTTTCTCAAGATGTTGGCAAGGTGCTTGTGGACAGAGGCATCCAAGGCCAATGTCTGCCTGGCTGTCATGCCATACCAATTAGCATGCTGTAGATAATGGGACTTAACATCATGGAGCAACCCCCACGCCTTATCGTGCTCGCCATCACGAATGGCCTGCAAAGCCTCGCCACGCGCAACGGCGGCCTCCCCCAAATGATTATGCAGGAGCACGGGAGGGCTATCGTTTGGAGGGGGAGAAGGAACCCGGCGCACCCTGAACCGGATCCTAAGCCTGTACCCCTGCTCATAGAGCTTGATTAGATACAGGGCCCCGATAATTCCGGCAGTAATAGCCAGTATCTTGATGAATTCCATGCCGACTCCCTTCATGCATGAACAGTACACCTGAGCGTTACGATACTGACATTACCTACGCTATTCGCCAATCCTCCTCACTCCCGTTCGCCGTGACAGCTGCCGGAAGTAAGGCCCATCGTCCTCCATGTCCTTAATCATGATGTCCACCACCCTTAACCCATTGTCCGTCCGCTCACGAACAGTGCTACCGGGAGGGGCATTGTGCACATTCACAATGGTCTGCTCACCTGCCCCCTGACCTTTTGTATGGTCAATCACTGTCTCACGGGGATGCAGAATTGCCGGGAAGCCGCCCATGCCATCAATGCCGCCAGCGCGAATGCCGTTACCGGTGTAGCCGCCGCCGTTGAAGGAGCCCGCGAATGCCAAGGCCCCGACTGATGCCGCAAGGGGTTCGGTAAACCCTGCCGCCACTGCTGCAGCGCCTGGCGCGGCTGCAGGCCCTACGATGGGGATTGCAGCCGTGCTGGCAAATGAATTTAGCTCTGCCATCTTTGACATTGCCTGCGCCTGAAGAGCCATCGTAGACGCAGCACTTGCTGCTGTTGATTTCCCCACAAGGAGCTGAACGGCCTGATATGCCAGCCATTCTGCCGCCATCTTACCCAGGGCGTTGACGATGGAGCGTGCCATGCCCTCACCTAGCTGCTGGAAAGCCTCTCTGGCGGTCTGAGCATCGAATATCATGCTCTCGAAAGCGCTCCCCATGCCGCCAGAGAATGTCTGGATAGTCCCAGCCGCGATGTCATCCATGCTTGTCAGGGCCTCCTGTGCACTTGCCAGGTATCGCTCCCAGAAGCCCCTGTTCACTTGCTCAAGCTGTGCATTGGTTTCCTGTTCAAGGCGGAGTAGCAGCTCTCGGCGCTGGGCGGAACCCTGCTCTGTATTCTCAATCACAATCTGACGGCGCCGCTCATAGCTGCCCAGGATCTCTTCTTCCTCAGTTCTCAGCGAGGACTTCACATCCTCAAATGCATCATGTCGCGCTTGTCGTAGGTCAGCGTCAGCCTGTGCTGCCTCCCGAAATGCTTCGGTTCTGGCATGGGCCGCATCAATCACAAGCTGCAGAGCGTCTTCCTCCTCTTTCAGCTCTTTCTCTGTGGAGCCGCCAATACGGGATAATGGTGATGATATTCCACCACCAGACTCCCCTCTCTCATCCGCCAACTCGCGCTCTACAAGCAGGTTATTTCTAAGCACATCCTGCTCTGCCCGCAACTGGCTGATTCGCTCCTTTATCGTCGCATCTGTTCCGAACCGGATGTAATCCTGATCCCAGAGGCCTTTACCAAGCTCGGCCTCAAGCTCCGCCAACTCTTTGTTTATCTCTCTCAGGCGTGCAGCTGAGTCCTGGGGAAGGGGGTCAAGTGCTCCAATAGCGCGAAGTTCGTCTGCCGTGTTTCCAATTACCTCTGCCAGCGACGAGAAGCCCGCAATGGCCCCGGATGTCAGAGAAACGATGTTCGCCCGAAATGACGGGTCAGACACCAATTCCCGTAGCTCATCCACGGCATCGACAAGGGGTGCGGTTTCGGTTGGGCCAAGCGCATTAAGAACGTCATTACGGAGCTGCTGCATTGCCTGACCTACCGTTCTCTCCATCTTGGAGAAATCCCGGTCAATGCCGGCCGCAGTCTCACTCAGGGCATTCAGAATCTTTTCAGCAGTCAGTTCGCCGTTTGCCCCCATGTCTCGTAACTGGCCAATGGTAGTACCCAGACCCTCCGCAAGCGCTTGTGCGAGCCTTCTGTTGTTCTCCAGTACCGAATTCAGCTCATCCCCGCGGAGTGCGCCCGACCCCAAACCCTGGGCAAGCTGCCTGACCGCGCCTGCAGCTTCTTGGGCATCAGCACCCGAAACAACAAAAGACTGATTCACCGCCTTGGTGATCTTTAACAGTTCCGCGTTGCTCAGCCCCAGCTCGTCCGTAGACTGTGCCAGCCGGGTGTAGAGCTTGGCCGTACCTTCAAAATCTTGGCGGGTGTCCTGCGCCACCTTGAACGTCTGCTCATAGACCTGATTCAGCTCTGCCTGACTTTCAGTGACCAGCCGCAGCTGGCTGCGCAGGTTGGTGTATGTGTCAGAAGCCCGGACGATGCCACGCAGCGCGGCAGCCCCACCGATAGCCCCCACGAAGCCTACCGCAGCCACTCGCAGCTTATTCAGCTTCAACGCGGTTTCACGCGCCCCTTGCCCAAATTGCCGGGTGGCTTTATCGGCCTTCAGGCCGGTGCGCTCAACACGTCTGAGAGAACCATCCAGGTTATCCACTTCATGCTTGGCATCACGCGAATCCACACCGATTTCTAACCGTGCTTTGTACGTCATATCGGTTCAACCTGCTCTTGTCCACGATGTTCGTTTGGCTACCAACGGCAGCAGCTACGCCGCTGAGGGCAAAGCTACTTTGACCTGTAGCGCCCTCAAGGCATCTTCGCCTGACATTCCGTTGCTCTTGAGATTGGCCAGCTCTTGCTGGAGGGAGATCTTAATGCTGGCCTCATAGGCCAGTGCCCGGGCATGCGCCAACTGGTTGAGTGCTCGTCTCTCAGAATGTGTCAATCCGCTCATGTGCGACCCGCCTCCGGTTATTCAGCCCTTTTTAGGACTCAAAAAACTCAATTGCAGCTAGGTTCGCGCGCGCTCAACTGGGCGTCACCAGAGAAAGGGGGCTCTATTCGGCGGGTTCCGACACGAACCGTACAATGTCGTCGATTTTGTAGCGTCTGCGGTTGCCGCGGAGGATGTAGGGAAGGACCGGCCGGCCCTGGGATGCCAGCTGGCGGAAGTGGGAGTAGCTGTAACCAAGGAGTGCTGCTGCAGCCTTCTCAGGAATCAGGCCTCCAAGCGCTGGCGTTACCCCCATGTCCGCCAGCATCTGTAATGCCTCCTCGTGAACCTCACTCATCAACGCCACCAGCAGGCGGATTTTTTCCCTCCTTTTTTAGGACTGAAGAAACTCCACTTGGCTCTGCTCTAACCACATCCACCTTCCCCCAGCGAGCACAGGCCCGGCCAACGGCATCAGGGAAGGTCATGCCTACCATCCAGCCAACAAGCTGCCCGTGCTCATAAACCTTCCAGATGTCGTACTTTTCCTCCTGAGCATCTGTCTGTGCTTTTTGACCGGGGACAACCGGGGACACCGGGGACATGCCCGTATTCTCTGGCTTTGCGGTGTCCCCAGTGACCGGGGACGCACCGGGGACAACCGGGGACGCGAACAGCTCGGCAAAGTAATCACTCATCAGCGATACCCTCCCTCACGCAGTAACAGCGCCCTACTCCCCGTGGCTTCACGGTCAACCGGTCCGGCGCCTCGGTGACAAGCAGGTTCCTTTCTCTCAAGACCTCAAGCACCCTGCGGAAGTCGTGACCGCGGCAAACATCCCGCTTGAATACTTCCGGCAGAAACAGGTATTGGTTTTCGCCATCATGGAAGCGACGATACCCGGCGCGGTTATGGACTGGTTTGTCATCGGTGGTGTGACTGAACCTGGAATCACCGTGCTGCTCGATGAAGTGACGAACCGTTGCCAATGCCTCGGTAGCTTCCTGGCTTCCAGATCCACCCCGGCGCTCCAACCATGCCTGATAGCAAATTCCTGCTGCCCTTATGGCCTCACCAGCTTCCCAGCCGGTAATACCCATCGCAGTAGCCAATTCACCGCCTGCGGCCACCAGTGCGAAGCGGCCGGCCACCCTCCGGGGCTGACCGTCTGCATCGCCAGGCACATGCTCCGCAATGAAGTCATCACGCAGCTTGCGACACTGTGCCCGCACATCATCGGCTGGAGCAGCAGCCAAGCCATTCAGGAATGACCGGATGGGGCTCCCATACACAACGCCACTGACATGGTTCAGGTGGTCTGCGAAAGCAGATCCGGAAGGGAAGGAATGCAGGGCCTCGAACATGCCATGCTCACCGGTATCGGCGGAAATGTCGCACAAGCGCACCTCTTGCCCGGCCTTGGCCTTTTTCCCAGCGTCGGCCATATGGTCAGCCAGACCGATCTCACCGGCACTCAGGAACAGCAGGCGCCACGTTGCCACAGGCTTTGCCATACCATCGCGCTTAGACCGGTGCTTCCCGGTGCCGTTGGCCAGCATGTAGGCAATGCCACCAGCCTCACGGGCTTCCACCTGGGCCAGCTCATCCAGAATCAGAAGGCCGTCATTGTGCGCAGCAGCAACCGATTCCAGGCCGTTGGCAGTGGCTCGCCAGCGCTTCAGGTATTCCGGGCCACCCCAGACGGAAGCAGCCACCCTGAGCGCCGTTGTCTTGCCGCAGCTGGATGGGCCGACAAAGTGAAGCCCGCCGGACTCTTCGCCAGTCAGATGCACGAGGGGCGCAGCAAAGGCCACTGAGGCCGCCAGCACCAGCCTGGAATTGCCAGAGCAGTACATACCGACCTGCTCACGCCATTCTTCTGTTGTGCCGGCCTGACGCAGCTTGGGAGGCTCGCCCGGGGTTTGCAGCAGGATATGCCCCTCATGCTCTCCGATGGTTTCATCAGGCAGAACATACGCCCCGCCAAGCCAGCCGCTCTTGTCCACGCAGGTTGCCCGGTCATAGGTCCGGGCTGTTTGGACGTAGGTTTGCAGGGCCTGCCTCGCCTTGCCGCCCGGGGCAATCTCCAGCCCCATGCTCATCAAGATCCGGCGAAACTCCATCCCGTCACCCGCCAGCATCTCCATGGGGCAAGACCAGCGATGCAGGAAGCCGTCTGAATCCAGCCACTCCAGCAGCCGGCCCCAAGCCTCGCTGTCACCGTTGCGGGTTTTGGCAACGACATCCAGGCGGGAGCACACCCAAGTGGATTCGCCATCCTCCGGAGTGTGCCAGACGCCCTTCTTGTCGATTCGGAATCCTGTCCCCGGTGTCCCCGGTCCCCGGTTCTCTACTGGGGACGCTGCAAGACCAGTATTCTCGGGGCTGTCCCCGGTGTCCCCGGTGTCCCCGGTCGAATTTAGGTGCTCTGCGTCCCCGGTGGGAGCCAGAGCGTTGATAGTGTCCTTCATAGTTTGCCCTCCAGCTCCAGCAGGTAGCGGTCGTTGTAGTCGGTCCCCTTCTCCCCCTCAGGGAAGTCCGGAATCTTCCACTCGCCACCTACTGCCCTGGCTGCATCAATGGCCGCGGCCTTGCCTGGGTTTCCATCGGTGAAGCGGTCGTTGTCGCCGGCAATCACCAAATACCGGTCTGGGTAACGCTCCCGCATGGCCTTGGCCACATGGGTCAAGTTCCCGGCATTCATCGCACACACCACCAAATGGCCTGTGAGCTTGTTTATGGTCGCCCCGGTGGCCCAGCCCTCGCAGATGTAGAGCGGCCCCTTCTCGCCCTCGATAGGACTCCAGCAGCCCGACACCCGGCCACCCGGGTAAAAGCGCTTGGAGCCATCAGGGAAGATGCGCTGCAGGTTCACCATCCGGTGACCATCAGTCAGAGGCACAAGCAGCACCTCGCCATGCTGCCGGAGCTGCATAGGTGGCATCTGCTTGTTCTGGAGATAGGGGTGCATGGGATCGGCAGGCTTTGCCCACTCCCAGAGCTTGCGGACCTTCTGGGCCGCCTCGTCCTGGGCTTCCTGCCGCTTGCGGGCAGCCTTGGCCTGTTGCTCCCGGAAGTGCCGCTGGATCTCGGCCTGCTCCCGGGCAGTCAGTCTATTTCGGTCTACTTTAGACCACGTCTCTTTCTGGCCGGTCTTCCAGTTCCCGAAGCTGCCGGCAGGGACACCATCCAGATGCAGGATGTACCAGCCTGAGCGCTTGCTCCGCTTGTCACCCTCTACCCTGAATCGGTGAGGCTCCCCATCAGGGACAATGTGGTCAGGGGCGCTACCCAGCACTGCCAGTATCTCGGAACGGAAGTCAGCAACGGCATCGCTGTAGGAGTATTGGCTATCCATGTCGACGCACCCCCTGCATGGCATCCAACGCCTTGCCGGCGGCATCGCGCTGCTCTTCGGAAATTACGTCCTGCTCGCAAAGCGCCAACAGCACACCGCGGGCATAACCGCTTGCCCAGTTCTCAGTGGGCCGGCCTACCAGCTGCTGCAGTGAGTCACGGGCAGAACGGAAGGCATAGCTGGCTTCTGCTACTTGGTCGAGGATGTTCATGCTGCCACCCCCTTGCTGTCCGCCTGCATGCGGTACTCGGCACCCAGGCCCACATTCTTGAGGCAGTGAATCACGTCACTCACCTCACGAATGAACCAGCCCAGGGCCTGAATCTCGCCAGCATCCATGGGCAGCTCACTGGTCGCACTGGCCGCCATCAGCTTGCCAACCACCTGCATGCCAAGCTCCAACGCAGCGCCAGTTTCTTCGCAGGCCTGGGCAATGCGACGTAGCTGCTCTGATTGCTCACTGGTGAAGGTCAGCTTCCCGCCATCAGGACCGCATACTGGTGCAATGGCATCCAGATCCTTCAGGAGCTCGCCAAATGATGGGATACGCTTATCCATGACGCACCTCCCGCACAGCAACAATGGCTTCGTCCTTCAAGAATTCGCCCTGCTCCTGCAGCCTCTCGGCGATGATGGATACCGCACAAGCCAGCCCCTCATAGGCACCCAGATCCAGAAAAGGCTGCTTGCCGTCTCGGCTTTCCCGGTCAGCGTTTTCCTGTATCAGGTAGGAGACCGTGTGAAGGGCCTTGGCTGAATCAATGAGGCTCTTGCCCTCAATTTCGGCACGACTGATTGGGACGCTCATGATTTGCCCCCCTTGTCTGCCAGCTGGTCTTTGGCGGCGTGATATGCCGGAGCCATAAACCACTTCTCGGCATCGCCAACAACTTCAGGGCTCCCGGTGATATGGGTAAGCCCCAAGTCAGCCAGCCAACCGATACGCTCAGCCAGCGTTGAATACATGTGAGCATAGCCGCGGCCGGCATCTTCAGGATTGCAGTTCAGGTCCACCAAGCCGGTGTTGAGGGAGTTTGCCACGGTGCCGATGTCGCTGAGGATGTTCTCCAGCACTTCAACCAGTGCTGCAGGGTTTGCGATTGCCTGACTCATGCTGCACCCCCTTCCAGGCGGCGAGCCTTGGCGGAGTGGTGGCGGTACCGCTTGAGGCGGGTGGCCAGGCTGGAATCTGATTTCAGGGCCGAAATGGCCATCTTGCGGTGGGCGCGTGCGCGTGCTGCGGACGCAATACGGACGTGTTGCATGCTTGTAGCTCCTTGGATTGTGGAGCCACCAACATCTCTCGCCAAAAAGATGGAGGTGACTGTGCGCAGGTTGGCGAACCGGCATCCAAGGGCACCGGCAGGCCCGAAGGCCTCCCACGCACAGCCACCATAACTCTGTATAGCGGGCACAAAAAAAGCGCCTGCTACAGGGTGGGCGCTTGTGCGCCTTGGAATGTTCGAGTCGCCAAACTCGGTCACGGATTTTGCCGCGACAGACGCACAATAACCCTGTGTCTTGATTGCTGCAAGCCCTCTCATTTTACCACCCCCGCCAGCAGCTGCTTTGCCAAGGGGATAGATTCAGGCTCAAGGCTGTAAACACCCGGGCACACCTTTTCACCATCAGCGTCCAGCCTTTGGCGCCGCTCACAGGCGATTTTCAGCCCTTTCCTCCGCAGCTCCATGATCCAGTGGGGTGCATTGGATGCCTTAGCGATCCGGTCTGCTTCCTCCCTCGTAATGGGGCGACGCAACAAGGCCTTAACCAAACGGCGATGCCGTGGGCCAAGTGCTGTGATAATCTTTCGGGGTGCTTTGGGGATGGGTCCGGTGGGCGCCGGGCTCTTCTCGCTCATGCCGACACCTCCCCGCTTTTCTGCAGATACTCCCTGATGTCCTCCACTCTCCAGACGGTGATGTTGCCGCCGGACAGCTTCATGCCCTTTGGGAAACGGCCTGACTTCACACCATTCCACCAAGTGGCTCTACTGACAGGGATAATAGGAGGGATTGCCGGACGGGGCCGCTTAGGGCCCTTGCCGACCTGGCGGTTCTGAGCCGCCTGTTCTTCAGTTATCGCTTCTTGCCCAACTATCTGGTTGGCCCGCAGGTAGCCAGTATCTGGCAGTTGATTCGACATGATTCGCACTCTCTGTATTTCGCTGGAGTGCGTTAATCATGTCCGGCATAAGCACTGTCCGTAAGAACAGTCTGCGCGCAAAGTGCATACTTTACGGGCTCAGTGAGTACTGTGCGCGCAGAGTACCCATTACTCTTTTTCAGCCTTAATCCAACGGCCGATTGTAATTTCATTCACCGTAACGCCAGGCTGTTCTGCAATTTTCCTTGAAATAGCTGCTCGACTACCATTCTTAAAGTGGTCGAACTTCATCAGCTCATCGTAATGCTCGAATACCTTCGCCTTTTGCTCTTTAAACTTAGATCTTGCCGCGTTTCTTGCGGAGTCCTCCAATGCTTTTTCATAACCTTGAATCAATCCGGCATGACCATGAGTGCCAACCATGCTTGAGGCAACACTAAATGCGTCATCAACGATGTTGTAGACCTCTTGCATTACATCGAAATCCAAAACATCTTGCAGCGCATCAATCCGCTTCTCTAGCTTTTCGAGCCCATCAGTTACGCGCTTTACCTCAAATGCAATTCCCAATGTGGCTATTGCGGGAGACCAAAAAAGCTCTTCTTTCTCCTCATCAGTCATCTTGGTGTACTGCTGCATTGGAACTTCAAATGCTTTTATTGCAGCAGTTAATGGCCCACCTCCACCAAATGGACCTATATCAATAGACCCCAGAATAAAATTTCGAATGTGCTCTACAGCATCAGGATCAAAGTGTTTTCGCCTGTTCTCTTTGCTGTACGGGTCGTAATCTTTATCCATGTCACACCCCTATGACACCCCATTCAATCCGCCAGCCAGGCCAGTGGGGTTACTGGCCGTTCAGGAGCTACCCTAGGCTGGCGAAACTCGGTACCGGAGGCTCAAGCCTTCCGGATATTCACCACATTCTCTGATTTCGCTTCTTTCCTGAGCTGGTCCAGATAGTCTGCCCACTGCTGCATCATCTGGGCCCGGCCCTCAACGTGAGCAGTCCGGTTATAAGCCCGGCCATTCACATCCTTCACCTGATGGGCCAGCTGGTGCTCGATCCAATCCACCCGGCAGCCCAGCACCTCATCCAGAATGGTCCTGGCCATAGCCCTGAAGCCGTGCGCACTCATGGTGTCCTTGTCGTAACCAAGGGTTCGGAGCGCGATTCGAACTGTGCTCTCTGACAGGCAACGACTGGCACCCCGGACACTAGGGAAGACATAGCGACCACGGCCGGTCAGCAGGTGGAGATCTTTCAGAATGGCCTGGGCCTGCTCGCTGAGGGGCACCACATGCGGCATCCCCATCTTCATCTTCTCCGCAGGTATCTCCCATCGAGACTGGTCCCATTTGATTTCCGACCACTCCATAGAACGGATCTCCCCAGGGCGCTGGAATAGCAACGCGGAGAGCTGCAAGGCGGCTTTCACTGCTGGGGTACCTTGAAAGGAATCGATAGCCACCATCAGCTTGCCCACCTCTACCGGGTCTGTGATGGCAGCATTGTGCTTCTGCCGGCGAGGAGTCAGCGCCCCCTTCAGGTCTGCGCTCGGGTCACGCTCGGCTCTGCCCGTGGCAATGGCATACCGGAATACCTGGCCGGCTACCTGCTTGGCACGGTGAGCCACATAGATGGTGCCGCGGGATTCGATTCTGCGCAGGACCGCCAGCACCTCCGGCGCCGTGATGTCCTTGATGGTCTGGGTGCCGATATAGGGGTAGATGTCTTTTTCCAGCAGGCGCTTGTTTCGGTCTGCATGGCTGTCCGACCACGCCGCCTTCTCTTTCTCGTACCACTCCCGGGCAACAGCCTCGAAGCTATCCTCCGCATCCAGATGGCGTGTCAGCTTCTCTACCTTGCGAGCAGCGCCAGGGTCACGACCGTTATCCAGCAACTTCCGGGCAGCCACCCGAGCATCCCGAGCATCCTTCAGGGAGACATCAGGGAAGGATCCCAGAGCCAGCTGCTTTTCCTTGCCACCAAAGCGGTATTTGTAGCGCCAGTACTTGGAGCCATTGGGCATGACCTGCAGGAACAGACCGTGACTGTCCGACAGTTTGTACTGCTTCGCTTTGGGCTGAGCCTGGCTGACTGCCAGAGAGGTGAGTGCCATGCGTCCATCGCTCCCAAGTGGGGGTATCAGCTTGGGGGCATCAAAATATCCCCCCATTTATACCCCCTTTTTGGGGGTATTGGGCTGTATCCCATTAGACCGCTTTAGACGCACTATAAACAAAAAAGCCCTGATTTACAGGGCTCTTGGGACGGCGTTAGACGCCGTTAAACTTGAATTTGGTACAACCGAGTGGATTCGAACCACCGACCCCCACCATGTCAAGGTGGTGCTCTAACCAACTGAGCTACGGTTGTATATTCAACAGGCCGCCTACAACGCCCTGAAGAGGGTGGCAATTCTATGCAGCTTGCCAGGTCAGGGCAACCCCTGAGCGGCACGTCATGATTTTTTTCGTCGTGAACCCCAGGCCGTCTCGATCTGCCGGGCCCGGGTGATGGACTCTTCAACCAACTCGGACTGGTGTTCGGCGAATTCGCGAATGATCTCCAACGCTGAGCGAACATCACGACGGAAGATGGTTTCCACCAGTGCCTTGAAGAACGACAGGCATTCTTTCACCTCATCGGCCTCCAGATGCAACGCCATGAAATAGGCACGCTGCATGGCCGGCTGCATATTGATCAGAATGTCTTCCACAAAGGGGTTACGGGCGTAAGGGTAGGCATGCTCGAGAAAACGGAAGCTGAGCGCAAAAAAATCATCCAGATCCCTGTCTTCTGCGGCCAGCTGAAGGCCATGCACCAGCTCGATAAAGGAGTCCAGATCCTCTTCTCTTACCACCTTGATGGCTTTGCGGATCACCAACCCCAGCAGCACCTGCATGACCTCATAGAGGCTGCGCACGTGGCTCTCCGACATTTCTTTTACCACTGCCCCGCGACGCGGCAGGATATCGATCAGCTGACGACGCTGCAGAATCAGCAAGGCTTCACGGACCGACCCGCGACTGACCTCCAGCTCACCCGCAACTCGCAGCTCTTGAATACGATCCCCGGCCAACATGTCACCGCGAATAATCTGGTCGGCAAGATGCTGGGCAATTTGCTCCGACAGGCTTTCCTTGGCTTTGAAGCTCACCGTGCCCCCACTACGTCTTGTTTAACAATCATGGCGTGATTGTCCGACTATAGTACAGGGGCAGCTAACGACCAACCTTTTGTTGATTGCATATGCCCGACATTGAACAAGGTCGCTCAGCCCACCGGGCCTGCGCCTACAATGCCAACCGGTTCCGTTTTTTTGCTGTCATCCGCTGGCAATAGCCTGCTTATCCCTTAGGATGAGAAGACACTCAAAAGCCGCGAAGCTGCACGCGGCAAGACGCTCACTTCACGCCCGACCGGGCGCCAGAGACGGAACAACGGGATGACCCCTGAGCTAATTACCCGCCTGCCCCGTCTGGAGGCACTGTTCGACACCCATGTGGAGCGATTCGGCAAGGATCTGACACCTTACCGTAATCATGTATATCGCCTGGTGAATCTGGTCGCCGCCCAGCGCCCGTTGGAGGCTGACGCGCAAGACAAACTCGCCATTGCCGGTTTTTTCCATGATGCGGGGATTTGGCTGGCAGGCACTTTCGATTATCTCGGCCCTTCTGCCCGACTCGCTGAGCACTACCTCGAAGAACAAGGACTGCAGCACTGGCAGGACGAAATTGGGGAAATGATCGACAACCACCACAAAATCAGCCGTTACCCCCATAGCGACGATGATGCCAACCGGCCGGGACTGGTCGAGGCTTTCCGACGAGCAGACTGGGTGGATGTCAGTCTGGGCATGCTCCGTTTTGGCATTCCTGCTGCCCGGGTACGGCTGATCAAGCGCGCTTTTCCGAATGCCGGCTTTCACCGCTTGCTGCTCAAGCTCGGCGGCCAACAACTCCTTACCCAGCCCTGGCGGCCGTTGCCTATGCTGCGTCGCTGACGCAGGGTTTCAGTTACCCACAACTTCTGTGGATAACTCTGTGCATAGACTGTCAGGAAACGTTCTCAGTACCGGCATTCACTGAGGTGGCAACAAAATGATGAAAATTTGTCCATTTTGTTAAACCATTTAAAATCAATGACTTACATCTATCCACTGTAAATCAACAGGTTAGGGGCCAACGTTCATTTGTCATGTGAAAAATGGTTACTCGCTGTGCAAAACTCTTGCCCATTGCAGGGGCAAATCGCACATCATCGAGGCACGGCACAGGGCAAAGCTGCGGGAATAGACAACCGGGCGGGAACATAGTCACGGCTGGGTGGGGGTTCAGGACAGGATGAGAGGCACCCACCCGAACCGATTATCGGGGGGCGCCGGTCAGGTTAACGGCGGAAACTGTAGCTTACGCCCAGCACAACAGCGGGCTCCATCTCCAGATCGTAGCGGTCACGCTCTTCTTCAGAGTCACACGCATTGACGCCCCGATACTCTCCACACTCCAGGGCTTCGAGCACCCCGACCGCACCACTGACGGTCCACCGAGAATACGGTTTCACCCACTGGTGCCCCAATTCGAAAGCAACCCCCAGGCGCTCGTAGTGCCGTTCACCGCCGAGATCACCGCCCATCAGACCGGTATAGAAGCCGCTTTCATCCATCATGCCCCGCTCCATTTTGTGGCGCCAACCGACAACCCAGCGAAATTCCTCGGTATCAAGGCCGGACGAATCGACATAGAAAGCAGGGAGGGCAAAGAAGCTGTTCTGGGTAGTGGCCCACTCCAGATTGAGGCCAACCAGGCCATTGAGGTATCCGATCCCGATCAGGGCATCATCGGCCTGAGCCTGAAAAGGCAGCAGGGCAAGCAGGGACAGTAGCCAGCGACGCATGGCGAACTCCGGTTCTTGTTGTTATGTCTGGCCATTGAGGCGTGGTCAATATTCTTCACACCCCGGTGCCGATTACAAGGCTGTTGCGCCCGCTCACACCGCGCAGGGGTGTGAGCGGTCAGGCTTAAAGCGGGATCTTGTCGATCTCGTCGGCCGTGCTGTCGATGGCACCATCCACTTTTTCCAGCGCTTCATCGGCCGCATTACCGGCCACTGGAATAATTGACAGTACCGCCCCAACCACCGAGCCAGCCGCCCCCACCAGACGCATGGGGGTGGTCGCAATCTTGGTAAGAAAGCAGCCGCTCAGGGCTGCAGTCAGCACGGCAACCGCCGTCATTCGAAGAACCGCTTTCATGGTACGCTCCTTATTATTATCGCGTTCTCTTTATGGCGCTTTCAGTATTCGAACGTCATCCCCAGACGACGCCCCACTTCTTCGTAGGCTTCCACCACGCCCCCGAGGCCTTGGCGGAAACGGTCTTTGTCCAGTTTTTCACGGGTGTCCTTGTCCCACAGCCGGCAACCATCAGGGCTGAACTCATCGCCCAGCAGGACTTCCCCATTAAACACGCCGAACTCGAGTTTGTAATCCACCAGCAGCATACCGCCATCCAGAAACAGCTGCTTGAGCACCTCGTTGACCTTGAAGGTCAATGCTTTCATCTGGGCAACCTGGTCATCGGTGGCCCAGCCGAAGCTGCGGATGTGGTAATCATTGACCATGGGATCCCCCAGGTCGTCATTCTTGAGGAAGAATTCGAAGGTAGGCGGGTTGAGCTCTTTACCCTCTTCCACCCCCAGACGACGACAGATAGAGCCTGCCGACACATTCCGCACCACGCACTCCACCGGAATCATATCCAGCTTCTTCACCAGCGCTTCGGTCGGTGACAACAACTTTTCGAAATGACAGGGAATACCCGCAGCCTTGAGCTTCTCCATGATGGCGGCATTGAACTGGTTATTCACCGCGCCCTTGCGTGCCAGTGCTTCCTTCTTCTTGCCGTCAAAGGCAGAGGTGTCATCACGAAACACCATTACCAGCCGCTCTGCATCATCTGTCGTGAAAACAGACTTGGCTTTGCCGGCATACAACTCGTCGCGTTTTTCCATGGAGAGACCTTTCACCCGGGTCAATATCAAATTACCTGTAGCCAGTCGAACCCCTGGTTCTGACTGGCTACGCCAATACGTTCGTGGCCGGTGTCCAACGCTGCCTGAATCTCGGCCAGCGCCAAAGTAGCCGTGTTGTTCTGTTCGCTCAGATGAGAGAGAACCAGATGCTGCAGGCGATCGGTATTGGCCTGCCGTAGCAGGGCCGCCGCCTGTGCATTACTCAGATGCCCTAACATACCACCCACACGCCGTTTCAACGAGGCAGGATACGGCCCATTCGCCAACATCCGCGGGTCGTGATTGCATTCCAGCACCAGAGCATCGCACTCACTGTAGGCATCCACGACATGAGGCGTAATGGAGCCCAGATCGGTGAGCACACCCAATGTGCGCTGCTGCCAGCCAAAGCGGTACTGGCAAGGCTCGCGGGCATCATGGGGTACCAGCACCGGTAGCACCTCCAGCTCCCCGATGCGAAATGCACGGCCTGGCCGCACTTCTTGCCACTGGGTGTTGCGCAGACTTGCCGGTTTGTCTTCGACTGCACAAGCCGTCCCAAAGGAGCTGTAAACGGGACAACCGGCCTGACGGGCCACCGGCCCGACCCCACGAATATGATCCCCATGCTCGTGGGTCACCAGAATCGCACTGAGCTGCCCCAGCTCAATCCCACGGGCGGCCAGTCGCACGCGGGTTTCTTTTAACGTGAAACCGCAATCTACCAACACCAGGGTGTCACCGGCTTCGATGAGGGTCGCATTGCCCTTGCTGCCACTGCCTAGAGAGGCAAACCGCATCAGCATTGACCCCGCCAGCGGGCAGGGAAAGCGGTCTTTGCAGGGGACTGCGGCACGTTATTCCAGCTCTTCGTAAATACGCTCAAGAATGGCCGAACCGGGGGTTTTCTCTACCAGCGCAGTGCCTTTCTCATTGAGTACCGCCACCTGGATGCCATTGGTGGTATGACTGAGTTTCAGCTGCGCTTCCCGCGCCCCCAGTTCGTACCGGTCCGGGACCCGCAAATAGAAAATACCCACTTCGCGATCCCGGTCGCTGACCCTCAAGTCGGTCTCCTTGAGCGCGTCGTTCACGTATTCCCACGCCCATGCATAACGGGTCGTCATCATGATAATCGGGTAACCGTTGCCATCACGGGCCAGCACTGCCCGAATCGACTCGCCCTTGGGAGCTGGTGTGGCATCGTCCTTGTCCGCCTCATTACCCAACACCACCAGCTGCGGGGGTTGGGGTGGCACGTACTTGTCTTCCCCTTCCTGGGCGCCGATCAGGCGATCTTCCTGACGAGGCACAGAATAAAGCGGCTGCTCGCCGATAAACACGCCCCCCTCAGGCACCTGAATGGGGTCGGTGACGGCTGCATCCCGGTAAAGCAGACTGTTATCCGGTAACCAGCTACACCCAGCCAGGGCAGACAAGGCCAGCAGTGTCAGCGCCAGGCTTGCGCCTTTGCCAGGAATACGCGATGCAGTCGTTACAGTGTGCTTCATTTACCCTCCAGCAGCCCGCACTGACGCATGGTCTCACGCAGCCGCGGCTGGGCCGCCTCAGACAGCGTGACCAGCGGCAGCCGGATACCTGCATCAATGAGGCCCATTTCATAAAGTGCCCATTTCACCGGAATCGGATTGGCTTCGATAAACAGATCACGATGCAGGGGTTCAAGTTCCGCATTCAGGGCACGGGC